>Ga0307518_10000778_pt1 | contig 23899 bp, 17 predicted proteins | sample 25_EM_MG_FD_203889 | JGI IMG/M metagenome (GOLD analysis project Ga0307518, IMG submission 203889) | Populus trichocarpa ectomycorrhiza microbial communities from riparian zone in the Pacific Northwest, United States - 25_EM | ecosystem: Host-associated > Plants > Roots > Unclassified | place...
TTTTTTTTTTACATCAAAAAAATTGATCTGACCCGCAACGTAGCGCGGGCTAAAAATCTAGTTACACCTAATATTGGTCCCACCAAAATACATGTTTTTAAATTATGTTAATTTTAATTTAAAATTTATCAAATTCCCTTACATAAATTTTACATACTTACTCCTATCATTAATACTTAACTCGATCATATTTTTGCACCCTTGATACTTCATCATTTAATTTAGAATTCTTAAATTTACTCACGACTTTATAATGCTAATTTGTTCTGATAAATAAATTAATAGCCTTCAAGTAATGCATCTAGAAGATGAAAAATTAATAGATTGAGCTGAATCATCGACCCAAATAACATAACTTCATAGTTAATTAGGAGGATTTTATGCATAGTTTTAAATTATGTTCCTTCTTGATCATGACAATTCATCGAGAAGGAAAAATGGCAGGATTAAAAAATTTCAAAATTAAATATTTTGTATACTAACACATTGTTTAAAAATTTTCACATAAATTGATCTGTTAAGTGAGAATTACTGAAGCGACATATTGACTATTGAGTGTACACAAGTTCCAAAAATATTAAATGATTAATTAAGAGTAATTACAATAGTTCACACATGAAATTTTCGTATGATTTTCATATAGCATTGCTCTAAAAATTTACATGGACAATTATAGTCCTTTAGTTGTATGGAAATAAAAATGTCTTAATTTTGTGAAATAAGATCGAAATTACTATATATCTTAAAATTGCCTTATTATTACTCTCTCTCTCTCTCTCTCTCTCTCTCTATATATATATATATATATATATATATATATATATATATATATAGACACACACATACAAATTATTTGACCCTTTTTTTTTGGCAAAAAAAAATTAAAAATTCAAACTTTTCAAATGTGTTTTTTTTTTAAAATTTAATTATAAATTAAAAAGCTTATGCGTGTATTTAATTAAATACATTGAGAACCACCTGTGCCAATATATACAAAAAAACAAAGTTAACGCGTCTATTTAACTTGTATCGCTGCTTGTCAAATATTTTTTTGATATCGAGTAAAAAGTATAACCGTGAATCAAAAAATTGATACTTGGATATAATAAAATATAGTAAAGATCATATACGTTAATAAAAATATGTAAAATTTCAAGATAATTTTTAACGTAGCAGAAGAATAGAACAATGTTGTAATTGTTAAAGTGAAACACTATTTCCTTAGTCTTTGTTTAATATTTTTTCAAAAAAACAAGTGTAAAGAAAAAAAAGTTAAAAAACAAATTACAAAAGAATAAAGATAAGAACAAAAAGAAAGATATAAATAGGTTAAATGTAAAGTGATAAATATTTAAAGTGTAAAAAATAGCAAATAATATTTTTTTTCCAAATAAAGGTATAAAGGAGAAAACAGAAAAAGTAAAAAAATATTTAAAAAATAACGATAAATAAATAATGATAAATAGATGGAGTGTAAAATTATAAAAATACAAAGAATAAAGAGAAGAAAATAAGAAAAATCTATTTTCTAAAAAACCAAAAATTACAATCTTACCACCGCTACAGTAAAAATGGTAAAATTTACAATTATGCTATTTCTAAGGAGAACACCATTTCCCTTATAGTATATGTATGTATAATCTAAACTTTTATAATTAATTCTTTATAAGTTAAGATTGACAGTACAAGATCATACCCGTTCTTGAATTGACGAGAATCCATCTTATATTTTCTTAAAATTTCTCTTAAGTTTGATGGTACATAAAGAATAGAAATTACACAAACTCTATAGTAGGGAAGTGAATTCAAAGCTTCTCTATATCTCAAGTCAAATTCTTATCACTTTTTAGGTTAAGAAAAGATGAATATAATTTAGGCCATGTTTGTTTTTTTAAAAGTGGTTTCTGGAAAATCACTTTCAACACTTTCCTGTGTTTGTTTGCCGTTAGGGAAGTTGGTCAATGGAAAACACTTTTCAATCAAAGAAAAAATTGGTTTGGTTTTCAGAAAAGTGTTTTCTTGAAAAATTTAGGCGGAAAACACTTTCCGGAAGTTGTGAAAAATTTAGAAATGTCATATTATTTGCTGATTATATCAAATTTGGTTCTCAAACTTTTGATTGCTATATATATTGTTTTGAATATTTATTTTTTAATTTCATCTCTTAAAATTTAATTTTTATATTAACTTTGATCCTCATTTTTGTAATTGTTATTTGCTTTTCCCTTATCATTTTTTTATTGAAATTTTTTATCTATCAAATTTGATCCTTATTCTTTTTATTGTTACTTATTTTATTTGAAATAATTTATGAAATGTTAATTATTATTATTATTTTAATTTCTTCATCTTTTATTTTTTTTATTTTTTAGATTTGATCTCTATGATTTTAATTATTATTTATTTTATTTGAGATAATTTATGAATTTTTTTTTGAATTTCATTCTCATTCAACTTTTTAATTTGAAAGATTTGTTCCTCATTATTCTAATAATCTTGAGAAAAATAAAATATTAATAAGTTATTTTCCAGCTCATTTTCCATGACATAACCAAACACTGGAAAGTGTTTTCCAACTTATTTTTAATTACACTACCAAACATCAGAAAATAATTCACTTTCTCGGAATTCACTTTTCTGGAATTCATTTTCCAAAAAAAAACTATTTTCCAGCAAACAAACGGGGCCTTAGTGAGTATTTAGAAACGCGATTGTACCCGCGTTTCTAAAACAATTAATTTTTTTACTAAAAATTAATTTTTTTTGTATGTTTTGGATCGTTTTAATACGCTAATCTCAAAAATAATTTTTAAAAAATTAAAAAAAAAACATCATTTTGATGCATTTCGATATAAAAAGCACTTTAAAAAGCAACCGCAACCACACTCCCAAATAAATCAAATTGCATGAAGCTAAACAACATTAATCTATAAAGGGATCATAAGTTGATGAATCTTTTTTTCCTCGTATTGGGTTTTTTTTTCCCTTTTTAACATAGTTTCATTTAAAAAAAAAAGAATAACAAAAATTGAAAAAATTTCGATAAAATAAGACTGTTCAATATAAATATTGCTAGCGGAAACCACAACTTCTTTAAAATGCAGAAGGTGGGAATAACAATATTATAAAGAAAGACCTAGAGGAGTCATGTCAACTTCAATAGGATATTCTACCGAAATAATGTGCATAGGACCACCATTTCAGCTACCAAGTTCATCTCGGCTAATGCTGTTTCCAATTTCCTAACAACTCCATTGCCTTGTTGAATTTTGTGCACACTTTTACCATAATGTAACAAGAAACTGGAAGTGGATAGAGACATGGATGATGACATGATTATCAACGGGTGGCATCGGTGTTTTTGGTTCACTGAATTGTGACCAATAAGCATCATCCTTTGTTACCTCGTTGGAGTTTTCGGGGGAGAGGCACACATTTGCCATATTATTTAAAGACAAATGAGTGGGAAGATTCTAGGTTTCATTCTAATATACTGTTTAGATGAGAAGTTTTTTTTTTTTAAGTATTTTTTATTTAGAAATACATTAAAATAATATTTTTTTTATTTTTTTAAAATTATTTTTTATATCAGTACATTAAAATGATTTGAAAACACCAAAAAAATATTAATTTAAAGAAAAAAAATTATTTTTTTCAATAACATTTTTAAAAGACAAAAACAAATAGACCCTTTAGAATGCCTTTTACATAAACAAGTAGTTCTTTTTTTACGATGCAACTCTTAAATATAATCCACATGCACTTAAAAAAAGGGGTCGAATTGTTGCTTCAATGAACCTTAGAGGACCAATGTGTAATTTATGATCCATCGATTAAGGCACATTCGACAAGAAATGGGAAAAAGCGAAAGAATCAAATAAGTTTTAATCTAAAAAGTCAACACACCATCTCCGAACTTGGAGTACTATTCTGTAATTCATCTATTTTACAAAGATATTAAAATATAAAACAATTGAATCTCTTGCTAATTGCCCGAACTCTTGGATTGATGGATATTAATATAACACTAGATAGGTGGCACGATTTTTGCTGGGGGCCAAGTGTTTTAAAGAAGAAAAAAAAATTCAGAAAATAATAACAATTATCAATCCCTAATAATCAAAATGTAGAAGGAAGAGATTGAAAAAAAAAATCAATGAACAAAAAAAAATCTAAAAAAATAAGTACTAACAAATCCAGGTGAGATTGTCAAAACTCGAGAGTAGAATCATGCGAATGAAATAATTCAATAAAAGGTCAAACAAGAAAAAAAGACGAAGCTTAATTTTAAAAAGAATTAAATTTTAAAGGATAAAATTAAAAAGAAAAAAAAATGACCTAAAAAAAACTAGGCCACACCGTCTAAACCTCCTACTTAGATAATAAGATGCAAATAACTTGATTGAAAGGAAACTAAAAAAAATAACAAAGTGTTTTTTTCAAAACGAACAACTCCAAAGCATATAATAATAAAATAACAATATCAACCTGTGTTAACATTTCAAAATCATGATCCAACTAGTGACTAAACTGGAAGCACCCCATCTAGAAAGCTAGTTTTTTAAAACATGACTCGACTTTACAGGTTGACTCATGATCTGGGACCTGGATTGGTCTGGGTTTCAAAATAGATTAAGGGAGAATTGATCAGGTGTAAAATGGTTAAAAACCCGGGTTGACTTATGTCTTGGTTAACCCAGGAAAAATCCAGTCAAAACTCGTTGATTATTTTCTTTTATTTTATTTTTTCTCAAAATGATGTCATTTTTACTTTTTAATTTTATAACATAAATAGACTTGGTTGATGTCAACCCACTTGACTCGTAACCTAGTACTTGTTCTAGATCGTCTCTTGAGTCGGGTCTAAAAACTATGAGAAAAAACACGAAGATCAAATTTCAATAAATCAAATGTCAAAAGATGAAATAAAAAAATTAAGGATAAAAAAATAACAATTAAAAAAATAAAGACCTCACTTGAAAACAAATGAGATGACAACCTAAAACTTTGAATTGAAGGGAAAAATTGAAAAAACAAAATCAAATTAACATAAGAATCCAAAATAAAAAATAAAAAAATTAGAATGATGATCAAATTAAAAAAACTATAAAATCAAGATCATGGATCTAATGATGAAATTGAAAACAAATTAAAATTAATAAAGGGCTAAGAATCAAAATTTAAAATTAAAACATTGAGGGTCAAACATGAAATATTATAAAATAAAAGAACTAATTTGATATAAAAGCAAATACCAAAGGATGAAATTGAAAAAAAAAAATTAAATTTGATACAATTAAAAGAATAAGGACTAAACGTAATAAAATTAACAAATAACATAGCATTTTGATTTTTGGCAAGGAAAACAAGTCTTTCGAGGTTGAAGAGAGAGAAAAGAGGAGAAAAAAAATCGTTGAAGCTATATCGTGTATGGGAAGGCTACACACGCTCCATCATTGTGAAAATAACAATGAGATGCATTGAACGCCTTCCTCAAAAGTCGCACGCGCCTCTCACTAGTTGACATGGGCATTGTAAACGACAATATTTTTTTATTTAAAATAATATTATATTTCAATTAAAAGACTAAAATGCCAACAAGTCAACTTTTCAATTACAAAAAAATCACAGGAAAGACAAAAACACCCTTGACCGTGACTTCATAAAACTAAATTCAAAGGCTAATTTGGGTATTGTACTGTTTAATTTTTTTTGAAATGTCTTACAAGCCCCTCGCCCCTTCAGTTTAGTTAATTTAGTTTTTTTTTTTTTTTAATATCCACGGTAAAATGGGAGTGCATGAATTTGATCAAGGTCAATGTGTAATTTGATGAAGGTCAATGTTGCACAGCCCATGTCAAAGAGCCTGCGAGGAATTTAGAGGTAACAGGAAGTACACGATAAGACACCACACATAATTGATTCCTGCCATCAATACAAAAGGAATTGATCAGTTCCTCCTCTCTGGAATCAACCACAGGGAAGGAGCCAATTGGAAAAGACTAAAGAAATACAAAAGAAGGAACAATAATGCAGCATAAAATAAGAGGTGTATAGTCCCTTTAGATTTTTGGTAGGTTAGGCGTCTTAGGGAAGTTTAAAAATGAAGAAAAAGGTACATGTTGCCATGGCATTATGTGCATGTCCTAGTCCTATACATGTCATGCAAGAAGGAAGACAGTAATTAAGGTCTGATTGTCTCTAAGGTAAAGATCACCCTTCAAGTTACAAAGCATAGAAAAAAAAAAAAACACAGTCCATGTTGCCATGGCATCGTATACATGTCATGCAAGAATGCAGGTGGTTCTTAAGGCCTGTCTCTCGATGAAATCTGCGTTTCAGGTTAAATTGAAATTAAAAAAAAAGATACCTTTTGACTTGGATTGCAATTTCAAAATATTTTGATGTTTTTGAATTATTTTAATATATTAATATTAAAATAATATATAAATTTTATTTTATTTACTTACAAAGTTCAATCCCAAACTACATCAACAATCCTGCAATATATAGTTAAGCTAGACACAGTTGCACAAGAAAGGTGATGGTGAATTTGATAGGTGAAGATGTTTCAAATTATGTTTCATGAAAATTTATTTATTTTATTTAAAATAATTTATTTTATGTTTTTAAATAATTTTTAAGTGTTAATATCAAAAATAATTTTTTTTATTATTTTAATATATTTCTGAGTAAAAAACACGATAAAAAACAACTATTACTTAAATACCCAGCACTCTTCATGAATACTGAACCCATGCACTCTGGATTTATCTGCATAAACTTTTAAAGTGGAGAGAAAGTGAGAATCTTTTTGTGGGACTAATGACTTATACTGTTTTGCTTGTTCAAGCTGTAGATATGTTCTTATCCCAGTTGTAGCTGTGAGTTGTAGTACTTGTGTTTTGTGTGTAGGCAGGCAGTTGGGTTGATTGTCATGAGGAGAAGTTGCTCAAAAATCAACAAAAACATCACCAAGTACATTGGCTAAGACTTTGTGACAGTTAAGTTGAGAGACTATTAAGTCATATGTCATAAATGCTTTTTTCCTTTCTTTTATAGTTTTGGTTTATTTAGTCTTAACACAACAACGCCTTTTCTCTGACTTATCTGACTCTCCACCACAGTCCCCCCCACTCTCTCTTCTTCCCTTTTGCTTTCCCATAATTAAACATCGATACCCATCATCTCTATCACTCTCTCTTTCCATTATCACTTCTCTATTTGTACAAAGAAACCAACCCACAAGCTGGTTTTGTCTTGAGATGATAATCAACCAACCATTCAGGGGAATAGCACTAGTTAGCCAGATGTTTGTTTCCAGTTTCTAAGCAGTGCTCTCATTCATTCTTGATTTCCACTAGCTAGCTTGGCAGCAGCAGCAGCAGTAAGTTTCACTTTCTATTCAGGATGGGAAAGCTGTACTTGTATTCTCTTTGTAGTAGCTTTTGTTTAGCTCTTGCTGTTTTTTTCTTCTTTTTTTGCAAAGAAAGTGTGTGACTTGATGATTAATATATGTCCTTTGATGTTCTTATTCTGTTTCTGTTCTTTCCTTACCTCTCTCTTTTGGAATCTCTTCTTGTGGTTTTGATGGCTACTCTACCTACTTCAGGTTCTTTCACTGATAATGACTAATGAGATTGAACTTCTTCAAAAGCAATCTATTCTGTTTTTCCTAGTTGCAGTACATGAATTAAGTTTCTGCAAACATGGATTTTGTTGTTTTCTACAACAGAAAATGGCATGATACTTAATTTTGATCAATCGAGTTCATAAATACCACCAAGGAACTGAATTTGCTGTGGTGAAATGCTATGTTGATCAATATTCATGGTTTGCATAGAAGTATACACTATCTGCCCTTTCTTCAAGCAAGACTGCTACTTCTGCTAGGTCATATTTACTTAACTAGGTTCTCTTCCTTGCAAACTTGACTTATTTGCATCAAATTCGGATACCCGTGTCTGTTCATAATTCCCCAGACAAAGAGAATCAAATAAGTTTCTAATCTTGAACAGAGGATTTTAACTTACCTTTTTGTGTTTCATCTGATAGGCTTTGTGCTTTCCTTTCCTTCAACTAAATTTCGGCCCTTCAAAATTTTGACTTAGGACATGATATTGGTCTAGCAATATGAGCATATCTGTTTCGTTTTCTCTTGCCCTTTGGTTTTATGTTCTAAAATGCTTGGAATCATTGAGATTTGAAGCTTAGCTTATTTCACATGTTTCTAGTTTCTATGTATTTTGTCTGGATTAGGATGCAGCTTGATCTCTTCATATTCAGTCAGTTGTTAATTTTATTGTCACCATATTTTTCTTGAGATAAAGAGAGTCCTGTTTCTATTAATGCCTAATGCCCCCATCATTGTCCAATGTATATATATATAATCGTGGAGGAAACATGGCCTCATAGTAGCTCACAGTGGACCACTGGAGAGAGGGCATGCCACAGAGGTCAAATCCTTTTGTGTTTGAATGCATTATGCATCAAGTCACTTAGGTTCGATTATGACAGCACAAGTTCAATCAAATGCTTTACAGCATTGTAGGTTTTGCTTCAAACAATAGTCATTAATTCACCTTTTATCAGTAAAAAAATGTGAGCTTGGTAAGGTTTATGAACCACTAGGATAGCAGTGTGTTGCTGTTTTAGTTACAATAATCTCGTAGGCCAAAAGACCAGAAGTTGGAGACTGTTATAATAAATTCATGTTGTGGAAATGATAATGGATTATTTCTCGGCCTCAACCTTCAGATTGTTCTTATCTTGCCCTCTTTGTTTTGCTATCTGTTTGCTTGTTTCCTTGAGTATTTTTTTTTAAATTTCATTACTCTTTGTGCTAAATTAGTAGTTGTCATCATGTTTTTACACAGATTTAAGAGTTCTTAATCTATGTTTTTGTTTTGGAGGTTGCCTTGCTGATAAATTTCTTGCTATAACTTTCACAATCGCTCTCAGCTCCTACAAGTTTAACTGTGGAACACTATTTACTCATCATGTCGAATTCTGCAGGTTGAAAACATCTTGTTTCAACTGACTCAATCTGGCTACCGCTCAGAAACTATAAATGTGAAGTATCTCCTTGTGGTATTAAGTAAAATCATCAAAGAAAGATGAAACCAATTATTGATCTTGAAGTTGAAGCCACCTCAGAAAATGTTTCTGAAGTTAGCAGCCAAGTAGCTTCCAACTTATCAAACCAAGAAACTTCTGCAGCCCCCTCCAATGACAGCCTCACTAACTATTCCTATCTCACAAATGCCATAGCAACTCAATCTGGTTCGGAAATGGTTTCCCTTGACTTAACCCTTTGCTTCAATAATGATGAGTTAGGTGGAAGGGACCCAGTGGGACTCTCATTGTCAAGCACAAGTGAGAGTAGCAATGAACCTGCATCACGTACTACAGCTGAAGCAATACCACGAGTATTTTCTTGCAATTACTGTCAGCGCAAATTCTTCAGCTCTCAGGCACTTGGTGGACACCAAAACGCTCATAAGAGAGAAAGAACATTAGCTAAGCGTGCAATAAGAATGGGTATTTTCTCGGAAAGGTATGCCAGCCTAGCATCGTTGCCTCTACATGGATCCTCATTCCGATCCCTAGGGATAGAGGCACATTCTTCAGTGCACCAAAACTTTGCACCACCAGTAAGGTCACTAGAAATAAGCAGCAGTGCAAGATTTGATCAAGGTTATGCAGGTCTGCCAGTATTCATGGAGGATGATGAGGCAGAGTTGTTATGGCCAGGTAGTTTTCGACAGGTAGCTGTGGCAGACGATGCTCATCAAAGTTTTGTAGTCGCAGGAAGTTCAAACATGATTTTTTTGGGGGCAACTCCACCAGTGAACTTAGATGATTCTGCGCCAGATCTCACACTAAAACTTTGAGAACATTGGTTGCAGTATTTATGCTCCGATATTATCTCTTGTATAGCAAGTTGTGCAATGGACCATGGCTGAACTTTTATATTCCCTGTTAAGAATTTGTATGTCAGTGTATAAGAGCTTCACAGAGATTATTCTGGAGCTTCTTCGTTTGTTATATCTATGTGATTGATCCTTTTAATTTGCTGTAATTGGTACTTCGATTATGTATTCTGTCTCTCTAATTTCTAATGCTGGTTGATCTTTTCGACAGTATGCTTCAAGTACAAGTCTGTAGGCATTGCAATCGGGTCACAGATCAACTCGCAGTGGAATGTTTTATCAGCAGAGTAAAATCTGCGACAGGAATAGAAGTCTTCTTTAAGCTCTAATCTACAGTATATCATTCAAACAAAAGTTCATCAAGGAAAATAGACGGGGGAAATCTCCAAGCACCATATAAATTTGCAAGATCGTTGAATTATGAACATAAACTATCCAACAAAGAAATTAACAATCGAAGAAGTTAAATTACAACCACGAGGATGCAGGAGTCCAGCCACAAGGATAAACACAAAGATTGACGTACTATCTAGTGGGCTTCATGCAACTATAAGATCTAGCAGAAAACATCGATATCTAGAAACTTGCTTTTACTCGAGCTATGACTGATCTCCTTCTCTTTATAATAGGTATTCAGTGTCAAAAGAGAAGGCCTGAATTGGGAAGTGAAGGAGCCTCTGGAGTCGAAGAAATCCTGCAGGTAGGACGCTGATCTTGTCTCCTTATAAGCAGCAGAGAGCCCCACACGGGCAATATCTTTAGACCCACTATCAGTATCCATATCTAGGAAATAAAAAAGATACCGAAGAAACAGTAGTACAACTTTATTTCCACACAGAAAACTATGCTTCATTTTTCTCTCTCGCACACTATGACTAGGGTTTTTTCAATGCCTTGTTGAAGACGAACGACTAACCTGATACATGCACACGCACTTATATACTCTTCTATACCGACCAAGGATGTATCCTGCCCTGATTCGGATGGCAGCTAGGGCCAACTTGGATTTACTCTGTTTCCAATATCCTCCATGTTAAGGAAATTTAATCCTGCATAAATTTGGTTTACTGAGGATACTTGACAACATTCATATCCTCATCCGATTAGGATACAAATTCTCTATGTAGATTGAAACATGTAATAAATGCATGTTTACTTTTAATCCTTGACTTAGATGTCAAAGTACGAAACAGTCCCTAAACTAAACAAATGGGCTTTCAATATATATAGATGATCGAAAGAATGAGAAACAATTTTATTAAGATTTTTTCCATCTCGTCTTTACAAAATAGTACTCAATAATTTGTATCAGTAATTTATTTCAATCATTTTATTTTACCATTTTATTTAATATTCAACTAGTCGCGAGTTTATCAATTCCAATTGGACTGTGTATTATATGATCAAAGTAGATGATATACTCATTGCTTGCTACTGCAACTCTAGTTTTCTGAATATCTACTTGTTTATCCAATTTGATCAAATAAGGATTCTTTATACAATATTATAATTAAAGGATCAAAATGTAGTTTGGTATTTTGTGTGTTGTGAGTTTGTGGCTCCATCCTTTGCTCTCTCCTTCATTCATGTCCAGAAGTAGGACAAGCCAACTCATGAATGGAGTCCTTGTAGTCCCAATGCCCCATACGCCAAAAAAATAAAAATAAAATAAACAACTGGAAATAATTAAATAATTGTTAACGTTTTTCATCCTTCACCTTGTTCATCTGTTACACTTAGGAATGCAGATTTTGCTGTATAGAAATGCTTGGCAGCCCAAACCATACTACAAGCCCGTGAGACGAATTTGGAAGTCATCTTTCTGGTGCAGTTTCTTGCTCTTCCCCCAAGCAAAAAACGACAGTACGCAGTAAAATAACTCAGGTGCTTAAAACATCCAATGACACTAAGAAGAAGAAAAAGGAAGATGAAGCTTCTATCAGCAAATGGGAGTGTAGAACATTTGATGGATGATCAAGGAGAAGATAGCACAGATTCTCTGGAGTCCGGCATTAAGCAAGGAAACATCCGTAACGCTCAAAGAGGGTTTTCAGAAATGAAAACAGAACTTGACAGAGAGTAAGCAGTCCAGGAGATGCTAACTGATGGTCAGTCACTGGGTTTCAAGGATATATACTCTGGTTTATGGAATGAGTCATATATTAGATGGCATTCAATTGACTCAGAGGCGAAATCTGGGGTGTTCTAGCAATGTGAAATCAGTAAGCCTTGCTTTCATGCGAATATGCAAAATGATTTTTCATTCAAATAAAATTCAACTTTTGAGTCACCTCATGTTTTTTTTTTTCTTGTGTTTGTTTGTTTTTTTTTTTTTTAAAGTTTACTAGGTGTATAGTTTACCTTTCTAAAGAATCACTTGAATATCCAGAATTTGTTTGTTTTGGACAAACACCAATATGATTTCTATTTTTGTACCAAACTTTGAATTCCCAAACATTCTTGTGAACATGTGAGATCATGCATAGTTTTGGAAAAAAGGAAAACATGTTATGAGCACAGGAAAATACATGATCTTATTGACAAGAAGACTCTATTGACAAAGAAAGTTTTGTGGCATTATGAGCCAAATTACCGACAAGACTGAAACAGGTTGAAACTAACATGATTAAACAAAAGGCAATAATAGGGCAGGCCTCATCCTTCCATTTTGGTAAATCTTCTCTTAGGCTAGCCTCCCCATAATAATTCTTGGGATGATGGAGATAAAAACTATGGTTGGAATTTAAGTCCTTCAAAATTTATGCTACCCTTTTGCACCCTACCTGGACCATTGATACTTTTAGATTCCAAACATTCCATTGCTAGTGCATTTCTAATCCATCGCTTCAAGCATGATTAGGTAGAGGGTTCGTGTTCACATTAGGAGTGTCTTCAAATGCTATCAACCCTGCCTTGATTAATTGCAGAAGCTTTCTCTTGAAGGTGTTGCAAGTATGAATGTCATGTCTGGCAACACCAACATGGTATTCGCAAGTGAGCTCTGGCTTATACCAGCCGGGGTAAGGGGGCTGTAAAGGTGCCAGAGGTTCGGGAGCTATATGTCCGATGCTTAATAGCTTCTGGTACATCTCATTCAGGGGTAGCGGTAATGAAGGTAGTTGTTCTTGGACCTTTTGGTAATTTCCAATTTGGCTTTTGGCTTAAAAGTTTTGGGGCTCAGGTTTTTTGATGTTGGCAATTTGGGATGGAGTGTGGTAGTTTTGGGATGCGTTTTTCCTACTCTTGTAGCCATCTTCAACATGGTTGACCTCTTTTCTTTCGAAGAATCTTTTCTTAGTGGGTGCAGAAATTCTACCACTCTTGACGCCTTGCTCTATGCGTTCACACACTACCACAACGTTAGTGAATTGCTGGGCCGAACTATCCATAACATGCTCGTAGTATGGTGACTTGAGTGTGTCGGCAAATAAAGTGACCATCTCTTTGTCTAGAAGTGGGGGATGTACTTGAGCAGCTAATTCCCGCCATCTTTGAGCGTATTCCCTTATGCTTTCTTTGTCTCTTTTCTCTATATTGGACAAGCTAGTTCTGTCGGGAGCGATGTCCATGTTGTACTTGTATTGCTTGACAAAAACATCCATCATATCCTTCCATCTCTGGATTTTTGTGTTGTCCAATCTCATGTACCAGCTCAATGTTGCCCCACTTAAACTATCTTGAAAAAAATGCATCAGTAGTTTTTCATCATGTACTACCTCTGCTATTTTATTGTAGTGTAGGACTTGAGGTGAGTCATGGGGCATCATGTTCCACTATATTTGATGAACTTTGGAACACGAAACTTTTTCGGGACAACCACATTTGGGATCAGACACATCTCTACTGCCCAAACTGGGTCATATAAGTCTACCCCTTCAATGACTTTGATTCTGGATTCCAACGCCTCTATCTTATCTTGATCAATGCTATCAGATGACTTGGCCTTATGAGACTCGTTAGCAAATGCCTCCAAGATTGTCGGGGCTAGTGCAGGTGTTGCTGACTGCACAAATATTGGATTTTGCTGAGGCTCTTGACCATGTTCTCTCATTCTTTCTTCAAGCTGAACTGTAGTCGGAGCCTGATTAACGGTGACCGGTCGGTTAGAAGGACCTACACCAGAGGTATTTCTTAGTGTTTACTTGAGTAAGCTAGTGAGGCGAGCCACACTTGTCTTCAGAGACTCCAACTCTTCTTGAAAATGGGCATCACGGTGAGCACGCTCTTCATCTTCCATGTTTCTTGCTTGAAGTCGGGTGTTATAGACTTTTTGGGGATCTATATTTCAATCTGATGAATGTATGTTATTTACAATGAATTAATGTATGTGTATGGATACAAATGTATGTACATGCGTATTAGGGAGCTCATACTCTGAGGATGGGTTTTGGGCCATTACATGATGGGTGACTTTCTACCTAGTTTCAAAAGGGTCTCTTGCTGTCCTAGTGATCACTTTCGTGAGGGCAATATGGGGGCTCAATAGGTAATGAGATGGCATGAACACCAATCATTACCAGTCTAAGCACTCATGAAGAGTTGGGGTTTACACAAACTTAAACCTTGACTAAAAGTTGTAAGGTAAGATGCTAGTCCCCTACTTAACCTAAAGTTTTTCTCAGTATAAACTCTCATAAAATGTGAATGATTCATGAAACAATTTTATACAATGCATGAACAAATATGTACAAAATTAAAACGTATGAGCAAATGAGGAAATGCATATTAATAATAACACACAAACCAAACAATAAAACATGATAATCAGACATAAACAAAGCTTAGTCCACAAGGTCCCTAGCGGAGTCGCCATTCTGTCGCACGTGTACGGTGTCACGATGAATCGTCCACCCTCAGGTATATGTAAGTCTATCTGGCAAACATGGGGAGACAAGGAATTCTTGTCTTTCATCAGTGGAAAATTTGAATGGGAGTCGCCACCTAGTATTCTAGTCACTAGAAACCCTAACTGGTCTCAGAGATTAGGTATGGAGACTGGTTGCGTAAAGGGAATGTATTAGCACCCCAACTACGCCCTACCTAAGGTAAACTGCATTGTTTTGATGTCTGATAAAATCTAAGGTCTTCCTTGTAGTTCCACTGGTAAAAAAATAAAAATAAAAATAAAATAAAAATAAAAGATTGAAACAATAAAATAATTATCAAATTTCTTCTTCTTTCACCTATTCATCTGTTATAATTAATAGGACTGAAGGTGCAGATTTTCTTTTATAGAAATGCTTGGCAGAATATAGTAAATGTTTTCAAAACATGGATGTTAATGGCAGGCGATTAACCAGCTTCCAAACTCATTTGCGTAATAGATATAGCAGTCAATTGGTTCGTGTTCCGGTGTGGATCGAATTGCTTTTCTTGAAACCCAGCAATTTAACTTTTTATCTGATTCAAGTTTCCAACTAAGTAGCAAGAGAACTAATTTGAATCAAATTGATTGATTTTATGGGTTCAAATATAATTTTATTGACTGGTAAAAATATGACTTAACTTTAAAAAATAATTTCAAGATGATATCTATTTTCAAAAAAATTATTGAGACAATGACAAATTATCTCAATCTCAAAACCCAAGTAACTTGTGTCGTGGACTCCATTGAGTTTAATTATGTTTTTTTTTCTAAACTATTTTTTTTATTATATTTGCAGTTTATTTATTAACCAATCCAATATTGAAGAATAAAATCAAGAAAAAACTATTAAAAACAATAAAAGGACCAACAATAAAAAAAACATATCTGCCTAGTTGGTGCACTCGTCAAACCTATGAACCAGGTAACCTGGGCTAGCACGCCAAACTTGTGAATCGGGTTATTGAATCTAGTGGGATTATAATTTGTATTTTGAAAAACTATTTTTTATTTAACTACATGATAAAAAAATAGACGATCGCAAAATTAAACACTAACCTAATACTGAGACGTTGAAAACAATAATGAAAAAAAGAAAAAAAAGTTAAACTCGTCAGACCTTTTGTATGAAACTATTTTTTTTAGAATATGAGAAAAAATAGGTGAAGAAAAGAAGTCAAGTTCAGTAAAAAAGAGAGAAAAAAGACACCATAACAAACCCATTTTGGATTCGTAATTTTTTTTTCTTAAAGAAAAAAACTAAAAAAACTAAGAGATAAATATAGATCAAGATATTTACTATTGTAATATGAGTAATTTACCTGCTTGTGTGTAATGAATTTATTTATTCCAATCAAATTGAAATAGAAATCGTCAAACACATAAGATATTTTGGATAAAGTAAAAAGAAAAAACAACTATGCAACGCTGCATATATAAAAAAAATATCATAATAATTTTTTTTATTTCTTAATATATATTAAAAAAAATACCAACGAATAATACAATTCTCTTAAAAAATTAAACAAACCTAATATAATTAAAAACTAATCACTATTTAAAAGAGGATAAATAAGCAAAAACAAATCATAGAGAAGTAAAATACAAATTTAAAAATTATTTTAAAAACATATAAAAAAGTTCTAAAAAAAACTAAAAAAAAAGAAAAAGAAAAAAGCAAAAAGCAAAGAACGAGGTCAAACCTAACTCATAGCCTAAAAGGCTCGTGTGCAAACCTTTTTTTTTTTTTAAAGATAATGAGGTGAATGACATGTTGTCCACCCCAATTTTATTTGAAAAAAATGATGCATCGTCTGACATACCCAGATTTTGGCTATTGCGGTGACCGAAAAATTGGGGTGCCTGATTTTTGTCCTTTAAAAATGAATTTTCAACTCCAAACACCTAGAAAACACCATTATAACCTTCTTTTACCCACCCTTAACCTCCAAAACCGCAAAAAACAATCCAAAACCAAGAATCAACCCGGAATCCAATTTCTTCCCTAGCTCAGATATGTTTTTTAGGCATTTTCAAGGTATCAAAACACCTAATTCAACCCCCCTCATTATATGAAACCATTTGAAACAAAAATCTAACATTTTGGTGGTTGAAATCATTGAAACAACGCCTTTCTCTCTCTAGGCTGGATTCTAGTGATTGTCTTTATCTCCTTTCACCCAATAAGGACCGAAAAGTAACGAAATTGAAGTTAAGTACTGCAATGCATATTTGAAAAACACAAATGGCCGATTACTTTATAGCAAAAAAATATGGGGGAAAATGTACTTCACTAATAAATTCGATCGTGCCACCTAGATTACCCTTGTATTTCACTTCATTCACTTGTCTTGCAATTCAATCCTGACAGAAAAAAGAAGTAATTGGGATCTAATTCGAGCTCAATTGTGCAAAAGAAAAGTTTGAGGACCAAATTCAAAATTGTCAAAAATTCATTATTGTAATCCATAGTAAAATGTGAGAAGGCGAACAGTGGTGTGGCTACAGTAAAAAGAACATACCATTTAGCTTTCTAGATAATAAGCAATAAAAGTTGAGTCATTCACCAAAAAGAAGAGCTGAGTCAATTTATGAAATGAAATAGTTAATAGAATTAACTGCACGAATGAGTGAGACGCTTGTTATGCGATTTTTGGTTTACAAAAAGTTTAGACAAGTTTAACAAGCTTGATGACAAAGATGAGCATAACTCTTGATCTAACCATTGGATCAAACAAATATTTTACAAACGCATTTTATAGACCTAAATGTATAAGAAGTTAGCTAGCTATAATGAGTCGAGGTCATTTTCATGTCTAAATTAGGTCTAGAGGTTGTTGTTCATATTTTTTTTCTTAGTAATTGTTTTTGTTTAGTTTAGGAATCCTAATTCTAGTTAGATTCTATATTAACCATATAACTTTCAATAAAGATTCTTTTACTATAAGGATTATGATTTAGGTCTAGTACGAATATTTTTTTTTGGTGATAGATTTGATTATTTGAAGAATTATTGACATTCAAAATTTTATCAAATCATAATTTTTTTATGTAATTTGATAATTTGTGAAACTCTTATTCCTTATTTTTCACTATAAATTGTGTAAAAAAAAAAGACTTGAACATCTCTTAACAAATATAAATTATATTGAAAAAAATTACATTATACATAACCTATGACGTACATTCTGTGATTCCATTGAAAACTAAGGATGCACCATATTAAATTGTTTCTAGGCTTTACCATAAAAAAGTGCACTATGAATCTATCCAACGCATCATGTGAATGATGTCATGCCATATGCTCAACAATTTTTGGAGACATGAATAACTTTTGTAGTCTAGAAGTGATTAGAAAGTATCTAAGTTTTCTATATGTGACAAGATTCCTTCCCCTTCCAGTTCTGAGTTTATAATGAGCATGCCCACAAGTTTTACATTCGGTCAAATTAGTATTTTTAAGGTAGTACAACATGCACAAGTTTGGACACATGTCAATTTCTTGGTATCCTAGGGCCTAGGCCAGGGGGTTTCATCATGTATTTAGTAGCATAAAAGTTCTCTTCCACTCTATTCCCTTCAGGTAATTTTTTTTTTTGCCAATTCAACAATTCTGGCATAACTGGTCTCACTTAGCTCATGATATGTGTTTTATGATGAACAGTTGTGCAATGTCCGATACTTTACTATGAATTTTGCATTCATCCTATAATGGTTCGTTGGAGTCTTTCAAAAGATCAAGAAATCTGGTCGCGTCTGTATTTGATTCTTTATCTACGATTGAACATTCACTTGCATAACCATAATTAATTCTCATCGCATCCATAACCATACTTCTATAAGGATTACTCCATACACGTTGCTAGAATTAAAAGCTGACCTAACCATCCTTTCTACCATGGTCTCGTAAGGAACATATGACTCTTTGTGTGCATATCAACACAAGTATTTTTCCATGAGCTTTTTTTTGTAGAAGATACATCATAACAATATCTAGATCAATTTTTTATATCTTTTACATGGACATATAATACCCCCTCCACTAATATTTCTCTGATTAAATAGTGCATAATTAATAAAATCCTCAACCCTATTACAATAATTCATCGTGTGCAACCCTTCAGGTAAAACTTGATACATACAAGAATGATCATCCATTACTTATATCAAACCTATATAGAATATTAATGATAACATGTATTAATTAATTATATGAACTAAATAAATTAGCTAATATTGATTTAACTCAAACTTATTCAATGTATTTTAATAGTATCTTTAAATCATTATCATTTTTTTTTACAAAAAATCAAATTCCTCCATATTTACTAAGACTTTCAACTTAACAATAAAATTAATAAAATATGAAACACACTCATTAAATAAGCCATTATTTATTTCATTACAATGCACCTCAATCACAAAATCAAAATCAAAATCAATTTCATCAAATTACAACCAAATACAATTTTTCAAAATCTCAAACAAACTCTAACATGTATAAATCATACATTCATACAATAAATTTCTATGAAACAAATGTTATAAAACAAGTAAACACACAAACAAACTTCATATACTACATTAAAATGCAAAAAATATATATAAAAAAAATTAACATTTTAAAAATTAGTTAAAATAAAAAATGGGTAGTTTTGCTTGATGTGGGGAATACTAAAAACAATTGAACCAGAATAGGGATGCTGGCAAATTGAGTGTTGGAGTGACCAAATTTCTGGTGATGAGAGTTTGATTTGTGATAAAAGAGGGGTTGCTATTATTTATAGAGAAAAATAGAGGAAGAAGAAGAAATGGAAAGGGAGGGTGGTTGCTCGCTAGATCATAATTTAAATATTACCGACATATTAGTGACGAGTTTATTTGATCGATAATACCACCTGTAACATGACACATCATTTTTTTTCTTTCCTTTTTTTTCCGACTGTAATTCCCTTAGGATACACAAATATTTTTTTTTTATCAGTTTATACCAAGGGACACAACGAGACAATATTACGTCGATAAATTTCACTGCAATTTACTGATAGAATTGTTTCCATTGGTATTTCTATTTGTATTTGTCAATTCTCTGAAAGGGTTACGACACATTCTACTTGATCAATACTACATTTATTTCAAGATAGAAATACACATTTATTTAGAATTTTCAAGTTGGAATAATAATAATTGTTTTTAGATCCTGTTGATTTTTTATGGAAATTTTAGATATTTGGTTCATAGATCCGTTGGTAGAATGAGTTTTAAATTTTATTTGAAGGCATGGTTTGAAATTTCTAGTGTAGATATGTTTTGAGACCGAGTAGTGCCTATGTATTATAGAATGTATAGCATGTATACATCAGAATAGGAAATTAATATAGGATTATTCCAATGTTGTAATCCCTACAGTTACTGCAGTGTTTTGCCGCATATATATAAATAGGAAGGTTAGTTAAGGCACAACCTAACACATTCTATTATTTTCAACTTGGTATCAGAGCCTCCCTTCTTCAATGGAACAATCGCCACATACATCTTCTTCTCCTGCAGCACCAGCAGTCCAGCCTTCTTCTTTGGCAGTGCAACCTTCTTCTCCTGCAGCGCATCCTCTGCTGCCTCACCGCCTGGTTTCTCCTCTGCCATGGCTGGTGAACACCTCTTCTTGCAGTCCATGTCTGATGCAGCTGTTGTCTCTGCTACCGCAAGCATTATCTCCCTCTCTCACACTCATCAAGTCATCTCCCTCAAATTAACAAACACCATATCTCCTAGGCCAATGAGTTTTTGGTTTTGTTGATGGTTCTAACACATGTCCACCTTCACATGTTCTTGCCGGAGATGGTATCTCTCTTCAGGTAAATCCGCTATTTCTTCGTTGGAAACAACAAGACCAACTCATTCTGAGTGCTCTTCTTTCCTCCCTATCTATGGAAGTTTTGCATCTTGTTGTTGGCTATCAAAGCTCTTGTTCAGCTTGGCGTGCTCTTGAGCACACTCTTGCTTCCACCTCCAACTCTCGTATTATACAACTTCACGGCTCTCTTCAGGATCTTCGACAGGGTGATGAATTAGTAACTCAATTTATGCAAAAAGCTAAGGCCTTATTTGATGAATTGGCCGCTGCTAGTCGACCAGTTTCGCTTGAAGATTTCAATTTATATATGTTTTGTGGTTTTCGAGGAGAGTTTAAAGACTTAGTTACAAGTCTTATTACCAAGACCGAACCTTTATCATATGCAAATCTTCACAGTCATCTCCTCACGCATGAATTTCTTCACAAATCTTCAGCTGCCATACATGCTCCTCTGCTGCCCACACCCAACACTCCATCATCTGCCCTTGTTACGCAGCGCCAGGCCTTTGGCAATTCTGGCCGCAGTAAGGGTCGCTTCAATGGTGGCTGGCATCCTAACCAGTCCAGCAGCAGAGGCAACCAGTTTGCTGGCTCCAAACTTGATCACCGCAGCTTCAAAAACTCCTTCTTTGGTGACAGTCGGCAGGGCTCTTGGCAGCGCAATAGGGGGCAGAATCCACGCTGCCAACTGTGTCAAAATTTCGGCTATACATCTCCCCATTGTCCTCAATTCCAGCAGCGAGGTTATGGCCAACAACCTACTACCAATCTGATGCAGCGCAATCTCTCCTCAACCGGTTCTGTTGATTGGTTTCCGGATACCGGTGCCAATCAACACGTCATACCTGATCTTGCCACCTTGACTGCTTCAGCACCGTATCTTGGTAATGATAATTTGCATGTTGGTGATGGTAAGGGCCTCCCTATATCTCATCTCAGTCATACAAAAATATATACACCACATCGTTCTTTCACCTTATCTAATGTTCTTCATGTTCCTGCAATCACGAAACCTCTGCTCTCTGTTCAGAAATTTTGTCTTGATAACAATGTTTATCTTGAATTTCACCCTCGTGTGTTTTATGTCAAGGATCTCAACACCCATGAAGTCCTTCTCTCAGGTCAGAGTAAAGATGGTCTCTATGCCCTGACCAAGTCTTTTGTCACGTCAGTTCCTCAAGCCTATTGGTCTCCCTGCACTTCTGCCTTTGTCGATTTATGGCATCGTCGACTAGGTCATCCTACTTCACATATTTTTCAATTGTTAATCTCAAAAAATAAGATCATTTATAACAAAAAAACATCTTAATTTTCAATGTCAAAGTTGTCCTTTAGGAAAATCATCGCGTTTGTCTTTAGGACCTACGGGTCACAAACATTTTGCTCCGCTTGAATTAATTTTTAGTGATGTATGAGGCCCTGCTCCTCTCTTTTCTTCAGATGGCTATTGTTATTTTGTTATCTTTGTTGATGCTTATACTAAATATGTATGGTATTATCCTTGTTGCCAAGTCATGAACAAAATGGCACAGTAGAGTGTCGTCATAGGCATATTGTGGAAATAGGTCTTACTCTTTTAGGGCAATGCAAAACACCTTTTTGATTTTCGAATTATGCTTTTGAAACCTCTGTTTATCTTATAAATCGCATGCCTACTCCTATTCTTGCCCATCTCTCTCTGTTTGATTGTTTATTTCAACGGTCTCATGGTTATCATTTTTTGCATACTTTTGGTGTCTTTGTTTTCCTTTTCTGCGTCCATATAATAATCATAAATTGGATTTTCGTTCCTCTCCATGTGTGTTCTTTGTATATAGTTCCTCGCATCTTAGTTATCGATGTTTTGACATAGCATCTCACCGTATTTATATTTCCCGTCATGTCCGCTTCCATGAACATGTGTTTCCATTTGATAATTTTGAACAGATTGCAAAGGTCTCCACCCCAACCCCCACCCCACCCGCTACTGTCACCCTCCCAAATTTGCTAAACCACCCACCACCACCCACTTCCACCAGCCACCTAAACAGCCCACAACACTCAACTCTGCCACTCTAAACAACCACCCGACCACAGCCTCCACCTATCCCTTGGCCATCATCCTATGCTTGTTTATCTAACCCTTATGATGCAAGTTCAGTTTGTCAATTGGTCTTATCTCCTCATGGTCTTGGGGCACTCTCCAGTCCCTCCTCTACTTCGCCCTCCCTGGCTAGCATTCTTGCAGATTTGGTCTCTGCCTACAGCCCCTCCTCTGCTGACAGTCCTGTGCTTGAGGCTGCTTCTTCATCATCCCCTCCTGCTGGTCTGCAACTTATGGTTGTTTTATCTTTTTATCAGTTGCCACAGGTCTCCTCACTGCCACCATCTTCCCCTGCATCTCACCAGTATGCAGTAGACATCCTATGACTCTCAGACCGCGGCAGCCGAAGATAGCAAATCTGGTTGCTTCCGCTGCCACCACCTCTATCTCCACACGGGTACTGCATTCTCCCTCTTCTGAGCCTTTTGTATTCTCTGATGCTGACCAGTATGCAGTTTGGCATAATGCTATGTGTGATGAGATCGTCGCTTTGCGCTCAAATCGCACTTGGTGTTTGGTTCCATTTCATCCTTTGATGAACGTTGTTGGCAGTAGATTGGTATATCAGATCAAGCATCGTGTTGATGGTAGTATTGAGCACTATAAAGCGCGCCTTGTTGCTAGAGGTTTTACCCAGCAGGAAGGTATTGATTATTCTGAAACCGTCAGTCCAGTTATCAAGCAGACCACTGTCCGATTGGTTTTCTCTATCGCGGTTTCGCGAAATTGAAAGATTCATCAGCTTGATATTCATAATACCTTCCTCAATGGTGTTCTTACTGAAGAGGTCTACATGAAACAACCTCTAGGTTTTGTTGACTCTTCTCTTTCATCTCATGTGTGCAGATTGCACAAATCATTGTATGGTTTGAAACAGGCACCGAGAGCATGGTACACTCGTCTAAGTGATTTTTTGCTCTCCATCGGTTTCCGAGCTTCCAAGGTTGACACCTCCTTTTTTATCTTATCTGATGGTACTAATATCTTTTTATCTCCTGGTGTATGCTGATGATATTCTACTTACGGGTAGTAACTCTGTTATGCTTCATCACCTTATACAGTTACTCAGCTCTGAGTTCAAGCTTCGTGACTTAGGTGTTGTTCACTACTTTCTGGGTATTGAAGTTCAGTCTACCGGTATGGGTTTAATGCTGCGTCAACATAAA
>Ga0307518_10000779_pt1 | contig 23884 bp, 20 predicted proteins | sample 25_EM_MG_FD_203889 | JGI IMG/M metagenome (GOLD analysis project Ga0307518, IMG submission 203889) | Populus trichocarpa ectomycorrhiza microbial communities from riparian zone in the Pacific Northwest, United States - 25_EM | ecosystem: Host-associated > Plants > Roots > Unclassified | place...
CACCCACCGAGGTGAGCAGCGCGGCCATGTACTCCGGCGTGAAGTTCGCCTTGAGGTACGCGGTCCAGTACGAGATCAGGCCGTACGCGGCCGCGTGGCTCTTGTTGAACGCGTAGCCGGCGAACGGGAGGATCGTGTCCCAGAGCGCCTTGATCGCCTCGGAGGAGAAGCCGCCGGGGACCAGTTCGCTCGACTTCATGCCCTCTTCGAAGCCGACGAACTCCTTCTCGAGGACCTCCGCCTTCTTCTTACCCATGGCGCGGCGGAGCACGTCCGCGCGGCCCATCGAGTAACCGGCCACCTTCTGGCCGATGTGCATGATCTGCTCCTGATAGACGATCAGGCCGTAGGTGTCGGCCAGGATCTCCTTCAGGGGCTCTTCGAGCTCGGGGTGGATCGGTTTGACCTTTTGCCGCCCGTTCTTGCGGTCGGCGTAGTCGTTGTGCGCGTTCATGCCCATCGGGCCGGGGCGGTACAGCGCGCCCACCGCCACGATGTCGTCGAACACCGTCGGCTGCATCCGGCGGAGCAGGTCACGCATCGGCCCGCCGTCCAGCTGGAACACGCCGAGCGTGTCACCGCGGGAGAGCAGCTTGTACGTCTCCGGGTCTTCGACGCCGAGGGTGTCGAGGTCGATGTCGATCCCGCGGTTGGTCTTGATGTTGTCGATCGCGTCACCGATGACGGTGAGGTTCCGCAGGCCGAGGAAGTCCATCTTCAGCAGGCCGATGGCCTCGCACGACGGGTAGTCCCAGCCGGTGATGATCGAACCGTCGTCACGCTGCCACAGCGGGATGGCGTCGGTCAGCGGGTCGCAGGACATGATGACCGCGCAGGCGTGGACGCCGGCGTTGCGGATCAGGCCTTCGAGGCCACGGGCGGTCTCGAAGATCGTCTTGCACTCTTCGTCGGTCTCGACGAGGGCGCGGACCTCGGCCGCTTCGCCGTAGCGCTCGTGCTTCGAGTCGACGATGCCCGAGAGCGGGATGTCCTTCGCCATGATCGGCGGCGGGAGCGCCTTCGAGATCCGGTCCGCGATCGCGTACCCGGGCTGGCCGAAGTGGACTCGGGCGGAGTCCTTGATGGCGGCCTTGGTCTTAATGGTGCCGAAGGTGATGACCTGCGCGACCTTGTCGACGCCGTACTTCTCGGTGGCGTAGCGGATCATCTCGCCGCGACGGCGGTCGTCGAAGTCGATGTCGATATCGGGCATCGAGACGCGCTCGGGGTTCAGGAACCGCTCGAACAGCAGCTTCTGCGGAATCGGGTCCAGGTTGGTGATACCGAGGACGTACGCGACCAGCGAGCCGGCGGCGGAACCACGGCCGGGGCCGACGCGGATGCCGACCTTACGGGCGTAGTTGATGAGGTCGGCGACGATGAGGAAGTAGGCGGGGAAGCCCTTCCCGATGATGACGTCGAGCTCGATCTCGATGCGCTCGTTGTAGTACGGGTCCGGCACGCCGTCCGGGTACCGCCACTTGAGGCCGCGCGCGACCTCTTCCCGCAGCCAGGTGCCCTGGTCGTAGCCGTCGGGGACCTCGAAGAACGGCAGCCGGTCCTTGTGCGTGTACACGTCCTTGTAGGACTCGACGCGCTCGGCGATCAGCAGCGTCGAGTCGGCGGCGCCGGGGACCTCCTTGTCCCAGTACTCCCGCATGTCGGCGGCCGACTTCAGGTAGTAGCCGTCACCGTCGAACTTGAAGCGGTTCGGGTCGTTCAGCGTCTTGCCGGCCTGCACGCACAGGAGCGCGGAGTGGGTGTCGGCCTGGTCCTTGGTGACGTAGTGCGAGTCGTTGGTGGCCAGCGGCTTGAGGTCGAGCAGCTTGCCGACCTCGAGCAGCCCCTCACGGACCGAGCGCTCGATCGGCAGCCCGTGGTCCATCAGCTCGAGGAAGAAGTTGTCGGCGCCGAAGATGTCCTTGTAGTCCGACGCCGCCTGGATCGCCTCGGTGCGCTGCCCCAGCCGCAGCCGCGTCTGCACCTCGCCCGAGGGACAGCCGGTGGTCGCGATGATGCCGTGGTGGTTCTCCGCGATCAGCTCGCGGTCCATCCGGGGCTTGCGGTAGTAGCCCTGCATGCTCGCCAGGGAGGAGAGCTTGAACAGGTTGCGCAGGCCGGTGGAGTTCTCGGCGAGCATCGTCATGTGGGTGTAGGCACCACCACCGGAGACGTCACCGCCCTCACCGAACTCGTCGGCGCCACGCTGGTTCGACTGGCCCCAGAAGACCGGCTTCTTGTGGAACCGGCTCTCCGGCGCGATGTAGGCCTCGATGCCGATGATCGGCTTGAGGTCGTGTTTGACCGCCTGCTGGTAGAACTCGTCCGCGCCGTACATGTTGCCGTGGTCGGTCATCCCGACCGCGGGCATGCCCAGGCGCGCCGCCTCCTTGAACAAGGGGGCGATCTTCGCCGCACCGTCGAGCATCGAGTACTCGGTGTGCACATGCAGGTGGACGAAGGAATCGTTCGACACCAGCGAAAACCTCCCCTAGGCAGACGGATCCCTGGCTGCTTGACGCGGGCCGGTCCTCCCACCTTATGCGCCGAGATTCTCCGGCGCCCTGCGGGGTTGGACGGCCTTCGCGCGCTGCCGAGTCTGCTGGTTCGGCGAGATCAAATCCAGCTGCCTCGCCGGAGCGATCACCACCCGAATGGGCGCGAAGCCCGTCTCGCCGGGTCAGCTCAGCCGGGCCAGGCGTTCGTTGACCACCTCCCTGTCGAACCACTCCGGATCGAACCCGAAGCCGCCGAGCTCTTCGAGCAGTTCCTCGTTCTCTTCGTCGTACGGATCACGCCGTGCCTCCAGCAACATCTCGTAACTCCGCTCGTCTTCGCATTCCGGCGGAGGCGCGGCGCGTTCGCCGCCGAGGCAGCTCGGTGCCTCGGGGAGGCCGACCAGCCGCTCGACGCGGATCCAGTGCCTCCAGCTCTCCGCCTCGTAGACGAGCCGGTGGCCTGGCGAAGTGACGACCTGGCCGAGTGTCACTTCGTCGTCGAAGCGGTCACCTTCACCGCTCTGCGCGTCGACGCTGAAGCCTCCGTATGCGGTCTCGAACCGGTGATACTCCCGTCCGTCACGGTCGAACGCGGCCGCGAGGATCCGATGCAGTCCGGCGAGGGTGACGTCGGAGCGGACTTCGAGCCTTCGCCAGATCGCGTCGTCCGGCTCGGCCAGGGCGACCGCCAGCCGGAGCCCGGTGACCGGCGAGGGCGGGGGCAGGACGAGCGGCAGCGGATCGTCCGACGGCGTGCGCGGCAGCGGATCGTAGCCGGGAAGACCGAGCCACCGGCGCAGCTGGGCCGCACGCTCGGGCAGATCGGGCCTCGGATCTCTCCCCAGCTTCAAGAGGTCGGGGATCCTCTCCCGAATCCAGGCGACGCTGTCCGCTTTGACGTTCAGCGCCGCTTCGACCTGGCTTCGGAACTCCTCGGGGGTCAGCGGTGCCTCGACCACCTCGAAGCCGTTGCGGAGCACCGCCAGGGCGTCCTCGGGGACGGGGTGGAGCTCGATCACGTCGACCTCGCGACCGTTGACCACCACTTCGACGCCCACCGAGCGTTTGCCGGCGGTCAGCCTGGCGGCCAGGACCACCAAGTCCTGATCCGCCTGGCCTTGGACGACGCAGCCGGACAGCTCGACCGGCCCGTGGAGCAGCTTCGGCCAGCGCTCCACCCTGGACACGTCCAGGGGCGCACGCGTCGGATGGGAGCGCTGGTGCTTCGGTCGTTTGGCGGGCTTGCGGCCGCGGCTGACGGGGGACACGGGATCAGTATCGCCAGGGGCACCGACAGTTTCGGCGTCGTGAGCTGCGCTGATCGGAAAATGCTTGCCCGACCTGGGCGTGGCTGTGCAGACTGACCAGCCGCCAAGATCAACCGAACGCCCGGAGAGTTGATGATCGACCTGCAGGCCATGAACGAGCGCGTGATCGCGGAGTTCCGCGCGAACGGCCGCCACGGCGACGGTCTCCCGACCTTGCTGCTCACCACCACCGGTGCCCGCACCGGGCGACGGCACGTGACGCCGATGCTGTTCCTGGCCGACGACGACCGCTACATCGTCTTCGCCGCCAACGGGGGCGCGCCCGGGCATCCGGACTGGTATCGCAACCTGGTCTCCGAGCCGTCCGTCGACGTCGAAGCGGACGGAGAGGCCTTCACCGCCCACGCGATCGAGGTCACCGGAGCAGCGAGGGACCGTCTGTTCGCGAAGCAAGCGAAGGCGTTCCCGCGGCTGGCGGAACACCAGTCGAAGACCACGCGGCCGTTCCCGGTGATCGCGCTGAGCCGCGTATGACGTTCGCGGGGTCGCGATCGTCGAGTCCGTGAAGGCCTCCTTGAGGGACTCTGGGTCCCTCAAGGAGGCCTTCACGGCACCGCAGACCGAACCGCCACCGACCTTGTGACACTGGCCACTCGCGCTCGGGGATCCGGTGCCCTCAGGGAACTCCGTGCCTGCGAAGGTGCCCTGTATGGGTTCCTCTTACCTCGCCCAAGCGCGCCTCGCAGGCTGGATCGAGGCGCTCGGCTGATCGCTTGACAAAGCGTTGGGCCGACCGCACGATCTCGTCTCATGAACCTGTCTGACAGCCAGACAGCCGGACACGGTGGTCCACGACGCGTCAGCGCGATGGAGGCCGTTCTGGCCCATCTCCGCGGCGCCATCGAGCGTGGCGAGTACCCCGTCGGCGAGAAACTGCCGTCGGAATCCGCGCTCGGCAAGGAGTTCGAAGTCAGCCGCTCGGTCGTCCGCGAAGCCTTGCGGGGACTGCAGGCGCTCGGCCTCACCGTGTCCAAAACGGGCAAAGGGACCTTCGTGACCGCCACCGGGCCGGTCGAGAACCCCACCTTCGGGACCTACTCGGCCCGCGACCTGTTCGAGGTCCGGCGGCACGTGGAGATCCCCGTCGCCGGATACGCGGCCTTGCGCCGCAGCACCGACGACCTGGACCTTCTCGGTCACCTCGTCGAGCGCATGGATCTCGAAACCGACAACACCGCGTGGGTGGCACTGGACTCGCTCTTCCACATCACCATCGCGCAGGCCTCCGGCAATCCGGTGTTCGGCAAGGTCATCGAAGAGATCCGGGACGCACTGGCCCGCCAGTCGTCGTTTCTCAACCAATTGGGGGACCGTCGGACCCGCTCGAACACCGAGCACCGTGAGATCGTCACCGCCATCGCCTCCGGGTCCGAAGCGGACGCCATCGCGGCGATGACCTCCCACCTCGAGCACGTCGAGAACGCGCTGACCACCATCGTGCGGCCGAGCCTCACGACGCACCAGAACAAGGACGACTGACACCGTGACCGAACAGACCCTCAGCGCGGACGGCGAAGCCGCGCCGGTGCCGGCCGACGCCGGTGACGCCGGCTACGACAAGGCGCTGAAACCCCGCCACGTCAACATGATCGCGATCGGCGGCGCCATCGGCACCGGCCTGTTCCTCGGCGCGGGCGGACGGCTCGCGCAGGCGGGCCCGGCACTCGCGATCGTGTACGCGGTCTGCGGCCTTTTCGCGTTCTTCGTGGTGCGCTCGCTCGGCGAACTCATCCTGTACCGCCCCTCCTCCGGCGCCTTCGTCTCCTACGCCCGGGAATTCATGGGTGAGAAAGGCGCTTTCGTCGCGGGCTGGATGCACTTCCTGAACTGGTCGACGACCGGGATCGCGGATATCACCGCGATCGCGCTGTACGCGCATTTCTGGTCGTTCTTCACCCCGATCCCGCAATGGGTGCTGGCGCTGATCGCGCTCGCGGTCGTGCTGGCGCTGAACATGGTTTCGGTGAAACTGTTCGGCGAGATGGAGTTCTGGTTCGCCATCATCAAGGTCGCCGCGCTGGTGACGTTCATGGGGATCGGGATCTTCCTGCTGGTCACGCAGCAGCCGATCGACGGCACCACGCCGGGCTTCTCGCTGATCTCCGACCACGGCGGGATCTTCCCGGCCGGAGTGCTGCCGATGGTGCTGATCGTCCAGGGTGTCGTGTTCGCCTACGCCTCGGTCGAGCTGGTCGGCGTCGCCGCCGGTGAGACGGAGAACCCGCGCAAGATCATGCCGAAGGCGATCAACTCGATCATGTGGCGCATCGGCATCTTCTACGTCGGTTCCGTGATCCTGCTGGCGATGTTGATGCCGTGGGACGCCTACTCGAAGCAGGAAAGCCCGTTCGTCACCGTGCTCTCGCACATCGGCGTGCCGCAGGCGGGCAACGTGATGAACCTGGTGGTGCTGACCGCGGCGCTGTCCAGCCTGAACTCGGGCCTCTACTCCACCGGCCGCATCCTCCGGTCGATGTCGCTGGCGGGCTCCGCGCCGAAGTTCACCGGCGTGATGAACAAGAACCACGTGCCCTACGGCGGGATCCTGCTCACCTCGGCGGTCTGCGTGGTCGGTGTCGGCCTGAACGCCGTCGTGCCCAGCCAGGCCTTCGAGATCGTGCTGAACTTCGCCGCCATCGGCATCCTCGGCACCTGGGCGATCATCGTGCTGTCGCATCTGCTGTTCGTGCGCAAGGCCAAGCTCGGCGAGGTCGAACGCCCGTCGTACCGCCTGCCGTTCTCGCCCTACACCGAGATCGCGACGCTGATCTTCCTCGCCGCGGTCGTCGTGCTGATGGGCTTCGACGAGGTCGGCCGGATCACCCTGTACTGCCTGCCGGTCATCGGGCTGGCACTGGTGGCGGGCTGGTTCGGGGTCCGCAAGCGGATCAACATGGACGTCTTCGAAAAGACGAAGCTGTGACCCCCGAGATCCGCGTGCCCGCGCACGAACCGCTGGTGCATCTCCTCCGCGACGGCATGGTCGAGGGGGTGCACCACGGTTCGGCCGTGGTGCTCGCGCCCGACGGCCGCGTGCTGTTCTCCGCGGGCGACATCGAGGCCGCGTTCTATCCTCGTTCGGCGGCGAAACCCTTGCAGGCCACGGCGATGGCGCGGCTCGGCGTCGAGCTGAGCCCCGCCGGGTTCGCCGTCGGCGCGGCGAGCCACTCCGGCGAGGAGATCCATCTCGCGGAGGTGCTCAGGACCCTCGACGGCGCCGGGCTCACCGCGGAAGACCTCCGGACGCCGGAAGACCTGCCGTTCGACCCGGTCGAGCGCGACGCTTGGGTCGCTTCGGGACGGACGGCTTCACGGTTGGCGCACAACTGTTCCGGCAAGCACGCGGCGATGCTCGCGACCTGCCGCCGGCACGGCTGGTCCACAAAGGACTACCTGGACGCCGCGCATCCGTTGCAGCGCGCGATCGCGGAGTGCGTCGAGGACCTGACCGGACAACGGATCCCGAAGGTCGCCGTCGACGGCTGTGGCGCTCCCCTGTTCGCGGTCTCGCTGCGCGGCCTCGCCCGTGCGGTCGGCAAGATCGCCGCGGCGACGCCGGGCACGCCGGAAGGCCTTGTCGCCGAAGGGATCCGGAAGCATCCGGAACTGGTCGCCGGCACGCGTCGCGACGTCACCGCGCTCATGCGCGCGGTCCCCGGCCTGATCGCGAAGGACGGCTTCGAAGCCGTCCAGGTGGCCGCGCTCCCGGACGGGACGGCGATCGCGATCAAGATCGCCGACGGCGGTGACCGCGCCCGCCGTCCGGTGCTCGCCGCCGCGCTCGCGTTGTGCGGCGTCGATCCGAGCGTGCTGGAGCCCACCCCCGGCCTGCGTGTGACCGGCGCGCTGGCCGAACTCGACCTCGCCGCCTGAGGAGCCTTCGATGCACCGCGTGGAACACGACCTGCTGGGGGACAAGGAAGTCCCCGCCGAGGCCTACTGGGGCGTGCACACCGCACGGGCCAGGGAGAACTTCCCCATCACCGGCACCGCGATCTCCGCGTACCCGCATCTGATCGAGGCGCTCGCCTCGGTCAAGGAGGCCGCCGCCCACGCCAACGCCGACCTCGGGCTTCTGGAGCCGGACGTCGCCGACGCGATCCGCCGGGCGTGCCGTGAGATCCGCGAAGGCGCGCTGCACGACCAGTTCGTCGTCGACGTCATCCAGGGCGGCGCGGGCACCTCGACGAACATGAACGCCAACGAGGTGATCGCGAACCGCGCGCTCGAACTGCTCGGGCACGAGAAGGGCGACTACGCCCGCGTGCACCCGAACGAGCACGTGAACCTCGGGCAGTCGACCAACGACGCGTACCCGACCGCGGTCAACGTCGCGACGATCATCGCCGTGCGCGAACTGGCCGAGGCGATGGTCGTGCTGGAGCAGGCTTTCGCGGCCAAGGCCGTCGAGTTCCACGATCTGCTGAAGATGGGCCGCACGCAGTTGCAGGACGCCGTCCCGATGACGCTGGGGCAGGAATTCGGCACCTACGCGGTCATGCTCGGCGAAGACCGGCTGCGGCTCACCGAGGCGGTGACGCTGCTGCACGAGATCAACCTCGGCGCGACCGCGATCGGCACGGGGCTCAACGCCGCGCCCGGGTACGCCGAAGCCGCCGTCGCACACCTTCGCGAGATCACCGGCCTGCCCGTCGTGTCCGCCGCGGACCTCATCGAGGCGACGCAGGACTGCGGCGCGTTCGTGCACCTTTCGGGCGTGCTCAAGCGGATCGCGGTGAAACTTTCGAAGAGCTGCAACGATCTGCGGCTGCTCTCCTCCGGGCCGCGGGCGGGACTCAACGAGATCAACCTGCCGCCGGTGCAGGCGGGGTCCTCGATCATGCCCGGCAAGATCAACCCGGTCATCCCCGAGGTGGTCAACCAGGTCGCGTTCGAGGTCATCGGCAACGACGTCGCCGTCACGATGGCGGCCGAAGCAGGGCAACTGCAGCTCAACGCGTTCGAGCCGCTGATCCTGCACTCGCTTTCGGAGAGCATCACGCATCTGCGGTCGGCCTGCCTGGTGCTGGCGGAGCGCTGCGTCTCCGGGATCACCGCGAACGCCGGCGTGATGCGGGGCTACGTCGAGAACTCCATCGGGCTGGTGACCGCGTTGAACCCGAGCATCGGGTACGCGGCCGCGACCGAGATCGCCAAGGAGGCGCTCGAAACCGGGCGTGGCGTGGCGGAACTCGTCGTCGAGAAGGGCCTCCTGCCTGCCGAGGAACTGGCGAAACTGCTGAAGCCGGAGACACTCGCCCGGCTTTCCTGAGACCAGCGGGGCGGTACCGGGCGGTCCGCCCCGCGCCCGGCCTCGTGAGTGGCAAGGACGGTTAGAACCGTCCTTGCCACTCACGAGACCCAACGCCCGCCGGACCTGGAGTACGGTCGTAAGCGGAAGGTGATCGTCCACCCGAAAGGCGGCCCAGTCGTGCTCGACCGACTTCTCGACCGGTACCTCGGCCTCCCGCCCGCCGAGGGCCCCGCCCCTTCGGTGACCAAGGCGATCCCCGTCCCGATGCCCGACGGCGTCCGGCTCCTGGCGGATCGCTACGCCGTTCCGGGCGACGAGCCCCGGCCGGTCGTGCTGATCCGCACGCCGTACGGCCGCAAGGGCGTGATGGGCAAGATCTTCGGCGAGACGTTCGCCCGGCACGGGCTGCAGGTGGTCCTCCAGAGCACTCGCGGGACCTTCGGCTCAGGCGGCGAGTTCCGGCCGTTCCACCTGGAGAAGGAGGACGGCCTCGCCACCGTCGCCTGGCTGCGTGAACAGCCGTGGTGCGACGGCCGGGTCGCGATGGCGGGCGCGAGCTACCTCGGTCACACGCAATGGGCCGTCGCGCCGTACCTCGACGAGCCGCTCGAAGCGCTTTGCCTCGGTGTCACAGCGTCGGAATTCGTCTCGACCTTCTATCCCGGCGGCATCCTCGCGGTCGACAACATGGTGTCGTGGTCGGCGCTGATCGGACGACAGGAAGGCCGGTTCGCCGGTCTGCCGAACCCCTGGCAGACGAAGAAGACCCGCCGGGCCATGGCGCATCTGCCGGTCTCCGGCGCGGACGTCGCGGCCATCGGCAAGCAGGTGCGGTTCCTGCAGGACGTCTCCCGGCACGCCGAACCCGGCGACGATTTCTGGGCGCCGTCGGACCACAGCGCCGAGGTCGCCGCGCTGACGACCCCGGTGAGCATGGTGACCGGCTGGTACGACCTGTTCATCTCCGCCCAGCTGCGCGATTTCAAGGAGCTCGCCGCGGCCGGACGCGCACCGCGGATCACCATCGGACCGTGGGCGCACGGCGAGCCCGCCAGCCTGAAAACCCTGATCACCGACCAGATCGGCTTCCTCTCCGCGCATCTCCTCGGCGATCGCGCGCCGCTGAGGCAGTCGCCCGTACGCCTGTACCTCCAGGGTTCCGGACGCTGGCTGGACTTCGAAAGCTGGCCGCCGGAATCCGACGCCACCCCGTACTTCCTGCGTCCTGGCGGGCTTTCCGTCGCCGAACCCGTCGAGTCGAAGCCGGGCACGTTCACCTTCGACCCGGCCGATCCGACGCCGACCGTCGGCGGCCCGCTGCTGTCGGGTGTGCAGAAACAGCAGGACAACAAGGAGATCGAGGCGCGGCGGGACGTGCTGCTCTTCACCGGTGACGTGCTCGAGGGCGATCTCGACGTCATCGGCGAGATCTCCGCGCTCGTCCATGTCCGGACCGACCTCGGGCACGGGGACGTGTTCGTCCGGCTGTGCGATGTGGACCGTCGCGGCGTCTCCCGCAATGTCACCGACGGCATCCTCCGCCTGCGTCCCGGCGCCCCCGGGTCCGATGTGGACGGTGTGGTCGCGGCCGAGGTCCTGCTCGATCCGACGGCCTACCGGTTCCGGCGCGGACACCGGCTGCGGGTGCAGGTCGCGGGCGGAGCGTTCCCTCGCTTCGCCCGCAACCACGGCACCGACGAACCGGTTTTCAGCGCGGTGGACGGGAAACCCGCGCGATTCGAGATCTTCCACGACCCCGCGCACCCGTCCCGGATCACGCTTCCGGTGTTCGGGGGTCAGGCAGGCACGGCCCGCTGATGCGTGGTCAGCCTGCCGTCGTCGTGCAGCACGTGGAACAGCAGCGACGGCGGCAGGTCGTAGTCGATCGGGCCGCCTTCGTTCCAGTGCCGGAGACCGTTCTCCTCCCACGGGAACAGGATGCTCGACCCGACCGAGGGCGCCGACCGCAGCGGCACCCCCGCGAACGTCGTCGACGCCGCGGTGTGGACGTGCCCGCAGAGCAGGGCGGCCACGCGCGGGTGACGGGCGAGCACCTCGGCCAGCTTGTCTTCGCCGTACTGACGCATCGCGTCCACCAGCGGCAGGCCGAGCGGGACCGGCGGATGGTGGAAGGCGATGAACGCGGGACCGTCCCCGTCGGCGAGGACGCCGTCCAGCCACGCCATGGTCTCGTCGTCGAACTGCCCGTCCGGTTTGCCCGGGATACTCGAATCGGCCATGACGAACGTGACGTCGCCGACGGTGTGCGCCACGTTGACCGGTGATTCGTCCGGCGCCTGCCCGAGCAGCCCTTCACGGAACGGGCCGCGCTTGTCGTGGTTGCCAGGGCAGGTGAACAGCGGTGTGTCGGTCTTGAAGAGCTCGGCCGCGCGCCGGTACTCCTCGACGGTGCCGTGGTCGGCGATGTCACCGGTCACGAGGATCGCGTCGACCGGTGTCGCCAAGCCCTCCAGGTAGCGCATGACCCGCGCCGTCCGTTCGTCGGCGCGGTCCCCGCCGTCGAGATGGTTGTCGCTCAGATGTGCCGTCACGAACATCGTGTCACCCCATGTCTTCCAGATATGCCAACGTTTTCACCCAGTTGCGCCCGAGCAGCCCGACGGCGGCGTCGAGGTCCGCGGCACGGATCGCCTCGGCGATCCGGCGGTGCTCATCGATACTCTCCCTCGACCGCTCGACGCCACCGAAATAGCGCGCGTCGTAGCGTTTCAGCAGCGGCTTCGTCTGCTCCAGCAGGCGCAGCAGATGCGGATTCGTGCAGCGCGAGACGAGCAGCGCGTGCCACCGATCATCCAAAGTGGACAGATCACCTTGCCGTCCGAGCTCTTCGGTCATCTCGTCGGCGATCCGGTCCAGGCCACCGGTGAGCCCGGCGAGGTCCTGCGGCGAACTCCAGCGCAACGCGAGCGATTCCAGCTCCGCGACGAGCGGGTACAGCTGCCGGGCCTCGTCCGGATCGAACGGCGGCACGAGAAAGCCCCGGTTCGGCGCCGAGACGAGCAGGCCGCGATCGGCCAGCCCGATCAGCGCCTCGCGCAACGGGGTGCGGCTGACGCCCAGCTCGCGGGCGAGGTGCACCTCGTTGATGCGGCTGTCCGCGGCGATCCGGCCGTCGAGCACGCGAGCGGTGATCTCCTCCGCGAGGTCGCGGCGGAGCAGGTTCCTCGTCATCGGTGCAGTATTGCATGCACTTCGGCCGTACTGTATTCAGTTAGGCATGACGGACTTCGATGTGCACCGCGCTCGCACCGAAACCCCGGGCTGCACGGAGGTGGTCCACCTCAACAACGCCGGATCGTCGCTGCCGCCCGCGCGGGTGACCGACACCGTCGTCGATTACCTGCGCGAAGAGGCCCTGATCGGCGGATACGAGCAGGCCGCGGCGACCGTGGAGCGGATGGACGGCGTCTACGCCTCGGCCGCCCGCCTCGTCGGCGCGGACCCCGCCGACATCGCCCTGACCGACAACGCGACCCGCTCGTGGCAGGCGATCTTCTACGCGCTGCCGTTCGCCGCCGGAGACCGGATCCTGACGGCGAAATCCGAGTACGCGAGCAATGTCATCTCCTTCCTGCAGATCGCGAAGCGCACCGGCGCCGTGGTCGAGGTGGTCGACAACGACGAGTCCGGGCAACTGGACGTCGAGGACCTCAAGCGCCGCGTCGACGGCGACGTCAAGCTGATCGCCGTCTCCCACGTGCCGACCCAGGGCGGCCTGGTGAACCCGGCCGAGGAGATCGGCGCGGTGGCCAGGGAAGCCGGGATCCCGTTCCTGCTGGACGCCTGCCAGAGCGCCGGCCAGATCGACCTCGACGTCGCCCGCCTGAACTGCGACGCGCTCAGCGTGACCGGCCGCAAGTACCTGCGCGGACCGCGAGGCACCGGATTCCTCTACGCGCATCCGCGTCTGCGTGAACGCGTCGAGCCCGCCATGCTCGATCTTCACTCGGCGGTGTGGACCGCGCCCGAAAGCTACGAAGTCGATCCGACGGCGAAGATGTTCGAGGTCTGGGAACGCGATCACGCCGCCCTGCACGGTCTCGGCGCGGCGATCGATTACGCCCTCGAATGGGGCATGCCCGCCATCGAAGCCCGAGTCGCCGCGCTCGCGGCGAAACTGCGTGACGCGCTCCGCGAGATCCCCGGCGTCCGCGTCCACGACCAGGGCGTGCGAAAGTGCGGCATCGTCACGTTCAGCGTGGCGAAAACGCCGGCACAGGAAGTGAAACAGCGCCTGGCCGCGGCGAAGATCAACGTCAGCGTCACCGAGGCGACGTCCGCCCAGTTCGACTTCGCCGAGCGCGGGCTGCCGCCGATGGTCCGGTCTTCGGTGCACTACTTCAACACCGAAGACGACATCGCGCTCCTCGCCGGCGAAGTCGGGAAACTGGCCTAACGGCGGGAAAGCAGCGACTCGGACGGCGGGGCGTACGGCAGCCCCGTCGTCTTCGCGCGCTTGCCGATCACCAGCGCCTCCCCCAGCAGGCTGACGCCGATCGACAGCGTCACCGGCCGCGCGTCGGGATGCGCCCCCGCCGTGGTGGCCACGAAACCGATCCCGAAGTTCACCAGCAGCGACAGCACCCACACGCCGAACGTCCAGCCGGTGTAGCGCAGCCACAGCACGCCGTCGCGCTCGAACAGTTTCGTGGTGGTGGCCCGCACCGCGCCGAGACCGCACCCGACCGCGGACCCCAGCGCGAGCCAGAGACCGTCGGTGAAGGTGAAGTTCTCCAGCTTGACCAAGCCGTACACCCCGATCCCGAGCAGGATCACCGGCGCCCCGAACACCTCCCGGGCCACCAGCGGCTCCCCGCGCAGCCTGCGCACGATGAGCACGATCACGGCGGCGACCACCAGCGCGATCAGCAACCAGGTCCTCATGAACTCCCCCTTTGTAGCATGACTGTGCCAAATAAAATAGCAAGGTCGTGCTATAAAGACAACGTGCCCAAGATCGTCGACCCGGAGGCCCGCCGCCTGGAGATAGCCGAAGCCGTCTTCCGGGTGATCCAGCGTGACGGCCTCGCGCAGGCGTCACTCAGGAGCGTGGCCGAGGAGGCCGGTCTCGCGATCGGTTCGGTGCGGCACTACTTCGGCGGCCACGACGAGCTGATCGTGTTCGCCATGCGCGCGCTCGGCGACCGGCTGGAGGCGCGACTGGCGGAACACATCCCCGTGCTGCTCGACCCCGCGACACCACGCTCACGGCGGCAGGAAGCCACCGAGGCGTTCCTCGGCGAACTGCTTCCGCTCACCGAGCAGACCCGGGCCGAAGCCGACGTCTGGCTGGCGTTCACGGCCGCCGCGAAGAACCGGCCCGACCTCGCCGAGGAGGCCACCCGCATGTACGACGGCGTCCGCTTCCTCGTCCGCCGGGTGCTCGAGGGCGCGAACGAAGCGGGCGGTCTGCTCGGCGACTTGGACCTCGCGGTCGAGACCGAGCGGCTCGCCGCCCTGCTGGACGGGCTCGCGTTGTCGGCGGGCCGGACCTCTCCGGAGCTGATGCGCACGGTGCTCCGGCGGCATCTGGAATCCCTGAGGCGCCCGGAATGAGCACCTTTTACGAAGTCGCCACTCAGCGGGCACTTCGGGCGGAATGAACGACCCTTTCGGGCAGTGCCGATCGCGGTACCGTTCGCTCATGCGCCTGCGGTCCGTGACCACGCTGCTCGCCACCCTCGTTCTCGCGCTCGCCGTCCCCGCGACGGCCGAGGCGACCCCAGGTTCCGGGGTGACCGGGACGATCTTCGAGCAGAGGACGGTCGGGAACACCGACTACGTCCTGCGCGAGGTCGTCATCCAGCCCGGCGGCTACACCGGCTGGCACTACCACGACGGAAAGCTGTACGCGTACGTGAAAGCGGGCACGCTGACGCACAACTCGGCCGACTGCGGGCTCGACGGCCTGTACCGGAAGGGCGCCGTTTTCACCGAGCCGAGCGACACCGTCCACATCGGACGGAACCTCGGGACCACGCCGGTGGTCTTGGAAGTGCTCTACGTGCTGCCGCACGGGAGCCCGCTTTCGCAGGACGCGCCGAACCCGGGTTGCCCGTTCTAGACGCCGAACCAGCCTGCGACGTCGAGCCGGAAGCCGTCCGCCGGCACCATCGTGCGAAGGTCGGCTTCGAGCGCGCGGACCCGGTCGATGCCCAACGTGTCGGCCCATTCCCGGCGCAACTCGTCGAAGATCGCCGCCGACCGGGCGAGTGAGTCGAACCCGCGGCTGGTGAGCCGCACGACCTTGCGCCGCGCGTCGGCCGGGTCGTCGACGCGGGCGACGTAGCCGAGCTGCTCCAGCTTGTCGACGGTCTTGCCCGCCGCCTGCTTGCTGACCCCGAGCCGCCGCCCGATCTCGCTCGCCGTCGCGCCTTCGCGGCCGATCGCCTGCATGGCGAAGCCGTACGCCGGACGAGCGTCGGGATGTCCCTGCTCGGCGAGTTCGGCGTGCAGCCGGTCGATGATCGAGCGGAAGCCCGCGAACAGCAGGAGCGGCAGCTCGAAGCCGGGGGTTTCGCGAACCTGCTTGCCAGATTCGACAACCTGGTTTACCTTTTCGTCAACCACGTTGACCATCTTAAGGGGAAACCTTGTTCACCGATCACACCGTCGAAACCGCGCCCGAAGCCTCGCGTCGCGCCATGGAAGCGACCATCCGGAAGTTCGGGCACCTCCCCACCGCCGTCGCCCGGCAGGCGTCGTCACCCGAACTGCTCGACGGATTCCTGAAACTCAGCGCGAGCTTCGAGCGGACGACACTCGACCCCCTCGCGCGGGAAACGGTCGTGATGACCGTGGCGACCCGCAACGGCTGCGAGGTGTGCATCGAGATCCACACCGGCAGACTGAAGGGTCATGACGCGGACGACGACGTCATCGCGGCGCTTCGCTCGCAGCAGCCCGTCCCCGACGAGCGGCTGGAAGCCATCCGGCAGTTCACGCTGGCGGTGCTCGAAACCGCGGGCGCCGTCGACGACGAGACCCTGCGGACCTTCTTCGGGCACGGATACACCGAACGGAACGCCCTCGAAGTCGTCATGGGCATCGGCGCTTACACGATGTCGACCCTGGCAAACCGGCTCATCCGCGCCTAGTCGCTCAGCGTGATCGCCCCTCGCGGCCCGGATCACTCCAATGGCCGCCGATCTTGATGTATCTGGGCAGTCCCGACCGTCTCCTGTCTTGTGCAGCCGAAAGTTCGCCACCCGCGGCGCGGCGCACCGGCGGTCTGGCCTGCCGAGGGGGCAGACCAGACCGCCGAAAACCGAAGACGTTCCACAGGTGTTGGGGGTGCGTGAAGGCCCCCTTCCCTCGGCTGAGCCGAGTGAAGGGGGCCTTCACGTGTCTTCCGCATTTAGCCGGCTAAATGCGGGCGGTGGGTCGTCGGTGGCGGGATCGCGGCGGGCCGTGAAGGCCTCCTTGAGGGACCCAGAGTCCCTCGAAGTTCCCCTCACCCGCCTCGGGACACCACTCTGAGCACCTCCGGCAGCGAACAGTGCCGGCACTCCATTCGCCGGGTCCCGTGAGTGGGGATTCGGGTAAGGGCCCACAGCGTCTCAGGTACCTACCGGCTCTGGCTGGCTCAGGTCCGTGAAGGCCTCCTTGCCTACCCTGAAGGTAGTGAAGGAGGCCTTCACGGACTTCGACCTCGCGCATGACGTCAGGCTTCGAGAGCCCAGCGCACGTACCGCATCGTCGGCACGAAGCCCGCCTTCTCGAAGACCCCGAACGCCCCCGCCGGATCCGCCGAGTCCACGTTCAAACTCGCGCGGTCGTAGCCCTGCTGGGCGACGGCCCGCAGCGCGTGCCCTATCAGCGCGCTCGCGACACCCCGCCGCCGATGCTCCCGAAGCGTCCCGATCGCCATGAAGTGCGCGTCGCGCACGCCGGTGGCCTCCGTGTCGGCCTCCCACCACATGGTCACCAGCATTCCGACCGCGGAGCCCGCCTCACGAAGCAGGAAGCTGGTCTCGGGACGGAAAGTCTGATTGGTGATCTTGTTGCGCCAGAGATCGACGGGCATCGGCACCGCGCCCCAGTAATCCCGGTACGCCGCGTTCCTGACCGCCCGGAAGTCCTCGTCGTTCCGTTCCGACCACGGCTCGACCACGAACCCGTCAGGAAGCTCCGAAGCATCCAACGCGGAGAGCGAGTGCTCCATCCGCTGGAAGTAGCGCACCGGCACGAACCCCCGCGACCGGACGAGTTCGGCCAGCCCGGCGATGCGCTCCGGCCGATTGACGTCGACGACGAGTTTCGCGTCAGGGTGGTGCAGCGCGTGCACCACCTTCGCCGCCGCCACCCCCGCGTCGACGAGCGCGCCGCCGATCCCCCGGCGTCGATACGCGGGATGGACTCCCCCGTCGAGGAAGACCCGATGGATCTCCTCCGCGGACGGCTTGAAGCGGATCTTCATGTACCCGGCCATCACGTCGCCGTCGAAGGCGGCGAGACTCGCCCGTTCCAGATCCGCGTACGGGTCGATCAGCTCCTGGAGGGTGTCCTCCGCGGTGTAGTTCTCGCCGATCTGGTCAACGGTCTCCATTGCGTTGAGGAGATCGGCCGACGCCTGGGCGTCCTCGGGCCGCAGTGGCCGCCACGTGAGGTCGTGCACGGGGCTGAACGTAGTCCCGCGCGGGCGGGACTGTCGCCGGGTTTTCGGTGGGCGCAGTAGGGATCGAACCTACGACCGCTCGGGTGTAAACCGAGTGCTCTCCCGCTGAGCTATGCGCCCGGGAGGTGGCACCCGCGCACGGGTGCCACCGTGAAGACTCAGGCCAGCGAGGCCACGGCCTTCTTCCACGCCTGCTGGTCGCGCGCCTCGCCGGGCTGGTTGACCTCGGCGAACCGGACGACGCCGTCCTTGTCGATCAGGAAGGTGCCGCGGGTGGCCAGGCCGGCCGCCTCGTTGAAGACGCCGTAGGCCTTCGCGACCTCACCGTGCGGCCAGAAGTCCGAAAGCAGCGGGAACTGGTAGCCCTCCTGCTCGGCCCACGCCTTGAGCGAGAACGGGGTGTCCACGGACACGCCGATCACCTGGACGCCCTGGCCGTCGTAGTCCGCGAACTCGTCACGGAGCTGGCACAGCTCACCGGTGCAGATGCCGCTGAACGCGAACGGGTAGAACACGAGCAGGACCGGCTTGTCACCCTTGAAGGACGACAGCGTCACGGACTGCTTGTTGTAGTCGTTGAGCGTGAAGTCCGGGGCTTGCGATCCGACCTCGACGGCCATACCGGCGGTTTCCTCTCAAGAGCGAACAGGGGCCTGCGACGACAACCCTATCGTGTCGATCGCGCGGCTCCCGAAGTCACCGCTTGGTCTTGGACGACTTCGGCGAAACCAGCCGGGTGCCCGCCCACTTGGGGCCGGCACTGATGTTGGCCGTCTGCGCCAGTCCGACCTGCGGCACCGCCTCGGCGATGTCACTCGGCTCGACATGCCCTGGCTGGCCCGTCTTCGGGGTCAGCACCCAGATCACGCCGTTCTCGTTCAGGGGAGTCCGGACCTCGATCAGCGTGTCACCGAGATCACCGTCGTCTTCGCGCCACCACAGCAGCACCACGTCGATGACCTCGTCGGCGTCCTCGTCGAGGATGTCGCCGCCGATCTGTTCCTCGATCGCCGCACGAAGGTCGTCGTCGACGTCCTCGTCCCAGCCGATCTCCTGGACCACCATGTCCGGCTTGATCCCGAGCCTTTCGGCGACGCTGCTCTGATCAGCGTCTCCCGCGGCGACCACTGCTGTCACTCCTCCAACTACGACGGAGCGTGGTGTCGCGTCGGCCTGATCGACCGGGCGGGCACCACACTCGGGTACACGATGCCCGTTAGCGAACACTGGTGAAGCGTTCCGCGCAACCGTCCACACCGGATCTTGAACAACTCGTGTCGCGGCGTACGGACATTCAGCCCACTCTCACGGGGTCATTTCGGGCGCGCCTGGGCACCTCCGAACGCCCTGCTTTAGGGTGGGAGAGAAAACGCGCGCGCGAGTACAGGCGCGTGCGAGGCGTGTCGCAATCGGGTCCGCGAACGTTACCGATCAGTAGCGGTGACGAGAACGGAACCGGAGGACGACGATGGACGGCGAACACGCCCGCGTACGAGCACAACCAGCTACCACCTTTCGCAAGGAGACCCCTTGGCCCCGCAGAACGACGGCGCCTCCGGCAAGGAGACCCCGGCACGCGTCCGCGTCATCCGTGACGGATTGGCGGCGCACCTGCCCGACATCGACCCGGAGGAGACCGCCGAATGGCTGGACTCCTTCGACGAGGCGCTGGCCAGGGGTGGTCAGCAGCGCGCCAGGTACCTGATGCTGCGCATCCTCGAGCGGGCCAGGGAACGCCACGTCGGCGTCCCGGCGCTGACGTCGACGGACTACGTCAACACCATCCCCACCGAGAACGAACCCTGGTTCCCCGGTGACGAGGAGATCGAGCGCCGGTACCGCGCCTACATCCGGTGGAACGCCGCGATCATGGTGCACCGCGCGCAGCGTCCCGGCGTCGGCGTCGGCGGGCACATCTCGACCTACGGCTCGTCCGCGGCGCTGTACGAAGTGGGCTTCAACCACTTCTTCCGCGGCAAGGACCACTCGGGCGGCGGCGACCAGATCTTCATCCAGGGGCACGCCTCCCCCGGCATCTACGCCCGCGCGTTCCTCGAGGGCAGGCTGACCGAGAACCAGCTGGACGGCTTCCGCCAGGAGTTCTCGCACGCCGGCGAGGGCGGCGGCCTGCCGTCGTACCCGCACCCGCGGCTGATGCCGGAGTTCTGGGAGAACCCGACCGTGTCCATGGGCCTCGGCCCGATGAACGCGATCTACCAGGCGCGTTTCAACCGCTACCTGCGTGACCGCGGCATCAAGGACACCAGCGACCAGCACGTCTGGGCGTTCCTCGGCGACGGCGAGATGGACGAGCCGGAATCGCGCGGCCTCATCCACGTGGCCGCGAGCGAGGGCCTCGACAACCTGACCTTCGTGATCAACTGCAACCTGCAGCGGCTCGACGGCCCGGTGCGCGGCAACGGCAAGATCATCCAGGAGCTGGAGTCGTACTTCCGCGGCGCCGGCTGGAACGTCATCAAGGTCATCTGGGGCCGCGAGTGGGACTCGCTGCTGCACGCGGACCGCGACGGCGCGCTGGTCAACCTGATGAACACCACGCCGGACGGCGATTTCCAGACCTACAAGGCCAACGACGGCGCCTTCGTCCGCGAGCACTTCTTCGGCCGCGACCCGCGGACCAAGGAACTGGTCAAGGACCTCACCGACGCCGACGTCTGGAACCTCAAGCGCGGCGGGCACGACTACCGCAAGGTCTACGCGGCCTACAAGTCGTCGCTGGAGCACCACGGCCAACCGACGGTGATCCTGGCCCACACCATCAAGGGTTACGGCCTCGGACCGTCCTTCGAGGGCCGCAACGCCACGCACCAGATGAAGAAGCTCACCCTCGACGACCTCAAGCTGTTCCGGGACGCCCAGCGCATCCCGATCAGCGACGAGGAGCTCGAGCGCGACCCGAAGCTGCCGCCGTACTACCACCCCGGCAAGGAATCGCCGGAGATCGAGTACATGCTCGGCCGCCGCAAGGCGCTGGGCGGGTTCCTGCCGGAGCGCCGCCCGAAGGCCTCGAAGGCCCTCGTGCTGCCCGGCGACAAGGTCTACGAAGGCATCCGCAAGGGCTCGGGCAAGCAGGAGGTCGCCACCACGATGGCGTTCGTCCGGCTCGTCCGCGAGCTGGCGAAGGACTCCGAGATCGGCAAGCGGATCGTCCCGATCATCCCGGACGAGGCGCGCACCTTCGGTCTCGACTCGATGTTCCCGACGGCCAAGATCTACAACCCGCACGGCCAGACGTACACGTCGGTCGACGCGAGCCTGATGCTGGCCTACAAGGAGTCCGAAAAGGGCGTCATCCTGCACGAGGGCATCAACGAGGCGGGGTCGACCGCGTCGTTCACCGCCGTCGGCACCTCGTACGCCACGCACGGCGAGCCGATGATCCCGATCTACATCTTCTACTCGATGTTCGGGTTCCAGCGGACCGGTGACGGCCTCTACGCGGCGGCGGACCAGATGGCCCGCGGGTTCGTGCTCGGCGCCACCGCCGGCCGCACCACGCTGACCGGTGAGGGCCTGCAGCACGCCGACGGGCACTCGCTGCTGCTGGCGGCGACCAACCCGGCCGTCGTGGCCTACGACGCGGCTTGGTCGTTCGAGATCGCCCACATCGTGCGGGACGGTCTTCGCCGGATGTACGGCGAGACCGGGCCGGACGGCAACGGCGAGAACATCTTCTACTACATGACGATCTACAACGAGCCCTACCAGCAGCCCGCCGAGCCCGAGAACCTCGACGTCGACGGCCTGCTCAAGGGTCTCTACAAGTACGCGGACGCCCCGTCGGGCGACGGCCCGGAGGCGCAGATCCTGGTCTCCGGCGTCACCATGCCGGACGCGCTGCGTGCCCAGCGGATGCTGGCCGAGGAGTGGGGCGTACGCGCGGCCGTGTGGTCGGCGACGTCGTGGACCGAGCTGCGGCGCGAGGCCGTCGAGGTCGACCACGACAACCTGCTCCACCCGGGCGACTCCCCGCGTGTGCCTTACATCACGCAGAAGCTGTCCGGTGCGAACGGGCCGGTCGTCGCGGTTTCGGACTGGATGCGGGCCGTGCCGGACCTCATCCGCCCGTGGGTGCCGACCGACATGCTGACGCTGGGCACCGACGGGTTCGGGTTCTCCGACACCCGTCCCGCCGCCCGGCGGAAGTTCCTGGTCGACGCGCAGTCGATCGTGGTCGGCACGCTGAGCGCGCTGGCCAAGCGCGGCGAGATCGACCGGTCGAAGGCGGCGGAGGCGGCGCGCAAGTACCGTCTCGACGACGTCGCCGCCGCGGGTCCGCAGTTGTCGGACTCCGGCAGCGCCTAGCAATGCCATGAACGGTCCGTTCCTTGCGAAATTTGCAAGGAACGGACCGTTCATTGCGTTCGGGACCGGACGAGCTAGGGTGAGACATCGGATGTTTGCGGAAAGGGTGAGCGAGAGTGACCAAGCGTCGACTGCCGAAGCCGAGTGAGCTGAAGCAGATCCTGCGGCCGAAGCCGATCGTGCTCAACCCGACCGACCGGCGGCTGGCGGGCGCGCATACGATCGCCGACCTGCGGATGCTCGCCCGCAAGCGGACGCCCCGGGCGGCGTTCGACTACACCGACGGCGCCGCGGAGCTGGAAGACAGCCTCCGCCGCGCCCGGCAGGCCTTCCGCAGCGTGGAATTCCACCCGAACGTCCTGCGCGGCGTGTCCGATGTGGACACCGGCAAGGACATCCTCGGCAAGCGTTCGGAGCTGCCGTTCGCGTTCGCGCCGACCGGGTTCACCCGCATGATGAACCACGAGGGCGAGCCCGCGGTGGCCCGCGTCGCGCAGCGCAACGGCATCCCGATGGGGCTGTCGACGATGGCGACGACGTCCATCGAAGACCTCGCCGCGGCCGCCCCGGAGGCCCGCAAGTGGTTCCAGCTCTACGTCTGGCGCGACCACAAAGCGGGCGAAGATCTGATGAATCGCGCCTGGGCTGCCGGTTTCGGCACGCTCATGCTGACGGTGGACACCCCGGTCGCGGGCGCGCGGCTGCGCGACGTCCGCAACGGGCTGACCATCCCGCCCGCGCTCACCCTCAAGACCTTCGTCGACGGCGCGATGCATCCGGCGTGGTGGTTCAACCTGCTGACCACCGAGCCGCTGACGTTCGCGTCGCTGAGCCAGTTCGACGGCACGGTCGCCGAGCTGCTCAACCAGCTCTTCGACCCCACCCTGAACTTCGACGATCTCGACTGGGTCCGCCAGACCTGGCCGGGCAAGCTCGTGGTCAAGGGCATCCAGAACGTCGACGACGCGCGTGACGTGGTCAAGCACGGCGCCGACGCGGTCCTGCTGTCCAACCACGGCGGCCGCCAGCTCGACCGCGCGCCGACACCGATCGAACTGCTGCCCGCGGTGCTCGACGAGATCCAGGGCGACGCCGAGGTGTGGATCGACACCGGCATCCTGTCCGGCGGCGACATCGTGGCCGCCATCGCGCGCGGCGCGGACGCGGTGCTCATCGGGCGCGCGTTCCTCTACGGCCTGATGGCCGGGGGCGAGCGCGGGGTTCAGCGGTGCGTGGACATCCTGCGCGCCGAGATGGTCCGGACGATGCAGCTGCTGGGTGTCCGTACCCTCGCCGACCTCAAGCCCTCGCACGCCACCATGCGCTAGGCCGCGGCGGAGACGCCGGACGGCGCGGTGCGGACCTGCTTCGCCGTCCGGTTCCAGCTCCACCAGCCGTGCACGACCAGCCCGGCGAACACGATGTACACCGCGGCCGAGAAGTACAGGCCCGAGGAGAGCTGCAGCGGTACGCCGATCGCGTCGACGACCAGCCACACCAGCCAGAACTCGACGAGACCCGCGCCCTGCGCGGCGAAGGCCACCAGCGTGCCGACGAAGATCGCGGCGTCCGGCCATGGCGCCCACGAGGCGTCCAGCGCGTCGAGGACCAGCGCCATCACGGTGGTGCCGATCGCGAACGCGCCGGCCATCGCCAGGCGCTCACCGAGACGGCCCTTGCGGACGACGACGCCGTAGACCGGGTCGCTGCGGCGGGACCAGGCCCACCAGCCGTAGATCGAGATGGCGAGGATCGCGATCTGCCTGGTCGCGAGCCCGCCGAGATGCGCGGAGACGTACACCGAGAACAACAGCACGGTGGCGCCGACCTGGACCGGCCA
>Ga0307518_10000780_pt1 | contig 23883 bp, 19 predicted proteins | sample 25_EM_MG_FD_203889 | JGI IMG/M metagenome (GOLD analysis project Ga0307518, IMG submission 203889) | Populus trichocarpa ectomycorrhiza microbial communities from riparian zone in the Pacific Northwest, United States - 25_EM | ecosystem: Host-associated > Plants > Roots > Unclassified | place...
ATATATATATATATATTGTGTGGATTGTATGAGGTGTGGAATTATGAGGTTTGATATAGGGTCCAGAATTATGGGACCTTATGATGATGGGTTGATTGAGTAAATTGATAATAGTCGATAACTTGGGATGTCCTAAATACAAACGAAACTCTGCCGAATTTTTGGAAAAAAAAAATTTACCCTCAAATAAAAAGGATATGTTGGGATCTTTTAACATTGATCGAGTCGTACAGTTCGGACTGTTACGTTAACAACAAATACTTTTTCCCCAATTCATGTCTCAGAACCCTAACCTATAATTCAATATCAAGGCATCAATTCATTATCAAATTTGAAATGAATTTTTAAGATCATGTTTAGAACACCTTACCCGGTACGAATTAAGATTTTGATCTTCAACCAGTTGAAGATTTTCAACTCCCTCCTTTCTTTTCTTCTTGTTCAATTTTCTTGTTAATCCCTTGCACACAAGTGTTTATCCCATCTATAAACCCTTAATCTTGAATGGGTTCTTTAAATTTTAGTGTTTCTCTCTTGATTTTGCAAGAATGGATACAAAACTCCCTATTTTCTTTCCTTATGGTTCCTGCAGATTTTTTTGGTGAGGAGAGGGTATTTATACTCTATAATTTCCCTTATTTGCATTTAGGCCCCCATTTCCTTTAAGTGTATTATTCTCTTCAATTACATCCAACCCTCAATAATACCGGGTTTATTATAATGTCTCGAATTATTTCGCCGGAAATTTATATTTAAAAACTTATGAATTCATGTTTTTATTTAACCATATGCATGAATTTCTTCACTTTTATTTATTTATTTCTTCCTGGGGTTAACAACTTTCATGGTTGAAAAGGAAAATGGTAGGAATGAGGGTTGTGAGAGATTGTTGTACAACTAAAAAAGGTAAGAGAAGGGTTGTGGGGAAGGAGGATGATTAGCGATCATGGGTTGTGTTATGGTGGCTATGGTGGTTTCGGTTGTGGTGGTTTATGGTGAAGGGACAATGGGTAGTTAGCAAATGGGTTTTGGTGAATGAGGAGGTGAGGGGGGTTTTGAGGTTTTGTTTGGATGAAAAATGGTGGGGGTTGTAATGGTGGGGAGGACGTCTTTCGTTGGATAAAGAGTCACCACCTAGTATTATGGTTACTAGGAATCCTAACTAGTCTTTTATATATTCTAGGCAAAGGACTGGTTGCGTAAAGAGAAGGTATTAGCATCCCTAATACGCCTCGCCTGAGGTAAGTTTCATTATTTTTTGTTTTGTTTTGTGGTTGCTATGGTATGATGGTGTTTCTATTTCTATCGGCCTATTATAACGGGTTTACTACGATGAACAAAATCTGGTTTCCTAGGTTAAAAACTTGGTTTGAAAGGTTGAAATATCCTCCATTATCATTGAGGCTTATTTCAGGACAAATTTGGGATTTTTAGCTACCGTGTCATTCAAAATAATATTCCAAATAAAATTCTTTGCAGCTTATTATCCTTAAATTAGAAATGAATGAATTGTATTATTCCCAATAATATTTTGGATATTGACCTCATAGAGGCTTTTTATCCTTATATAAAGGTGAGTTATAGGTAAATTACTATCCCTAATAACATTTTTTAAATTAACCCTTTAGTAGGTTTTTTTTATCCTTTATATCAAAAGTGAATAATATTTTTGTTTTACCTCAAATAAGTTCTTAATTATTTTGAAATCAAGGGCAAAACTCTTTGAAATTTTACAAACTTGTTGTAAAATCCATGCAATAGTCAGGGATAAAAAAATCATAACAAGTGAGGAGAATCACAATACATACCTTTTAAACTTTGAAGATGAAGATAGAACTAGAAATTGAAGCAAAATCACTTGAATTGAGAGGAAAAAACGAGAGGTGATTGAAGAAAATTGAACGAAAGGAAAAAATGAACTGAAATGGTGATCTGTCAGTAATTCCCTCGCTAATGTTAAATAGTACACACGGTTAGAGATGCATTAATTACCCCCACTTTGGGTTACCCAATTCATCAGTAATTCCCTCAGTAACCTGTAACTAACTCAGAGGACTTTAATTGACATCATCGACATGGGATGTGAACAGTTCCCTTTGCCTCTAGAAAACACCAACGGACACAAACTGTCAATGTTTCTATCGGTGATGTGGGAACATTCCCTTTGCCTCTGGAATACACCGACGGACACAAACCGTCAGTGTTTCCATCGGTGATGTGGGATGTGAACAGTGCCCTTCGCCTCTACAATACATCGACAGACTCAAACCGTTGGTGTTTCCATCGATGATGTGCACAGTGAATGGTAGATAATGTATGTATTCCCTGTCTATCCTCCCTGCAAACACTTACATTGAAAGTTGCATGCACAACACAAATAATAGCAGTTCACATAACAATTATAAAATAAATAATTTTGTGTACAGAATTTCATCCATAAATATTACATTATAAAAAATTCCTTTACACTTTCGTGTTCTGAAAGTTAGTCAGAATTATCTTCTTTTTCTTCAATTGAATCGTCATCAGCTCCATCGCAATCTTCAACATTGATAACGTTGTTATCATCATCTTCATTGACCTTTGCTTGTCCGCTGGAGCTTAGAACAACATTCAACTCCTCAGCGTCAACATCAACAAGACTATTATTGAAGATGAGAAAATTTGAATTTTCTTCTAAGTCAATCGATGGAGCAACTCGATACAGTTCAACCAACTCACTAACTTGAAAGATATCATCTCCCACACTTGTGTCTTCGTTCTCATCCTGAACAACCTCGACACGACCCCTTGGTTTCATTTTTAAAATGGATAACCAATTAACTCTTGATCGATCCTTTCTAAAGGAAGGGTGTATGTGTAATAAACTTACTGACATTACTTGGTGAAAACAAAGACATTGTTTATATTGCAAAAACAAAGACTTGATATGGTTCAACCAATTCAAGTTGTGAAGCTCGAAATCGATCATTTAAAATGAGATTACATGTCCTAGTATAAAATGATGATTTTTTTATAAATTGTCAAAAAACATTATTCCTATTTTCTTGCACTAAAAACCATTTTATAAATTGTAAAAAAAATGATATCTAAAATTTTATTGATTTGATAGAAGTTTAGTGATCTTCATCGTTGAGATCAGTATTAATTAGTTATCCCAATATTTTGTCTTCTAGTTCATGTGTTGAAAGAGTGCAACATTTGGATTTTGTGTTGAAAGAGTGCATACATTTGTAGTTGTTCCACAATACTACAAATTATAGTCCTGCGGCAAAGAGTTGTCGTTTAGGTTTTGAGCTTTTAGACCACTTTATTTACTCGTGCTTAATAGTTTATAAGATTCCATCAATTCAAATATTTCCTCATCTCTTTCTCGAAGAAAATAATAAATATTTCTCATTTTATTTTAAAAAATGTACTGCTAAATTCACTACAATTATTGGGAGCCAAGTGCTTGTCACTGTTGACGCCAAATGGGACGCATGAGCATTCACAGAAGGGTTCGGAAATTGGACAAAAAGAAAGCTCATAAAAACTATTATCACCTTAATACTTGGTGATCTTAAACCAATTCAATATATCAACACCTCCTGTCATCACAATGAATCCTTTCGATTCAATCATCCCAATAGTGTTTTACTCATGCTGACCTTTGACAAAACTACAAATTATAGTCTTTTAGCAAAGAGTTGTCGTATGGGTTTTGAGCTCCTGCTTTAGAATCTCTGAAAAACCAGTTAGGTTTCCTAGTGAAAATAATACTAGGTGGCGACTCCTTTATTCACAAAACAAAGACCCCGAAATCAATCCCCGCTCTCGGGGAGGGTCGCCGCAATGCCGCGCTCCTCGCGAGGGTGTGATAGAAGTCATGGATGATCATTCATGGATATATCGAGATTCACCCCAATGATTGCGGAGGATGGATTATTGTAACGAGGTTCGGGGTTTTATTAACTTCGCAACATCTATTCCCAGAAATTTTACTAGGGGTGGTATTAGGTGTCGATGCAGGAAGTGTCAAAATAAAAGGTATCTACATCCAAATGTTGTAATGATGCATCTTCTACACAAAAGGGTTCATGAAGGATTACCTGTGTTGGTATGCACACGGAGAACTATTTGTTCGTAATAAGAGCATGGGAGAGAGGGTGGTTGGGTCAACTTTTTGTGCTAGCAATGTGCATGGAGTTGCAAATGACAACAATTATCTTTACAGGAATATGGTTATAGATGCAATGAGAATGAATCAAGGTAATGTCAGTCAATGTCCAATCGTAAAAGAAGAACATAATGCAGATGCAGCAAGGTTTTTTGATCAATTGAAAGATTTTGACGAACCATTATGAGATGGTTGCACGAATCACGGTAAATTATTGGCCATAGCACAGGTGTTCACCATCAAGTCAGATCACGGGTTGAGTGAGGCCGGTTATGATAAAATTATTGAATAGGCGAGAAGCATTTTACTTGAAGGGAACAGGCTGAAAGAGAACTTCTATGCTGCAAATCCATGATGAAACCCCTCGGTTTAGGATACCAAAAAATTAACATGTGCCCTAACTTCTGCATGTTATACTACTTTGAAAATACTGAGCTGACCGAGTGCATGACATACAGGCATTCCCATTACAAACCCAGAACTGGCAGGGGAAAGACTCTCGTGGCATATAAAAAACTTAGATACTTCCCAATCACACCTAGACTACAGAGGTTATTCATGTCACCAAGGACTGCTAAGCACATGACATGGCACCAATCACATGATGCGGTTGATGGAGTGATGGTGCATCCTTAAGACGGCGAAGCATGAAAACACTTTAACATTGTGCATCTTCACTTTTCAGCTAAATCAAGAAACGTGCGTCTTGGGTTGTGTACAGACAGATTCAACCCATTCGGGTCATTTGCTACTCCTTATTCTTGTTGACCGGTCATACTCACGGTTTATAACTTGTCACTGGGATGTGTGTGAGGCCAGAGTTCATGTTTTTATCTACTGTCATACCCGGTCCGAGCAGCTCGGGCCGGAATATAGATGTTTGTCTTCGACCGTTGATTAATGAGTTGATGCAGTTAAGGTCCTCTAGAGCTTTGACTTATGATATATCGGAGGAACAAAATTTTGTTATGAGGGCGGCTTTGATGTGGACTATCAATGATTTTCCAGTTTATGGAATGGTTTCTGGTTGGAGCACGCATGGAAAACTAGCATGTCCATATACTGCATGGAAAACAACAAGGCATTCACGCTAACAAACGGAGGTAAAGCTTTTTTTTTTTACTGTCACCGTCGTTTCTTGCCACCGAATCACAGGTACAAAAAAACAGAAAGGATTTCTTTGTTGGGAGAGTTGAAAAGGATGTTGCACCCCCGTGTCTTTTTGGTGAAGAATTGCATGATGTTGTATCAGAGTACGGTGACATTGTGTTTAGTCTCCAATCAGGTAACCAGAAGTTTCCTGGTTTTGGTTTAACCCACAATTGGGTAAAGTGAAGTATATTTTAGGAGCTTCCTTATTGGAAGACCAATCTCCTCCGCTATAACCTTGACATCATGCACATAGAAAAAAACGTGTTTAAGAACATTTTTAACACCGTCATGGATGTGAAAGGGAAGACAAAGTACAAGATCAAGGCTAGATTGGATATGTTTTGTAACTGTAAAAATATGGAGTTGGTTGGTGATGGGTTACGGGTCGCAAAACCAAGAGCAAGCTTGATGTTAAAGAAAAATGCATAACTACTAGTCTACAAATGACTTAATAGTCTGTGTTTTCCTGATGGACATGCCTAAAACATATCAAGGTTGGTTAATATGGAGGAATGTAGATTGTATAGAATGAAGAATCATGACTGCCACGTGTTTATGCAAACACTCATTCCATTAGCTTATCGTTATTTGTTGCCAAAAAGGATATGGGATGCACTCACGGAGTCAGTCATTTCTTTAGAGATATATGCTCCAGCAAGTTGAATGTTGATCACATTGAGAGGCTTGGAACAAATATCGTCGAGATACTATGCAAACTTGAGATGATATTCCCTCCATTATTTTTTGACTAAATGGAGCATCTCCCCATACATTTACCATTCGAGATAAAAGTTGGAGGACCGGTCCAGTAGCTGGATGTATCCATTCAAATGGTTAGATATTACAGTTGCAATGTAATTCATATATAAAAGTATTTTCTTTGTTTTTCTTAATTGAAAATATTTGATTAATTCAATACAGGTACTTGTTCAATCTTAAGAAAAAGGTTAAGAATAAGGCACATGTTGAGGCTTCGATATGTGAGGCTTATATTGTTAAGGAGATCTCAACATTTATCTCTCGAACATCATTTGAGAACAAGAATCAATCGCGTTTCACGACATGATGATGGTGTGAAGTGCCTTCTAGTGGGAACTTGTCAATATTCTCCAATCCTGGACGACCCACACCTAAAATTGTCGTAAGGGGAAGATATTTGTCTGAAATAGAATTCAGACAAGCACACAATTATGTTCTATTTAACTGTGATGAGCTGAGACCTTTTATTCAGTAAGTATATATACTACTAATTAAACTTTGTTAAGAATGTACTATTTATATATTGTAATATCATAAACAAATATAATTTGGAACAACCTTATAGGCAACATCGACAATATTTACTGTCCAATAAATCACAGCTGACCGAATCCTAAATCTTTCAATTACAAGATGAACAATTTTCCACGTGGTTCAGAACACATGTATGTACTATCACAAACTCATTATCTCTTGCAAAGTTACTATAAATTTGATGGCCAATTTGGGACTTAATTGAAACAATCCAAACCAAGGACCAAACCGGAAAAGGCGCTAAAATCAAGGGATCCAATTACAATTTATCCGAGGGGCTTGATTACAAAAACAATACAAAACTCCAATGACCAAATCGAAAATATACATTTTGAATAGGAAAACGGTGTCGTTTCAGAGGCACTATTCATTCTCTTCTTCAAGAGCTGTTTCAACAGACAAAGGAATTGATTCAGCAACAAAAGCCACAGATTGCTTCAGTTATGTGGAGCGTTTCACAGCTAATGCACGTCGGTCGTTACTAAATTCATGCAATAACGCATGCATTCTCTGGCTATAAAAGCCAGAGGAGAGACCGAGCAGAAAAGGGGGACCCGGGTGGAGAAATGGAGAAAGCATAAGGAAAACAGAGGGAGGGAAAAAGATTTAAAAATACACAGAAAGCAAAAAACAGAGAGATGGAAGAACAGAGGAGACCTGATGAAAAAACGAGAGAGAGAAAACAGAGAGGGAAGACAACGAGACAGTGAGGGGACGACAGAGAGAGGAGAGCAGAACAGAGGAGGAAAGACGAGAGCAGAACAGAGGAAAAAAAGAAAGAGGATAGGGGAGAAGAACGCAGTCGAAAACAAGAAAATACAGAAGAAATAGCACACCACGTATTCATCGTCATCATTTTTTCACTGTCTCTAAAGAGCATCAACAGAAGGAAGCAATATATATATATATATAACAGAGACCAAACCAGTGCTGCTATCGTCTTCGTCTTCCTCAGAACCAGTTACTACTGACCGTGAGCCAAAGTTTTAGCACCGTCATTTCCATTGGTCTCAGTTACTAGGTAAGCTTCTCTCACTTTGCATTTTGATTACAACATGCGGTTTTGTTTTCATTGTTATTGTTTACTGTTCAAGTGAATAATTCACTTGAACAAAAAGGAGATTGCATGCGTGATTTCTTGCCCAGCCGGGTCACTGGTTTGGGCCAGTGACCCGGTCAGGCCTGCTGGCTCCAGCCCAGCCACATGGGCCGAGTTGGACCCGACCCAAAAAAAATCAAAAATCAAAAATCAAAATATTAAAAAAAAAATTGCAAAAATTTCAAAAAAATTTGTGATTTTCCCATATATTGTTTATCAATTTGGCATAATATTGGTTTGTATTTTTACACTGTAAAAATATAAATCTGGTATTAAAATATCCAATTTTTGTTAAAACATTGAAACAAAAAATGTTTTTATTTTCATGCATACGACCAAGTCTCTCTAAAAAAAAATAAAAAAATCATATTGTATCTTCATAAAAAGGGGTTTTAGCATGCATTTTGGCTTTAATAACCAATTTATTAAAGTCACGAGAATTGACCAATATTTCAAAAAAAAATTTAAAAAATTATTTTCTTTTCTTTTAATATCTGGGTTTACGACCTTATACGTAAGACGTATTCTGGATATTAAATTCTTTTATTGATGTTAGAACGGTTAGGTTTTACCCGATAAGACAAGGACCTTCTTACCGAGGAGAACTTTTCTTAAACCATAGACGGACCAACAACTAGAAAACACGACAAGACCTTAGATTTTATCAGACAATAAAACAATGCAGCCTACCTTAGGTAGGACGTATTTGGGGTGCTAATACCTTCCCTTTACGCAACAAGTCCCCGTATCCGATCTCTGAGACCAGTTAAGGTTCCTAATGACCAAAATACTAGGTGGCGACTCCCATTCTATTTTTCCACAGATAAAAGACAAGAATTCCTTGTCTCCCCATATTTTCCAGATTTGCCAGATAGATAGAATCTGAGGGTAGATGTTTTCACCGCGACGTCACACACGTGCGACATTATGTTTAGGTTCTGAGTTTGAGTTGATGGACCAAAGTCTGTTTGACGAGATTTGGCTTTGGAAAGTTTTTTTTTCTCTGTCGGGTTCCTCCTGCTTTCTTTTACATGCACTGTTTAAGTCTTGCAATGTTAGAAATATATGTGATGGTTTGTCGTTTTAATTGTGATTATCGTTATGCTTATGTTTTGATTATTATAAAAATGTTTTCTTATCTGTTGCATATGACCAATACCGTAACATATTTTAAACATTTCTCTTTAAAAAAAAATATTCAAAGTTTAAAAGAAAATATGTTTAAGCTTGGATTTCTTAAATACAAAAATTATTTTCTTGCATTTTGGATTTTACAACATGTTTGTAAATTCCAAAGGGTGTTAGCTAATATTCCAAAAATATAAAAATCTTATTTTTGGAAAATTCATCTTTATTCACCATTAATAGTTGGATAAAGAAATCTCAAAGGCGTTAATATCCAAAATATTATTGGGAATAATTTTATTCACCATTAATATTTGGATAAAGAAATCCCAAAGGGGTTAATATTCAAAATATTATTGGGAATAATTTGCTATTATTCACTGTTAATATTTGGATAAAAAAACCTCAAGTGGTTAATATCCAAAATACTTTTCTATGAATAATAAGTCATTATCGCTTAATAATATAAGGGCAAAGAAACCTATGAAAGGTAAATGTTCGAAATATTGTTAAGAGTAATCTAATTTGTTCATTTTTTACATAATGGTAGGTTTATGCCCAAAATGCTATTTAGAACAATTTAATTGCACATCCTTGAAAGAAGCCTCAATTATAATTGGGGACATTTCAAATTTTGATTCCACGGTTTATGGGTCGTGAAAGTATGAAATACTAAGGCAAAAATGAGCTTTTAAAGCACCTTGATTTCCTTAGATTTCTAACTTAGTTTTTTTTGTTTCTTTTCCTTGGGATTTATGAGTCGCAAACACTTGAAATACTAAAGGGAAAAATAAGCTTTTAAGCATATTGAATCTCCTTAGATTTCTATTTTAGTTGTCTCTTAATTCATAGATTGTAAATTTATTTCAAATCAAACACATATTTCAAGAGATTTGCATCGGTTCTCCTTGGCACACTATAAACATATCTAAAGTTATGATCCATATTGGTCGAGGATTTTTTCTTTTAGACTTTGAACCCAAGTCCATTCATTATAACAAACTCATCCTAGGAAAACTAATTAGAAAACACCAACACCATAGCAATGATAAGGCAAACCAAACACCGAGCAGCTTACCTTAGGTAGGGCGTACTAAGGGTGCTAAAACCTTCACTTTACGCAACCAGTCCCTTGCCTTAAAATCTCTAAAAGACCAGTTAAGTTTCCTAGTGATCATAATACTAGATGGCGACTCCCTTTTTCACAAGATAAAGACCCCAAAATCAATCCCCCGCTCCGGGAAGGGTCACCGTGACGTCGAGCTCTCACGAGGGTAAGACAATCCCTGATACTAAAACAAAACAAAATATTTTTTTGGATATTTTGAAATATTAGCCAAGTTCTCGTGTCTTTAATAAACTAGTTATTAAAGCCAAAATGCATGATAAAACATATTTTTTGAAGTTTTCTTTGTTGTATCAAAATACAATATTACTGTTTTAGCTTTGAGAGACTTGGTCGTATGCATGAAACAATTTTTTTTTTCTTTCAACAAAAACTAGGTAATTTAATACCGAATTTGTATCTTTATGGTATAAAAATACAAACTGATATTAACCAAAATGGATAGAAAAAATACACGAGAAAATCACAAATGTGTTTTTTGAAAAATATTTTAAAATTTTTTTAGAACAGGTTGGACCCCGCCTAAAAGAAACTAGGCTGCGATCAGCCCAAAATAAAATGCAATCTATCTTATATTGGGTTGGACCCAGCCCAGCCGCGTGGACTGGGCTGATGATCCAACCTGGACTGGTTACTGTGCCCATGCACAGTAAACAATCCATTATAATTAGTCGGTTACTGTGCTCGTAATTATTTTTCCTTGCTTACAGAAACGTGCATAATGCACATTCTTCATTGCCCCCTAGCTGATCTGAATACTGCTTGTTTTTCCCTTTTAGAGTCCATTGTACTGCCCCTGGTTGCTCATCTTTTCAAGGAGTATTGAGAAGTGTTGATGTCATTTCTATCAAAGTTGATTGATGTTCTTCTTTATTCGACAATCTTCTTTAATTTGGAATCAACTCTTGCATTTCAAAGATCATATCTATTCAAGTCTAATTATTGAAATGAAATCAGAGAGATGTCAGTTTTGAAAAGTATTCTTGAAAATCAAGCTTCTTTGGTCAAAGACCCAACACACGCCATTCAAAATATGCAGTCCTTTGATTGTCTTGTGTTTTGAAAACAAAAATTGACTGGTTGTAAGATTAAAATGGCTTTTCCATGGTTCTTTGTATCCATTTTAAACTCTGATTTTGGATATATCTTTTGATGGTATGTGATGAGGTGACCTTTTTTTGAATTTCAAAAACAAGATGCTCAAGTCAAAACTCGAGGCTTTATCAAGAAAAGTCATTTTTTTAGCACTTATTTTAATAGCATGCATAATAACAAATAGCTTAATCCATGAAGCCATGACTCTTATGGAAAGGCTCTTCAAGTTTTGAGAGCTCTATTTATCGGTTTAGATTGCATACTTAATCAAAAAGGCTTTTTAAAGCATGTAATGTAGGCTATGGTTCATGGCTTATGAAAGAAAGTAATTTTACAGGCTCAAAAGATCTTTAAGGGTTTCAAAGACCTAGGATCAACATCAACTCCTTTTTTGTCATTGTCTTTGCAGATGAAATGACATATAACCATGCTAACCTTATCAGAATACTCTAAACATGGGTTATAATGCAAATCCAACTTTTCTTTGATGAATGACCAATCTTGATCATTTGATGACATCAGAGGCTTTATCATGGATACTAGAAGTCATGCTTATAACTCAGTATTTTTCTGGTGTTTGACTTTTGGCGTTTGTTGTGTCTAATAATTATGACGTGATTAATTACAGCACCTATCTTCACTGCTTTGTCTGGATGGTAATGAAAGACCGTCATTAGTATTTTTTGCCCCCAGTCTATATATGTTTTTTCTTTTAGTCCTTTCTCAATCGTTGGATTTTTGTTCTTAACCTTCCCCTTTCCATTGATTCTATCAGTGTCTTCAGAATATCTCTCATTTGCCCCTAGTGTGAGGTGTGATCCTAGTTAGGGTTTCTTTTGAAAAGAATATTCCATTTGGCTTAAAATAGGATTGCAAGGGATAATATTTTAAGAACTGTGAAAGGATAACAAAGATGGCCTTTTCTTATTTCAAGTAAGGTCGGTTAGAACCGATGAATTTTGACCTCATCTAGTGCAATGATTTGGACTTGCAAGAATCCTGATTCACGAGCCCATAACTACCGAATCCACTACGTGTCATTATGCATACTACTAAAATTTAGCTACATGGTGTGTGGTTCAATTTTGTGTGTGAGCTCAAAATTTGTTCAGTCACCTCTTGTTGTTTATCATGTCATTTCAACAAACATTGAGTCATTTCTGTAATCAAAACACTTTTAATCTTCAAGATTGATTAACCTTAATCGCATGTTGGAGTTTGATCAAAATATTTTGTCAAAATACCCTTTGAAAGAGACATCTCATGCTTTCAAAACAACAAAGAGACAAAGAAGAGACATGATTCGTTAAAAGATGAGATGTGATCCCAAAACAAAATGCGGAATGGGCAAAACTCCATAACAAAATGATTGGCAATTCAACACCATTCTTGGATAAGCTTTTCTAGCAATATCTGGGTTTTGCCATGCATTTTCAATCACTTGTCATTATGAGGTTGTTCTGGTAACAAAATGGCCAATGACATCATCTTTCAAAAATTCAACTTGCCTCTTGTTCATTATCCTCTAAACTTGATTCTTGAAATTCTTGCAATTGTTCAACTGAATGGCCTTAAATCCCCCTATGATATTCAAATCTCTTGCTTGGATTATACCACATAGGAAATAGTGGTTGCATGGGATTTTGCGGAGTCAAGGCACCAAGTCTTGGGCCTGACAGATACTGGTAGACAAACTCGAGTAGCAGAGGGATGTCAATCTTGGCAAAGACATTTGAGCAACATAAGCATAGCACGACCTGGCTAGATCACATAACTAAGGTTTCCCACCTTCAAGGTCATCTCCTTATTCATCTCTCATCATTGTTCTGGAATCCCTTGGCAGATCCTTTAATCTTTCCCATCATGATAGCTTGTTCACTTCTTTTGGTAATTCTCACAACACCATGTCAATCTTCCAATGTTGTTGTGGTTGTTTGAGGATTGTTGGAAACTTTCCAACAGTTAGGTAATCTTAGCAGCGCATGGAATCATGCAGCATTGTCAATGTCGACGCGTGGAATCACGTACTATCTTTACTGAAGGAGAACCTGATGAATATAAAACTCCTTTATTTCCTCTTTGATTCCTCATTAATGGTGCAGCAAACAGACACTTGTAGAGGGTGTTCTACTCTATTGAAGTTTCAATCTTCTTCATGCTTTTCAGTCTAGATATGTCTCTTCTCTGTACTTCTGTGTTTTAATGCTAACACTAATAGGAGAAAATTATAGATGATCTGAAACTATTGCATCCCTTCTTGGATTCCCCACTGTAGATCCACAAACAGATCCATAAACATCTATTCATGTTTTTTGGACTAGGAGTGCTCTTCTCTAAACTACTGTTTTTTTGTGCTGCTACTAGTGGGAGAGAGTTTTATAGCGTATGAAACTACTACATCCCCTCTTGCATTCCTCACCAGCAGATCCATAAATGGATCTCTATAGAAGGAGTTCTGCTACGTTGAAGTTTGATGTTTCCTCCTATTTTTCCAATCAGGTCTGTCTCTTCTTTATACTACTGTGTTTTTGCGCTGCTACCAGTGGGAGAGAGTTTTATGACATATGACATGAATACATCCCCTCTTGAATTACCCACTAGCAGATCCACAAATGAATCTTTGTAGAAGGAGTTCTGCTATGTTGAAGTTTGATGTTTGCTCCTGTTTTTCCAACCACGTCTATCTCTTCTGCCTACTACAGTGTTCCAATGCTGAAATTGGTGGGGTAAATTTTCATAGCTTCTGAAACTACTACATCCCCTCTTGTATTCCCCATAGGCAGAGCCATAAACAGATCTTTGTAGAGAGAGTTCTGCTATGTTGAAGTTCTACATTGCTCCTACTTTTCATACCATGTCTGGCTCTTATGCCTACTATAATGTTTTGGTGCTTAAACTGGTGGGGTAAATTTTTATAGTGTCTGAAACTACTATATTTGTTCTTGTATTTTTCACTAGCAGAGCCACAAACAGATCTTTGTAGATGGAGCTTTGATACGTTTTTCAAATCAACATTTTATGCTGCAGGACATGAATGAAGTTCAATGAATTCAAAAAAGGTTAGACATAAAAAGCTAGTAGCTATTGGGTGCTATTGCAAGATGATGTAGAGGCAGTGAACAATTAACGATGCAGCTGAACAAAAACAGTGAATGTCATGTGTTGATGGCTGAAGACGTTGTTGTTGTTGTTCATGATTGAAATGAAGGAGAGGCGATGCCACTTTAGTGTTTATGGCCTCTACTGGCAGAGTGTTAAGGAGAAGAGTCAATTATTTTTTTCTATGTTTGGGACATAGACTGATGGTGTTCCCACAAAAAAAACTATGCAAATATTCCCTTTCCATTCTTGACGCTCAGCACTTGTTCAAGCAGATTTGTTAGTCTAGCTACTTACCTTTGATACTCTCAATTTTCTTTTAACAATGAGCCTCTATCTAACCTCTTTTTTCTGTTTTTTTTTTCAGTGTAGTAGACCTTAGGTGGGGGGAACTTATGTTTCAACCACGGAGCATGCATGATAAATGTATGAGTATGTAATCCATATGATGAACTCACCCTTCGAGGGGTGATATATGGTCGTAACTCTTGTATGATGAAACAAAAATCTTGATTCTTGCCCAAACTCTGCAATGGAAATTTCCCAAGTAACGACCATTATGTCACCCGCAAGTCTTGATTTTAAGATGCTTCAAGAAAGGCTTGTTTTGATGTAAAACAAAGTGTAGGGAGCATACATCCTAAAGGCAAGTTCTAGCTCTTATATGTGAGACAAAAGGTAGGTTGACTACTTAGACTCTAAAAAGGGTCTCTTGTTGTCCTAGTGATCACCCTCATGTAGGCAATATAGGGGCCCAATAGGTAATGGGATGGCATATGCACCAATCATCACCAGTTTAAGCACTCAACGAAGAGTTGGGGTTTATACAAACTTAAACCTTGACTAAAAGTCGTAAGGTAAGCTGCTAGTCCCCCACCTAGCTTAAAGTTTTCCGGTATAAACTCTCACATAAAAAGAGAATGATGCATGAAATAATTCTATACAATGCATGAACAAATATGCACAAGAATTAAAGTGTATAAGCAAATAACAAAAGAAAATGCATATTAACAATAAACCCATAAAACCAAACACAAAAATCAGACAAAACAATGCTTAGTCCACAAGGTCCCCAGTAGAGTCGCCATTCTGTCGCACGTATGCGGCATCACAATGATCGTCCACCCTCAGGTATGTATATGGTATCTATCTGGCAAATATAGGAAGACAAGGAATTCTTGTCTTTTATCAATGGAAAAATGGAAAGGGAGTCGCCACCTAGTATTTTGGTCATTAGGAACCCTAACTGGTCTCAGAGATCGGGTATGGGGACTGGCTGCGTAAAGGGAAGGTATTAGCACCCCAACTACGCCCTACCTAAGGTAAGCTACATTGTTTTATTTTCTGATATATGCTAAGGCTTCATCGTATTTCTAATTGTTGGTTTGTCTACGGTTTAAGAAAAGTCCTCCTCGATAAGAAGATCTTTATCTTATCGAGTAAAACCTAGTCGTTCTAACGTCAACAAAACAACTACCTTTTTAATATCAGGAATACGTTTTACCTATAAATTCGTAATCCCTGATACTAAAACAAAACAAAAAATATTTTTTTTTTGAAATATTGGCTAAGTTCTCGTGTCTTTAATAAACTGGTTATTAAAGCCAAAATGCATGCTAAAACATATTTTTTGAAGTTTCTTTGTTTTATGAAAATACAATGTGATTTTTTTAGCTTTGAGAGACTTGGCCGTATGCATGAAACAAATTATTATTTTTTTTTACGAAAACCAGGTATTTTAATACCAGAATTGTATCTATACGGTATAAAAATATAAACCGATATTAACCAAAATGGATAGAAAAAATACACGAAAAAATCACAAATGTTTTTTTTAAAAAATATTTTTAAAAATTTTCGGAACGAGTTGGACCCAGCCCAAAAAAAATTGGGCTGAGATCAGCCCAAAATAAAATACAATCTATCTTTGATTCCTCATTAACGGTGCAACAAACAGACACTTGTAGACGGTGTTCTGCTTTATTGATGTTTCAGTCTTCTTCATGTTTTTCTTTCTAGATATGTCTCTTCTCCCTACTTCTGTGTTTTAATGCTAACACTAATAGGAGAAAATTATAGATGATCTGAAACTACTGCATCCCTTCTTGGATTCCCCACTGTAGATCCACAAACAGATCTCTTCCGACAAAGCCCATGCATAGTAACCAGTCCATTATAATTAGCTGGTTACTGTGCATGAGCACAGTAACGGGTAATTATTTTTTCTTACTTGTAGAAATGTGCACAGTGCATGTTCTGCATGCAAGAAGATGAAACGAGAAATAGAGATGGGGGGGATTACATGGAATGGAGGCGCTCTGGGAGCTGGGCTGACGATGGCTTTTGGTGGCGGTGGCAGCGGCAGGGGCTGGGAAGCCTGGTGGAAGCTGTTGTAATGCTTCTTCTTCTTCTTCTGTTCAAAGACACTAGTCTTGTGTCTTCTCTTTCGCTATTTTTTTTCCTTCTCTCGGTTTTGTTCTATTTCTCCCCTTTGTCTCTATTCTTTCGCCCCATATTTTTTTCTCTTTTTCTCCCTTGTTTTTTAGTTCTCTCGATTTTCAATATTTCATTAATTTAATTTATTTTCAGGTTCACAAACATTGAGGCCGCCCGAGTAATATCATCGGCATTTAAATTTTCGATAGAGATTCCATTATTTCAATGGAGTCAGGTATCCAGACATCCTGAATGGATACCGAATATCGATGCATGGTTTAACAAATTTGAAGTTGGTGTTAATTTCTAATTTCCAGCTTATTTTTAATAAATTTTTAATATAATTGTAAATAAATTATTATTATTATTTTAAATAAATTATTTATACATAGCACAAATTCGAGTGGGACAACGCACTTGACAATGTTGTGAGGAGGGTATGGGAAAATCACGCGGCAACTAGGTAACATCGAAAACAATATGATAATTTGTCACTATGGAAGTAGGTTGCGTGATTTTTTGTATGAAGCACAAAAAAAGGCAAAAACAAACGCGAGAGATAACGGTCTTCAAGGCTGGAACGACGTGGCGGTTTGGAAGGATTTCAAACAACTATACATCCCGGGAGATATATGGTTGCAATATGTTGAGCATGTGATATCTGATCAGTTCACACGACGCTCATAGTCCGGTGCTAGCAACCAGAACCGACAAATTCATGGTTCGATGACAACGCACACCGGTGGCTCCGTTTCGTGTGCTACACATGCGAAACGGTTGGTAAGATTAATTTAAATGAAATATATCATTAAATAATTTGTTGTTACTTAATTAATTTTTTTCCTTGCAGGCTACATCTCTTGGATGTGAGTTGAGCCCAATGGAGTTGCTTATACAAACGCACATGCGGAGTCAAGACCGCCAAAAGGGGGTGCAATAGTTCGTTGAAACCGCAGTCAACACTTTGTGGTATGTTCGTTCAACCATTTTATTTCGTAAGTTATTATTTTTATTGAATTGAATATGATGATTTCTTTTTTTCATTTTCAGTAGACCTATAATAGCCGGTTAAGGAAGAGATACAGGGACGATCCTTCGACCCATCTAGATTTCGATCTGGATTTGTGGATGGAGGTAGGATCGTCTGGTGGACCCGAAAAAATCAGGTGTACGGGCTCTCCAACACTACGGCAGAGAACTTGCAGGCGGCCCGTAGTGTCTCCACCATTGGTAGCTCCCAATCAGTATCAAGCACCTAATCTAAGGAGTTCGTGGCCTTGTAGCAACACACGACTCATCTCACCAAGAAATACGAGAAACTCTCGATGAATTATGAACAACTTCGCCAAATGGTCATGAACATGACATCACAGAGTGGTGATACATGTGCGCCCTCTTTTTAGCCGTATGGTCCCAGGAACAACCAGCCTCCTCCTCCTCCTCCAGCTCTGCCATTGTGCTAATTTAATATTTTTTTGGAAACACATTCAATTTGTAATGAATATTATTTAACTTTATTTTTTTTATTTTTGATGTTTAATAAAATTTTATTTGCATAATTGATTTTTTTACTATTAATTTATATAATTTTATATTATTTATTCTAAATAATTTTTTAAAAAACAAATTGAAAAATACCCAATCACCGATTGATTTACAAACGAGTAGAGTCCATCGTCATTTTACAGAGAGTTGAAAAATATTTACTGGAAATACCACAATCACCGATGTCTTCATAGACGGATATAGTCTGTCGGCATTTTACAGAGAATTAAAAAATATTTACCGAAAATGCCACAATCAACGACGGAATACATCTGTCAGTATATTTCCAGCGGGAATTTTTTTTTGGCACACATTTTCCGTCTGTAAAACCATCGACAATATTTTGTTTTTACCGACAGAGTTGGGATTATCGACAAAAAGGATGCCGACGGATGTTTTCCATCGATGATTTAGTCAGTAAAAATGTACTGACGGAGTCTGAATCTCACACCGACATGGTCCGTCGGTAAAACTGTGAAATCTTGTAGTGTAATGTCTTTCTCATTGGTGTTCTTACTGAAGTGGTCTACATGAAACAACCTCCAAGTTTTGTTTACTCTACTCTTCCATCTCATCTGTGCTGATTGCACAAGTTGTTGTATGGTTTAAAACAAGCACTGAGGGCATGGTACACTCGTTTGAGTGATTTTTTGCTCTCCATTGGTTTTCTTGCCTCTAAGGTTGACAACTCCTTGTGTATCTTGTCTGATGGAACTAATATCTTTTATCTTCTGGTGTATGTTGATGATATCCTGCTTACGAGTAACAACTTTGCTATGCTCCATTGCCTAATACAGTTACTAAGCTCTGAATTCAAGCTTCATTACTTAGGCACAGTTCACTACTTTCTGGTATTGAAGTTTAGTCTACAGGTATGGGTTTGATGCTACGTCAGCACAAATATGTTCTTGACATCCTCACTCGCGCTGGTATGACTTCCTACAAACTTGTTGATACTCTAGTCTCTCCTTCAAAAGTCACTATACTGCCGGATAATTCATTCTCTGATCCTACATGATTTTGTCAAATAGTGGATGCTCTTTAATATCTTACCTTCACCCGCCTAGATATTTGCTTTGTTGTTAACAGAGTCTGTCAGTTTATGCATGCTTATACAGATTCTCATTGGGTCGCCGTTAAGCGTATTCTACGCTACCTTAAATGTATGACATCTTATGGTTTCCATATCACTCGAGGTTCTTCCTTTGCTCTACATGGTTTTACAGATACAAATTGGGCTGGCAGTATTGATAGTCGCAAGTCTACGGGTGGCTACCTTGTCTTCTTTGGTCAGACGCCGATTTCATGGAAATTTGGTAAGCAACGCACAGTTGTTGGCTCCTCTACTGAGGTTGAGTATAAAGCCTTAACAAACGGTACTGCTGAGGTCATTTGGCTTCAATATTTGTTAATAGATCTGTAAGTTCCCTCCGTCTCTGCTCCTACCATTTGGTGTGATAACCTTGGTGCCACCTATCTCTTAGCGAATCCTATTTTCCATGCTCGTACTAAGCATGTTGAGGTAGATTATCACTTTATCCATGACCGAGTTGCAAAGAAAGAGTTCAGATTCCTTTTATCCCCTCTCAGGATCAACTTGCAGGTCTTCACCAAGCTGCTTTCTGCTGCGTCCTTTACTACTTTTCGTTACAAGCTTCGAGTCAATCCTCCACCCTCAGCTTGAGGGGGCATATTATAGAATGTATAGCATGTATATATATGTATAGGAATTAATGTAGGATTATTCCAATGTTGTGATTCCTACAGTTATTGTCGTGTTCCAGCCATATATATATAAATAGGAAAGGTTGGCTAAGGCACAACATATGTCATTCTATTATTCTCAACTTAAACCATCTCATGCTCACCTACTTCACCATCTCTGACCTTGACATCTTTGGTTCCTTTGATCGCGTAAGCTCTTATGATGTAGCCTGATTAATTTTTTGAAACAGTAATGCATTTACAATTTGGAATATAATTTGGATTGGTTTTGGATTCGGATCTATTGCGAGCATGAATATTTTTTGGCTCAATGTTTTACATTGATTCAAGAAATAGGGTTATATTTGTTGTGTTATAGGTTGACAAATATGTGATTATTGCTCGTATTTTAGCTGCATTGATCAATGGCATGAACTTGATTACTAAGAAATGTTTGATTTTTATTAGATTTGATTACTATTATTGTCATACCCTCGTCATCCCATTCTCGAAGAAAATAATAAATATTTCTCATCTTATTTTAAGATAGGTACTGCTAAATTCACTATAATTATTTTATTCCCACTAACTTTTCTAAATGATGAATAGTGGATTTAGAACAACAATATTTTGGTCTAGAAAGGGTCGTCTTTCAATTTTCCCCTTGAAGTTCTAACATTTAGCAATTAGGCCTTTATTCATGGAAATCTTTTTTTACTATTATTTCATCCCTGGATCAATTGCAATTGGACCCCTAGATTCCGACGCCATTTACAAAATAGTCCTTAGTTTCTAATTTAATCAATTTAGTCCTTAATTGACTCTTCAACTTTTAATTCTTTCAAAATTACCCTTGGAAAAATCAATTAACCCCCTTATAGTATTAATACCTATTCATTTTGGTCCCTAGATTCTAATTTCTTGTAATTTTGACTCAAATTAGCCCTAAACTTTGGTATTTCTTTAATTAAGCCTCTGAAGAGGTTTAATCTGATCAAGCATGGAAAGACAAAAGATGGACTGAAATAAGGTTAAAACACAAAGAATCCTAAAATATTTTTTTATTTTTAAAATATTAATCTAATCAAGTCTACCTTTTAAAGAGTTTTACAATCCTTTTTTATAGAGATCCAATGCTTCGATAACTGATATAGTGGTTTTGAAAGATTAATGCAAGTGGAGGCACATAAATATAGCTGCAAGAATAGAAAGACAAGATAAACTGAAATAATGTTAAAACACAAAGAATCCTAAAATCTTATTTCTAAAATATTAATTTGATCAAGTTTACCTTCTAAAGAGGTTTACAATCCCTTTTATAGACTAGAAAAATCAACCAAGATTAGAAAAAAAATTGGAATCCCAAAACATAACGGAAAATAACATAAAATCTAAAAATAAACAATAAAGTTGTGAAAAGTAAGGAAAAATAACAAAATTATCCCAAATAATAACTAATGAGCCTATTTTATGGAGATCCAATGCTCTGATAACTATTGAGTGGTTTTTAATGGGAAAACAACTTATAGAATCTTCTGTAAAAATTTAAATCCGATTTAACAGTTAGATCTCTTATTATCGTTATTTAGGCCACTATTCTGGTCTTGCGTGATCATGCTTTTTCTTGGCCTAAACATCTCTCACTAGTACATGAAAATATTTGTTAGGCCATCTATATATTTCGTTTAGGGCAAACAAATAATTAATTTGCTGTTCAAATGCTTTGAAGCTCTTCAAGGTGTGATTTCACTGAATAATTTCGAGTTTAGAATTATCACCTCATTTTGGAATTGTCCCAAGCACAAGGATAAAATGATGAGCCATGGGAAGCATCTCGGATTAAGAAATAATAAACGGAGTTCAAGGTAAAACAATAGCTTAGAAAAAAGAGAGTAGAGATTTACAAAAATTTAAGAATATCAGCGATCATGACCATGAATGGATCATTTCTGAATTCTATAACCAAATATCCTTCACATCTCTTTATCTAAGCTGATAGTCGGTGAAGATTTAAGGAAAAGCATGATTCTCAATCCGAGCTATGTGAGCAAGTGTATATGGTAAAAATATCTTATCTCCCATGAAAATGAGATTAGTATGCCTCCCTTTGAAGTTTACCTTTTCTTGATCTTTCCCAATCCTTCATTATAAATGGGACCCATCAAAAACATATAAGGATGTCAAGCGTATATTTATGTTGTCATAGCATCAAACTCATTATGGTGGACTGGACCTCAATGCCCATGTAATAATGAGTAGTGCCTAAGTCGCAAAGCTTAAACTCTAAGCTCAGCAACTATATTAAGCGGTGAAGCATAGTAGAGTTGCTACCCATAAGCAGAATATCATCAACATAAACCAGGATATCAACACCAACAGAGAAGATAAATAACAAGGTGTCAACTTTGGAAGCGTGAAAGCCAATAGAGATCAGAAAATCACTCAGACGAGTGTACCAAGCCTGCATAGCCTATTTTAAACCATGTAGTTACTTATACAATTTGCACACATGAGAAGGAAGGGCAGAGTCAACAAAACCTGAGGGTTGTTTCATGTAGACCTCTTCGTCAAGAACGCCATTGAGGAAGGCCTTATGGATATCAAGCTGATGAATTTTCCAATTATGCGAAACCGCAATGGAGAAGACTAATCTGATGGTCGCCTACTTGATAACAGGATTGAAGGTTTCAGAGTGATTAATACCTTCTTGCTGAGTAAAACATCTAGCAACTAAGAGTGCTTTATACCTCTCAATGCTACCATCAACACGACATTTTATCTTTTGCACCCATCGACTACCAACAACATTCATCGAAGGATGAAAGGGAACCAAGGAACAAGTGTCATCAAAGCACAAGGCCTAAATTTCCTCACGCATCGCACTATGCCAAGCCTTATACATGTCAACATCATAAAATGCAGTGGGTTCATAGGTAGGAGGAGACACTACCCGGCATATTAGAGCAGAAGAGGTAGCTTCAGACATATGAGCAAGGTAGTTTTTGACAACTGAGGATGAAGGACCATGGGATGCTAACGAGCGGTAGGTCGAGGGGGAGAAGAACCTGAACTCATGAGCTACTGGAGAGTATACGAGGAGAGACCAACATAGAGTTGCATATCAGCAGAAGAACCTGTCGAAGGATCGGATTGCGTAGCCATAGAGAGTAAAGAACCTGCATCATAACCAGTCTTCTCTGCAGTAGCAGAACTAGAAGCATGCAACTGTAAAGAAAGAGAACCTGTTCCTGCACAATGATCATTAGAAAAACAAGCAGATGGTGATAGAGGGGTAGGGTTGGGTGGAAATGGGATGGTGGCAGATATAGTGGACGAGTGGTGGATCTGAAAAGGTGCGGTAGGTGGCCGATTAGAGCTACTAGTTTGGTGAATTGGTGGGGCAGTAGGGTGAAAATTTGAAGAAGGATTCAAGGTTGGGAGGTGTGTATGTTATGAGGAGGCGAATGGTTGTTGCACTATTTTTCAGAATTTGCAAAAGGAAACACATCTTCATGAAAACAAACATGACAGGAGACATAAATATGTTGAGACGCTAAATCAAGACAACGATAATCAAGATCAGAGGAACTGTATCCTAAGAACACACATGTAGATGAACAAAAATCCAACTTATAAGCATGATATGGACACAAAAAAAGGAAAACAAAGACACCTAAAAGTACGTAGAAAATCATAATTAGGAGTACGATGAAACAAACACTCAAACAAAGATTTATTATGGAGGACAAGAGTAGGCATGTGATTAATTAGACATACTGATGATTCAAACGCATAGTTCCAAAATCTTAACAGAGCATGACATTGTCCTAGGAGGGTAAGGTTGGTTTCGACGATGTGCCAATGGCGTCGTTCAACTATGCCATTTTGTTCATGGGTATGAGGACAGATTAACCTGTAATAAATACCAATAGTCTGAAAGAACTGGTTTAACTTATGATATTCACCACCCCAATCAGTTTGAACAGATTTAATTTTACGTGAAAACTAACGCTTAACAAGTGTTTGAAAGTAATGAAATGTAGAAAACAC
>Ga0307518_10000781_pt1 | contig 23879 bp, 15 predicted proteins | sample 25_EM_MG_FD_203889 | JGI IMG/M metagenome (GOLD analysis project Ga0307518, IMG submission 203889) | Populus trichocarpa ectomycorrhiza microbial communities from riparian zone in the Pacific Northwest, United States - 25_EM | ecosystem: Host-associated > Plants > Roots > Unclassified | place...
AAAAAAATTCTCGCCTAGGGTTTCTTTCCTCAATCATCTCCCTCTTCCATGTCTCTCGAGTCTTGAATTATCCAATCCTCACTCAAATCCCATACCCTAGAATTCTGACCAGACCTTGCACTGTCTCGATGGATGAAGGGAGCAGTCGTGGCGGTGGTGAAGGTGGGGGAGAATCGTCCTCGTCAAGGGTAACGCCGTCGTATGTAAAATTAGGAGACAGGCAAATATTCACCGTGGAGCTCCGACCCGGAGAGACGACATTTGTGTCGTGGAAAAAGCTTATGAAAGACGCCAATAAGGTCAATAATAGATCCGCACCCGCCGCACCAGACCCTCCTCCCGTTAACGCCCACCCTAACCTCGAGTCTCGAATTGCCCCAGTAAGCCCCTCCCATCTCCACTACTTAATCGCATAAAATTATACATGCACATGTCACTGCATATGTGTGTTTATTCGTCTTAATTACTAGTTAAAGTTGTAATGTATTTGGATATATTATAGTTAACCGGTGACTGGTAGCTGGGATTAGTTATTTACTGATGTTGCTAATTTTTGTCTAGCCACAAGTGACCGAGAATGAAGTGAAGGATGACCCCCCTCCGAATCGTTTCAGTGCTGTAATCGAGAAGATTGAGCGTCTTTACACAGTATGCTATACTTTGGTCCATACATGTTATTGCCCTTTGCTTGTAGTTCAAGGTGCAAAGTCCTAATTGATGTGCACGAGAATATAGGCAGATGTAATTGGCATTTCATTTGTTAACATGACTTGAATCCTTTACAGGGTAAGGATAGTAGCGACGAGGAGGATCTAATGGATGCTCCTGATGATGATCAGTATGATACAGAAGATTCTTTTATTGACGATGCTGAGCTGGTTGGTATCTTTAACTGTAGTTCACGTTCACCAACCCTTTTTCGATTTCCGTGAGGCTGTGACTTCTAGTACTATCATTGTGCAAAGGGCTTTTTTAAGTATGAAGAGGTTTACATCGTTCGTTAAAATATTCCTTCTGCAGGATGAATACTTTGAAGTTGATAATTCAGCAATAAAACATGATGGCTTCTTTGTTAACAGGGGGGAGCTGGAACGCATGTGAGTTACCTACTAACCTTTTCATAACTTGTACTACAATAACCACAAATTGCTTTATTGAACAGCAGCTCTGTCTGCTTATTTTCTGTTGGCTAGTCTTTGCTTTCCCACAAAACCACCAAAAAGGGTTGAGAAAAATCTTATTGCAACTGGATCCTTTTCAACTGAATTATTGCAGTAGATAGCATTAAGTCGAACAATGGGACCGGAGACTCCTTGCAACACTTGTAGAATATAGACAGTATAGTTGCATTTTTTAGAAGGAACTCCCTTTCTCGTCTTTCAATTACTCGGTGTTGACCTGACTGGTTAGTAGGTATTATATAGCACTGAAGGATATAGAGGTGGACTGGTCTGGAGCATAATTGAATTGGAGTTTGATCTGGAAAAATCCTTTTTATGCTTGTAACTTGTGTGATGAAGAATTCTCGCACCATCTTACAGGCAAGATTGCTGACTCCATGAAGAGAATATGAAGATTCTTCAGCTTCAATATGTCAGGAATGTTTTAGATGTTCTTAGCACAAAGTCTGGTCTACTGTCAAACTGACTTTAGATTGTGCTTCATTCAAGATGCTCCATATCCGAAGGTGTATTGTAGTGATTACAGTGGAATTGTACAGTTTAAATAAGCACTGCTGGTGCATAAAACTTCCACATTCAAAAGATTTTCAGCCTTTCAAGATGTTCAGATGTTGAGCGACCTTGATGATAGAAGTAAGAATTATACAGTTAATCCTGTCACTGACAGCTGTCAACTTCAAAATGATCATTAACCATGTGTTATCATATGGAACTTAAGCTAACCAATACCTTGGCAATGCCGGCTCCTTTGAAACTTCATCTTGTGGACTTGGTGTAAAATGCTTTCTCTGTAATTTATATCAAGGGAGAACTCATGTTTATGTATTTCCTTATTTATATACCAAGAATGCCTTGCTTTTCTCCTTTCTCAGTTCTTTTATTTCCTTTTTGCAAGAAATGAACCTCCTGTTGTGCCTAACGAGAAACCAAAGAAAAGGAGAAGAAAAGATTTATTGAAGGCACCTAATGATTCTGATGATGGTCATATGTCAAATAAACTTGCGAAGCTGGGAAAATCAGCTGCGGAGAAGATGGCACCGCCTCCTGGAAAGAACTCTTTGAACCTTTCTCAGAATTTGACTATGATAAGTGAGCAGTATGAGAATGTGAAGTTCCAGAATCAATCAAATTCACCTGGAATTTCTTCCAAAAAGAAACCTGCTGAAACGAAAATGAAGTTGGATCCATCTTTATCAGTGAAAGTTTTGAATGGCGATGCTTATGCATCTCTGGAAGAAACAACGGACAATGAAAAGCCAAAGACCGGGTGCCTCCTGCCAAAGAACCTCACTAGCAAACCTAAAGATGCAAGTGGATTCTCTGAATCTTCAAATCAGAAATATCATGAAAAAAGTGCTTATGTGCAACCCAAGTCACAATCAGCAAAAACTGTAGACCATTGTGATGATCTTGAACCATCAGTTAGATTAATAGAAAAGAATGGGGTCCGTGAACTTCCTGATCTCAATCTTAATATTTCTGACAGCAAGATTTACACACAAGCAGCAGTGAGTTTGCATATTTTTTTCTCTTATAATTTCTTTTGCATCGAGATATTTTTGCCAAAGAAAGTGATATTGACATTAGCATTTAGCACTATTTTAAAGACGGATATGGATTTCCATACATTACAACTCTGCAAAATCTGGAAATGAGGTTCCTGATGTTCTATCTTTGAATCCACTTCACAGCATCAGACATTTACAGACAGATGCAACTTTGAATCGTCATTGGTGCAATAAACTGCGTTGCATGAGTTTGAGGCAGAAGTGTTTAGAATAATTTTAGTTTTTATTTTTTTCTTAGAGTAGAAGATGGTGTTGGAAAACAGTCTCTATCACATGCTCTCATGCATGTGCAAATTATTTCAGAACCATTCAGATTCACTGTATGCTGACATGGTTTCTTATTCCTGGGAGATTGTAGTTAAAGGCTTTTGTCATGTACTGCATTTCTTGCTCATCACAGAAACTTCAGCATTTTGTGTGGTGGTTTGATAATGTTTCAATGTTATTGATTTGATTTTGAATGTAACACCATTCAGAGAACTTCACATGTCCACAGAAAGGATGGTTCTAGTGTCAGGCCTAAAAGTTCAATGCTAGAAAAGGCTATCAGGGAGTTAGAGAAGATGGTTGCAGAATGTAAGCTTGAAATACTTGTCACGTATCCATTCCCAATGATTACAATATGGGGAAGTTCCTTGCAGATTGAAACCTTTTTCTGTGTAAAAATTACAGCAAGACCGCCTGCTGTGGAAAATCAAGACATTGATGCCTCAGCCCAGGCAATTAAAAGAAGATTACCTACAGAAATAAAGCTGAAGCTTGCCAAAGTTGCCAGACTAGCGGTACTAGAATTCTTAACATTTTTAAACCTATTCACCTCTCTCTTTTTTTTAATTGTTTTTGATAGTTGTACATGAAGGCTGGAAAGAAATATAAAATGTTTGCTTTCCAATGGTTGCAACAGGCAAGCCAGGGAAAATTGTCAAAAGAGTTACTCAATCGTCTCATGAGTATTCTTGGTCACTTAATTCAGCTTAGAACACTGAAGGTATCTTCTTGTAGAAACTGAAGAGTTCATTCTTAATTACGGCTGCATTGCTCTCCCTCTTCTCCTCCCTCCCTCTCCTGATTGCAACCACAATTCTCATCTGTGATATCTCCAACTAGTTGACGGGAGATGGTTGTGGTTGCTGCTCCTTGTGGATATAGGATTAAGTTGGCTGTTTGGTGCTTTAAATCCTCTCACTTTCTTCTTTTGTTTTGAAAATACTGAAGAACTGAATCTGGGAAATCAGTTTTAAGTCACCACTACATTTCATTTTAATACTACTGAATAACAATTTTCTGTTTTTTAGATGAAAGAAAGTTTATTTACAGATGGAATGATCAAATCACACAATCAAGAACAAGACGCCTTGATATGAAAGACCACTAAAACACAGGCTTAACTAGTTGATTGTTTTGGTTCTTGAGTCACATCACCTAATCTGTTGGCCGTTGGAAGAGTTTCTATGGCCACTCAAGCTCTCTATGTTACCATGATAGCAATATGATAGACTAAATGATAACATGGTAGTAATTGTTAGTGTGAATGAGAATGAAGTCCGTGTTATTGTTGCTGTCTTTATGCACCTTGGCCTAAAACAATGTTTCCAGATAACATGGTAGTAATTTGTTGAGCACAACATGATGCAGTTGGTTTTTTTTGCTGCAGAGAAACTTGAAAATAATGATTAACACAGGTTTGTCAGCAAAGCAGGAGAAAGCTGACAGGTTTCAACAGATAAAGAAGGAGGTCGCTGAGATGATTATGACACGCATCCCCTCTGTGGAGTCTAATGTATGTTGATACATCTCTGTATCTCTATCTCTATCTCTCATACACTCAGACTGGCATTCAGAAGTGTTACGTAGGGCATTTAGGTACAATGCTCTTTTTGCTGGAGATTATTATTACCTAGAAGTCCATGGTAGATGAAACTGGACCGAGTTGAATAAGTAGTTTTCTTAGGACCTTGGCCTCTCCCCACTCTCTCTCCCTCTCCCTCTCTCTCACCCCCTCCCTCCCTGCATATATACAACACTTCCATTTGGAATAGGCTACTTTACAAAGCCTTTATTCTGATGACACAAGTGCACTAAATACTTTTCAAATATGATTTAGGGTCATTTTTTCTATTCTTGGCATTTGGATCTATGTTTTTATTTTTTTTCATATTTCCATACCCATCTTTGTTGTTTTATGTATGAATCATCATTCTTTATTTTTTTTGGGCATGGACCATATTAAATGCTGATCAGTGGTTCTCTTATCATTTATCAATTCCATAGTAGTGCTTTGGCATCTGAAAATCTTGATTTATTCGATTATTAGTTTATATTGTCTTGACGGCGTCATATTGATGGAAGTATGAAAGTTCGTTGACTATTGCATGCGAATACTCTCATTGCTTTTTAAATACAGTATAATTGATCCAATGATTTCTCAGGCATTAGTTCAACAAGCTGGAGCGTCTGATGATTTTCAAGAAATGGTATCTGATGAAAGAGGGGGCCTGAAAAAGAAATTTAGCATGGATGCTGTGTTGGAGGATAAAATTTGTGATCTCTATGACCTTTTTGTTGAGGTATATACCTGCTCGGAATGCCATGCCTTGAATTTTTTTTTATTTTTTTTGTGGAAATCTTTTTCTCAATCTTTCTCATGTTTTGCTCTGACCTTTGATGATTCTAGGGATTGGATGAAGATTCAGGTCCACAAGTCAGAAAGTTATATGTGGAGGTTGTGCTTTCTTTTCCTTGTACATGTTTCTTTATGCTTTCATTTGCCAAATGTATTTTTAAATGAAATGGAGCAACTACTTCCTCACTCTTTTCTAAAGTTTTACTAACAGGTTGTTGATACTAGCTTTCGTGGTTCTTTTTTCTTTTTAAACTAAATGGTTGGACCAGTCTGTATTCATTTTCTTCAAGTCATATGCCCCTTAAAGCTCTGATATCACCTAGTTCTTGAACTTCTTTGTCCTTCTGGCAACGTGTGTCTTGTGCTGATATTTTTGTATGTGAACACTAATTAAAATCTACTTTGTTTTTCTCTGATATGCTTTTCACAGTCTATTCCCATCTGTGATTCAGCTTGCTCAGTTTTGGCCAAGTGGTCTTATGGACAACCATGGGATCAAGCGTGCAATATGTAGGGCGAAAGAGAGACGGAGGGTTATGTACATCAGAAATAAGGTATGCAAGTCCCTCATATCTAACACCCCCCCCAATCCCTGACCCTCATCTCATATTTGAAACATGAAAGTTACCCTTTCCTAGATGCTTCTTTTTTTTATTCATAGAACTGTAACGATGTCTTGATTGATAAGACTTAATTCACAATCCTAATCATGTCAATAGACTATGCTATGGTGAGCTGTGATTTATGAAGTGATTGGCATTTCAGGGTTCCAAAAAGCCATCTAAATTGACTAAAATTTGCTATATGTAGACTCACACCGGGGTTTTTTTTGTCATTAAGTATAGTGGAGTGAAGGTTTCTGTATCAGTGGATCGTTACATCTACCGTGGTTTGTAGATTTTAGATAGTGGAATTGGTGATGCGCACTGTTTTATCATTTCAAGGACCTTTGCTTCTTATTATTGGAAGGAGTTTTTTTTCATTGTCTTTTGGTACCTCCAATTCTGTTGGCCCTTTCTCTGAAATACGCTGAAATCCCGTGCATCTTCTGCTTTTTTTCTGGGGATGCTGATGGTGAGCCCCCCGCCCCCCTTTTATTTGTTATTTTTAGGATCAAGATAAAATAAAGAGTAAAAAGATGTTTACTCCTAAACAAGAGGAGGGTGTTAGAATTGAGTCTGGTTCAGTTGCTCAGCCACAACATGTGCAAGAAAGGTTGGCCACTGATATGGTTGGTCCTGTTTTGGCCTTAGCTCGTAAGCCGGTTCCCAATTCCATAGCAGCAGCTGTTCAGTTTCCTAGTCCTTCAGCAAATGGTCTTGTATTGGACAAGCTAAAACAAGAGAAGCCAAAAGGAAGTTCAAGCAATTCCATGGATGGGGCAAAGATGGGAGTTGATGGTGCTTTGCCAAAGAAGAAGGTAAGGAGGAAGCCGGAACAAGAGTTGGATGGAACTCATCCCCGTTCAGAGAAGTTGCATCCTCAATCTAGCGGGGAAAGACACAAGTCTCTTAAGCATGCATCTGGTCTTCCCCAGAAGTTAAACCTTCAATCATCTGCCCCTCCAAGCTTCGAACCGTCGAGCTGACTTAATGATAGTTCAATTAGGATGTTTACACCAAAGAAGTGATTGTATAACATTAGTGCTTTTCTTTTTCTTCCCAGCAGGCGTCATCAATTCTGACCAGCTGATTGATACCATTTTTGTAATTAAATTGTGTTGTTTGAAGAGTCGTGGCTTGAAGTATCATCTCATCTCAAATAAGAGATGCAGATTGCTTGTGCAAAATCCCTTGCTTTGAGGCGTAAGTTTTAGTCTTTCTGTTCACGTTGCCCCTTTCCTTCGAGTTCTTTCCCTTTCTTGCTGTCTAGTTTGGTCCGTTGCTAGTAGTTGATAGTGGTTAGCGGTGATGTCTGACCTTCAGAGCAGACTCTTGTTTGGTCGGATGAATTGGGGTTCTGTTTTGCTATCGAGTTAAATCTCTGCTGGTCTGCTGCTTTTGAACTGAAACAGAGGCTTGCGAACGGTGAAAGTTAAAATAAGAAAATTTGTTAATGAACAAAAAAAAAAATACTAGCATATTCAAGTGATGAAATTGAAAAAAATCAAAATTATAGATTCAATGATGAAATTAAAAATAAATTAAAATTTGATAAAATAACTAAGAATAAAAATTAAAAATCAAAACATTAAGTGTCAAAATCTTAAATATCATCAAATATTAAACTGAAGGGTAAAATAAAAAATTCCTAAGGCAACAAATTCACAAAAGAATCAAAATAAAAAATAAAAATCAAGTGGGTAGGTATCATATTTGAACCAAAAAAAAATTAAAAAAATCAAAATTAAAATATACCATTTGATGCTTAAAATGCTCACTCAAAGAGTTGACTTATGATCCAAAGGTCTTAAGGTTGAGGCCAGCGTGATTTCAAAAGCAATTGAAACAAAACACCAAAAATATTTGACGTTTATATTTAATTCAAAAACAAAAAATCCTCATAAAAAACTATATTGAACAAAACCTGAAAAAAAAAACTCTAGGTAGCACGTATTTTTTCAAAATGAATGGAAAATCCCACAAAAAATAAAAAAAAAGTAAGAAGATATCGAAGTATGAAACTGGAAAAAATGAGCTAAGAAAAGAGGATAAAAACCAAGTAAATTCGAGTAAACCTTCTAAACCTCGGTTAATTTCTCAAAGCCACAAACCATTAAATTCCAAACCTAGGCTCAACTGAAAAGCTAAATATAAAACAAATTCAATGGTGAAGGGTGAGATAAATTAATTTAATCATAAAAAATTCTTTTTAAAATAGTAAGAAATAACAAAGAGCACAACAAAAACAAAAAATTAGGCAATACTAAACCAATTTAATGTTGAATGATGAAATAAAATAATTTAATCTACTTAAAAAAAATTCCATCTAAAAGAAGTAGATCTAGCAAAGATAAAAAGAAAATAAAATTGAGGCAAATTGTGTTACTCTAAAAAAATCAAAAAAGTCTCATTAAAAATGGAAAAAAAAATACCAGATGATGAGAAAAAAAAAACTCAGGTCAACCCTGCTTAACTTTAATAATTTGCGACTTAGGATATGATACAGGGATAACCTTACAAAAAAAAAATAGAACAAGTCATGAATCTTAAGGCTCAATAAGTCAATGTCAAATAATGAAAATAAAAATAAAAATCAATTTTTAAACAAAATAAAAAAGACTGAATTTAAATTGGGTTAATCATCGAAACTGGTGGATCGGGTCGTGATTGTAGAAGAAAAACACAAAAAAATAACGAAGCAAAATTCTCAATCATAAAAAATAAAAACATAAAATAAAAATAAAGCTATGAGGACCAAAATTGGAAAGAAAACAAAACAAAATAAATTTTAAAGGACAAAAAAGAAAAACTAATGCAAAGGATTAAAAAAAAAGCAATTAAAAGAATAATGATAAAATTGGATAAAAAAATTAAATAAAATAAATGCAGATGAATGAAATTGAAACAAGAAAAAAACTTTAAGAAGCATTAAAATTAAAATAAATAGAAATTAAAAGAATGAGAACCAACTTTAAAACAAATACAAACTATATGATACATTTGAATTTTTAAAGGCTCGGCACGAATACCAAGACACATGAGAGGGAAAATTTGAATTACTAAAAATCTTCTAAGGGCATCTTAATATTGCAAAAAACCAAGCGGCAAGGACGAAAACGCATCTTAAACAAGATTAATATCAAAACTTGTGAACTGAGTCATAATTGTAGAAGACAAACACAAAAAAATAACAAAGTAAAATTTTCAATTATAAAAAATGAAAATATAAAAACAATGAAGACTACATTCTGCAAAAAAAAATTTAAAAGAAATTAATTAGGAATTAAATTGAAAAAAAAATAAATGAAGAAAATGACAAACAAAGAGTAATAAAAAAAATGAGGACCGTAATTGGAAACAAAATGAAATGAAATGAAATTCTAAAGGATAAGATAAAAAAATTAATGTAGAGAATAAAAACAGTAAGGATCAAATTGGATTAAAAAAATAAATGCAGAGGGATGAAACTAAAACAAAAAAACTCCAAGAAGCATTAAAATCAAAACAAATAGAAATAAAAAAAATAAGGATCGACTTTAAAACAAATACAAACTAGAGGACACAAATGATTTTTTAAAAGGTTTGACATGAATACCAAGGCACATGAAAGAGAGAAAAGAAAAGGAGCATGAAAACCTTCCAGCATCTTCGAATCGCTACCAACCAGACCATATACGCCACTCCAATAGTTGTGTCATTACTTGATGCGTCAGATGAAAAGACGGTCGATAGATTTTAGCTATCAGAATACACCTCACACGAGGGATGATGATGTGTGGATGCGCGCGTAGCATGCGTCAATCTTTTTATATTAATATTTTAATAATTTGAATCACTAAAAAGCACCTAATGGTAGAAGAGATGAGAACGCATTTTAAACCAAGTTAATCATCGAAATTGATGGACTGAGTCATGATTGTGGAGGACAAAAAATAACATGTAGATTCATTAATGGTATTTTCATAAATAAATTGGAAAAAAAAAGGAAATTCAGCTTCTTCTTTCGTTTCAAATTTTTGACTAGTTTTGAAAAAGAATTAGAAGAGAAAAAAAGTTGAGAGCTTCTTCAGTAAGAGAAACCAAGATTTAAGGTAAAATAGATAAGGTAAATATTGAATACATCTAACTCAATAATTAAGGAGAGAATTGAGTAAGAGAAAGGGAGTAGAGAGAGGAAACTCGTGACATTAAAAGGAAAATAGAGGAGGAGAATAAAACTTTGACTGATTAACATTCAAAATTCATATCATTATCATGTAAGATATTTTAAACTTGATTGTACAAGTTTAAGTAAAGATCAACAAAGTTTATGTAAATTTTTTAAATTTTGGATTATGGTTCTTAAACGTTAAATTGAGAAAAAGTAAAATTGTGAAAATATGATTTTGAGATGAAATATACTATAAATAACTCTTAATATACCATAATTGAAGAAGAAAAATTAGATGTTTAGGGTGAAAATAGGCTAGCCTGGGATGAGAACTTTTGGAACTAAAGCAAATGTTTATTAGTTATGTATATTTAGTATGTACGAGTATTATAATGGATTTAATTATGTAGTTTAGTTATTGTTGAATTTTTAATGTAACTTAGAAAAAAAACTATGAGAAATTGATAAAATAAAGTTGTTGTATATCCTTTAGTTTTTTCCATGTAAAATTAGCATTAATTTTACCGGTAGCCATTGCATCAATGAGAAAAAAATTGGTGGAGATGAAGATTGTTGTGGTATATTCTTTAATCTTTTTACTTGTAAAATTAGCATTAATTTTACTAGTGGTCATTGCATTAGTAGGGAGAATATTTTCAGTAATGAAATTGATTAAAAGTTGGTCACGCAATCGAATCAGGGATGATTGGTTGAATGATTATGAATTATTAAAAAAAAAGAATTTTATGGACCATCTTTTTATTAGGTAAGTAAATTTTTGAACTTTATATTGAAAGCTTATAATTTTTGAACTTTTTGAATCTTAATTAATTTAGTTATATACTTATATTATTTTGCCCCTACTAAAATTGGATCCTAGAACCTTCCCTGGCTTTCCTGTTTTACGGGTTTGATGAAGTGTTTTTTTTTTAATTGAGTTTGATTTTTTTTATTGACTATTTTTTTCTCATATATCAAAAAAATTAGTTTAAGAGAAAAACCATGTTATTAAACTTTTATAAAGTCCATTGACATGTTCACGGGTTTGGTTGGTTGACCTTCTCTGCAGGTCTGACGAGTTTAGCATTATTTATTTATTTTTTTATTTTTTTCAACATCTCGATATTAGATTGGTGTTTGATTTTGTGATTATTTATTCTTGTTATTATATAGTTAACAAAAAATAGTTTGGAAAAAAAACAAATTAAAATCTCATTAGAGTCCATAACCCGGTTCAGAATTTTTACGTGTTAACCGATTTACAGGTTTGACGAGTTTACTTACCGACTAGATATACTTTTTTTGTTTTTGATTTTTTAATTTTTTTTAATTTTTTTCTCTTGGTTCTGTTCTTTAATATTAACTTAATTAAAAAAATATACTACACAATTTATTTTTATTTATTTTCTATAAAATTATTAATATCTCAAATAAATACTTTCTAGAATATATCAAGAGCAGTCAAATATGATCTGCCATTATCATTTTTTACCAGATATTTAGCATTGAAAAATGTGGGCTTATTGTTTTTTATTTAAGTTTTTATCTCTGGACTCGCAGTAGAAAGGCTTCGTTTTACACTAAGCCCATTAAAGGCATTTCGTTCCATGTCGAAGAAGCTGGCCTAGAGTGATTTCCTAAAGCCCTCTTACGCGCTCCGGTGGACTTGCGAGATATGCAGTTATGTTTGGGCTTGAGGCCCCTCTTGAAACAAAAAAGGACAGTTGGTTTTTACTGAAGGATCGGCTAAGACAAGTAAAATTTACTAAAAAAACTCATTTTTTTATAAAAAAATATGGGATACATTATATATTATTTTTTATTATATAATTAAATAAAAATAATATATAAAAAAATTATTAAACTCAATAAAATCTATAACACGGGTAGGAAGGAGATTGAGATTTATCTAATATGTCACTGACTCAATACTTTTTTAAAAATATTATTATTTTAAAGTTTTTTTTTAATAAATTATGTTTTTACCGGTTATTAATAAGATTATATTTAAATTCATAAAATTAATCAATTTATTTAGGCTAGTTTCCGTATAATTTAATTAGAAATTTGAGCTAGTAAAAAATTAAATTAAAAAGGAAAGGTCAACCTAAAAATGTCTACACATATGATTTTTGATGTTACATTACATGCCTAGAAATTCCACACGAGTATCTGATCTCCCTTTGAGTTCACAAGGGTAAAGTCGGCAGGATAGAGTATTTTTGTGCAATAATTTCCTTTCCTTAAATGACGTGTCCAATCTGAAAATAAAAATCTTAATAGATGAATGGAGTTGAATCATACATACACTGGGCATCAAATAGAGCATTATCCTTTTAAGGAAAATTCATCCTATAAAGAGAGAGATAAATGGAGTGAATCACAATCTAAGATCGGGATAATTGATAGATGGGGTAGGGTCAAATTTGTCTTTTCCATGAATCTTTACGTGAAACTAACTAGATAGATATATTATCAATAACAATTATTTTTTAAAATATTTTTATTTAATTTTTTTAATATCAGTACATTAAAACAACGACGTAAAAGCATAAAAAAAAAAAACTCTTAATTTTTTTTTAAACATTTTTAAAATATAAAAACAAAGATATTTTTTTATAACCAACATAAATATTCCTTCTATTCAATCCTATCTTAAGATATTTTTAATGGTTAAGATATTTTCTTTATAATTTAGATACCAATCAAGACTAATTTTATCTATGAATTATTAATATTACTTTTTTTTTTCCTAGCTGAGCTTAATTCCTAAGATTTTTAAAAACAAAAACTAGCATCCGTACGTAACGAGACAAGAACTCTAAAAGAGAAAATAAAGAAGGCAAAAATTCCATCACCACAAACTCCAAAACCCAACCAATAATATCACTCCAAAATCTTAATAATTGTCAAAATTCTGAGCGGCCATTTTATATCCACAACACCGACGCCATCATTTTCTCAATTCTCGATTATTATTATCCTCAAAGAAATAATGTTCAACAATCAAATATCACACTTTATACGCAGATGACGGACCCATAGAAAAAATAAAAACAACCAAAGATTCACGCACATGGTGCTATGTCTCTTCCATGTGCCTGTCATCATGAATAGGTTATCTCCGGTCACCGGAATATTATCGTCATGCTCGTGCTCCTTCAAGCTCAATAACAGAGACACCAAACTGGTGGGTTTTGGGTTTGAGTTGCAAAGAAAGGAGAGGTTAAAGAGGAAGCTTAAGTTTGTCGTCAGCGCGGAGTTATCCAAGTCTTTCTCTGTGAACTTGGGTTTGGACTCTAAGGTCACTCTCTTTCTCACTTTATGAATTCTTCTCGATCTCTTCGTGTATTTGGTCTATTTTATTCGATTATATGCCCCAGAGAGAAACGAGTTTCGTTGTTCTTATTTTCCTGAGAGCAAAATTAAAATAATTGTTTGATACCAGGGGACCTGGAAACTTTTCCATGCAAAGATTTGATGGTGCATATATCGAAGAAACTCTCGGATCAGCTAATAGATTTTTATCTAGTTTGATCCAGTTTCATAATTTGATTGACACTTTGCGGTCTGTTTACGTAGTTTCTCAAAAGGAAAACTGCTGACTAGTTGGAACTGAGTTTTCTTATTCAAGCTTGTTGAATTCAGAATTGCAATTACCTTGATTCTGTAACTCTTAATTATACTGCTAAGTATAATCATGATTGAAACAATAATGTTGTTAAGCTATTTGTCTTCAAAAGTGTGAGAGAAAGCCAGAATTTTGCTCGGAAACAATTAAAAGAGGAGCTTCTTACGTGATTATCTGTTTTTACTTCTTTCAGACAGACATTCCAGGCTTTAAATATAGTTATAGACTTGAAATAGCAAAAGTGTACAATGAGTTAGAAGTAGATCCTTTGGTTAACTCGTCACACCCCCATGATACTATACCAGGGCAACTTCTCTTGTCGGAAGTCTACCAGATTTGAAAAACCAAATTTGAAAACTTGATCATGGGTTTGGGTAACAGAAGTGGGAACTAATATTGAGCTCCCCTCTCCAGCTATTTCTACTGTCATAATCATCTTTTCTTACTGCCTGTGGTCACCCTCTTGCATTTTTACTTTCACATCCTAAAAGGTGCTGGTATTTCCCTTTTTATCAATTTATCTGCATCAGTAAGAACATTTTTTCTCATTTTCCAGGTATATTAGATTATTTCCACCTTTGTATTTTGATTAATTTTTGTTTAATCTGTATGGTTGATAGAAAGATGGTGATTTAATGATTTAGGGAAGGCAACTATAGTATAGACTGACAAAGATTTATTTTAATTAGAACATCAGCCAGTCTCATGATCTATCACAGTTGCCTTGGATTGGTCCAGTTCCTGGGGACATTGCAGAAGTCGAGGCTTATTGTAGAATATTTAGAGCAGCTGAACGGCTTCATGCTGCATTGATGGATACATTATGCAATCCATTGACTGGGGAGTGTAAAATTTCTTATGATTTTCCGTCAGAGGAAAAGCCATTATTGGAAGATAAAATAGTACCCGTGCTTGGCTGCATCCTATCGCTTTTGAACAAAGGAAGAGAAGATGTTCTTTCTGGAAGATCTTCCATCATGAATTCCTTTCGGGTTGCAGAAGTAAGTGCGATGGAGGGTAAACTCCCACCGCTAGCCATTTTCAGGAGTGAGATGAAAAGGTGTTGTGAGAGTTTGCATGTTGCTCTTGAAAACTTTTTGACACCTGACGATGATCGAAGCCTGGATGTATGGAGGAAACTGCAGAGGCTGAAGAATGTATGCTATGATTCTGGGTTCCACCGTCGTGATGGTTATCCTTGTCATATGCTGTTTGCAAATTGGAATGCTGTTTATTTCTCCACTTCTAGAGAAGACATAATCTCCAAAAATTCCGAGTTTGCATTTTGGATGGGTGGGCAGGTAACGGAGGAAGGTTTAAATTGGTTGCTGGAGAGAGGATTCAAGACCATTGTAGATCTTAGAGCAGAAATTATTAAGGATAACTTCTACAAAGCCGCGGTAGATGATGCTATTGCGGCTGGGAAAGTAGAACTGATTAAAATTGCTGTTGAAGATGGGACAGCTCCTTCAATGGAGCAGGTTGAAAAGTTTGCATCTTTGGTTTCAGATAGCAGCAAAAAGCCCATATATCTCCACAGCAAGGAAGGAGTACGGAGAACTTCCGCTATGGTCTCCAGATGGAGGCAGTATATGACTCGCAGTGCATCTCTGATCACCACTCCGAGAGACAAGGGACTACAAGATAAAAATGAAAAGGGAGGAAGGCAGGGACCTTCCTTCATTGGAGGGGGGTCCCACCCCAGACAGGAAAATGGATCTCTGTCGGAGACTTTGAATAAACGTCACGGTTCAAATGGATTATCTAATGGAGCTGTCTCTCCAAAGGATGAAAATGGTCAGAGCATTAATGAGACATACAATGTCCATGCCTCTGTTCAAGATTCTATTCCATTAGAAACGGTAGAAAACAAGGTAGGATCTGTTGCAAACATATCCATGGAAGCTGACCCTCTGAAGGCTCAGGTTCCTCCTTGCAATTTCTTTTCCAAAGCAGAGATGTCCAAATTTTTCAGAAGTAAAAAATTCAAACCTCCAGCATACTCTAATTATCAGTTGAAAGGGTTTGAAAAGTTGCATGTTTCTAGAACGGCAAGTGTTGGGACATTCCAGAAAGTTGATGGTACTGATCCTGAGTCAAGGTTCGTGGAGGCAAAAAGATCCAATGGATTGGTCAGTGGTAAAATGGCATCTTCAAAGCCTCAGAGCTCACCTGCTGACAGTGACAAGCATCTGAATGGCAGCAGTGATGCTTCTGTTGGTTCAGGCATGGGTGTATTTAGTGGAGGGGAGAGGCGTTTCATGACTGGAAACAATGTCTCTACCACTGTGGTTGAGAATTTAACTGAGCATCTAGCATGCGCATCAATCAAGGATGGTGGTGAAAACAATGGTGTTGCTTACTTATCCTCCAGTGATGATGACTTGTGCACAATTGAAGGAAACATGTGTGCTTCTGCAACTGGTGTTGTAAGGGTGCAGTCAAGAAGGAAAGCAGAGATGTTTCTTGTGCGGACAGATGGATTCTCCTGCACCAGAGAGCAGGTTACAGAATCTTCCCTGGCCTTCACTCATCCTAGCACCCAGCAACAGATGCTTATGTGGAAATCCATGCCAAAGACAGTACTATTGTTGAAGAAGCTGGGGCAAGAACTCTTGGAAGAAGCAAAAGAGGTACAGTTCAAAAATATCCTTAATTTATGCCAAATTCCCTCTAGTGATTTATGAAACCATGATTGTGTAGATATTGTTCCAAGTTTTATTTTGTGTTGAATCTGATGGTTCAACCTTTGACTCTGAGTATTGGATATATATATATATATATGACTCCTATTTTCTCTGTTCAAAGTCTAATCTCACTGGCATTTGTTCCAGAGAGGTGAAGGTTACTTATAGCTGGTAGAAAGTCATTGTTTAATCTTGTATGCATATAAAATTTCTTGGGATCAAAGGATTTGAATAGTAATAAAAAATAAATCAAGATTTTACTTGAACTTTCATCCAGTAAATTTCACATTGGTTTTTCTTAATTCTCATTCTAAATTTGGAAAATTTCCACTGTGGAATGGAGAAAATCAACATAAGCAGTTACAGTCTCATCCATCCAAAGTCAAGTGTCTCCCGGTCAGTAGTGGTGAGCATTCATGTAATTTCCATTTTGGGTAATCACCAGAATTTTTTTTCCTTTTACCTGAATGTTTTTACCCCATCAAACAATTCAGGTAATTCAGGTCTCCCAAATTATCCAAATGTTTTATTCACCACCCAATTAATTTGTTTTTACCCAAAATTCCTTAAAAATTTTCAATTAACTAGATGAAATTAGGTTCAATAAAAGTTTTGACTACGAAAATAATGTTCAAGGAAAATTACAACCCATTAATTTTAAAATTTTAAAAATAAATAACCATATAAATAAACAGAACATATAATTTGGGTAACCTGAAGTTTTCTTTGTTTTATCTGAATAACCCCAAATAAATTTCAGGTCCGAATTACTGATTCTCCAAAATTTTTAAAAATTTATTATCAGAATTGGTTTGGATAATTTTTTTTTTTGAGTGCTTGCCCCTGCTCCTGGGTATTCTAGAGTCAAATTTCTTTCAAACGAAGCCTTAAAGATTACATTTGCCAAAATTATGAGAACATAAGAACACAAATGAAGCCCTGTCGCTTCGATTAATCTGTTCTCTCCATCACCTTTGATTGCTTTGTGTTACATCTTCTTTAAGACAAACATTGTCCATTGAGTTCATAACTCAATGCTTGGGAAATGTTGAAGGAAATCAGTATCCATCCTGTCCTATCCCTGGTTGGTTGAACATGAATGCAGAGGGATACCCATAGGGGAAACAGTTTACGGGTCCTACAGGGCCAAATGGGTGCTGAGAAATGAGAATGGAAAATTGATGCAGGGATTAACTCCAGAAAATATTTTCATAACTTTTGTGGTTATGACTTCTGAGTACCACTGAAATCATTTTATTCAAGTGTAGTAATTCTAACTGGCTTTCCTGTCCAATGTGCAGGTTGCCTCCTTCTTGTACCACCAAGAGAAAATGAATGTTCTTGTTGAACCGGACGTTCATGACATATTTGCTAGAATTCCAGGGTTTGGATTTGTTCAGACCTTTTATAGTCAAGATACCAGGTACTGAAAGTTGGGAATTGAGATCAAAACAAGCAATGACATTGATGTATATTTTAATGCTCTAAATGCCTCTCTGGTTGTAAATGCATTTCTTGATGCAGTGATCTTCATGAGATGGTTGATTTCGTGGCTTGCTTGGGAGGAGATGGGGTTATATTACACGCATCGAATTTATTTCGAGGGGCGTTTCCACCTGTTGTGTCCTTTAATCTTGGATCTCTTGGATTTCTGACTTCCCATTATGTAAGTTTGATATGACTCGTGTATTGTTAATGGTGTTTTGATGCTCTCATAAGCAACCATTTACTTGACTGCTGCCTTTTTGTTCTTTCTTTTTAATATAGTTTGAAGACTACAGGCAGGACTTGAGACAGGTTATCCATGGGAATAACACCTTGGACGGTGTTTATATAACTCTTAGAATGCGCCTTCGGTGCGAAATCTTTCGCAATGGTAAAGCAGTGCCCGGGAAAGTTTTTGATGTCTTAAATGAGGTGGTTGTTGATCGGGGTTCTAATCCATATCTTTCCAAGATTGAATGCTATGAGCATGACCGACTTATAACCAAGGTGAATTGGGCAATATCACGCCTTAATGACACAAACTCACTTTCTTGTATTCTGCCCTCAATTATTGCTCAAGGGGCAAAACCTACCTATCTTGGCCCCTAGAACATATTAAGTTGTATTTTTTTTTTCTACAGCAATGAACATTTCACATTCTGAACGTTTAAACATATACATGGCATACAAAATTTTTTAATATCTTCAATGATATATCTGCACTTATTTTAATGAATACCTTTTCTTCTAGGTGCAAGGTGATGGAGTCATAGTGGCTACACCTACAGGAAGTACTGCTTATTCCACATCTGCTGGAGGTTCCATGGTAAATTGTCCTTTTGAGTGTCACTTGCATTTCGTATTGTTTAGCATCCAGATAGTTATCTACTCTTAGATGAGATTTCTTACATTATTTTAGGTTTTCAAGCCTCGATATGATGTTTGGGGGTTGTATGAATGTGTCAGGGTATTCTTAAGAATTGCTAGAGAATATATTTGAGAAATCTGACTGAAGCTTGCTGTATGATAGTTGGATTTTGCGATATTTATCCATCTTCTTCTTTCACCCATTTTTTTAATCCATAACACAATGTTATGGAAAATCTCAATCCTCGATCAATCAATCCATTTTTCCCTTGCAAAAAAAATTAGCAAACAAGATGGAGGACTTATTCCTCTCCCTTTCCTCAGAACCTTTGATACAAACGTGGTCTAAATATATTCCCTGTGGTTATTGCAATTTCTGGTCACTTTCAATTGGCATCATCATCTGTGTAATGATGTGTATACTGGATCAGGTGCATCCAAATGTTCCTTGCATGCTGTTTACCCCTATCTGCCCGCATTCTCTCTCATTTAGGCCAGTCATACTTCCAGATTCTGCGAGACTTGAATTAAAGGTAAATTAAAGGCTCATATTTTGCAATTATATTTCTTTCTGTTATATTCTTCAGCTAGAGGATTCATAATTGCTGACCAAACAGATTCCAGAGGATGCTCGAAGTAATGCATGGGTTTCTTTTGATGGGAAGAGGAGGCAGCAGCTCTCAAGAGGGGATTCAGTCCGGATATCTATGAGCCAGCACCCACTTCCAACAGTCAACAAATCTGATCAAACAGGCGATTGGTTTCACAGCTTGGTCCGCTGCCTAAACTGGAACGAGAGGCTAGATCAGAAGGCCCTTTGAAGCTCAAAATGAAGAGTGAAGAGAAACCTGCTTCATTTTCTACCCAAGATCGAGGTTTGTGTAAATTTCTGTACAGATTGTAAATTAGAATTAACAAAGAAAATCTAACGTAAAGTGGGCAATTACTATTCATGAGTCATAACCAACATTGACTCCCACATGAGGATAGGGTTTGCCATTTTTTCCTTCTATTTTTTAACATGTTATTGACAATTGTAAGTATATACCATCAACGATTATTGGTAGTAGAAATATAATCATTCAATCTTTGCTGGACTTACATTCTCTATGCTTGGTTGCTCATACTCTGTTAATAAATTTTATTACATATATTGATATGTTTGTTTATTACTGCGTTGGAATGTCTAGGAGAGAGTAAGAAGCACAATGTATTAACAAACTTTAAAAGCGCAAGCCGCTAAGGCAGAGTGGATATTATACTGGCTTAGTATCGAAAGTTTGTGTAATAACTAGCTACTCGAATCTGGATGTCGCATCCTCTCCATTTGTGTGATGAAAGAAAATTTGAAATCTTTAAAGCATCATCAATGATCTTGATCATCGTATCAAACTCAGGTTTAGTTACGTCTATGCCCCCTTATGATACTTGAGAAGGTGGCCATTTTAACCCATATACTTAAATTTTGGGCATGGCAACCTTCACATTTTTTCAATTTGTGGTCATGTGCGGTCCCTTCATAAAACTCAATGCTCATCAAATCCAGCCATGTGTGCACATACAAAAGGATAACATGATCAAAATCTCAAAACTTGAGGGACCACTGATGTAATTTACCCACCAAACAAAGCATACAACATTGCCCTTCTTCCGTTGAGATGCACGTCGTTCTAGTCTTTCAGAAGAAGCGTCACAGGAGAATTTACAGATGAGATAATTACAAGTAGCCTGCGTTCAAGGAGACCAGGGCAAGGAAAAACCCATCTTGTAGCAAGTATTCCATTTTATTTATGAAGGGTGCAAAAACCCACTTACGTTCTTGTTTACAACACAGGACACACTTTTTTTAATCAATAACCATTTAAACAAGCCAATACTTTGTTTCTGCAGTCTCCAATCTTCCATGTATGTATTGTTTTATGTACAGAGAGAGAGTTGCTGGACTCTCCACCACCCCACTTCCCTCAACCATCTTGCTTGGTTCCTTATCAACCAATTTTGTCATGAAATAACGTGAAAGTATGACGCAGATACACGTCTGGTGAAAAGGTTGTTTCTTAGGAATATAGCTCTCATATATTACCGAGAAGTACAGTTTATATGATACTATTTGTTCGTACAAAAAAAGCAAACATCTGCAAGTGCAGTGTGTAAAAGCCTCATCATTACATAACAAGGAAAAGACAGCAACAATCTAAAGCAAACACATGGATAGACCCGGCTTTCTTTTCTCTTCATATGTATAGTTAAGAGAAAGAAGCACTCGGCCGTGAGGGAAACTGGTCACTAGAACATAAACTACAAAGGGAAAATTAAGATAAAGAGAAGGTTTCATCTTCTTAATATGAAGCTGCACTTTTTTACAAGGCCCTTACAGCTTCGAACCTTGGCTCTTTAGGAAGGAACTTCTGCTTAGCATAAACAGACATGTAATCACCGAACAAAAACTTGGGGTAAGTTTGATTGATCTCTTCGTCATCTTTTTCCACCAATCCTGGTGCAGGGGCAATGGTGGCCTTAAGTGATGGATTATAGAACGAAGCAATCGATCTTCTGTTCCCGTCTGGGGTGGCCAAAACACGGTGCCAGGTACTCTTGTATCGACCATTGCTAAGGACCTCAATCTGATCGCCAGTATTGATGACAATAGTGTTCTTCATTGGCTGGACATCAATCCATTGCCCATCTTTGAGGATTTGAAGGCCGCCTACCACATCATCTTGGAAGAGTAAGATGACACCCCCAGCATCGGTGTGGGCTCGGAGGCCATTGACTAGCTCAGGATGAGGACATGGTGGGTAGTGGCTAACCTTGGTACCAAAGAAGGCACTGTGTCCTTCTCCATCATTGAATGCTTTCTTGATGTATCCTTTTGGCAAGCTCAAGTTCTCATCCATCACTTCCATGACCTTCTCAGCCAATTTCTTGAGCTCAGCACGATATTCAGTCATGGTTTCCCTGTCATTAAAGCCAGAAAGTTAGATATACACTGCATCTTTTTCTTTGAATAGTTTATCCCATTGATATTTTTCAGGAATGATGAAATTTGAGTTATATTGTCTTTGCGGTGAGCCCATATGCCCGTTTCTTTATTAAGTTATAATACTTAGAAATTAGAAGTGCTTGTACTTACTTGAATCCAGAGGTTTTTGATGGCCACTCGTTATCATCAAGGAGAGTGATGACATCTTCCCAGTCCACATTCTCCAATTTCTCACCGCTATTCTTCTCAGCTAAAGCATTCAAAGTGTTTGCTACCGTTGAGTTCTTGAAAATTTCCTCTCTTTCCAGTTTAAAATATTCAGAGCAAACCTTCTTCACTTTCTCTAGGAGCTCCTCTGGAATTCCATGGTTCATCAGCTGTAACAAGTCATGTACAACGCACGTTGATTTACAGAAATTCTTTTATGCACAATAAAATGCTACCTAAAAAGCTCATTATAGATCGGATCCATTATTTGCAGCTAGATGCTTTCATTTAATATACGCTAACACACGTTATGTATAGCGTGCCACTATAAGCTCTTGGCACGTAATGCCTCACCAAGAAATTCTTTTCAAGGTTTGAATGTTGAAGGAAATTCAATATAATCCACCATTCTTTTATAAGGCATGATTTTGTGTGCTATGATCATACAGCATAGAAATATTGCAAGAAACTAATTAAAACGAGTACCTGGAAGAATCCCCACTCCTCGCATCCATTGGCAATCTGAGCCATTGTCTTGGCCCTCTCTTCACCGGTGCCATTTACCTTAGAGAAATCAATCACTGGAATTGCCATGGAAGCAATGGAGAACACAAGGTCAGAGAAAGAGAGGGAGACAGGGGGAGAGAGAAGAGTTTTTAGAGTGTAATGTTTTGCTTAGTTGGCTAATTAGTCTTGCTTTTGCTTTGGTTGCAAAAGAGAAGGGTGCAGGGGGGGTAATTTATAGTAACATTTCCCGCCATCTAGATTGTCAACTCTCTTAATCACTTTAATCAGTCCTTTTCTGGTTTCTTTTTACTTTTTTAATAATTAAGCAGCCGTTGGGGTGAGGTGTTGGACGGCGATAATTTTGCTTAACAAAAGGTCAACGCTTTATTAGCTACGTAAGGCTACTGGTAATCCAAAACAGAAGCATTCTCTTGATCTGTCTTAGTTTCTTACAGGTGATGCATACCCTCTTTTGCTATATTCAACTGTTATTGCCTTCAATACCAAATTTCTTTAGTTTAGTTGCGAAGGGTGGGAGAAGCCAAAGACAAAAGCTGTACCAGACACGTACTCCCCCCATAGACGTCACAGTACCGTGTAGACATCCATGAAGATTGGGACCCTAGCCAATTTCTAACAGGAAAGCATGGCTACTGTTGTTTCACGGTCCAAATCTCAAATGAACTCCCTGTCATTTACTTTGTTTTAGTCAACACATTAAAGAATAGAGTTCAGATTATGATGATCATAATCTGTCTAAAATACGATTTGTTTTGACTTGAAAATATAATGAATGTTAAAACTAAATGGAAACAGGTCAAGGAAAGGGTAGTCTAGCCATTGGACAAACAAAAATATGACCAATAAGATTGTGTATGCCAAATGGAAGTCAAGAAATTAATGAGATGCCTCTAATTCTTTGCTTTGCCAGTAAATTTGAGTTAGAGTTCTTGGCAAGTGGCATGATACCCGACATTCATGTGCAATATTCCCCTTTATATATATATATATGACCTTAATTGCTACTTTAGTTTTGGTGTCTTTTATATCATGCTTTCACGTTCATTTTACTTATAATGGAAATCTCTGCCGACTGCGACTGTTCATTCATCATGTTGACTCCTCCCCGTTCTTACAGCCACCAACCTTTGACTTTTACACATGGACCTGCTCTGCTACAACAAGTGATCGTACAATTAAATTAACTGTACTGATCTGTAGGCACAGTTTGAGGACTAAGGAAGCCAATGGTGAAAACTTCAAAAAAAAAAAAAAAAAAAATTCAAGAAATAAAAATTACCCATCAAACATTAAACTACTGCGATGCTGTTTGTTTTGGAGGTTGAGTATGCGTTTAAAGCTAAATACAAATGAAACCTGTTTGGTAA
>Ga0307518_10000782_pt1 | contig 23859 bp, 34 predicted proteins | sample 25_EM_MG_FD_203889 | JGI IMG/M metagenome (GOLD analysis project Ga0307518, IMG submission 203889) | Populus trichocarpa ectomycorrhiza microbial communities from riparian zone in the Pacific Northwest, United States - 25_EM | ecosystem: Host-associated > Plants > Roots > Unclassified | place...
CGTGGTTCGCACTCCGCAGCTTCATCGATCTGAGGGCAGACTCGGACGAGCGCGCGACCGCAGCACGGACACCGTCGTCGCCTCGCTCGGCGTCGTGGAACTGGAGGAGCTTCATTGAGATTGGCGCGTGAACACACGCCTCTCTCCCCGCACGGTGTGTATATCCCGCTGGGAACAGTTGTATTTCGTTTGGACACACGGGATGTGTCCCCCCCCCCCATCCTTTCTGCATGTTTTCCTTTTTCCTTTAGGACTGCCGCTATGCATTAGTACCACTTCCTTTCATACTAACCATGCGAACAGCGTTCACAATCTAATCTTTTCGGTTTGTTGGAAAAAGAAATGTTATGTTTTTTTTTTCGTTTTGCGCTTCTACATACATAGATCTTTAGGTAATAATACTGCCCCTCGTACGAAGAAAACACGGCATTATAAACAGTACAGATATATACATATAGGACTTGTAGTAGTATACTCTAGCGCCCCTCCCCGCCCTTATCAGAGGGTGGCATCGGTTTACATACAGAGAAACAAGGTTTTTCTTGAGCACAATGAAAGGCGTGCGAGAAGAGTTTGAGCTCGTGTTTCAAGCTGGTCTTGGAGAACTTGTCACGCGATGGAAGTGCCAAGTACCAAGTGACCGCTGACTAGTACGACTACACACCAAGCGTATCTGTGCACACTGCACAGTCTGTCACTTGTCAAGTTGTTACACTCGCCAACTGTTGCAGATTGGTCAGACGGGGGTCAGCTGAGCCACCAGTGGGACCCAGATGCCTGACAGACCTGACTTGGCCTGACACGCAGGGTGACACTGTGTGCCCCATGAGCGCCTAGTGTACTACTTGGATAGTAATACCTGGACAGTTGTTCGTGACAGGAGTAGAAATGGGGGGGTTTCACATGTCAAGCAGAGTTCCTGCGTGATCAATTTCTGATCACTGCTGACTGCAGAATTTGACCAGAGCTGTCGCTCGTCCGCGGGGGCGCGGGGGAAACGCAGTGCCTCCCCCCACTGGCTGAGAACGCGATTCGGATTGGCATCGAGTTTAGTGCGAGTGACGTATGTGACGTGATAATGAGGAATGATCATTGCACTCACTGGTGGGCCAGGCCTTGGCTCTCGCCCAGTCTCGTACTCATCTTGGCGTTTTACATACATACTACAGGCTCCAGCTCCAGGTGTGCCCCTGACACTATGTAAGTATGCAGTGCGGAGATAAAATAATGCGTTACGGGATATCCGAACGTTCTCTTTTTTTTTCGATCGGTGTTGCAAAAGTTACCAGAGTCGTGGGTTCGGGTACTATTCATGTACATACAGGGGTGCGCAACGTTCAATATGTACTGTCATGTTATTGTTGTGGGCGCATATGGGCGGCGGGGACGCCGCCGTCGTCACCCCGTCACTACTTTACATACCAGAGGCGTCGAAGGGTACGTTGATAAGCTACGTACGTGGCGTACGTGGTGGTGGCGGCGCGGATGCAACCCGAACCTTTGGTTGCTATCGTTCTGAGGTAGGAGTCGTTCCTAGTACTTATGTGAATTAGCTGATTAGCTATGGAGCAGACAATCGAAGGCAGCTGGCCAACAGCCTTGACACCATTGAAAACTTGTATGACAGGGGAGCGTTTTTGGTATCTGTGTCATTACATGACATCAGTCAACGGGTGCACCAGCGATAAGTAGCCCAAAGAGAGGAAGACAAGTCCGAAGGTTCCTCTTACAACATCCTGTATTCTCGGGAGTAGACGCCAACAGCCTTGACACCAAGCTTGTATGACACGAGGGCGTTTTTTGGCATCTGTGTCATTACATGGCATCAGTCAACGAATGCACCAGCGATAAGTAGCCCAGGGAGAGAGCAAGACAAGTCCGAAGCTTCCTCTACAACGTCCTGTATTCTCGGGGGTAGACACTTGGGGTAAGGGAAAGTGACCTGGTGACACATACTATCAACGCATATGCAATAGCATCCAATAAAGTGGATCGGAGGGGGGAAAATACAATAACTCAATCAGCTACCCAGTCCAAACTTGCAACTCCAGCGTTGAAAGCGACGGGCGGCTCTGGCCACGAGGGGGGCGCTAGTACGACAAACACCGTATCCCGACATACCTGTTGCTATGAAGCCCGACGCATCCCATCCAACACAACCTATGCACATACACAGCCTGCTCCACGCCGTGCTCTCCCGTTCCCGACAGTTGTTGTTGTTGTATCACATTCCAAGAAGTCGTCCAAAGAACCCACTCGGCGAGTTGGGCTGAGGCGGCGCTGATGGTGATGCCGGCGCGTGCGGCGGTGGAGCGTTCACAGGCTGGCCCTGCCACGAACCATATCTTGGCGGGTGATATCCGGGGCCAGGCTGTGGTTGGGTGGGGCGGTTCGGGGGGCGGAGGTGTTGCGGTGGAGGCGGTGGGGGTGCCCCCCAGGAATTGCGTGCCTGCGCATGCGGGGGTGGTTGATGTGGCACACGAGGAGGATGACGGGGAGGTGGATGTGCAGACATAGGATACGTCTGGAAGTGCTGTGATTGTTGGGGGCGGGGGATACGCCCCTGTGGCGTCTCTGAGGGTGAGCTGTTGGGACGGGTCATTGCAGAAGGCCTGTCTTTCTTATCCTTGTCCTTTTTCTTGTCTTTCTCCTTTTCCTTCTTGTTTTTTGCACCCTTCCCAGCGCCTGGTCCCATTCCCCGACTAGGTGGCAATGGCGTACCTCGCGGCCGCAGCTCTGGCATATCGATCTTGCTCAGGTGTACGACAAGACTGCGCGGCGGGGTATACTCCTTCCCCTTCATCTTCCCGCTTGCGGGTCCATCATCTAGCTTAATAATCCTGGGTCCTTTCTGCTTTTCGGTATCATACAAAACGTATTGGTGGAGTTCAGGGTCACCTGCATTGCGAGAGGGGAGGTCAACGGGCAGCACCTAGGAACGAACGGAAAGCCCACGCACCGGCTTTATGTCGTATTCGCTTTGTTTCCTCGACAACCTGCAGGACCTTTGGAACCTGCGGAGCATCCGTTGATCGGACACTAATAAACAGCATAGCATCGTCCTATCAAGTTATTAGTTGGTTAGTTTCCCACCACGAAGGAACAGAAGCCCAACCTGGAGTAACCGAGAACAGTACTTTGCGTAATCCTGCGCATCCCCTTCCTCAGCTACGCCAACCTCATTCACCTGCCCATGTCCTTGCTGTAACTCGGCAATCCTGTCGACACCTGTTTTCGGTGCTGGTTTGGGTGGGATAGGTGGCGGTGCCGCCGCGGCCACTTTGTTGCTTCCGGGATTCGCTTGACTGGCGGTGGCCACAGCAGCAGGGTCAGCGGTGTTGCCAGCAGCAGGGGCACTGAGATCGTGATGCGCATCGCTCGAGTCTTGGAAGGTGAGAAGGGCAAAGAGGATGATGATTTCGAGGCCCTTTCGGTCGTCGATGTCAAATCTGGGAAGTCATCAAGAAACAAATTGAGCATGGGAATTCGGGGCGGATTGAAGTAAGGCATAGTACCTTTGTAAATTATAGTCTAAGAGCTGCACTGACGAGGTCTTGATCCTCCCTGGCGGTTCCTTTGTGACGGCGACAAGAACAGGGGGATCGGGTTTCCGCACTATGAAGCATTCTTCACGTCTCCACTCGAATTCGTGTCTATAGATCATGACAAGTAAGCGTATGACGTCAATAACGCAAGACAGTGGACCTCGCAAAGACACACGCACTCTTCCCACTTGAACGCCCATTTAAAGGAGAGTGTGCCAGTGAATTTGAGTTCGACGACCTTCGTGGGGTTGTAAAGCTCCATTGTCTTGTGCTTGCTCGTCGCGCTCGGCGCCGTCATACACGCCAGAAGTGATTCCGAGACTGGTTCTATATGGTACACAGAAGCGCGGCGTCAGCACCTGCAGAAGCACGAGAGCGGCAAATCAGTCCGCGTGGGTACTCACCGTAGAGCTCAGCCTTGTACACCCCTCCTGCAAACCGGCGTTTGCGATAATGCACGGTCCCATTCGGATCGACAAGGTCGACGACAGTGACCCCCTCATCTGGGCGAGAGGCCGCTGCGTTTGGTGTGAGGAGGAGAGTAAAGAGGTTGCGGTCCAAACTCATGTGTTGAAGATAGTTCGTGCAACGGGGTCAAGGGCGGAAAGACAGGACCTGGGATGGCGTGACAGTGAACCTGTAGGCTGGTAAGATGCTTGTCGAGGGCTCTCGGGGGGATGGGGCGTCTAACTTGGACTCTTGGACTTATCACTCGGTTCCTGAGTCGACAGGAGACTCTGCCTTGTTCCTGAGGAGCCAATGGTCCAACACCAAATGCGCAAGAATCAGAATGCCAACGACAAGGACGAGGAGTTTTGCTTGTTGTACTACATATTAAGTAGCCCCTGCGGCAGAGGCGTGCGGTGTAGTACGTGTGCCAGAAACGACTGCGCAGTGCGCACTGTCGTTCACAGGATACTGCGGTGATTTTATACGATAGGCCATACGTAACACAAGGAAACTGGCAGTGGGCTGAGCTTGTAAATTCACTTCAATCACAGTTCAGGTCATACGGCAGACCAGTCGCAGACGGACGTGCAAAATGGTCTGTGGTGTACTGTCGATCTTGCCATGCTGTGTTTCCATTGATTGGCAACCTAATCAGGGTCACAACCGCCCATAATTATTGCAATGGCAGTGGAAAGATTCAGCACTAAATTGACTTGGAGCGCAGTTGAACGGTTCCAAATGGATATACGAGAAGGTGAATACCTTCAATTGACTTTTGATTTCAAAATTTCACGAATGGTGATCAAGACCACACGTAACAAATAGTACAACATGGAGATGGTCGCAAGAAGGCAATCGAGCGACGGGTTTGAGACTTGCGTCACCAGGACGATACTGTGAAGGTAGTAACTTGGTCTGTATTTATACATTTCAGCGTCACACAAAATATGAAAGTAATGCGGTAGCGAACCTGTCCAATTACCGGACAGCACCAACAAGAGTGCTTCGTGCTTCTTTCTTCGCGTGAATACATCAACACCGTTCAGCATCTTCAGATAAACCGTGTCGGTCGTTGGAGCAGAGACACCGGGAAACACATACGAAGGCGTGCGGAACGTGACTCGAACAGAAACTAAGGATTACAAGAGTTGTTGGGTGTGTCTCGAGTATCTGCATCACTAAACCAGTGTGAGTGAAGCAGGGAGAGAATTGTGAGAATGATATCGTGCATGGGCGCGCTAATAACACGGCGTTTGTTTGTCAGAAGAACATGCACAAACCTTCTTCCCTACTTATATGAAAGGTTCGAATGGCGGTGATGAACGATGGCGCTCATGCCAATTTGGACATCAACGGGGAAGCGCGAGCATCCGGGAGATGGCCGTACGATGGATTATGGCAGAGCCAAAACTCCGATGATCCATCGTCCATGATCAATCCTCCATTCTTGATGAGTTTCATTAGTGCATACCTACTCCGTCCGGTGCATCGAGGCCAGGCGGTTCTGCGGACGATGGTGTTGTTTTTGCAACAGCGTTACATAAGTTTCGACTCCGTCTGCGCAGCGTCCTTGTTCATGGTTCGAGCCTATGCAATCATCATATCAACAGCTACACCGGTTCGGAGCTGAAAACAGCTATGGTGAATGCTGTGATCGTTTTGCCCGTGAAAACGTAAAGTGCAAAGAAGTGCGAGAATGAATTTTAACGTATCAAGCACCAAGGTGTTACTAGTAAGTGACAGCAGAAAGAAACAGGGATACGTTGCATTTCAGATTTGTTGGAGAACCACCGCGGATTTGCCGGTGCAGATGAACCTGATCAAAGAGCTGAATCCCCTCGATCAAACTCGCCATGTGTGTACTGTGCAGAGGCAGTCCAGTGAATTTCATATGCCCACTCCGACAGTAAGAGCTTGTTACTCACTAGGATTATCCAGGCTCGCAGGGTGACCTGCAACAGCTACAACACCTCAGTACCTCAAAGTACAGCCACAATGGGTATTGTATTTGAGCACCACAGCGTTGACCTGTTGATCCGCCGCCTTGATGGGGCCTGAGTCAGTGGGGGGGGCATAGGCGCTCATAGATAGAAGAACGCAACAACTTAGTGCTTGCGATGATGAAGTTCAGTCCTCATTCAAGCAAGATTGAAGCAAGTTACGATCATTCTAAACTCCGACCAATGTTATGGTCTGACCTCAATACTTTGAGAGACTTCCAACACTTCGTGAGCGTTATAGGACTTCCTTGTCACTCTGGTGCAAAATGTCCGCATCTGTCTACTCTGCATTGCGATTTCCTCAGGTGATATCACCACTGGATTTCCCTTTTGTATGGCTACAAGTATTATTCGGTGAGTCCGAGTAAGGTTGAGCCACCCAGCCCCTTTTCGAACTCATCTTGTTACCACAGACTTGATCTTATACTGAAGTTAACCGTACACATCTAGCACTAATGGTTGGATTCGCAACATTTTTCTGGTAGGCTCAGGAAGACCGTCTTACAACCCCGTGACATTTACCTGCAGTCGGATCATGTTCAAATCGGGCATAGCTGAAGTTAATTGTTATCCGCAAACGACTCTAATGCTCTAAGCCATACAAAGGTGAACCCAATGTTGAATCGGATGATATCTGAACTTAAAGACTATATGATCCACGATCTTCTGACTAAGGCCTCAACTCCAGGATAAGTAGGGTTTGCCTGGGTACCTACGCAGGTAGACACCAGCGGGTACGGGTGGGGCCGACTGGGGTACCTGTCCGTGTCCGCCTCTCAAAGGCCATGGACTTAATGACCCATCTGATGCTGTAGTCGCCCTCAGGAACTACCTTGCGCGTGTACTAATCAGAGTCCTTGTACCGGACCAAATCACCTTGAAACTTCCTTAATGTGCCAGTTATTAGATCTCCGCTCGTTCACCGGGCTCTCATGGATTCACCGCTAATCAGATCTGGTATTGTTTTCTCGCATAGTCTGCTGCTCCCGCTCAGTTATGACAACAACACCTGGTTCTGACCCTTTCGGGCCGCCCTTTCTCACTTAGCTCCGCCTTGCAAAGTGGCCTTCTCTACAACGCACACTACGCACTCAGTTGATCCTGCCAATGGATTTCAACTTGTCCGCGTCAGGCGACCTGCCACGTTCGGTGAGTTTCTTCCTTCCCATCGCATCCATCTTCTCACAATCGGTCGCAAGCCTCCTCCCCCATACTCACGCTATGCCAGCAGCCCACCGGGTTATTGTAAGTGTTCCTATTACCGACGGGCTCATAACCCACCATTCACCCATCATCAGTCGGTCGACCCCGTGTGATATCACCTGGCCATCACTCTGCATTGTCTGCCGTCGATTTGCGAGACCTAGGCAAAGTGAAATTTAAGCGCAGCGGTGCTTCTCGTTCTGGAATTACCCTCTGTGATGCCCAGTCAGATATGTTACTATCGGGTCAGTACTCTTACACCCTGAGCCATCTCAGTGTCAATCATATGAAAGCAAAGCTCTTTGTCAACATCAGAGTATGTTGATCGCATGACTTTAACTACTGCTAACGGTTATCCAGCTGCACGGCTACTCACCTCTCAACTATGAGGTACCGGTGGATAGCTACAACGACTTAGTTGACCTAAATTCACTAGCAAGACGAATCGGTCGTGCGGTTGGACACTATCTCCAGGTAGTCTACAGTCGTCGACTTTTATGTTTCACCTCTGATTTGATCCTTCATGACAGATCAATGCCATTCACGTTCCGTGGGACCGCGTTGAGATCCAGTACCTTGAAGAGGTGGCCTTCGAAACATGGTGTCTAAGAATGAGGATTCTTTGAACGCCCAGTCCGTCGACCGTCAGATTGCCCATTGTTATTCCTGGACATCCACCGCTGCATGGGTCACGTACCTAGCAATCGAGAGGGAATAATTGTCTTCCATCGAGTCTTTGGTCTGCCTATGGGAGACTAGCACCATGCTGTTCTGTTGCATTCTCTACTCATCATGAATATAAGTAATGACTGTCATGCCGGCTTTGAAAAGCCGTGAATCCTTGCTTGACAGATTCTGCCGCATCCATGCACCGCGGCTACCACGGCACTTTATCATGACTGCTCCTTCAGGGCGCTTAGCCCTCCGTGAATGGGCCGGCTTCCTTACGTCTGGTGGTGGAACTTCGGACCATTGGGATTAAAAGGTGAAAAGAGAGCAGTAGAGCTATCACAGTACAAGAGTCCATTCAATCTTGACAGTTCGTACCACAACATTCCTATTGAGGAATGAACGATTATCTACTGAGTCCGCAGGAGACGACTACAACATTTAGTGAAAGATTTGGATGTTCACGCATCTGGCATGTTTCCGAGGGAATACCCAACTTTCACGAGGGTTTCTATGGCTTCCTTTCCAGAAGCGGCTGGCCCCTCCCCAACAGAGTTTTTGACCAGGTCATCGTCGAACTCGATGACCCCTGGAGGGAAAACAACGACCAGGGTGCTTCCACCGTAAGCAAAATAACCAATCTCATCTCCCTTTTTCACTTGTTTCTGAAAAATCATGTCAATCATCGCACAGAACTCCTGGCAACAGCCGTAACGTACATCGTGAGTCCAAACGATGCTTCCAACCAGAAGTGCACCAACAGCAACGATTGCAACAGGCTGCTTGGAGACCCCATGTTCAAGGACAAGGACGGAGCGTTTGTTTCTCGTGAAGACGTCTAGATTAGGCTGATTGACAGCCTGGGGATTCACTACGACGGGACATCTTCATCGATGACCTTCGGATAAATAATAGCATACTAACTGACCGGTATAATATTGACCAGGTATATCACGAGGCTCACTGATGACTGTGCCATCAGTTGGGGAATGGAAGCGGTGATAGTCTGCTGGAGCAAGGCGGAAAATAGCGAGGGAACCGCCACTCAAAGTCTGGCAGTGGGGATCTGTAGGATCGAGACCAAGCAGCGAGGGGATGGAGAACTCGTCCCCTTTAATCCAAAACTTCTCTCCAAGGTCAACCGTCTGGTACACGACAAGGCGGGAATCAGCTGCAGAACAAAACCCTCTCGAATCATTCGCATTCTCAACAGGGCGCGCGCCCTGCTTCAGCCTTCGGTAGAAGAACTCGTTGAAGGTATTGTATTTGTGGATATCGGGTTCGTGTAGCTCGTCGAGCTGGATATTGTAAGTCTTGATGAAGGAAGGTATGTTCTTGACAGACTCGTGCGAGTCGAAGATTTTTCCTTCGCGAATACTCTGTTCTCTGAGGACATCCTCGACATGACTATTCTTTTCTAGTAACTTGACTTGTTCATGACCATGAAACAAAAGGTGCATGCCAAGACGTGCATAGATCGGCATGCTCTCAAAGAATCGCTGGTTCGTCCCCCTGATGGCAACGAAGTTGCCGACATGGTACTTATCAGCAAGAGACTCAAGCTGAGGGACGAACTCGTGTAGCCAAGGCAAACGGGAGTGAGCGGAACTGTGGATGCCTTGGGTGATGTCTCCGTTACCCTTGGATGGATGGGAATGATCAATGAGTTGTTTGAATGCGTGGACAATGACATCTTTGTGTGTCTCTTGGAGGTTCCTTGGGTGGATTTTCTCGATGGGTTTGGTGATATCGGCTTCGGAAAGAGACGTCATTGTTCGATTACTGCACGATACGCCTCAGATCAGTGTTATCGAACTGCCGATCGATCTCAAGATCAGACGCACCAAGGAATGCCCTGCAGCAAGGGGATATCAGAGGAAGAGGAGAGGCAGCACTCTATTTCGACCTTTTTGGTTCCTATCAAGCCGTGACAAGATCATGCCCTGTTGTCAGCGCTAAATTTTGTCCGACGTCATTGTTAGGATCCAAATATAGCCTTGAAGTCGTGCTCGGAAGTTGGAGTGGACTTGGACGCATGCATATTTCATTCGTTAGCCTCCACAGTGCACCTCTGGGCAAGAGAATATGCTTTGCGCTCGTCCAGAAGGAGGCGGTCGACGTTATTGCCGCAGGTCGCGTGCCGAACTACATTGTCGTCTTCATACTTGGAGATGGCTCCATGGTGATGAACCGACTTGATATCACGAGGCTGGTCGAGCAACCACTATCACGTGGCCATAGGGTCACTTGGTCACTTCCAGGCTCCAGGAAGGTCGAGATGCCGGGAGACGATTGGCAAATCAAGGTCTCTTCAATGAGCTCAGCATGACAAGGTGCGAGGAGGTCTTCCGTCATCACAACATGACTCAGCGCATGGATAGAAGGCAACGACTTCCAGAAAATCAATATCACGTCTCGGTTTCACTCGATGGTGTCTCGTATGCATGTGCTGTGATTATCTTCAAAAAGGACATTACCATGGAACAACAATTGTTTTGGGAGATGGGACAATCATATAAATTTGACAGGTAAAACCTCATTGCTAATTCTAGTTCTCTGATTTCCGTGCCTCATCCTGTCGCCGCTGAATCATCATCCGAAACCAGCAAAGTTAGACCAGGACTTTAATAATCGCATTTTCCGATCAACGCAGGAAGCTTTGCAATATAAGTGCAACCTGTACGGGTTCTGGGTCGCTATCTCGTCGTCATGCGTGTGGTAAGATCATACATTGATTGCGACTCGATCACATACACCTTCGGGAAGAGACTATTGGATCATGGGACGGTCCGCCGTCCTTCCATTTCAGCATTTTCACATGGTTAACTTATGAGACCTCCATGACGCAAGTGACCGACTCCCAGTCGACGGGTGCCCCCATAGCTTTTTGCTCCTCTTCGTGATGCACCGACTGGCTCAATACTTACTGGCCCGCATGCCAACCATCTTGGCATTATCAGCATGCTTAATACTACTGATTGTCCTCTGGAACCGTGTTTTGACTAACAGGCGAACCCGAGCACCCGGTCCTCGGGGTTTGCCCTTCATCGGAAATACTTTGCAGCTTTCTGGACGCACTTGGCTTCTCTTTGACAAGTGGAAGAAAGAATATGGTAGGTTATCCGGAGCACTCTTGAGCTGTCTAAAATTCCCTGTAGGCCCTATCATTTCCGTATCCATTGCCGGGCGAGAATTTGTTGTTCTCAATACGAGTAAAGTTGCGTTTGAGCTCTTAACTAAGCGAGCGACAAAGTACTCGGACAGGCCACGCCTTATTGTCGCTGGGGAGCTCTTAACCAACGGCATGCACATTGCCTTCGCCAGATACGGAGATCTGTGAGATACCCCTATTTTGAACGTGCACTATTGTTTATATTGCATTTTTAGCTGGCGCCGGCTGCGCAAGGGTGCTCATCGCTGCCTTGCGAAAGACGTATCGCAGGCATTTGGGCCCTACCAGTCCTTGGAGGCCACCCTAATCGCAGAGAGTCTTCTGCGTGACCCAGCTTCTTGGGACAAGCATTTTCAACGGTAGCAGCTCCATTTTTATCACACATTAGAGCATTTGCTGAGGATAGCGGCTTTAGGGCGACAGCTTCCTTGATAATGGCTATAACATACAACTTCCCTCCTCTTAAGTCGGAGAGGGACCCATCTATCGCTCGCATCCATGCACATATCGACCGTGTAGTCAACGCCCTTTACCCAGGGAACCTGGTCGAAATCTTTAACTGGATGGAACACTTGCCGTCATGGTTCACTCCATGGAAAACGGAGGCGGCATACTGGGGTCAAAAGGATACCGAAGTGTTCACTGAGCTATATAAGGAGACGCTGGAAAGGGTGCGTATTCCCTTACGGGATATCATGACATGGCTGATATGACGACCCACGAATGAAGGGTACTCATAATCCCTGCTTTGTCGCTGCTTTGGAAGCACAGAAGGACCGAATCAACCTTTCTCCTGTCGAGAGAGTATGGCTTGCGGGTAGCTTATAGTAAGCCTTTGTGCATCCAACTTTGAAATCAAAACGATTAATCAGCTACTCCTCCAGCGGTGCTGGCGCGGAGACGGTATGCTTCTGCCTTCGTGTTTCCCGCGTCATTCTCACTCATAGTACCCTTGTAGTCCTACGCGGCGCTGCAGTGGTTGATGTTTGCTTTGGTCCACTACCCGGAAGTCCAGGAGAAAGCTTATCGCGAGTTAATGGCGGTTGTCGGCCCGTCCCGCGTCCCTTCTTTTGCGGACTACGACAGTCTACTATATGTGCGTGCCGTTCTAAAAGAGATACTCAGGGTGTGGCCGCCGACTCCCATCGGTGAGCTTTCGTTGTTGTTCTCCTTGGGTTTGCGCCTAACGTGGCATGCTATAGGAATACCTCACCACGTCACGGAGGTGTGCACCCTGTACAGAGAAGGAGTTATGCATTTACTGAATGGACACAGGATGATTGGTATGAGGGATATTTCATCCCGAAGGGGACCACTTGCTTGTCGAACATCTGGTAGGCATACTTCTTCTTCCAGGTTTGTTATTTACCGTCATCTAGGAGTATAAACCGAGACCAGGAAGTCCATGGGCCGGATGCGGATCAGTTCAGACCAGAAAGATATATCGACGCCAATGGAAATTTGTCTGCACCTCACCCTGAAACCCACGAAGAAGGTCATTCTACCTTTGGCTACGGCAGAAGGTGGGCTCTCTTCCAGACTGTCGATCCGACGGGCCAATCCAATCCTTGCAGGATTTGTATAGGTAGATATGTTGCCACCTCGTCTTTGTTCATCGATTTTGCGACTATTTTGTGGGCCTGTCATGTTCAGCCATACGTGGACGATACTGGCCGAGTCGACCTCCCGGACCAAAACATAACTAGTAACTCTGCTGTCACGCTGTGCGTCTTCAACCCGGCGGAACTCTGTTCATTCCGTCTGATTTTTTCCAGCCATCCTGTTCCCTTCAAGGTCACGATTGAACCGCGTTCGCCCCAAGTTCAGACACTCCTCGGCCAGACAAAGGAGTTTTACCTCCATGCCAATGAATTATCTGGTTAAATTACTTCCCTACCTGGTTTCGGTCTTGAAGCTTGTACCTTTACTTCTGTAAGTCATATGCTCTGCATCCCTGTTTCGTCGACGTGATTGTATGTACATTATTGGGGTGCATTCCTAGCACAAATAGTACTTCTGATTCGAATATCTTGTTCTTGTAGGTAGTGCATTGTATGATACACGCCGAAGCCTGTTCCTTGTGCAGCGAGAAGCACCTTACTATTGCTGTATTTTGATGCATCAAATCGACTACACTATAGGAATAAAGGGGATTAAAGGTAGTGTCTTCCCAGCCCCAGTATCAGCAGTTACGATACTGTCATCAAGGAGCAGGGCAGTGTGATGCTCCATTTCACCTCAGCTGCCATGCACTCGTGGAAGTCGCCTATACGTGTAAATTGTGCCAGAACTAGTAGCCCGAGGACGCTGGATGTCCCAAATTCATTCCGGGACCGCCGCCATATTATGTGCGGTGGGACGGCTTCCCCTGCTAGGTAAAGCATCATGATTGGTCCAACTTGTTGTCACACGTCTTGAAGATGCCTTGCATGAGAATCTTTGGTATGGTGGGCAGTACTCGTGCAGGATACTCGCAAGCGAAGGTTCGTTCCACCGCAAAAAAATGAAAGTGAGAGAATGGCTTCGCCGATGTTCTCGTATCAATACAGCAGCACCATGAAGTGAAAAATTATCCGTCTCCGAATAATAGGTAGTTTTTCCCTTCAACAAGTTGTGAACATCCGTGCGCAAAACTATTCTACTCCTCGTCATCAGAAGAAGGAACCAAAGATATGAATCGCTCCGTCGGTGTACGTCCAAGCTTTAGAGAGTATATTAGCGCACATACCGTCGAGCCTGAAACCCCGAAGATATCAGCACACGCACCAAAGACAACTGGGCTCGCCGGTCACGTAAGCTCATGGACTTGGGCGACGACTTTGCCGAAGCGGTAGGTGGTTTCAAAGAGACAACGTGTGGTAGCAGCCGAGAGAAAGAACCTGAAAGACGATTTGTTGACCGGTCGCTGTTGGCGGGAGGCCGGCGCCTTGGGGTTTCGTTCCGAGTTCTTGAGTTTCGAAGATGTTGGGGCCCGGCGACACGGACCTTCGGGGATCTTCCTGCGTTTGAGTATGTTGTGGAGTGGATTGGTTGTGCAGGTGATGGTACGCCAGGAAGGGTTCTTCCACGTGGGGTGGTGTTCAATGCAGGACCAGTGGCATCAAACTCGGAATAATACAATGACGGCACTAGAGTGCTCATCGTCTGAGCTGGCTTGAGGGAAGGAATTCCATACATGCGTGATTCACCTGCGGGTGATAGGTTACTCCTTCCAGACGGTCTACGTGCTACACCACCATTTTGCAAGAGAAGCTGGGCCGGCGGTCCGGGGAGCTGTGGCACTCCTGACATACTCTCCTTCCGTCGTGGAGTTTGAGGAGTTGTCTTGAAGGGCATATGTGTCGAGATGTGATCCTCTGTTAACGCTGGTTGGATGCTTGCGCACCTACAATCAAACGGCTGTTCACCAGCGCTAGGTGGGCGCACGAGTGGTTCCCTGAGATCAGAAGAGCTTTTTGAGGGTGATGTCTGTGATACAACCACAGGGTTAGCGCTCGCAAGTTGCTGCTGCGCCACCGGTGCACGTCCATCAGAGACGATGGGATGGTGAATGCGCGATGGAGACGTGGGTGGAGAATTAATACGGGGTCGTTTAGGTGTGCTGTTGGACACGAAGTCACGTTCGGTCTCTGGAGAAGGATCCGTATGTCCATTTAATACCTCGGAAATAGCGCGTTTACGGCTTGTGCTACTGGCCTCCTCGGACGTTGGGCTAACATCGACCTTTGGTGGGGCTTGCTGAACGGACGGTAGACGTTGGAGGGAGTCCTTTATACCATCAATACCGATTTCTAAATTGGATGTAGCATGGGATATCGTCTCCGAGAAAGAAGATTTTAACTGATCAACCTGCGATGGGAAGGTTTGTAAGAGCGGCAAGAGGGGTAGCAAAGCATTCAGCAAAGCGTTTTGCTGGTCTTGGATAGCTCTTTGTTGGTCCTGAACGGATGTGATTGCATTTGTATGCGATTGAAATAGCTACAGGAGTAGATTGGACTATCATGAATGTTAGGAATGACGTCAAGCTGACCGTTTGAAGCGCATCTATGCGTTTTTCTAAACCCCGGATGCTGCTTTCGGCCGCAGACTGTGATGTATGGACAAGTTCTAATGCATGCTTTTGTGCAGGCGTTCCAATGTGCGCCGTGAGCTGTCTCTGAGAGTTGCTGGCTTCAAGGGGGTAGTCATAAGATGACATACACAGATCGAATCCAACATGGTTCCTTACTGATGTCCACCATTTCTGTGAGCATTTTGTCACGCTCGTTCTCAAGCAGCTTGTTGGCATTGATAACTTGGCATTTGCAGTCGTCTACTCTTGTCATAAGACGGTCGAGTCTTTCCGAGAATTTCTCCAAGCTAGATTGAGTGTCGTGGATGAGCATTCGCATGGAGGTCGCCGTCTTGTCCTGTGGAACGAGGGGTGGGTTCGTCGATGGCGTGCAATCCCACGCGCCAGCATCTTTGCGAAGGTGACCCCAGAGGATGTTGGCCATGACCGTCGGACAAGGGAAATTAGCAAAATAATAAAATAATAAACAAAAAGTTAGCATCAACTCGTTTCGATCGAGTGACCTCAGGGTTATGAGCCCTGCGCGCTTCCGCTGCGCCATGATGCTCTGATTGCTAGTGCGTCGAGTATTTCTTTGAAAGAACTACCAGCTACCAGATACAAAAAGCGTACAATTTACTGTATGATAATACCAGTATACACTATGGGGGTTGAGTAGAGGCGAGGTTTTCGGCCGCCTGCAGACTCCACAAACCCATCTCATCGTGAGGAAGTTTGCTCCACTTTGAATAAACCTAGACATGGGTCAGTGGAACGAAGGAGTATTCAAGGGGCTGCAGTACACCATCGACAAGCTTCATTAGCTCTTGGATCCGCTCAGTGGCTTCGCGTTCCTTCTCTATGTTCTTCTGAGTCTCCTCGTATAGTTCAGCGTTCTCTTCTTCGAGCTATCTCCAAATGTGAGCCACCAGTCATACGGAATGGTGGAATACATGCCTTCTTCAAGGTTGCTCTCAACCGCTCGGCTTCCGCCTGCAATATCGGGACAGTCCTTGCGCGAACAGCTGCCCGTGGATCCAAGTCCTCTCTCCACAAATCTGGCCGGTCAACTTCCCCACGTTGTTTTCTGTTCCTTGCTTCAGTGACCACGGCATGCAAAATGTTAATGTTCTCTCGGACATCGAAGTCTTTAAATAACGCCTCGCAGCTCGCCTGCAGTACCGATCAGCATTGCAAAGTAGAGATCCACGACGTACTCACGTGTACTTGATCCTCCATATGCCGTGAAATGGTATTGAATATTCCCTCTGCTCCGTGAGGCTCCTCCTTGCACCACAGCGCAAAACACTCCTGAAAGTCTTCGTATCTATGGATGGTTGGAAAGCGCACAAACTGTCAGCACCCCGTGCAGACTCACGTCCATTTGTGTGCTGCCCTGTTGATGGCTAGCTGCAATGCCGAATGGAAATGTGTCCATCGTTTGCTGTCTGGTGTGGCTTTCCCCATCGTTGGTTGGGCTTTAACGCGAGCGCGTGTCATATCTGAGTCACGTGAGCACACATATTCCGTCCGACCTTGGCCTTTGCTGCATCGTCTCGTCATGGATCCCGGAGAGGCGGACAACACGCAACAACCCGCGAGGACGCAGCAACAGCATAGGAGCTCGATTCCATCCTTTCTCTTCATCATATTTCTTCTTTTCATGCTCACGAACCACAGCGGGGATGAGTTTCTTGCACGGAATCATTACCAGGAGACACTGCAGTCCCTCACTTACCAACTGTCCAATTTTACGGCTTGGGTGAACGGTTCAGAGTCTAACTTTATTATGGTGTGTACCAGCCTTCGTCGTAGATGTCATATCTGAATACTGTGAAGCCGACTCGTCGCCAGTCTACTGCTCCCCTCGTCGAGTCACTCATGACCTTTGGATCGCGGCTGGATCCATCCAGCGCTTCATATTTCCCAAACATCACCGGGTTCCTTCGCGGAGAACTCGACTTTTACAATATCTCGCTCCCAAACCTCAACGAGACTGACTTGTCATGGAAGTCGTATGCCCAGTCGTACATGGCAGACTCGAACATGACAGAGGTTACCAACCACTTGGGGACATGGAATTGGAACGCCACACAAAAGATGTCGTGGAGCATCATGGATCGCGCACTCGTAAAGGGCAAAAACTCGTCTGACGATATCGCCGTGGTTCATGTAGGATGTCCGAACAATCCAGCTGTAGCCACTCTGAGCAATACCGTATCCAGGGAAGAATTGACCTTGCTGACCGTGAAAGTGGGAGTGAGACGAGGCTTGAGTTCGAGGGTGTCCATTTCCTTGCAAACGGGTCAATATACGGTTTCGCTGAACCTACGGGGTAATCGACTTTTCTGGTCCCCTTTGTTGTGTTGCTTACATGACTTCAGACATCGCATCGATATCAGGTATCTGCCCGCCATCGTGCCGGAGGAGTTGCATAACGACACTGCCGGCCTCGTACAACTCGAACTCCAGTCGCGCATCGACAAGGTCAAGCAGATGATAGATGCGGGCGTTATTGACCAAGAGTCTTCAGACAGTCAGCGTATCCGGTTCTCATCTTTGTACTAGACTAATGGGTGCAGACAATAGCGGAGCCCAGAGCAACTGCGGATTTTTGGCCTTCGCCCAAATCGAACCTTCGATGATCCCTGAGGAACTTATGCGCGATGTGGAGAGTGAGCTGCAGAAACCTACGGGGAAATGGACAGCCAAGGTGTTTCCACCCCACTTGAACGGTGTGCTGATAAGCCGAGATTGTGGCATACTCTATCGACTGCGTAACGCTGTGGGGCTAAGGTATGTGAATGTTCGTCCTTGGCGCATGCTCACTTGGAAATTGCATAGATCCCAGTTATTTTTCCGCAAAGTTACCACCTGTGCGCTGAATATTTTGTCCGATCCCGCTTCATTCTTACTCAAAGTAACGCAGATGCTGGTGTCTCAGCAGTCGTTTATTTAGTTATCCTTACTCTATTAACCCGTCAGATTGGACAGAGTCACACTTCGGCTAGCCTGTCGCGCCTCTCTGTCTGGACCTTTTACACCCAGGCCATCGTGGACGCAGTATCATTCGCTGGACATATTACATTTGCTATTTTGGCGAATGGAAGACCCTCGTTGGCTCTGGTTGCTCCAGCGTTTATCGCTTGTATATTGTTTTCGCTCGAAGCGGTATGTCATCATCTGTCCTTCACCCGACCCTTTATTTATTCCTTCCAGCAACATGCAATCCTTATAAAACAGGTCCAAGCTCCTGAGGATGCGGCTAATGCTCCTCCTCCCCCGAGACCGTCACCCCAGCCAATACAATCAACTACGCCAAACCAAGGTAACGCTGAACCGGCTTCCCCGACAGCAGCCCCACCTCGGAATACTCGCCCTTCGTTTATCAGTCTCTTCATGTGGCATCTCCGTTCAGACCCACAAGCACGCATCTGTATGTGGTTTGATCGATTTGACAGGATTATCGGCTAACACAGCTCAGGGATCGGGATGTTCCTCTGTCTTACATTCATTGTCCGAGTCATCGTGTCACCTTCCCTCGCCCTCTTCTTCGTGGGGAGCATGTATTCGCTATTCTGGTTACCACAGATCATTCGTTCAGTCAGATGTGGAAGGAGTAGCGTACTGACCGTAGAATATGTGATTGGCACGTCGATATGTAGATTATGGTTTCCTCTCTGTGAGCCGATTTTTCTCTTGTGTTGGTTCTCCTTACTGGGCTACAGATTTCTTGGCCAACTCCTCGAATGTATTGGACGTGGAGCCGCGACGTATGCGCTACGTTTGGAGAGTGAGTCGGGGCTCACCTTTTCCCTAGGATGGGTGTATATACTCGTCGTGTTTGTTCTGTTCCAAGTCGGCGTCGTCCTACTTCAACAATGGTTGGGACCTGCATTTTTTTTGCCCTCGCGGGTTTGTACTCGTGCTGTCATGAGGGTTACTGTTTAACTGAACTATCATCCTCTCAGTTTGCAACGACACAAACGTACAACTACCACCCTCCACTTTCAAATATCCACGACCCCGAGGCGCCGGACCAGTCCCTTGGCGACTGTTCCATCTGCATGGAAGGGATCCATGTGAACGATTCAAAGCAATTACAACAAGTTACAAATGGGTTGCTCCATACTGTTGGAGCAAGGAAGAACTATAGCTTGGCACCTTGCCATCATTTATTCGTGAGTCCAGTGCATCTGTCGGTCATGGTTCGATGGTTGATATTGCTTGCAGCATACCGAATGCCTCGAGAAGGTACGGAATATGAACTTCATTTAGTATGCCTGCCGTTTACGAGTGTTCCATCACCTCTACAGTGGTTAGCCGTCAAGGTAGGTATTGTTGTTGCTACAGTACCTGACAGAGTCTCAGAGGTCATATAGAATATCTGCCCGCAATGCCGTAGGCCCCTACCGCCCTTGTAATGCGATCATTACACAAGTTACCTCAACCCAAGCCGTCATCACAGTTCTCCATCGCTATCTTCACCGCATATCGATACGTACTGCGCACGTCACTCTTGTCACGGACCCGTTTAATGATGTACATCACATCCTGCTATCATCATTTACGATCCATATTTCCAAGTCTCACCCTTCATGACGGGCAGTCTGATGCATTCATTGTGGCATGCTGTTTGTCCAGTCCAACCCCAGAGGACCCTGTCTCTGACCTAATAGTACATCTCTCAATCACGCACACGGGGCAGAGGTCCCAGCTAGACTATTAGTAAACCTTAGCGTAGTGCAGAACATGGTCTATAACTACTGTCAAAACAGATTGACTGACTATGTTGTCTTACATAAAGGCGATCACTGTGGGAAGTAAACGCACTGTATATCATTGTGACTTACATATCGTAGCGGTGCCAGGGGCACCATTCCCCAACTCCCAAAATATTAATGCAAAAGCAATAAATTGCCATTGATTTCACAACAAAAGCTCGTCACAACCACCAATATTGTACTGAGTATTCATAGGGGTGGCAGGCTTGCAGTTGCCATGCCATGCATATTGAAGAAGGTCGTGCCACTCTGGATCAGTCACCTTAACCTGTGTCTTTAAGCGGACTACAGTATCAAATCATCCATAGAAAGTACTTTGAGCTTGTTGTCTTTGTCTGGATTGCAAGGCCAATATAAAGGTGCTGACAACTTGCCGGCTACGGGAAGGAATTGATGGGAGTAACCAACCAGAATGACATTGAGTCTTCCAAATGGTTCCTCAGTGACTGATCCAAACCTTGCACAGACACGGGAAATGATATTCAATAGTCTCATGAAGAACTTACGCGAGACCATGGAGATTTATCTATGATGAGATAGTGTTTGTCCTGCCAGTATAACTCCAGCAATTTCAACACTTCAGCTAATTGTTTTCTCCCATGAAGTGGGATCATCGCAATGAGGTGCAAAGTTTGGCTGTCCACAGCAGACGCTGCAATACCTGTGCAGGCCCATTTGACAAGGATGCGTCCCACTCCTCGACTAGTGAAGTTGTCCGTAATTTTCTGGACCGTTTTTGACTCAACACGTGTTGTAACAGCGCAGCTACATAGCTGCAGGGAGTCAGCATATGCGTCACAGTCGAATAATGTGAGATCTAGTGGACCCACCAGTGTCACCTGGACCACCCACATATCCCTCGCAGCGTCCGCATTGAACCATTGGACGGCGACAGCAATGCCTAAGAATAAAGATCGAAGCTAGAAATGTCAACCAAGCTCGAGAGCGACTCAAATGGCTTACCTAGAACGCACAGCCACCCGGGAGCACCTCGGAACGCACCAGTGAGGTTGCTGGACCCAAGCGTTGATCCGGAAGAATCAAAATCACACCTATAAACGTGAGTCGAGCGCTGGACGAGAAGAAAGCTTACCTGGTATACCTGATTCAACTTATGTATCATTCCCACCTGACTGAAGGTGTCTTTGTAGACGATAAATTTCCTTTTCATGCGCGTGCTCTGTAAACAAGGTGCTTGCCGTCTCCGATGGTGTTGTCTTTCTCGTGATATTGATGAAGGTGCGACCAGCCACTGCTACGTAGCGTTCTGTGACGGCTGCCCTGGCTGTCCATCGTGTCAGACCTCCGGCTAATAGATACCCTTTTTTCTTGTCTGTGATTACCGCGCTATGGACTGTGATTATACCTTAGAGGCTCGTGATTCTACGTAGTCGCCTATATAAACTATCGTCCATACGCCCTGTGTACTGAGGATTCTCTTTCCTGAAATCACTATCTTGTAAAGCGGTGATTACTCGAGCTTGAAGCCTACCAAGTGTGCCGACAACACAAGACTAGCTATCTTCGTGCTGGCGCCACATATTTTTTCACCTTGCACAAGGTATCGCTACTCTCTACAACTCGTAAAACTCTCTCTCTCGAAATCCTTTCGCAGTCTGATCAACCACCGGACTCGTCTATTTGAATACCCAAGTACGTGATTATTATAAAACCTACTATGACTGAAGTCAGGTATAATCTGCGGAGCCATGCTCGAGCGGCGTCTCTGCCAGAATCTACCCCTAGAAAGTATACCCCGGGAGATTTTCCCTTATCCCCAGTTGAGACGGTGGCCCGGCAAGGTCACTGTCAAGATACTACTAGCGCTGTGATTGCACCTTGGCTTCTATACAGCGAGGTTACGAAAGCGAGATCCCTCCAAGCACAAGATGTGCTTGGGGAGAAATCCAACAAGGATAGTTCCACGTTGGTATCTGTGTACACAATTAACGCGCAAGAAAATTCGCCGGAAGTAAAAAACGAACCTTCGGGCGTCCCGATTTCCCCTTTGAGTGAGGTTCCTGATGGGACCGAGAACTCGGATGATCGGACGACGGACTCTGATGATAACGGTCAGTGGACCCAAGTTAGGCGAAGGGAATGCCGAAAGAAACCCAACTTGGCTGCCCCGACGGGAGCTGAGAGTAAGTTGAGTCCAGGACAAATCAAAATTGTCCAAGAGGCGGAACAACGACTTACCACCCCCCAGCGCGAGACAATCAAGAAGCGTGCTCGCGCGGTTGGGGTACCCCACTCGTTCAGGTTTGGACGACCGCGTAACGACGATGACGTATCACGAGGCGAAGGTCCCTCCCAAGGTAAAGGGAAGGGCCCGGACCCTGGCAATTGGGGAGACATTGATTTCTCAGATGAGGATATTGACCTAGATGCCCAGCGCGCGGCTTTGGAGTCATGGAAGACCGTCCAAAAATGGGCACGTTCTCAGAGCGATGTTCCTTGGATTGAAGAGCTTCCTGACAGCGATACGGGCACAAAACATGGTTGTGCGACCTCGCGTGTACCTGTACCTACCGGACCCCCAATCGCACCCAAGACGGTCGAGCGCGTTGGCTCCTGCCAAGGGGATGTTGAGAGTTCTTCTGGGGAAACTGAAGTTTCAAGAATATTAACTTCAAAGAAGCACAAAAAGAAAACTACTCACAGAAAGAAAGACCGAACCTGGAAGGTCAAAATGACCGAGAAAGCTCGCGAACTGCCTGCTAGGAGTACTGACCCTGTGCGCGCGCTGGTTGACAAAACTGTCGCGCAGCCAGGCACGCGTCGTGAACGACGGGCTACACCGCGAGCGATGGAACCTGTTGAGCAAATCAACCCAAAGAGTTACATCGGGTTGGCGTTGACTCGATTGAACAAAGGGAAACGTACCGATAAGGACAAAGGGAGCCCGAGCGATTCGTCTGGCTCCTCCTCGACTAGCCTGTCCAGCTTGACGGGCTCCGATAATTCGTCCGATTCTTTGACAAGCAACTCAGACGAGTCGGGTGACTCATCAGACTCTTCTAGTTCGTCAAGTTCTTCCCGCGCTGTAGGGGGTGAGTCCCTTGAAGGTGTGAAAATGGGTGTCCGCCCAAGGAGACCTGGTCTGGCTTGACTAGGAGAGCTAAGGAGACTAGAGCGCAGGAGCGCGCTCGGAGGTTCTGGGAGTCGAGAGCAGAGTAGGGGTGAGGAGCGCAGCGAAAATGTGCAGGGAGTGCGCGACTAGGGAACAGGGAGGTTGCCTGGAGCATGTAGACACGCGCTAGGGAGAGCTGAGAGTAGCAGGAACCACCGGAAATTGTCGGAGGACTGAATAGGGTCGTCTAGGGTCGTCAGAAAACGAAGAGAGAGCGGCAGGACACAAGAGAAAACGATAGGGAACAGCGGAAATGACAGGACTCGCACTTAGACACTCAGATGGGGGCGGAAAAAAAACTCCTTATTTTTGTGAGGACTAGGGCTATATACTGAAGCCTAATCCAGGGGGAAGGGTGCAAGCGACCCGAAGAGAAGGAGAGAGGATGACAGCGCTAAGAGGGAACGTAATACTAACATAATGACAGCTGTCAGGGATGCTAAAGCAAGAGGAAGGGCTCAGGGACACAAAGGCAGAAGCTAAAGTGACAGGGAGAGAAGCGGAGAGCAAACCCTATGTAGTGCGACCCTATGTAGCGCGACCCTATGCATCGCGACCTGATGCAATGTGACCCTATGGAGCGAGACCCTAGCAGGGAGAGTGACACGACCTGATGCGACGCGATCCGATGCGACGCGACCCGATGCGACGCGACCCGATGCGACGCGACCCGATGCGACGCGACCCGATGCGACGCGACCCGATGCGACGCGACCCGATGCGACGCGACCCGATGCGACGCGACCCGATGCGATGTGACCCTACGCAGTGAGACCCTATGCAGTGAGACCCTACCCAGGAGAGTGACCCGACCTGATGCAGCGCGACCCGATGCGATGTAGTAGTGCAACT
>Ga0307518_10000783_pt1 | contig 23841 bp, 24 predicted proteins | sample 25_EM_MG_FD_203889 | JGI IMG/M metagenome (GOLD analysis project Ga0307518, IMG submission 203889) | Populus trichocarpa ectomycorrhiza microbial communities from riparian zone in the Pacific Northwest, United States - 25_EM | ecosystem: Host-associated > Plants > Roots > Unclassified | place...
TAGGGTTTTGTCCTGGGTTCTGACCGCGGACGGGGCGGGTTCGCTGTTCGTCCACACGACGGCCGCGGCGGCCAGGACCACCACGACCGCGGCGAGCGCAGTGAGCTTCGCGCTTCGCGTACGAGGGAGCGGGATTCGGGGCACGGAATGACCGTATTTCACCGAACCTGAGAGTCGCTCTCCCGGCACACACGGACCACACAAGTGAGCGGGGTGTGACGGGAGTTACGCCATCATCTTGGTGACAAGGGCAACCTTAACTGGCGTCATGCGTACAGACAGGTCAAACTGGACCAGCTGTGAGGGGAGTATTCCTTCGCGGCGGTGTCGTCAGCACGGTGGCCTTCGCGGGCCCCCGGCACCGTCGGCCGGTTTCGCACCGGCGGAAGAGACCTCCGGTTAGTTGCTGCTGTGCACTATCCGGAGGGTTGGTTACATGTCTGTTCCCCTGTGGCTATGGATCGCCACGGTCGGTGGTCTGCTCGCGCTGATCGCACTCGACCTGGTCATCGTCGATCGCAAGCCGCATGAGGTCACCACCGGCGAGGCCGCCAGGTGGGTCATCTTCTACGTCGCGGTGGCCGTCGCCTTCGGTATCGGCGTCTGGGTCTTCGCCGGACACGACCCCGGGGTCCAGTTCTTCACCGGGTACATCACCGAGTACTCGCTGAGCGTCGACAACCTGTTCATCTTCATGATCATCATGACGTCGTTCAAGGTGCCCGCGATCCACCAGCACCGCGTGCTGCTGATCGGCATCCTGCTCGCGCTCGCCATGCGCAGCGTGTTCATCGCCGTGGGCGCCGCGCTGATCGCGCAGTTCGTCTGGGTCTTCTTCCTCTTCGGCGCCGTCCTCATCTGGACCGCGATCAGCATGGTCCGCAACAAGGACGAAGAAGAGGAATACGAGGAGAACGCGCTCACCCGCTGGGTGCGCAAGCTCTTCCCGGTCACCGAGGAGTGGCACGGGCACAAGTCCTTCGTGAAGAAGGACGGCAAGCGCTGGATCACCCCGATGTTCCTGGTGATCGTCGCCATCGGCAGCGCGGACCTGCTGTTCGCCGTCGACTCGATCCCCGCGATCTTCGGTATCACGCAGGAGGCCTTCCTGGTCTTCACCGCCAACGCGTTCGCGCTGATGGGCCTGCGGCAGCTGTACTTCCTGCTCGGTGGCCTGGTCACCAAGCTGGTGTACCTGTCCTACGGCCTCGCGGTGATCCTCGCCTTCATCGGCGCCAAGCTGTTCCTGCACGCGCTGCACGAGTACCACGTCGTCCCGGACTGGCTGGACATCAACAACTGGGTCTCCCTGGGTGTCATCGTCGTGGTCCTGAGTGTGACGACGCTGGCCAGCCTCGCGAAGGCGAAGAAGCTGGAAGCCGCTGAGCAGGAGTCTTCAATCAGTAGTTAGAGCTGCTAAGGATCGGGTACCGTCGGGGCCGTGCGTCCCGTTGACATCGAAGCCCTGACGGTCCCCGGCATCCTCGCGCTGCACGGCGACCTGCTGCTCACCGCGGTGAGCAGGCCTGATCTGAAGACGAACAGCTACCGCGGCGCCCTGCGCAAGGTCGACCTCGGCGGTGGCGGGGAAGGGCCCTGGACCCACGGGGCCAAGGACTCCGCCCCCGCCATCTCGCCGGACGGCCGGTGGGTCGCCTTCCTCCGGGCGGGAGAGGGCTCCGGGTGCGCGGCCAAGCCGCAGGTGCACGTGATGCCCGCGGCCGGCGGCGACGCGAAGCGGATCACCGATCTCCCCCTCGGCGCGGGCGCGCCGGTCTGGGCACCGGACTCCCGCCGTGTCGCCTTCGTCGCCCGCGTGCCGGAAGCCGGCCGCTACGGCACCGAGAACGCGGACGGCGAAACGCCGGAGCCGGGTGAAGAAGCGCCCCGGCACATCAAGAACCTCTTCTACCGCGTCGACGACGCGGGTTTCCTCAACGACCGTCCACAGCGTCTGTTCGTCGTGGACACCGCGGCCGCGCTGGACGAGGAAGCACCCGCCGAGCTCACGCCACTGACCGACGACCGGGCCGACGTCGACCATCCTTCGTGGACGGACGACGGCGAGCACGTCCTGTTCACCGCCCCGCGTGACTGGGCCGCCGAGGACACCGTCCGCTCGGACGTCTACGCCGTGCCCGCGGGCGGCGGCGAACCCCGGCTGCTCGTCCGGTCCCTCGGCACGGCGGACCGGCCAGTCGTCGCGCCGGACGGTTCGATCCTCTTCTACGGCACCGAATACCCCGGCCTGGAGGACATCGCCCGCAACACCGGGCTCTGGCAAGCGTCGTGGCCCTCGGGAGCCGAGCCCTCGTCCCCGAGGCGGCTGACCGACGTCGAAACGGTGGACTGCGACAACGCGGCGAGCGCTCCGGTCGTCGTCGGTGACGAGGTCCTCGTCGTGGTCCGCACCCGTGGCGCCGCCGAGTTGCGCGCCGTTCCTCTCGACGCCGACCTTGCCGAGCTGAAGACGTTGCGGCATCTGGCGGGAGAGCGCACCGCGGTGAAGTCGTTCGCCGTCGACGGCGAACGGATCGTCGCGGTGATCGGGACACCCGAGAGTTCCGGTGACGTCGTCCTGCTGTCGGACGGCGAGCCGCGCGTGCTCACCGACTACTCGAAGGCGTTGCGGGACACCGGGATCCTGCCGCTGGAGGAACTGGACACGACCGCTCCCGACGGCTATCCGGTCCACGGCTGGATCGTCCGGCCCGAGGGCGACGGGCCGCATCCCGTCGTCCTGATGATCCACGGTGGACCGTTCGCGCCGTACGAATGGAAGGTCTTCGACGAGGCGCAGGTGCTCGCCGCCGCGGGCTACGCCGTCGTGCTGGGGAACCCGCGTGGTTCCGCGGGCTACGGCGAAAGCCACGGCCGGAGCATCGTCCACGGTTTCGGCACCGTGGACGCGGACGATCTGCTGGCCTTGCTGGACGAAGCGCTCGAACTGCCCGACCTGGACAGCGATCGCGTCGGCGTGATGGGCGGCTCGTACGGCGGCTTCATGACCAGCTGGCTCGCCGCGCATCACGGCGGCCGGTTCCGCGCGGCGTGGAGCGAGCGCGCGGTCAACGCCTGGGACTCGTTCGTCGGCAGTTCCGACATCGGCTGGTTCTTCGCCGGTGGTTACGTCGGCGACGATCCCGACGAGCAGCGCAAGCGCAGCCCGTTGACGTACGCGGGGAAGATCGACATCCCGTTCATGGTCGTGCACTCCGAGCAGGACTGGCGATGCCCGCTGGAGCAGGCGCAGCGGATGTACGTGGCCTTGCGGCAGAACGGCGTCGCGGCCGAGTTCCTGCTGTTCCCCGGCGAGGGGCACGAACTCACGCGGTCGGGGCTGCCCCGGCACCGGGTTCAGCGGTTCGACGCCGTGCTCGAGTGGTGGGGGCGTCACCTCTGAGTCTCGTGAGTGGCAAGGACGGTTCTAACCGTCCTTGCCACTCACGAGGCCCGAAGCTCAGCTGAGCAGCGTGTAGTTCAGCTCTTCGCACACCCGGCCCAGCGGGACGTCGAGCCCCGGATGGTCAAGGGGGAGCAACACGTCGGGCGCGACCGGCAGCGAGTTCCCGGCGGGCGGGTCCCACAGCGCGAGCGCCGGCCCGCCGGAGTCCATGGACGACCGGTACCAGACACCGTCGAGGTCGCCGAACGCCGCGCGGATGGCGCGCGCCCAGGCCTGGGTGATCTTCTTCGGGCCGCTGGAGATCTCCTGCGAGGCGCCGACGCGGGTCGGCCACAGGCCGGCGAGGTCGAGCAGCCGCAGCGTGCGGGTCGGCCGCACGACCACCAGCCGGGGGCCGCGGGATTTGCGGTCGACCGTCGACGTGGTCTGGAAGACCTCCGCGATGCTGGTGCGCACGGTGAGCCCGAAGTACAGGACGCCGTTGCCGGGGTCGGTGACCGGGCGACCGCCGCGACCGGGGGTCTGCGGGTCGAAACGGCCGTGCGGGAGCGGGCCGCTGTAGCGGAACGAATTCCACTGCTGGGGGTGGTTGCCGTGCGCGGTGAAGATCCTGACCAGCCTGGTGCCGGGGTGCACCGTCACCACGTCGTTGGTGCGGTGCAGCTCCTTGACCAGGACAGAGCGTGCGGGCGGCAGGGGAAGCCGGGCCATACCTCGGGAGTCGTCCGTCCTTGTCGGGTGATCTTGCTCGGTGGGGTCAGCCTACGGCCTACCCCCGACTGGAATTCCGTCGTCGGGCAAAGATCTCAGAACGGCGAGCCCAGCGAGGCCACCAGTCTCGCGACGTGCTCGGGATCGCCGCCGGAGAGGAGCCATTGACGTGGGGTGGCGGGATGCTCGTTGATCACCAGATCGGCCTGCGGGGTGCTCATGAACGCGGCGACGACCAGCGCGGGCTGGTCCTCGGGGACGGCGCGCAGCACGACCTCCAGGCCGGGCAGCACCCCGGAACCGGCGAACTGCCAGGCGGGCAGCCGCCAGCCCTGGTCCTTCCAGCCGGTGAGCCTGCCCTCCTTCAGGCGGTGGCGGATCCGGCTGTCGTCCACGCCCAGCGTTTTCGCGGCCTCCAGCACGCTGAGCGCTGAATCGGCGAGCACCGCGTGCGCGGCGACCGTCCTGGCGCGGAAGTCCGGCTCGGCCTCGCCGCGGGGCGAGAGGTCCAGGCCGACGTCGGTGAGCGCGGCCCGCTGGTCCGCCGAGAAGTAGTGCGACGGGTCGGGGTTCGGTGGGGTCAGCCTCCGCGCCGCGTCCTCGACGAGGTTCAGGAACTCGTTGGCGTCGACCTTCAGGCCCGCCTTGGCGAGGACGTTCTCGAGCGCTATCGACATAGCGCCTAGGGTAACGCGTCTGTGCGGGTTCGTGCGGTCTCATCTCGATTTCGTGGGTGAATTCACCAGAGATGAACACAGAGCGCACGGAATCAAACACGTGCAGTAGGGAATATCGCCACAGTGTGCCCGGAACGGGCGAGCTTGTCCAGGACTTCGGCTTGACACGTGGTAAGTAGGAACTTACCGTCCGAAAGGTAAACGATTTCTTCCCACCGCTTCGGAGAACCCGGCTGGTGTGGGGCCGGCTTGGGGGAACAAGGGGGTGGGGCGTTCCTGGGCGGCCGGTGCGAACCGGTCGCCCAGGCACGTCGTGCACCGGGATCTCCCAGTGTCAGTCGCGACGTGAGCTCCGGCGCACGATCAGTTTCGCCTGCAGCGTGGTCGTCGTGGCCTTGCGCGTGCTGTCGCCGATGCGGGCGAGCAGCAGCTCGGCGGCGACCCTGCCCACCTCGTTCGCGGGCTGCGCGACCACCGTCAGCGGCGGATCGATCAGCGTCGTCCACGGCGCGTCGTCGAACGACACGATCCCCACGTCCTGTCCCGATCGCAGCCCGCGTGAAGCCAGCGCCTCCAGGACGCCGATCGCCATCGTGCTGTTGCCGACCAGCAGCGCGTCCGGCGGCTCGGGCCCGTCGAGCAGGCTGAGCGCGGCGAGCCTGCCGCCCTCGGCGCGGAATTCGGCCCGCCGGGTGAGCGCGTTCCCCTCGCCGACGGCGTCGGTGTAGCCGGCCAGCCGGTCCTCGGCCGTGCGCACCCCGGGCGGCCCGCTGACGCAGGCGACCCGCCGGTAGCCGCCGTCGAGCAGATGCCGGGTCGCGTCGCGGGCGGCGAGCCGGGTGTCGACCAGCACCTGGTCACCGGTGTTCTTCAGCAGCGGCCGGTCGACGGCTACCACGGGCGTGCCGCGTTCGGTCAGCCGGTCGACGTTGGTGGCCCGGCCGGTGGGGGAGAGCACCACGCCGGCGACCCGCTCCTGGAGGGCGACGTCGATGTAGCGCCGCTCCTTCTCCTCGTTGTCGTCGGCGTTGCACAGCACCACCGAGTAGCCCGCGGTCTGCGCGATGTCCTCCACGCCCCGGGCGATCGCGGTGAAGAAGGGGTTCTCCACGTCGGAGATGATGAGCGCGAGGACCGCGGTCTCCTGACGGCGCAGATTCCTCGCGAGGCCGTTCGGGTGGTAGCCCAATTCCGCGGCGGCGGCCTGCACCCGCGCCGCGAGTACCGGGTCCACAGTGGACTTCCCGTTCAGCGTCCTCGACACGGTCGCCGTCGAAACCCCGGCCTTCGCCGCCACGTCGTTGATGGTGGCCACCGCGACCTCCCCTTCTGCAGGTGTGTTTGACACCTTCGCACGGGAAGAATAGCTTGGCCGACAATCGTTACCATCCGCTGATCGCGCTACTCGCGCACAGGAGTTCGGAGGGATCGTGGGGGAACCGGGCCTGGTGCTCGGCATCGACATCGGCACTTCGAGTTCCAAAGGTGTCCTCGTCGATTCCCGGGGTGTCGTGGTGGCGCGGGCATCCCGGCCGCACGAGACTTCCCGGCCCCGCCCCGGCTGGTTCGAGCACGACGCGGAAACCGTGTGGTGGCAGGACTTCCTCGCATTGGCGAGGGAGCTTTCGGCGGGCGCGGAGGATCATCCCATCATCGGGGTGTCGGTCAGCGGGATCGGGCCGGTGCTGTTACCCGCCGACGCTTCCGGGAAACCGTTGCGCCCGGCGATCCTTTACGGCGTCGACACCCGCGCATTCGACGAAATCCGGGAATTGAACCGGGAATTCGGCGAAGAATCCATTGTGGAACGCGGTGGGAGCGCGCTCGGTTCGCAGGCGGTCGGGCCGAAATGGCGCTGGCTGGCCAAGAACGAGCCGGAAGTGTTCGAACGGGCGAAGCTCTTCTTGATGGCGAGTTCGTTCCTCGTCCTGCGCCTGACCGGTGAGTACGTCCTCGACCATCACTCCGCGAGCCAATGCGATCCGATGTACGACCTGCGCGAGGCCCGCTGGGCGACCGACCGGGTCGCCGCGATCGCCCCCGGTGTCGAGCTGCCCAGGCTCGCGTGGCCGACCGAGGTGGTCGGTTCGGTCACCGCCGAGGCGGCCGCGGAAACCGGCCTGCCGCAAGGGATCCCGGTGACGGCGGGCACGGTGGACGCCTGGGCCGAGGCGACCAGCGTCGGCGTCACCGCGCCCGGGGACACCATGCTCATGTACGGCACCACGATGTTCCTGGTCCAGATGCTCTCCGACCCCCGCCCCGGGCAGGGGTTGTGGACGACCCGCGGCGCTTTTCCCGGTACCTATTCGCTCGCGGCGGGGATGGCGACGTCCGGCGCGATCACCGACTGGCTGCGGGAGCTCGTCGGCGGCGAGTTCGGCGACCTGGCCGCGGCGGCGGGCGAGGTCCCGGCGGGCAGCCGCGGTTTGCTGATGCTGCCGTACTTCGCGGGAGAACGGACACCGGTGCCGGATCCGGACGCGAGGGGTATCGTCGCCGGGCTCACCACCTCCCACGATCGTGCCGATCTGTATCGCGCGGCGCTGGAAGGAACGGCGTACGGGGTGCGGCACAACCTGGAAGCCATGCGGCAGGCCGGTGGCGGCACGGGCCGGTTCGTCGCCGTCGGCGGCGGAACACAAGGCGGGGTGTGGACGCGGATCGTCAGCGACGTCGCGCGGATCGACCAGGAGATCCCCGCGGAAACCGTCGGCGCCGCGTTCGGGAACGCCGTTCTCGCGTCCGTCGCACTCGGGCGGGAGCCGGATATCGAAGCCTGGAACCCCGTCGCCGAAATCGTCCGTCCGAGCGCGGACGCCGATGTCTACGACGAGTTCTACCCGCACTACCGCGCGCTGTACGAGTCCACAGTGGACATCGCTCACTTCCTGGCGCGGAAGAACTCGCTCGCCTTCAGCCCGGAGAACTCCCGGCAATCCCGGCTCAGGTGAGCTTGGTCGGCGTAGCCCGCCGAGAACGCCAGCGAGGCGAGATCCGGCGCCGAACCCGCGAGACCGATGGCGCGCTGGAACCGGCTGACACGCAGGTAGGTCGCCGGGCCGTAGCCCACCGCGAGGGTGAACCGCCGCCGCAGCTGCCGCTCCCCGGTGGTGAACGGCTCCAGTGCGGCGGAAACCCTGGGCGCCCCGCCGTCCAGCCTGGCGATCAGCTCCGAGACCTCCCGGTCGGCTCGTCCGGCCCGGCGCCGCGCGACGACGTCGGTCAGCGAAGCGGCGCCGGAGAGCACCTGCTCGGCCAGCAGTTCGCCTTCCTTGCCCCAAAGGTCGGCGAGGGGGACGCGCTGATCACGCAGCTCGTCGGCACCGAGCCCCAGGACGTCGCCCGCCCTGCCAGGCGCGAACCGCACGCCGTGTGCCCGTTCGCCGGTCTCCCAGGTCCAGGGCGCCGTGTCCGGCCCGGCGACGAAGACCTCACCGCCGCATTCCACGAGGTCCACGCAGCAGTCGGGCACGATCCGCTTCGGCGCTCCGCCCGCTTCCTCCCACAGGCAACGCACCACGTCGTCCAGGCCGGGCGCCGGCGTCTCCCGATACACGGTTGCCATGATGCACCCGGGGTGCGACAGAATCAGGCCGTGTCCGAAGCAGAGATCGATTCGCTGGCCTGGATCCACGTCCGCGACCGGCGCCTCCTGTCGGTGCGGACCGAGGGCAAGGCCAAGTTCTACCTGCCGGGAGGCAAGCGAGAGCCGGGAGAGGGCGACGTCGCCGGACTGTGCCGGGAGATCAGGGAGGAGCTCGGCGTCGAGCTCGACCCGCTGAGTTTCCGCTTCTTCGCGGTCCTGAACGAGCAGGCCGACGGCTACGCGGACGGCCGCCGCGTCCGCATGACCTGTTACACCGCCGAGCATCGCGGGGAGCCCGCGCCCGGACGCGAGATCGCGGAGTCCGCGTGGCTGTCCTCGGCCGACGCCCACCTCTGCCCGCCGGCGGGAAGGCGGATGCTCGGGCTGCTCGCCGACACGGGTCTCGTCGATTGACGCGGTGTCACTCAAAGTGAGCTGTTCGGCTCACTGTGTTTACGCCGATCGCCCCATGACCAGGCCCTCTCCACTCACTGGGACACCCAAAAGGGTGAATATCGGGTTTCTTCCCGATAACGGCTAACGCGGAGTCACCTTCGAGCGAGAAGTAGTCGACGCGCTCGACGGAAGCGCGCTCGGACGAGAGAAGACCTCTCCATGGGTGTTCCCACCGCGACCCCTCCGGCATCGGCGCCGGAGCAGGGTGCCCCCGGCAGGCTGAAGCCGCTGGGGACCGTCGTGGTCGTGCTGGGGGTGGTGGCCGTCGCCGTCACCCTGACCGGTTACATGCTGCCGAAGGCCTCGCGCCCCGTGCAGAGCCCGCCCGCGCCGCGGGTCGAACAGGCCGCGGCCGCCGTGCGCACCGTGATCCACTCGGTCGTCTACGAACTTTCCGGCGCGAAGGGCGCCCAGAACGTCACTTATGTCGCGCAGGGTTCCGAGCTCCTGCAGAAGACCGACGTGACGTCGCCGTGGAGCACCACCTTCGAACGCGAGAGCCAGGAAGGCCGCGACGAGTTCTACAGCCTCTCCGCGCAGGGTTCGGGCAGCGGCGCGTTGCGGTGCCGGATCCTCGTCGACGGCGAGGTCGTCAGCGACCGCACCGCTCCCGCCCCTGGTGCAGCGGTGACCTGTACCGCCTAAGGCAGGATCGCCCGGGTGACGGATGGTGCGATCGAGTTCGGCCCGGTGCTCGCCGTGGTCTTGGCCGTGCTGGCGATCTTCGGCGCGGCGGTGGTGCAGTTCGGGCGGCTGGGGCAGGGCAAGGCGGTGCTGTTCGCCGCCGCGCGTGCCGTCCTGCAGCTCGCCGCCGTGTCGCTGGTGATCGTCGGGATCCTGAAATCGGGCTGGCTGACCGTCGGTTTCGTACTGCTGATGTTCACGATCGCCGCGGTCACCTCCGCGCGCCGGATCGGAGTGGCGAAGGATCTCGCGTGGGTCGCGCTCGCCATCGCGTCCGGGGTGGTGCCGGTGCTGACGCTCGTGCTCGCGACCGGGGTGGTCCCGTGGCGGCCCATCGCGATCGTGCCGATCGCCGGGATCGTCATCGGCGGCGCGATGTCCGCGACCTCGCAGGCGGCGAGGCGGGCCCTGGACGAACTCGTGTCCCGGCACGGCGAGTACGAAGCCGCGCTGGCACTGGGTTTCCTTCCGCGCCCGGCCGCGCTGGAGATCTGCCGCCCGTCGGCCGGGCACGCGTTGATCCCCGCGCTCGACCAGACCCGGACCGTCGGCCTGGTGACCTTGCCCGGCGCCTACGTCGGTGTCCTCCTCGGTGGCGCCGGGCCGGTGCAGGCCGGGGTGACGCAGGTGCTCGTGCTGATCGGGCTGCTGGCCGCCGAGGCGGTCGCGGTCCTGGTCGTCGTGCACCTGGTCGCGGCGGGCCGGATCAGCCGAAAGGCGACTGAAGATGCGACGTGTCGTTGAACCGGCGCACCATCCAGTTCTCGCCTGAAACCACCAGATGCGAGATCGAGCCGTTGTCCGCCCCGAGGAAGGCGAACCGGTTCGTCGCGCCGCTCGCCTGCGCGAAGACCTCGCCGATGACGCCGCCGTGGGTGAACACGGCGATCCTCCGGTCCGGGTTGGCCGCCGCGAGCCTGCCGATGGCCGCCTTGATCCGGCCGCCGAACGACTCCATCGTCTCCGCGCCCGGGATGACGTCCCAGCGCTGTTCGCGCCACAGCTGTTCGACGATCGGGTGACCTTCGTGGGTGTAGCGCCGGAAGAGGCCGTTCTCCCAGTCGCCGAGGTGGATCTCCCGCAGATCCGGCTCGACCTCCGGCGTGAGCCCGAGCTTCGCCGCCAGCGGTGCCGCGGTCTGCGGCGTCCGGCGCAGCGTCGTCACGTACAGCGCGGAGATCCGCTCGTCAGCCAGGCGGCGCCCCACTCGCTCGGCGTGGTCCCTGCCCTCCGGCGCGAGGTCCGGATCGGCCTGGCCGTCGACGAGGTCGAACGGGTTGTCGCCCTTCGCCGGAGCGGATTCACCGTGGCGGACAAGGAAGATCTCGGTCGCGCCCGGCGGAGGTGAGAACCGGTGCTGGCGGTATTCGACTTCCTGCTCAGGGGTGCTCATGAGCGCGACGATACCGAGTCAGCCCAGCTGTTTGTCCACGAAACACCAGCGCCAGGTCTCGCCGGGCTCGTGGCTGCGCATCACCGGGTGCACGGTGTCGTGGAAATGCTCGGTCGCGTGCTTGCCCGGTGAGGAGTCGCAGCAGGCGACGTTCCCGCATTTGACGCATTCGCGCAGGTGCACCCAGGTCATCCCGTTCTCGACGCAGACCGCGCACACGTCCGGGGAGCTGGGTTCGACCGACGGCCAGTTCTTCGTCAGATGTTTGCAGGATCCCGCCGTCGCGGCGGGGGTGCGCAGTTCCCGATCGGAGTCCGGCACGGTCTCCTCCTCCCTGTCCAGCATGGATTCCTCGATGTCGAGGCGTTCGAGGATCCGGCGCAGGACATCATCATCGGCCATCCCGGAGTCGCGCGCCTGGAGGAACTTCTCCCGTTCGACTTCGAGCAGCTTCAGCCGCAGCCGCCGATACGCGTCGCTCGGCGTTTCGCTCAGCGCGCTCTGCCTGCCGAGTTCCTCCCACGCCGAGTCCGAGCGGTGCTGGAGCCGGCTGCGCAGACGTTCGACGATGTCGTCCGGGTCCTCGGGCGTCCGGATCTTCTCCAGCTCGTCGAGCGCGGCCCTGGTCATGTCGTGGAGCACTGCCGCCTCCTGCAGCGCGTCCTCGGCCGGATCGGGCGGCGGCAGTTTCAGGCGGCGGACCAGCACCGGCAGCGTCGTCCCGTGCAGCAGCAGCGTTCCCGCCACCACGACGAACGCGACCAGCACCAGCACGGCCCGCTGCGGGGTGTCCGCGGGCAGCACGAACGCCGCCGCGAGCGTGACGACGCCGCGCATCCCCGCCCAGGCGATCACGGCCGAGTACCGCCACGGCCAGGCGTGACGGCGGAACACGCGGCGCGCCAGGCCGATCCCCGCCATCCAGAGGATCCGCGTGAAGATGGTCGCGGCCAGGGTGGCGGCGCAGATCAGCACCAGTTCCAGCGCGGTCAGCCCGCTGTCGCCGACCTCGGTCATGATCCGGCGGACCTGCAGGCCGATCAGCAGGAAGACGATGTTCTCCAGCAGGAACTGGATGGTCTGCCAGTTCAGCCTGCTGGCCAGCCGCGAGCGGCCCGAAAGCATGCTCGGCGCCTTGTGCCCGAGGATCAGCCCCGCGACGACCACGGCGATCACGCCGGAACCGTGGATCGACTCGGCGGCCAGATAGGCGACGAACGGCACCACCAGCGAAAGCGCGGTGTCGGTGACCGGATCCTCGAGCCGGGTGCGGATCAGCGCGGCGAGCGCGCCGACGGCGAACCCGATCACCAGGCCGCCGCCCGCGGCCAGCAGGAAATCACCGCCGACCTGCAGCAGGCTCACCGAACCCGCGATCGCCGCGATGGCGGTCCGCAACGCGACCAGCGCGGCCGCGTCGTTGAACAGGCTTTCGCCCTCCAGCAGCCGGGTCAGCTTGCGCGGCATCCCGACCTTGCGGGCGACGGCGGTGGCCGCGACCGCGTCCGGCGGCGCGACCACGGCGCCGATCGCGAGCCCGGCGGCCAGCGGCAGACCGGGGATCACCAGCCACGCCACGATCCCGACCGCGGCCGTGGTGAAGATGACGAGCCCCACCGACAACAGCAGGATCGGCCCGCGGTTGCGGCGGAAGTCGATGAGCGACGTGCGGATCGCGGTGGCGTACAGCAGCGGGGGCAGCAGCCCCAGCAGCACGACCTCCGGGTCCAGTTCGTACTCCGGGACGCCCGGCACGTACGAGGCGACGACCCCGACCGCGATCAGGCACAGCGGCGCCGACCAGTCGAGTTTCCGCGCCGCGGCGGTGACCAGGAGGACGGCCACCACCAGTGCCACGAGTTCTACCGCGATCTCCACGCCGCTCATCATCACCCGGGAGCGTCACCGTGCGCGCACCGAGGCCCGGCTACCGCTCCTCGAAACGCACCAGATTGCCCGCCGGATCGCGGAAAGAGCAGTCGAAGGCCCCGTAGAACTGCCGGACCGGTTCCTGGACGACGTCGGCACCCGTCGCCTGGATCCGGTCGAAGGTGTCGATCAGGTTCGGGGTGGACAGCACGATGATCCCGTGGACGCCCTTGGCCATCAGCTCGGCGATCGTCGCGCGTTCCTCGTCGGTGAGCTCCGGGTCGGCGGCGGGCGGCCGGAGCACGAGCGACGTCCCCGGCTGCCCCGGCGGGCCGACCGTGGCCTGGAGCGGGCCCTCGTCTCGCACTTCGAAGCCCAGGATGTCGCGATAGAAGGAAACCGACGCCCCGAGATCGTCTGCGGGGAGGTAGGACGCCTGAATCGAGAGGGTCATACGACTCAAGGTAGGTCGGCGCGCGGCGGGGTCGCTTCTCGATTCCTGATCGGTCGCATGACCTGTTTGACGACGCACCCGGGCATGCCCCGGCCGTCTTCCGCGGCCTGCTTGCGGTACGCGCTCGGCGAGATGCCGACCAGTTCGGAGAACCGCGTGCTGAACGTGCCCAGCGACGAGAAACCGACGTCGAAACAGACCTCGGTGACCGACATGTCCCCGCGCCGCAGCAGCATCATGGCCCGCTCGATCCGGCGGGTCATCAGGTAGCTGTAGGGCGATTCGCCGTACGCGGCACGGAACTCGCGGCTCAGATGCCCGGCGGAGACGTGCACGCCGCGCGCCAGCGCTTCGACGTCCAGGGGCTGCGCGTAGTCGCGATCGATCCGGTCGCGGACGCGGCGCAGCATCGCGAGATCCCGCAGGCGCGGGTCGGGTTTGCCGGTCACCCGGAAAGCGTAACCCACGCCAGACGCCGAAAGGCCCCCTTCGCCGGGCGGCGAAGGGGTCCTCTCAGGCGACTCCCCGGACTAGAGGGTGATCTTGTCGACGTTGGGACCGCCGTTCGCCGTGGTGGCGACGGCCTTGATCTTGTTCACGCCCGCCGCCAAGGTCACCTTGACGGTTCTCGTCGTCCAGTTCGGCCAGGCCCCGGTGCCGCCGAAGCCGACGCCGGACGCGCTGATCGAGCCGTTGACGGAGAAGTCGAGCGGCCGGTTCGCCGTCGTGCCGTTGGCGTACCGGACGACGACGTCGTAGGTGCCCGCGGACGGCACGTTCACCGTCCACTCGACCGAGCTGCCCGCCACGTTGTCGTAGTTGACGAACCCGGTGCCGGTGAACCCGGCGTGGTTGGACTCCACCGCGCCCTGGTCGATCGCGGCGTCCTCCGCCTGGTAGTCGACCGGGTTGGTCGGCCCGGAGCCATCGGCCGGCACGGTCTGCGTGCCGGTGTTCCAGCCCGAGACCCGCACGGAAGGCTTGGAGCCCTTGAGGTCGGCCGTGCGGTACTTCGCGGTCAGCGTGGTCGTTTCACCCGGCCAGAGGCTCACCGCGTTGTCGTTCCACTCCACCGGGAGTACCGGTTTGCCCGCGGCGTCCACGACCTTCGAGTCGACGTAGAACGCCGGGAGCTTGCCGCCCGAGGTGTTCTTCAACGTCACGGTGGTCGTGGTGGTGCCGTCGGCACCGGCGACCGATTTCGCCGTCGCGCCGACCGCGGACTGGCCGAGGTTCTTCAGCCCGGTCAGATCGGCGTAGCCCGACTGGGGCGTGTAGTACCAGTCGCTGCCACCCCAGTTCAGCGTGTCGGCCTTGGTGGAGAGCCAGTACACGTTCCGGCTGACCTCCTTGCCGGACGAGTCGGTGAGCACCAGCTTCGCGAGGTAGGTGCTCGACAGCCCGCTCACCGCCGGGACGGTGACCGCGGTGGCCTTGGCGCCCAGCGCGCCGACCGACAGCCCGGTCTTGGTGTTGCTGTACTTCTCGGTGCCGTCGAGGTTGTACAGCTTCGTGGTCGCCGTCAGCCCGCTCACCGCGTTCGACGTCTGGTTGATCACCACGACCGAGCGATTGTCGTGCGAGTACTGGATGTGCAGCGGCTCGTTGGCCTTCTTCGCCCCGTAGTAGGCGCCGTTCTGGTCCATGTAGGCGTCGAACAGCTGCCAGTGCAGCGAGGTCCACGGGCTGTTGAGCATCCAGTAGATCAACCCGGTCGACGGGTTGGTCGAGTCGGTGTAGTTGCGCGAGTGCGACTCGAACTCGGCGCGGACGTTCTCGTACTGCGAGAGCTGCGCCTTCCGCACGAAGTCGTTCAGGTCGGCAGGCGCGCCGTAGCGCTTGGTGAGGGCGTTCCCGAACAGCTTCAGGTTCCCGAAGGTTTCGGACGACGAGCGGTGGTACTGCGCGGCCGACGGATCCTTCCACATCGTTTCCAGTTCACTGGCCGACATCATCCGCTTCAACGTGTCCATCGTCGGGATGTCGACGCCCGCGCTGGTCTCGGAGTTGAAGCTCCACGCGCCGCCACGCTCCTTTTGCGACTTGTCGTACCAGTAGACCGGCGGGACGTAGTCGTACGGACCGTTCATCTTCATGCCCGAAGCACCCGTGATCGGGGACGGCCGCTTCGACGCGGACGGGATCACCGGGAGGGCGAAGTCGGCGGCCTTCATCGCGTCGAGGTAGCCCTGCTCGATCCGCTTGTCCGGCGCGAAGTCGGAGCCGATGTGGAACGAGATGACGCTCGGGTGGTCACGCAGGCGCTCGGCCTCGGAGAACATCGACGCCTTGGCGATCGGGTAGTCCGACTCGACCCACGGTTCGCCCTTCTCCTCGCCGTTGACCTGGCCTTCCCACTTGTCGCAGCATTCCCAGCCGGGCATGGTCAGCACGCCGAGGTCGTCGGCGAGGTCGAAGAACTCGTCCGGCTCGATGTGGCCTTCCAGCCGGACGGTGTTGAGCCCGAGGTTCAGCACGTACTTGAGCTTGTCGGCCGCGGCGGTCTCGTTCCAGCGGAGGAACAGGTCCGGCGTGTAGCCGCCGCCGCGGATCAGCAGCGGTTTGCCGTTGACGCTGTACTGCCGCGCCCCGCTGGAGTTCAGCGGCGCCTTGACATCGCGGACACCGAACTTCGACTTCGAGGCGTCCGACGGCGTGCCGCCGACACTCGCGGTGAGGTCGAGTTCGTACCGGTGCTGGCCGCCCATTCCGGCGGGCCACCACAGGTTGGGCTTGTCGAGACCGACGATGGGGAAGGTGACGGTCTTGCGTTCCTTCGCGGCCAGCGAGACGGTCTGGCTGACCGGTTTGCCCGCGACCGTGCCGGCGACGGTGGTCTGCACCGCGTCGGCCGAGTCGTTGCGGACGTCGGCCTTCACCGTGAGGTCGGCGTGGTCGAGCGCCGAGTTCAGCTTCTGGACGACGTGGGCGCTACGCAGCGCGACCGGGCCGCCGCGCCGGACGAGGACGTCCCGCACGATGCCCATGTTCTGGTCCGGCGGGGTCTGCGCCCAGTCGATCCAGCCCATCGAGAGGTCGTTGTTGGGGTCGTTGGGGTAGACCTTGAACGCGACGCTGTTGACGCCCTGGCGCACGTGCTCGGTGATGTCCAGGTCGTGGCGGGTGTAGGCGCCGTTGACCTGGTCCTTCGTCGCGATCCGGGTGCCGTTGACCCAGACGTCGGCCTTGGAGAGCACGCCGCTGAAGTCGAGGTAGGTGCGCTTCGAGGTGTCCTCGACGTTCAGGTCCGTGCGGTACCACCACGGCACCGAGAACTGCGCGGTCGGGACGTTCTTCATGTTCGTCGAATAGAACGGGTCGGCGTACTTGCCGTTCTGCAGCAAACCGGCGTAGACCGTCGAACGCGACGACACCGGGTACCAGCCGGCGGTGGGGAAGCCCGGCTTCGACACCGCCGAATCATCGCTGACCTGCGCCGAAGACTGGATCACGAAGCCGGGGATCGGGGTGGCGTTGCCGGCGGCCAGTGGGACGGCCACCTCCGCGCCGGTGGCGATGGGGGCGGTGGTCACCCCGCAGACCGCGGCGGCCAGCGCGGTGACGGTCAAGGCCAGTAACGGGATCCGGGTTCTCTTCTGCCGAAAACTCACGAGCGCGCCTCCTCGGGCACACGGCGGCGGACCTGGGCGGAAATCGTTAAGAAAGTTCCCTAACAATGTTGGGGGAGATAGTAGCCGCCACTTCGCGCGGGGAACAGACCCTTGCACCGGGTTCGTCAGCGGACGGGTGCCACGTAGCTCCACTGCCCGTCGACGCGGACGAACCGGCTGTTCTCGTGCATGCTGTCCGCCCGGCGATCCTGGCGGTAGTGGGCCCGGAACTCCACGGTGCCCTCGTTCTCCAGTAGTCCGCCGCCGGTCTTGCCGAGGATCTCCAGGAACGTCCAGCGCTGCCCCGGGTCGAGTTCGAGCTCGGCGGGCCGCGTCTTCGGATGCCAGGTCTTCGTGAGGTACGCGGTGTCGCCGACGGCGAACGCGCTGAACCGCGACCGCATCAGGAGTTCGGCGGTCGGCGCGGTCGCGGCACCCCGGTGGAAGCGGCCGCAGCAAACGCCGTAGGGCTCGCCAAGACCGCAGGGGCAACGGGAATCGTCGGTGATCACAGGCACGCCGCCGATTGTGTCATCGCGCCGTCGCGGCGGTTCCGAGGTCTCGGGCCTGCTCGAGCCAGCCGGTGAACAGGTCAGCGGCGATGTAGTCGTCGACGTTCGGCCGCAGCGCGACGGCGACTTCACGCAGGTTCTCGGGCAGAGTGGCGATGTAGTCGTCGACGTTCGCGAACTTGGCCATGACAGGATCCCTTCGGTCGGTGTGCCGCGCTCGGCAAACCGGCCGAAGTTGTCACGACAAAAAAATTAGTCGGTGAGTTTGAACGTCTGACCTCGTGTTTCCAGGGCTTCGCGGATGATGCGGAGCGCTTTGGGGCCGACGCCGTGCAGGCTCGCGAGCTCGGCTTCGGTGGCGTGGGTGAAGTGCTCCAGCCGGGTGTAGCCGGCGTTCGTGAAGGCGCGCGTCGCCGGTTTGCCGATGCCGGACGGCAGGTCGGTCTGTTCGTCCATGGGTCCTCTTCGGTCAGTGGCCGGTCCTGGTCGCCTCCATTGTGGATCGCCGATGGTGGGTCAAGGCGAGGGGAACTCGACGGCGACTTCGACCGCGGTCTCCAGCGTCGTTTGGCTCGGCCGTCCAGTCGCGGGAGCGGCTTCGGCGATCACGACGAGCCTCTTGGCCAGGCGGGAGTCGTAGTTCTCGCCGGTGAAGCGGCTACCGGGCGGGGCCTCGCCGAAGAGGATGACGTTGCCGGTGCCGTCCCTGTCGATGAGCCGTTTCAGGTCGCTCGCTTCGCTCGCCTTCGGCATCTTCACCCACGCGACGGAGACGTCGATGGTGTTGCCGGCGCCGTCGTCGATGGTGACCAGCATGCGGTCGAGATCGACGCAAGGGTGGCGCAGGAAGAAACGCTGGACCTCGCCGAAGGAATGCGGTCCGCATTTGAGTTCCCGCTTGGCCTGCTTTTTGATCCTGCGCCAGCCTAGGCGTTGCCAGGCTTCGGAATGGCGGCCTTTTTGCGCGGACTTCTTGCTGGAGCTTTTGCCTTTGAGGGCTTGGCTCGCGGCGGAATCGAGGGAGGCGGCGGTGCCTCCGCCGAAGCCGATGCTCGCGCCGCCGACTGCCAGCGCGCCTCCGGTGACCACCGCCGCCGCCGCGATAGCCGCACCTTTTTTCGGTTTGTCGTCACCGAACGGGCGCGGTTTGCCGTTAATCGTTCTGACCATGCGTTCCGTCCCCTCCCAAGTCCGGAACGGACGATCTTGCTCTGGGGGATGCGGCGGAAACGAGGGCTTCCGTGCGAATACGCCCGAATGGCGCAGTGGATCATCGTGAATCCGCCGGTGGTGAACAGTTCCAGCGGCGATGGATGCCTGGCTTTCGGAAGGCAGATACGGGAGTTGTGGGCATGCCGAGGGGCCCGTCGCCTGGGTGGCTGGCGGGCTCCTCGGTGTTCAGACGTGATGCAGGGTGTTGCGCCGGGGTTTTCGGAGCGGATCCCGGTACTGGGGCGGAATGAACTCCGGTAACCCATCGGCAGCCATACGTACTTCCCAATCACCGTGGTGGATCAGCCGGTGATGGAAACCGCACAGCAGCACCAGATTCCGGAGATCCGTCGGCCCGCCGTCCACCCAGTGGTGAATGTGGTGGGCGTGGCAGTTCTTGGGCTTCCGATGACACCCGGGGAAGGCGCAGCCCCCGTCGCGGATGTTGAGTGCGCGTCGTTGGCCGGGTGTGACGAATCTTCGGAGTCGTCCCATGTCCAGGGGTTCGCCCGACGCGCTCATGACGACCGGCAGCATCAGACAGTCACAGGCCGCTAGCCGGGCTTCGCGAGCGGTCATCGTCCCCACGAAATCGAGACACGCGGTCCCGAGACCGGACTTCAGCTCCTCCAGCCCGACGGTCACGTGCACCAAGGTGCGGTAGCCGCTGGTGCCGGGCTGGTCGGGGCAGGCGATGGCCAGGTCGAGGAGGTCGACCCAGGCGTCTCCCATGCGTTCGCATTTCATCCGCAGGTCCGCTTGGCCGAATTCGTCCACCGGCCGTGGCTGGGCGTGCGCCTCTAGCGCGGCGGCGGTTCGGGCACCGGTTTCGTCGTCGAGGAGGCCGGTGAGTTTCCAGAAGCCGTCTTTGCGGCGTTCCAGGGTGATTTCGCGGCGCGGTTGCTTGGGTTCGGGGTCTTTGGGTTCTTTGCCGTCGGGGTCGAGCCAACCGAGCAGCTTCGCTTCGGCCTTGGTGAGCTGTGCGGGTCCGGCGTTCGGGGCCAGCTCGGCCAGGATCTTCTCCGCTTCCGCGCGATCCTCAGCGGTGGTGTCGGCGGGGAGTCTTTTCAGGATCTCCAGGATCTGATCGATCCGCTCATCCCCGACCAACCCCTCGGCGGCGACCGCGGCGGTCGCGGGCGCGACAGGCGGAACCTCGGTGCCATCCAGAGCCCGGGTGGGGTTCAGGGCGAGGGCCCGTTTCACTACCGCACCGGCCTCACCCCGCGACAATCCCGCCATGTCCGCGAGCCAGCTCGCCGTGCTGCCATGCCCGTACAGGTCTTTGACGCCCCGAACCTCGATCTCCGCCAAGAACCGCCCCAACCCGGCGGTCGCCATCCGGATCACCTGCAGGGACTGCTGCACGCCATGGGCAAGCTCCAGCTTGCCGGCGCGCCACAGCTCCTGCGGCAGTTCGGGAAGGAAGGTCTCGGACACGACTTCACTTGGAGTCAAACGGTCATTGCGCCACGTGGGATCGTGATGATGTTGCCGAGGGATGGGAGCGGTGAGGTGGCTCGTGGTGTTCCGTTGCACGCGATGGAGCGTGAGTTGATCGCGTTGGGGATCAAGCAGGGGATGTCGTTTCGCGAGATCGGGGCGTGGATCGGGCGTCGTCATTCGGTGGTGTCGCGTGAGGTGAACAACAATGGCGGCCGTGATCAGTATTGGCCGTTGAAGGCCGAGCGGAGGGCCGTTCGGTTGCGGAAACGGCCGAAAGAGCGCCGCATCCTGGCAAATCCGCGATTGGACGCCGAGGTGTCACGCGGTCTGGCCAAGAAGTGGTCGCCGCGTCAGATTTCATGCCGGTTGCGACTGGATCATCCGAGGGATCATTCTTTGTGGGTGTCCCATGAAACGATCTATCAGACGTTGTTCCTTCAAGCGAAGGGCGCGATGAAGCGCGAGGTGCAGCAGGCTCTGCGACAGGGGCGGATCAAGCGTCGCCCAAGGTCACGAGCCTCGGCGGTCCGAGGCAAAATCAAAGACATGGTACTGATCAGCGACCGTCCCGCCGAGGCGGAGGACCGGTCGGTACCGGGGTTCTGGGAGGGCGACCTGATCATCGGAAGGGACCGCGCCTCCCAGATCGCGACACTGGTCGAGCGACAGACGCGCTATGTGATCCTGGTGCAAATTCCACATGATCGATCAGCCGAACGAGTCGCCCGCCTACTAGCCAAGAAAATGAATACTCTTCCCGGCTTGTTCAAGAACAGCATCACCTGGGACCAGGGCAAGGAACTGAGCCGGCACGCCGAGTTCACCATTGCCACCGACATGCCCGTCTACTTCTGTGACCCGCACTCACCATGGCAACGCGGCAGCAACGAGAACACTAACGGTTTACTTCGCCAGTACCTTCCCAAAGGAACAGATCTTTCCATCTACCGGCAAGACGAACTCGACGCCATCGCCGACGAACTCAACGACCGTCCACGTGAGACCCTCGGCTGGCTCAAGCCTACCGAAGTCTTCAACAAACTCCTGCTAGACTCAGGTGGCGCATTGACCCCTTGAACCCGCCTTCACATGGAGCGCTTGCTCGATCACTTGGTCGATTTCGGCGAGCCGGGCGGAGGCCACCTTTTTCGCGTCCGCCATGCCGGCCGACGAGCCATTGAGCAGCTCGGCTATTTCCTTGATCGCGAATCCTGCTTCCTGCCAGAAATCGATGGCGGCCAGCTGAAGCAGTCCGTGTTCGTCGAAGACCCGGCGGCCACCCGACCGTCCGGCTGGTGTCAGCAGTCCCTCGCGTTCATAGAATCGCAGGGCCGAAGTCCGCATTTTGGCCAACTCCGCCAGTTCACCGATATCGAGCTGGATTCGTCGGCTCTCCGCGTCATCGCTCATCGTGGTCGAACTGTAGTTCAAGGATCCTCCGATGACGAGCGGTCTCGATCCCGCCGGGCCGGGACGACTTGCGTTGAAGTGGAGTTCAACCGGAAAACTGTGGTCCATCGCGACACGGTCCAACGGAAGGAACCGGGGTGCCCACGAACACTCGAGAACTCTCCGCGCACCGAAGCGGAGTCCTCCGGGTCGGCGGTGACCTGCCCATTCATCGCCTCGGCTATGGTGCGATGCGGTTGACCGGACCAGGTATCTGGGGGGATCCACCCGATCGGGACAACGCGATCGCGGTGCTGCGCCGCGCGGTCGAGCTGGGTGTGGACTTCATCGACACCGCCGAGGCATACGGCCCCTGGACGAACGAAGAGCTGATCAGACAGGCCCTCCATCCGTACTCCGGCTTGGTGATCGCCACCAAGGGAGGCGGGATCAGGCCGGGGCCGGACGAGTGGGAAGCGTTGGGCAGGCCGGGATTCATCCGGCAGGGAGTGGAGACCAGCCTGCGCAGGCTGGGTGTCGAATGCCTCGATCTCTATCAGTTGCACCGCATCGATCCCGAGGTGCCGCTCGCGGACACCCTCGGAACGCTGAAGGAACTGCAGGAAGCCGGGAAGATCCGGCATGTCGGTCTGTCCGAAGTGGACACCGGCGAAATCGAGAGCGCCCGGGAGACCGTGGACATCGTCTCGGTGCAGAACCGCTACGGTCTCGACTTCCGCGAGTGGGAACACGTCATCGACCACTGCTCCCGCGAAGACATCACCTTCATCGCCTGGGGCCCGCTCGGCAGCGGAACCCGCGATCCGCTTCAAACCCTCGGGCAGGCCGAAGGTCTGGCCGGCGTATCGGCGACCCGGATCGCGTTGGCCTGGTTGCTGCACAGGGCGGAGAACACGGTGGCCATCCCCGGCACCGCGAGCCTGCGCCATCTCGAGGAGAACGTGGCCGCGGCGGGCCTGCGGCTGACCGATGAGCAGTTCGAACAGCTCGGCACCACGGCGGTCGCCGGCTCGGCGGAGAGCGTGCCGTCGGCGGAGTGAGCCTGTCCGTAAAAAGGGGGAGAAGAACATCATGTCCGTCTCGACACCGATGCTCATCGTCGCGCGTGCGCTGCAGGGTATCGCCGGTGCGACGCTGATGCCCTCCACCCCGCTTCTCGAGGAGGTGTCGACAGGGCCGTTCGCCGTAACGGCTGGTCGCGGACGGACGACAACCCAAGCACGAAGAGCCGTTCGGTGAACGCGACCGCGGTGGAGGTCACTGATGCTTACGGACGATCTGAGCGGGGTGACCGGCACCGTCGGAGGTATGCCGATGGGCATGTCCCGGGTGCCCGGCCGCTCGGTGCTCGAGGGCGCGTTCGCGTTGCTGGAGGTGCTCGCCGCGGCCGACGCGGGCGCGGGTCTGGGGTTGACCGAGGCGGCTCACCGGGCGGGGCTGCCCAAGTCGACGGCTCACCGGCTGCTGGAGCAGATGTGCGGGATCGGCGCGGTCGAACGGCTGTTCCGCGGTTACGTCGTCGGCCCGCTGGCTGGCAGGCTCGTCCAGGGGCGTGGGCGGTTGCACGCGAGGATCCGCGCGGCGGTGGGAAGACCGGCGATCCGGCTGGCGAAGCTGACCAGGGCCGACGTCGCGGTGTGCGTGCTGGCCGGGTCCGACGTCGTGGTCGTCGCGGCGGTCTCGGGACACTCCGCGAGCGTGCCCGCCGTCTCGCCGGGCACGGTGCTGCCGTCCTCGGCGGCGATGGCCGGGGTGCTGCTCGGCGGTGCCGCGCACGGTGCCGCCGCGCCGATCCGATGCCCGGAAGGCCGGATCGTGGCCGCGATCGGCCTGCTGACCGTCCCGGCGAGCGACCTCGCGGTGATGCGGCGGCTGGTCGACGCCGCCGCGCTGGAAGCCGGTCACGAGTTGACCGAATCCGCGCACTGACCGCCGGGAAGTCACCAGTCCGCTGAGCGGACCACCCTCTTCACGCGGATTTCACAATTGGTCAGCCTTCTCCGGGTGAACGGCGCGTCGTCGCGCGCCCGTGAACGGGGAGGTGCCCGATGGGCTCACGTGCCGGCTCCAGGTGGCTCGCGTCGGTGACGGCGTTCGTCGTCGCGATCGGGATGGGCGTGGTGGTCACCCCGCCTGCGGCACGGGCGGCGAGCCCTGGTGTCGGCACGCTGGTCAAAGCGTTGGCCGGGCCCACGAACAGCTTCGCCACCTGGAGCAAGGGCCTCGGCACGATCGGGCAACTGGCGAAGGCGCTGCCCGCCGTGCAGACCAGCCCCGGCGCCGCGCTCGGGTTCGACACCCTGGCCAAGGAGGCGTTCGACACCGGCACCAAGAAGCTCTCCGCGGCGGTCGACGACGCCGATCTGAACATCGATCAGCCGATCACGTTGTCGGCCGACCGGGCAGGAACG
>Ga0307518_10000784_pt1 | contig 23825 bp, 9 predicted proteins | sample 25_EM_MG_FD_203889 | JGI IMG/M metagenome (GOLD analysis project Ga0307518, IMG submission 203889) | Populus trichocarpa ectomycorrhiza microbial communities from riparian zone in the Pacific Northwest, United States - 25_EM | ecosystem: Host-associated > Plants > Roots > Unclassified | place...
ATTTAATTTGGCCCATGATTAAATCAAATTGGCCTATTAAAAATTTAATTATGTCATTGGACTTAATTTTTATGCAAATTCGTCCAATAATCATTTAATTTAACCTTGAATTTGCATTTTTTTTCTCCATTTTTTGGCATAATGGGGTACAATTAGGTCTTGAATTTCCTTCAAAAATTGCAGCTTGATTTTTTTCTATTTTTGTAGCCCTCTTTGATCTGCTTTCTCCACATCGCCAGCTTTTATTTTATTTTTTGATTTTATTTTGAAAAAGAAATTGATTTTTAGGGAATAACTCAGAATTGGGTTATGACAAGGGTTAGAAAAGAAACACGGTTTTTTTCATCAATTTACATTCATATTTTATATTTAATGATTAATATTACTTCTTCTAATTTCTTATGAACCCTAGATTTTAAATGAGAAATTTTATTTTATTCTTCCAATTTCTATTATTAAAATTTATAATATATGAATGTTTTCTGGAGAATATCATCATTTATATTTCCATAATTGATGATGAATTAATAAGTTCGAGTATTGTTTTTTTGTAAGTGCTTGAATTCGTACATGTGATCAGCTTAATTAAAGAGATTTTATTATGAAGAAGTAGCCATGTATGTACGTTGTTGGTTCATCACTTCATATGATTCAGTGTATGTTTTAAAGGTACTGACATTAATTATATTGCTATTAATGCAAGATTTATATGATTTATTTATTTGTAAATATGTCATGTAATTAATTAGTTAGTTATTCGTATATGTAGTACTGATTTTTATTTATGTAGAATATATTTATTATTAATAAAAAAAATTTTTATCTTTAATATTTATTTATATTTGATTAATAAATTTAATGTTTAATTAATGAATTCATGGTAAAAATAAACTCCATGGTATAAAGAAAATTATAAAGTTGTTATAATTATGAGATTCTTATTGCATCAAAACATTGTTCCTAAATATTCCTAATCAATGTTCTATTAAGATTGGACATTAATTAAAGTTGTTGAGACTAATATATATTATATTTATTTCTTCATGAAAGAAAGCATGTGCTCTCATAAACTGAGGTATGATGGATAGCTTGAACTAATATGCATGTGCTTGTCAGATGCCATGTACACTAAACTAACTCGTAAGAGAATTTTATATGAAGAAATCACTTATATCTATGGAAAGATTCTCATGATAGTTGTGTAAACTATCCTTAAACTTGAGATCACTAAGTTATTTTATATAGAGAGTGTTATACTTTGATCCTGACCAACCACATGCTGTCCTAATTGTCACAACCTGATTTTCAAATTCATGACCGACACATAGGCAAGGTCCCTTCTCAGGTTTTTATATTTATGCAAACCCAAAATTTTTCACTTATATAAACAAAATAGAGATCTACGCAACATGATAATATAACTAATTCCCTAATATAAATTGATTGTCGTACTATAATAGTTAATATAAATATCGTAGTTGCGGAGCACTAACTAGACATAAAGAAAAAGTAGTAATTACAACCAAAAGAGCAGGTTTTGAAGGTCCAACAAAAGTGATACGCTAACAATCTATAAGTCTGAAAAAGATAAATAACGAGAGGGTGAGTTCAATAACTCAATGAGTGGATAACATTCAATATACGTACACGGGGTAATATAAAAATGAGGAATATATATGTCATAACCTAATCTTTTATTTTTTTAAATAAAAATAAATAAATAATAAATAACAAAAAAATGAATGAATAAAAAAATAATTTGAGAATTAGGTTAAGACAACACAAAATGAAAGTTTGAGGACTAATAAGGACGAAATTATAAAAATTAGAAGAATTAATAAGTTTGGAGACTTAATTAAACTTTGATTTAATTAATTAATGCAATTAAGGGCTTAATTGAAGAAATACCAAAGTTTGGGGTTGATTTGGGTTAAAATTGTAAGAAATTAAAGTCCAAGGACCAAAGTGAATAGGCGGTGGTACTATTGGGAGTGAAGTTTAATTAATTTTTTCAATGGTAGTTCTGAAAGAATTAAAAGTTGAAGAGTCAATTAAACACTGAATTGATTAAATTGAAAACCAAGGACTGTTTTATAAATGGCATCGAAATCCAGGGGTTCACTTGCAACTGATCCAGGGGAAAAATTAAAAGAAAAAAAAATATTTTTCATGAATAGGGACCCAATTGTTAAATGTCAGAAGTTCAGGGGCCAAAATGAAAATGGATATTTTAGTTGAAACGGTGCCGTTCCGAATACCACTGTTCATCGCTTCATCCCACTAATTCAGCGGAAAACGCAGCAGATCATGGTAACGTCTCTCTCCCCCACGATGCATGCCGTTACCAAAGCATGAACGCACGGCATTCTCTGGCTTTATAAAAGCCAGAGAAAGGCCATGACACAGGGGAGAGCAAAACGACAGGGACGAGGAGAGAATACCATAGGACGAACAAAAACAAGAACAGGAGGACTAGGGACAGGCACAGGACGAACAGGAGAAACGAACAAAAAACCAAGGAAAAACAGAGACAACAGGGGTGACAAAACGAAAGACACAGACAGAACGAAAAGAGAACAACACAGGGAACGCAAACAGAGGACACGGAAAAAAAGGCAAACAGAGAGAAAACCAGAAGAAAAGGAAGAACCACAGAGAGAATAAAACACATACACACACGAAGAAACAAACCTGGAAAAAAAGTGAAAAAACAGAGAGAACGAACACGAGAGGAAGACAGAGACGAGCAGAAGGAAAGAACATAAACAGACGAAAACACAGAGATCAGCCAGCACGCCTTCGTCATTATCTTCGTCCCTTCGTTTCCGTCTCCAGCAAGTTCTCCTCGCCTCTGTGCATGCAAAATTTAGATTGCTGTTATAATTTACAAAAAAATTTTTAATATTATCACATCAAAATAATCTAAAAATACTAAAAAAAATTTAATTTTAAATAAAATAAATATATTTTTTTAAAATAAAGAGAACGCGGTTTGCACCACGTTCCCAACGCTTCCTTAATTGACATCTTACTGTTCATGTGAATTTTAATTCACTGGTAATTGCATATGCGCGTGTGAAGTAGTTCACGCTTGTCTCCTGTTTGCAGTTAGCCGGGTCATTGGCTTGGGCCAAGGACCGAGCTGGGCCAACTAGGTCCAGCCCAGATCGTATGGGTTGGGTCAGACTGAGCCCAAAAAAGAGAAAAAACTGAGGCCGAACCTCAGGCCCATTTGGCACAATCTGTTTTGGGTTAAAGGTGTGTTTGGAAAAACACTCTCTTATATCTTATACCTTTTATGCCATCCCTTTTTATTTTGATATCTAGTTAAACAAGCTTTTCTGGATATCAAAAAATTCCAAGAAAATTCATGGAGCTTTTTTAATTTATTTATAGGTCCCTTGTATTTTTTTAGGTATTTCACTGTATATTTGATCTGTGAATTTTTACTGTGAAATGCAAATCCGGTATACGATATATTTTTTTCTTTTAAAAAAATATGTATGCATTGATTTAAATTCATTTTACTGGTTTATTCACTAACGACAGAGTCAGGAATACCATATGTCTTTTTTGCTACGTAATATTTATCAACGCTAGAGTTGGAAGTATCCATAGTCGAATATTCATTGAAGCTAGAGTTAGGAATATTATAAGTAGATCATTGGTAGTATAATACAACAAACCCTTAACAATTTAAGACAAAACCAACAATGCCGTCAATTTCAGGTAGGACGCTTAAAAGGTGATAATATCTTTGTTTTTGCGTAACTAGTCTTGTACCATAGAATCTCTGTTAACCAGTTAGGGTTTCTAGTGATCATAATATTAGGTGGCGACTCCTTAAACATGACCTTTTTCATCTAAGAACAAGATGCCAAAAATCTATTCTTTTGTAAAAAAATTCATTTTTTAAAGATCGTTGCGATATCGGGTATTGTGACAGAATGAAAACACCATTAAGGATTTTTAGGACTAAGCTTCACTTTTTATCTTATTATTACTATCTTGTTTGTTATGCATGTTTACTACTTTAAAAATAAAATATAAAAATACATCGTGTGTTTTAATATTTTTATACATAATTCAAAAAAACATATTTGCATGCATTTTAGATTTAATAAGTAGTTTACCGAATCTATGATCATGACCAATATTTTAATAACCCTGCAAATTTTAATTCATGAGAATTAATGTTCAATATTCTGGTATAAATGCTGGATTTACAAGTAAGTTGGTATTTAAATATCAGGAGTTCTCTAGAAAATTCTTAGAATTATTTTGAATATTCACCAATTTTAATTCAAGATATTTTTCACCATAATATACGAGTTGTGAAAAACTTTTTTGCTTTTCAGGATATGTGAACTCTGTTAGGGCACCTACATGGACCTTTCTACAAGAATTCATTTCGATAAACGAGACCATAATAAATTCAAAATGCTAGATTTATTTGCATGAGTGAATCTTTATCTTAAACCATAGACAGACTACTGGTTAGAAACTCATCAAAATCTTCAAACAACATCTAGATCACAAAATGCAGCCTACCTCGAGTAGAGTACGCTAGGGATGCTAATATTTTACCTAACTACGACCAGTCTTTTACCTTTAAAATTTCTAATAAAGACTAGTACACTAAAATCTCCTAATAATTATAAACCAAATAGTTAAATAGTGACTTCCTGAACCCCCAATACCTCACACCCGCGTGCAACAATATAAACATTTATATTTCACCTAAAAATAAGTGAATTACTCTTGAAGTCATTGTAGCAATCACCCTCTATTACTATTTCACTTATCTTTCTCTTCTTAAAATTTAGGCATTGGCATTATCAGGTTCAGGTTGGTTAATTGTTCATGCTTTTGGCACCAATCTCCTTAATAGTATATCGGTAAAAGCTACTATAAATTCCTTAATAGTATATTTAAAATCATCTAAATTCAATTTAATTCAGATGTTTTAATAAAATATCATATTTGAAATTTTTTTGAGTATCAAGAATTTAATTTTAAATAGAATCCAATCTCTAAAAATAAAAATAGTATACAAATAAATTAGATATAACTCCTCTGATTTACTGTAATAAAAAAACTTAATGTTAAAACTACTTTTTTTTTTAAATACTCACCTACTTTTTTTTTTATCACTATTCCCCCTTTTGTCAAGAGTTAATATGCATCATTACATTATTAAAACCTCAACAACACAGTCACCAAAACACTCTTCTTTTCTCCTCTCTTCCCATCCCATCGTAGGTAATATTATTTGTCCTCAATTTTTTGGCTTGTATAGTCTTGAAAAAATAAGACCTTAGAAAAAAAATATTTGGATTTGATTTTTTGGGTTATTTATGATTATGGTAGTGAAGAAAAATAAAAATAAAAATAAAATAAAGATAATAAGGATAATATAAAAAACAAAATAAATTAAATTCATTATTTTAAACATATAAATTCAACTTAGTTATCAATTACAATAGAATTAATTCCAAACAACTGTAAATAAAACCATTAATAAATTCATCAAATATTCATTAAGTGTGATTAAGTGTGATGTTGAAAAAAAAAAACACACAACAAATTAAGTTATGCCGTATAAATGAACTTGCGAATTAGAAATCGTAAAAGAACTTCTTGAAGAGTTCCATGTGATTGCTTTCTAAGCAGGTAAATATCATTAAGCTCCCATCATTATTTGGGCATCGAGCAATGTATGCCATGCCCTCGAAGCCAACAATTGCTGGCCCCATAAAATAAGGTCGACCCCAACCAAAATCAGCATCATATATCGGCATTGTCATCCAACTCACAATATTGAGGTTTGGACTCTTAAATGTGTGTGGCCCTCGCTTCAAAGCTTCTAAGTCAGCCTGGATCAATTGCAAATAATCAATGGCTGATCTCAAATATTCATTGTCCATTCTTTTCAATGCTCCACGGATTTTTGCTATGGTATCCACCAATGGCTTTGATTGGATTTCGCCTGATAAACCTAAAATTGCTGCTGTGAAAAGAACATTGCCACAGTATCCGGCTGGCAATGGTGGGTTCAATCTAGATCGCCCATCTGTTGGAATGTGTAATTTTGTTGCTTGGTCGTTTGTGATTCCACGTGCCTTGCAGGTGCATTGCCAAATATGTGCTGCTAGGGTTTCAAAGGTGCTATAGTTGATAGTACTGCCATCAGCAACGTCTTTTCTAGACTTGTTTTTTAGTGTTCGGAGTTGATCAAATGTGATGGTGAGGATTTTTGCACAAGTGGGTTCAGGATTTGATTGGATTTCTGGGGTTTGGTCACCGGAGATATGGGTGTTCAAGGGAGGAACGGGGTCGTATTCTACGTGATGCATAGCAGGGACAGGAGGAACTCGAGCATCAAGCAAGGTACGGTCAATGAACGGTGGGGTGGTAACAGATAGTCCTCTTGCTATTTCAGACCATGAGTTGATAAAATGGATTGCAGAAGTTCCATCTCCCAAGATATGGTGTAAGCCAACTCCAAGACATACTCCTCCACATTTGAAGAAGGTTGCCTGTTAGCAACATACACAGCACGTAAATCATAAAAAGAAAACACTTTAAGTTTCTAAAACTCAATACAAATTTAAAAAAAAAGTTTTTTTTATTCTAGTTTTTTAAAAAAACTAAAATAATACTTTGTTTCTTCTAAAAAGATGTCAAATTGCAAATAGTAATGTATGCATATTAATTCATTAAACTTGTTTTCCTATCAAAGAATGAGAGATGCAATGATTGTAGGACAATGTACATAAACACATTAAATATGGAAACTTATATATCTATTCTTATCTCTGTTATATAAGTCATGGCTATAACAGCTGTTTAATATATCTCTCCTATTTCATAAAAAAAAATCTAACTTATTTAAATGCAAACATATTTTTTCATTTAATTTATCTCAACGTTCAAATAAGATCTGAGTGGTTCAAAAAATTTATTTTATAATATGCTACTTTTCATTTCAAATCTAGCATAAACCCTAAAAAATATGCAAATCCTTTAACTCAATATATTCTACAATTAATCCTTACACATTCTGCACATATTATGCGTACTTTGCCTTGCATTGGTTAAAAACCTTACCTGTAACAGTAGTAGAGGATAGGAAAATATGTTTGAACGATCAACTTCTGGAATGAACTGCAGCATCTCAAAGTGGGGAGTAAAATCCCCCAATTCATCAATGGTAGATCTTGTTTCAGCCTCGACAAATAAAACCCCTTTGGAGTTACACAATATCGACATTCTACCATTTTCATCCTTCTCTAACCTCCCTGCCATATGGTAGAATGGCACAAGAGCCTTGCTAAGAGCCTCCTTGAGCACTTGAGGGTTAAAAAAACTGGAAGAATCATTAACTGGCTTGTAGAAGTATATTGTTGGGACGTGTACAATTGGCACCAAGAGGTCCAGATTTGAGCTCCATATGCTTTTTTTTGGTGTCTCTTCGGCAGGACGTACAATAGCTGACTCTTTTATTCGAATATCAACTTTTACCATCTGCACAGCAACAAAATCCTGTTAAAGTCCTGTTGATATATATATATATGTGTGTGTGTTGTTTAAATTGTTGAAAATCAACTCCATGTTCTTATCTTGAAAGAAAAAATAGAGAGAGAGAGATTCCTCATACCTTGCGGCCCTCTACAGAGAATAAAATTATTTTTAGAATTAGGGGGCAAAAAAAGCTTCGTCCCAACCCTCACGCACTCAGAGGAGGAGGAAAGAGGGGCTTTTGTACACAGTTGGTGAAGACGAATCCTATTTATAAACAAACAGTTTAACATATTTTCTGTAACGTTTTAGAATTTAGAGGGAAAAAAAATGAAAGTGGGAGTTATTTGAAGTGTCAGACAAAATATAATATTGCAAGTCATGCAAGGTGTTGCCTTGCTACTTCTCCAACAAATCTCAATTTCACAGGGATACAAATCTTAATTAATAGCTACTCGGGAATCACTATTGTGTGGATATAAGATGGTCATGGAATCCATGCATTTAATGTCCAAGAGCATTATCTCTAGTGTGGTTGCACCGGGAACGACAATATCTCCTATATATTGACACCTCATTGGTAGTTTAGTTTAAATTACTAGATAAATTATTGTCCTATATATTGTCATTATCCATTCATTTGAAGATAAAAAAAATATTTAGAAGTTCTCAATATTTTTTTTTTAAACTAGTTAATTTTATGGGTTTAAAAATAACCCGTAAAAATATTTAAGATGATATTTTTTAATATTAAAATAACAATATATTGAATTAACTTGGATCAACACGGGTTATGAAATTACAATAACCCTATAAAAAAATATATCAAAATAAATTATGAAGTTTAATCCTCAGTCAATTTAAAAATCTCATCCTGAAACTCTATTTTGATAGTTTTTATGATTTTTTTATTATTTTTGAATTTCATGCTTTTTTTTCTTTTATAATTTCAAATTTTTATTTTATTTTCTAGTTGAGATAGGGTTTTTAATTTATTTAAGGTTTTATAAACCTACAAAAAAAAAAAAGGATTTGAGGATTGTAATTTTAGAAAAAATAAAATCTACAAACTTGAGATTCATATCTAAAACCTTCTTCTTCGCTCATTAAAATTCATATCTTCTTTCTTTCTTTCTTTGTTGTAGTCGTATTTAGTTTCCGCTTCATTAAATTCTGCTAGATAAAAATACCATCTCTCTTTGAGAGACACATTCGCTGTGTCTCTCTGATCCTTTGCTATATGATTTTAATTACTCGTGTTCTTCATTCCATAACCATTATGAAATCCTAATTTTTCCATGAATTCATTCTACAAAATTGGCTTCGACTGATTGGGTAATGTCATACCAGCCATAAGGCCCATAACCATTATGAAATATGCAGTTCGTTTAGCAGGTCCCACACTGCATGATTGATTTTTTTTTCGTTATTTTTTTATCTCCAGTTAATTGCTAGAATCTTAGATTTTTTTTATTTTAAAAATATTTGTATTTTCTTGATATCTTTTCCAGACCACCTATCTAGTAGATCTATCCTTCCACAACTCAATCTTGTCTGTTACTTCTTCCACAAAAATATCTTGTCTGTTCACCTAGCTATTTCATATATCCTAGTTGTCCTTAATTGTACAGAATTTTACAAAAAAAACAAAGGCAAAACATAAATGTCCTTTTATTATTATTATCATCAATAATATTATTATCTTTATTATCATTATTATTGAAAAAATAAAAATCATGACCTTGATTTGAAGGATAGAATTGAAAATTATAAACACTTTGATAAAATGTCCAAGAAAAACAATAAAAAATCAAAAGAAAATGGACCAAATTAAAATCATTATTATCATTAAAAAAACAAAAATTATAAACTTGATTTGAGTATAAAATTGAAAGCCATAAATTTTTTGACAAAAGAGTAAAGGAAAAAAAAAAGAAATTAAAAGTAGAAATGCCGAGTCGAAATACCTTATATATACAAATCAAACACCATGGGTTAAATTGAAAATAAATAAAACTTTAATAGAAGAAAAATGACATCAAAACTAAAATGTTTGAATCTAAAATAACAATAACAATAAAGACCATAGAGTATTTACTTAGGTGAAAGAGAGAAATAAATAAATAAAAAAAGTGTCACCGGCGATACACTGGTCACATTTGAAGAACACGTGTAGCCTATAATGAAAGAGGAGACGGTGATGAATAAACTAAGACGGAAGAAGCTCATTCTTGACCGCTGAAAACCGTTTCCCAAAGTATACGGTGACTCCAATGCGATAGCGCGTCTTTTGCACATACCAGGAGCTTTTTAAATACAAAATTATTATTTTAATGATAAATTACATTATTATCCTCAACTAAACTTACAATTAAAAAAGCAAGGCTAAAAAACTCAAATACCCCAAACTACAATGAATTCAATAGTATGCATCCAAGGATACATGTATAATTCAATTGTGTATGAAAAGGCAAAATACTTACCTAAATACCCTTACTCGAGATCACTTTTTTTTTACTCTCAAGGGTATTTTGATTACTTTATTGTTTATTAACACATTGAATATATAGACGAAAATACCCCTAAACATATTAATAATAATTTATACAACTTGTAAAAATACTAAAATACCTTTAGTCTAAAAACAAATTTTATTAAAAAGACAAAATAATCATATTACACACGTAAAGCAATTCTAATCACACCATGAATAATGTTTTTCTTTTCTTGATCCCAGACATCTCCTCTTTGATTGATTCATGATTGTACATAAAATATTCTATCCTTCAACACTTCATCTTGTCCCCTTGCTATTTTCCACAAAAATCTTGTAGGGAAAACATGGATGTCCTTTTATGGTTGTTTTGTAGCATAAATGCGCAGCTAGCCTATGATGTCTTTTGGCTGTATTAATTCACAGCAATAAAAACAACTGGATTATTTCTGCCGGTAGAAGTGGCGGAGTCAAAAAATTTTAAATAAAAAAATAAATTATTAATAAATATTTGATATTATATGTTATACATATATGTATTATATATAAAAATTAATTTGAAATATATGTACCAGCTAAAGTTAAGCAAAATTAATTTAAAAATACTTTTAAAATAAAAAAACTTACATTATAATTGTTATCTTTGAGATTTTATATTTTAAAATTGTTTCATAATAGTTTTATTTTTAATCTCATTAAAAATATCTTTCATAATATATACAATAAATTTTCATTTATCTATTTCTAAATTTTTCAAGGATTAGAAAAGTTCTTGACAACAATTCTATGCTGATATATGGTACATAACATCTAAAATCATAGCTTATAAAGATTATTTAAAATTGATGTTGTTCTTGCTGGCTTGTTGTTTTGTACAAGTGGATTAAACATAAATATTAAATGTTTTTTTTAATTTATTTATTATGTCTTTAATTTTTTTTGTCCTATACTTCATTTTTAATCAATAGTAAATTCATTATCATCATTTTTCATATGAAATTCATAACAAAATACTTATCAATTCATTAAAACTCATTTCAATTCATAACTATTAGAATATAATATTATCCATACACATATTAATTCAACAAACCCATAAATTATTATAAACCATTTTTAATAACTAATTATAAAGAAATAAAACTAAAATTATATAATGAAACAAATAGAAAAGTAACACAGCTTTATATTAGTTTTGATCAACTCCTTTTCTATTATATTATGTTTGATTTAGCTGTTAAATTTCTATATTTTATTTAATTTGGATATTGATTTATCTACTATTAATTTATATGAATCACTTAAAAAAGTAACACAGCTTTATACCATGGAATAATTAAAGTGGGATCGAGATTGGCAATGGATGCAATTGTCCCCTCTTGCTTCTATGTGGCTTCGTTATTGCCTATTAGTGAAGGAGAAATAAAATAAGATAAAAGTGACGAGGATTATTTGAAAAAAGAAAGAAAGAAGAATCTCAGATAACTTGTAAATAAAATCATTAAATTTTGCATAAAATATTCATTAAGGGTGAATTACAACAACTTAGGTTATAGTACCATACAGATGAACTTGCGAATTAAAAATCGTAAAAGAACTTCTTGAAGAGTTCCATGTGATTGCTTTCTAAGCAAATAAATATCATGAAGCTCCCATCGTTACTTGGGCTTCGAGTTATGTATGCCATGCCTTCGAAGAGAACGACTGCTGGCCCCATAAAAGAGGGTCGACCCCAGCCAAAGTCAGCATCATATATCGGCATTGTCATCCAACTCACAATATTGATGTTTGGATTATTAAATGTGTGTGGCCCTCGCTTCAAAGCTTCTAAATTAGGCTGGACATGCAAATAATCAATGGCTGATCTCAAATATTCATTGTCCATTCTTTTCAATGCTCCACGGATTTTTGTTATGGTATGCACCAATGGCTTTGATTGGATTTCGCCTGATAAACCTAAAACTGCTGTTGTGAAAAGAGCATTGCCACAGTATCCAGCTGGCAATGGTGGGTTCAATCTAGATCGCCCATCTGTTGGAATGTGTAATTTTGTTGCTTGGTCGTTCGAGATTCCACGTGCCTTGCAGGTGCATTGCCAAATATGTGCTGCTAGGGTTTCAAAGGTGCTATAGTTGATAGTGCCATCAACAACGCCTTTTCTAGACTTGTTTTTTAGGGTCCGGAGTTGATCAAATGTGATGGTGAGGATTTTTGCACAAGTGGGTTTCGGATTTGATTGGATTTCTAGGGTTTGGTCACCGGAGTTATGGGTGTTCAAGGTAGGAGGGGGGTCGTATTCTACGTGATGCATAGCAGGGACAGGAGGAACTCGAGCATCAAGCAAGGTACGGTCAATGAACGGTGGGGTGGTAACAGATAGTCCTCTTGCTATTTCAGACCATGAGTTGATAAAATGGATTGCAGAAGTTCCATCTCCCAAGATATGGTGTAAGCCAACTCCAAGACATACTCCTCCACATTTGAAGAAGGTTGCCTGTTAGCAACATACACAGCACGTAAATCATAAAAAGAAAACACATTTTTCAAACTCAATATAAATCAAAAAAACTAAAAAACTAGTTTTTTTCATTTTCAAGATAGTAAAAATTCTCTCCTCTGAGTAGCCTATAAAACTACTGTCTAAATACAAAAAAAAATGCTAATAAATAAAATTCTAAATAAATTGAAAGTCATAGTCTAAATAAAAAGGAATAAAAAAAACAAGATAAATAAAGAAAATCTTGTGTAATAACTTCTTAGCTGAATTTAGATATGCGTGTTGACTCAAGTGAATTTGTCTTCGAATACTTAAAGGTAACAGGTTCTTTGCACCTCACGTGATATATTCTATAATTAATCCTTACACATCCTTCCCATGCTATGAGTGCTTTGCCTTGGATTGGTTAAAAACCCTGTAGAACACAAATAATTTCAATACTTTTGAACAAAATCCAAAGAAATCATAAAACTCACCTGTGCGAGTAGTAGAGGATAGGAAAATATGCTTGAACGATCGACTTCTGGAATGAACTGCAGCATCTCAGAGTGGGGAGTAAAATCACCCACTTCATCAATGGTAGAGCTTGTTTCAGCCTCGACAAATAAAACCCCTTTGGCGTTACACAATATCGACATCCTACCATTTTCATCCTTCTCTAATCTCCCTGCCATATGGTGGAATGGCACAAGAGCCTTGCTCAGAGCCTCCTTGAGCACTTGAGGGTCAAAAAAATTGGAAGAACCATTAACTGGCTTGTAGAAGTATATTGTTGGGATGTGTACCATTGGCACCAAGAGGTCCAGATTTGAGCTCCATAGGCTTTTTTCTGGCGTGTCTTCGGCAGGTCGCACAATAGTTGACTGTTTTGTTCGAATTTCAACTCTTACCATCTGCATATTTGCAACAAAATCCTGTTAAAGTCCTGTCTGTTGATATATGCTGTTTAAATTGTTGAAAATCAACTCCATGTTGCTTAGCTTAGTACAATGCAGTATATGTTAAACATTAATGAAGCAGAATTAAATATTAAACTCATACTTTATTCGCCTAGCTAGAATTTTCTTCTTAGAAGAAAAAACAAAATAGAGAGAGAGAGAGAGAGAGAAATTCCTCATACCTTGCGGCCCTATGTAGAGAATAAAATTATATGTAGGATTAGGAGGAGAAACTTGTTCCAATTCTCATGCACTCACTAGAGGTGGAGGGGAGAGGGGTTTTTGTACGCAGATGGTGACGACCACTCGTATTTATAGAAGAAAAAAAAAAAAGGGAAGGAAGGAAGAAACGAGGGAGTGAAGGCAGCCTTGAAGCTTCAAATTGAAAACAATTGGGGTGCGTTTTGCTCGCGGCAGTTCAGCCGTATTTTTCTAATTTATTTTTTCAAATTGAAAACAATTTTCTACTACCACGTTTTTTCTATCGCCGCGACTATATCCATCGAGATGCTATACTGTGTACGGTAAAAGTACAATTTGCAGGCGCTATTTATTTATTTTTCAGTAATAGGTGAATCACGCCTCGATTGTTTATGAAAAATAATTTTTTAAATTTTTTTTGTGTTTATTTGCTATTAAAAAATTAATCAATAAAAAACACATTCTAATAAAATAAAAAATTAGCTTGTTTTTTAAAAAAGTATTTTTTTTTATTTTGAGCAGAAAACAGTTTTCAGAAGTTGTGAAAAAATTAAAAATATTATATTATTTGCTAATTATAACAAATTTGATTCTGAAACTTTTGATTATTACATATTTTGTTTTGAATCTTTTTTTTTTCAATTGCACCTCTTAGAATTTTATTTAATTTTATTTTTATATTAACTTTGGTCATTATTTTTATGATTATTTTTTGCTTTTCTCTTATTATTTTTTTTTAATTAAAATTTTTTATCTATCAAATTTGGTCATCATTCTTTAGATTGTTACTTATTTTATTTGAAATAATTTATGAAATTTTAATGATTATTATTTTAATTTTATCATATTTTAATTTTTTTTATCTGTTTGATTTGATCTGCATTATTTTGATTGTTATTTATTTTATTTGAGATAATTTATGAAATTAGATTTTTTTTTCAATTTCATTATCATTCAACTTTTTAATTTGTAAATTTTGTTCTTTATTATTTTAATAAACTTGAAAAACAAATATCAACAAGTTATTTTGCAGCTCATTTTTCATGACATAACTAAACATTAGAAAATGTTTTCCAACTTAATTTTCATGACACTACCAAACATCAAAAAATAATTCACTTCACTTTCCAAAAAAAAACTATTTTCCAATAAATAAATAGGACGTAAGAGTTTGATAATATTTTTTTAAAAGTATTTTTTATTAAAATATATATATTAAAATAATATTTTTTTATTTAAAAAAATTATTTTAATTTTAGCATATTAAAAAAATAAAAAATATAAAGAAAACAAATTCAAAAAAATTAAATTTTTAAAACATGCACTCATCCACATTCCTAAAGTGTCACTAATGAGACTGTTCAAGTCTTAAAGATATAGCAGCGGTTGCTTTTTAAATTATTTTTAAAAAAAAATATTAAAAAAATATTTTTTTTTATTTTTAATATAAACATATTAAAATAATCTTTAAAACATAAAAAAATAATTTTAAATAAAAAAATTTTAAAATTTTCCGGTTAGGTTTGGAACACGGTTCTAAGAGCTTGTGTTGAGAGTGTGATTGCAGTTACTTTTTAAAGTGTTTCTCATTCAGAAATGTATAAAAATAATATTTTTTTTATTTTTTAAAAATTATTTTTGACATTAGCACATCAAAATGATCTAAAAAAAATTAAAAAATTTTTTTTAAAAAATTATATTTTAAAAAAAAACATTTTTAAAACATGAAAATAATAAGCATTCAAAAGCAAAAAAAATAATGTGAGGAACCTCCACGCTTTAAACACTGATTGAAAACATGTTGTAAACTGTATTTTTAAAAAATTATTTTTAAAAAAAATTAAAAAATTTTATATATTTTGAACCGTTTTGATGCATTAATCTTAAAAATTATTTTTTAAAAAAAATATTATTTTAATATATTTTAATAAAAAAAAATATTTTAAAAAATAACAACAATTATACTTTTAAACGTACAATAATTACCCTTTCACATTCAATGGAACTGTGCTATCATCATCTTCACATTCAATGCGCTGCCTGCCACCATCTCTGGGTGTTCTGTCTTTTTCTTTCTCTGTACTGCCAGGGCTCAGTTTTATGGGCCCCTGCCGATGCTAATTATTGTACGTTTACTGCCTTTGATTGTCCTCCTTCTTCCTTGATGTCCGCCACCTGCTAGCTCACTTTTTCTCAATTATAATGGTATTTTTTTTTTTCCGGATATTTCGGTAATCTACTACGGATTTTTACTATTTATGTAATATTAATAATTCAAAATATTAGTTTCAATATTAAAATTTTAATTCAAATACAAATATAAACAAACGTGAAACTATACTATTTAAATTTTAAACACAAATAAAAAAATATAAATTAAATTGATATAACCCGACCAACTTAACAAGTTTAAAAATAATATGGATAACTGATAAAAATATAATTTGAGCAATAAAATATACAATAATATTTTTTAAAAAAATATTGAGAATAAAATAATGGATTGACTCGAACAACTTAGATTAATTTTTTAAATTTATAATTTGATTCGTGAAATCATAATAACTGTAAATTAAATATATAAAAATAAATTATAAAACTTAATTAGAGGTATTAATAAGAATTGAGAGATCCTTGGAGGTATTATTAAAGATGAACCAGTTTCTTTTTTTATATTGGAGTTTAGATAGTAATTCATTTTCAATCTTTTCAATTTTCGGTGCACATACAACGAATAGTGAAAAGATTTTGTTTTTTATTAAATTGAGATATTTGAAAGAATAATAACAATTATTTTTTAAAATGTTTTTTAAAATATATTAAAACAATATTATTTTTATTTTTTAAAAATTATTTTTTATATAAACACATCAAAATTATCTATAAATATAAAAAATTTATTTTTTTTAAATACCAAAAAAACAAACTTTCTTAATACCAAAAAAAAAAACACAAAAACATTTCCCACGAGGAAGCTTGTGAAATTGGACCCCAATGCATGCCTGCTACGTTACTGCAGACATGTGAATTCCACGAATGAGGTTGAATGTTCGTGGGCCCCTCCCTTACGATGGCCCGGGCTAGCTGCGTGTGATTAATTTTTATGAAGTGGCCGTGTGGGAGTGTAGCCGTGGGTGAGGTTCACCCACAGCCATACAAGACAGCGTTTTGTTAAGAAAAATAAAATGCATCTTACTGATAGGATCCACTAAAATCAGAGATTGAATCGCAGGTTTTGAGAAGCAGCATTTTGCTGCTTCTCGTGGTGGGAAAGGAACTTCAACACCCACCCAATGTAATCTGAACAGTAATTTATTGTGTAATTTCTTTTTTTATTTTTTTTTTTCAACTTTTCCTCTTTTTTGTATTTTTTTTAAATTATCTTTGTTAATTTTACTATTTTAATATTGAATTAGTTAAAAATTTTGATTTGTAATTTTTTTCTTTAAAATACAGTGGATTACTACGATATTTTTCCACCCGGTTTTTTTATTTTATTTATTTATTTTTTAAAATTATTTTTATTGATTTTATTAAGTAATAAGCTAAAGGATGTGGATGATTCACTGTTCACCCACACCCAATGCTCTGTGGATTATAACATTAATCCATAGTGCATTCCTTTTTTTTTTTTACTTTTTTCTTTTTTTTTCTTTTTTTTTCAACTTTTACCCGTTTGCTTTTTGTTTTTTTTTTTCCCAAATTACTTTCCTTTTTTTCCCAACTTTTCCTCTTTATTTTTGTTGATTTTTTTAAAACATTATCTTTATCGATTTTACTTTTTGAATATTGAGCTGGTTAAAAATTTCGCTTCGTAATTTTTTTTCTTTAAAATACTATGGATTACTACGGTGTTTTCCCACATAGTTTTTCTATTTTATTTTTTTATTTTTCAAAATTATTTTTGTTGATTTTATTTTTCAATATTGAGCTGATTGAGAATTTAGTTTTGTAATTTTTTTAAAAACATTGTTGATTGCTACAGTGTTAATCCTCGTGATTTTTGTTTGTTTGTTTTTTTTTTATGATTTTCTCTGAAATTATCTTTTTCGATTTTAGTTTTTAATATTGAGGTGGTTAAAAATTACAATTACAATATGTGAGAAAAGAACTATAACTTTCCTCGCAAATTACTGTTAATTGCCATAGTGTTTTTTTCCACATGATTTTTTTCCAGTTTCTTTTGTGTTTTCTTTTTTTGTAATATTTTTTCCAAAATTATCTTTGTCGATTTTATTTTTTTAATATTAAGCTGGTTAGAATTTAACTTTGTAATAAAGCTTAATCATGTGGGGAAAGTATTGTGGCTTTCCTCACAAAACACCGTGGATTGCTAGAGTGTCTCTCAACATGGTTTTTTTTTTCTTATAATTTTTTCAAAATTATCTGTCAATTTTATTTTTTTTAATATTGAGCTGGTTGAGAATTACAATTACAAGTCATTACAATTAAGGCTAAATCATGTGAGGAAGCACTGTAGTTTTCATCACAAAACACTATAAATTGCTACAGTGTTTCCAATATTATTTTTTTCTTTTTTCTTTTTTATTTTTTTCTAAAATTATCTCTATCGATTTTATTTTTTTTAATATTGAGCTTATTGAGAATTTAGCTTTATAATTTTTTTTTAAAACACTGTGAATTGTTGCAATGTTTTCCCATATGATTTTTTTCAAAATTATTTTGTCGATTTTTTTTTAATATTGAGTTGGTTAAGAATTATAATTACAATAAAGCTAAATCATATGAGAAAGGCGTTGTAACTTTTCTCACAAAACACTGTGAATTGCTATTGTAATGGTTTTTTTTTTAAATTATCTTTGTCGATTTTATTGGAGAAAGCACTGTAGTTTTCCTCACAAAACATTGTCAATTGCTACAACGTTTTTTCTCATGGGTTTTTTTCCTTCTAAAATTATCTTTGTTGGTTTTTTTTTTAATATTAACTTGATAGAGAATTTAGCTTTGTAATTTTTTTGCTTTTTATTAACAGAAAAACTAAATCATGTGGTGAAAGCACCGTTGATTGCTATAAATCATTTTGTTCAGTCTCTAAGTTTTTTATTACCAACACAACTTTTTTTTCTGTCATGAAATATTAGCTTTATCATACCTTTAGTTTTTATTACTTATTTAACGCTGGTTCACAATTATAATACTATCAAGTACATTTGTTTTATAAGCCCGCGGGCATGTCATCTCGTTGTTTTATATATTATATCGATATCAATAATAAATTTTAAAAAAATATTTTAATATATTTTTATATAAAAAAAACAATTATTATCACCCTTTTAAATACTTCATTAAAATAATTTAATATATATTTATTAACCCCTAGCAAGCTTGTTTAGCCTAACCAGAGGCCAACTGCCAGAGTCCTTCCAGATAAGGTAGCAGGAATCATAAAACATTCAACAGAAGATTTTGTGCTCGGAAAAACTCCCAGCAAGTTAGGGACTTGTCTTATGATCCGCATTAACTCAGTAGAAAGCAGCTCATGAAGTATAAATTCAAATATTATAAATAGATAAGTTAAACCATTTAACTAACTTCACTGTCGAACTTAGGAGAGTTGGATTACAGATCATATGCAATTCATGCTGAATATTTTAATAAAACGATAGTATACTAGTTTAAAGGATTTCATAGTCCTATATACACCACCCTGAAATGCCACTAGCTGTGGATTTCGGCTTCCTTTGTAAAGCTCCAAGGCGCAGACATCACTCATGCGATGCTGGCAACAATGGCAGCAGAGCTATCCTACTATTCAAGCTTCAAGCTAGCATATTTGGATAACAGCTCCTGCATGAAATTGGTTAACTGATGTTTAGAGACAATTTCAATTATCTTAGTCATCATCAACTTAGCATGCAAATTGAAGAATACCTGATCTTCAGCTTCCATCCCCTCGGCGTTTTGCTTCTGAGCCCACTTCTTTGCATTTCTTTCCAGCAAAACATATTTCATTACCTGCAACAAAAACCAAATCAGTGTAGGATCAAATCAGTTTACCGAACTCCTGAGAAGCGTTTTCCTTTTGCCATCCTATGTGCAATTCATGATGTTAGGAGACTGAGATACAGAACACTGTACATCCAGTAATTTTGTTTTGGTGGTCTGGGATAGGTAGAACTCTGCTCTGGCTTCCTCCTGGTTCAAGCACCGATCAACCTGAAAAAATAGAAAGAGAACGAATTATAGGTTGTTACATAAACATAGAATCAACTTCTTTGGGATGCCAAAGTTTCAAGCATTACTGACCTTCCGCAGGTAATTGGAAAAGGAATCACCCCAAAACCACCACTCCAAAGATAGCTGAGAGTAGTAAGCAGCAGCTTCTGCTAGCATTATCTGCTCAAGTTTTTCATAATAGTCGGTGGTTCCATTCCCTCCAGCCCCTAAAAAGAAATCAAGTACCTTCTTTAGTAGGTTCCGATCAATCTGCCCCCCTTCACGCTCTTGAATGATCTGCCCATAAAGTCATATGCAGGGTTAAACCAACCTCAGAAAGAAGACAAACCATTATGAAACAACCAGTGAATGCTAACTGACCAGCCTCATCATTGCTTCCTGCAATTTACTGAATAGCTCATCACAGACCTGAAAATAAGATTGGATATGATGCTCAGCCAAATAGTGTAAGAGAACAGAAGCAAGAATAAGAACTAAACTACTTCATGTAGTTACTTACCAAATTGCAGAAGTAATATCTCATGAAGTCAGCAAGTGATGGATGTCTTTTCCTACGAATGTAGAAATAATCCAGGTCTGCAAAGGTTTTTGACAAAAAGCTTGCAAATTCCTTATACTCCAGCCATAATCGCGTGATTTCTGTTAAAAGTTCTGTACCATGTTTGTCCATTAACACTGGAAGTACCTAAAAGAGCATGCAAGGATGGAAAACAACGGGATGTGTTCATTATTATATTCATTGCACTTTGACAAAGATGAAAGCAAAAGAAATTGAAACCCTTCTCAACTGCCACGTCTCATTTCTCCACTTGTGTAAATTACAAAGACCACCAATCTAGACTAAGCTAGATAGCAAGAGAAAACAAAATTGGGTATGCATAATCATGAGTAAAGCATCTTGCAAAATTATCCTATGCAATAAGTTATAAACAAGAGAGCATGTCCTAGTGAGAGTTTCTCATACTTTGACATTCTTGGCCAACACATTTAAGATACATGAGAGCCAATTCTACCAGAGAAATTATGCAGAAGCGAAGAAACTGACAGAATTATTGATTATATATGGTAGAAATCTCACCCTTTCTTGAATTCTCTCACTTAAACAGTTCGTATACTTCTCATAAACCAGGCTGCAAGAGTCCCTACGCTTCCTTGTGCACAAAGTGTATACACACCTATCACTAGTGTTAAGGACATGCCAATTCTCGGCAACTAAAATCACATTCAGGAATATTGATTTATCTCGTCAAGTAGAAAAAAAAATCAAGATATCAAACTTCGACATGTAAGTAAACCATATTGCAGGATACTCATAAGCAATCATTTTTTCCGCAGGTGTAAATGGAATCACAGGGTGTCCGTCCATAATCATCTTCTTCTTCGTAATTACATCATCTATCTTCTTTAGCTTTTCATTCAACATCATGTCAGCATCCATCTTCATTTAGCTGCGGTCGAAAATATTTAAAATTGTAATGATTGCAGTTAAAAATCAAAGAAAGAGATAGCATGCATATCTGTATTGCACACTCATCCGACTATTTCTCACTTTCCTTTTAAAAATAGAATTTCTAAAGTCTACAATAGCATCCAAAACCCTTTGAACAGGCTAGAAAGTTTCTGGCGTTGACAATTAAACTTTATACCAAACAAACTACATCCAAGGTCCTGTTCTAATTAAGACCTGAAAAAGGAGTACACTTGTAGCGAAAAATATCAAGAGACTACTGCCATAGGAGACAGTATACAAGCACACATTCCAGAAAGTCTAATTCAAGATCCAATCAATATCCATAAAGCATGAAACTTTAGGTGACCCCATATACCAAAAAACATACAACCAGCAGTGTCAAGCATGTTTGGAGAGATTAATAATTGGACATTCACAGCCAGACAGAAAAATCGCAAAAAAATACTCAAAGCATGGAAATTTACATCACCCCACATGCCCCAACACAGAAAGAAACACTATCAAGCTGGTTGGAAATCTTAAGAAATTACAAGTTAGAAACTAATTTCTTTTCCTACGTTGCACGCAAAACCCGATCACAAATTTTGCACCTTTTGACCATCAAAATTACAAATTGTAATTGTAATATTCACTAAAACCCACGTGATCAATGGCCAAAAACAATTAAAATACGTTCAAGAACTACCTGGTTAAGCAAAAAAGTGAAACAAGAATCAATTGCAGCAGAGAGAGAGGAAGTGAAGGGAAAAGTGGGGTTTGCATTATACTTATAGGTGAAGGCAGCTTGCAGGGGAAGTTGAAGGGAAAGGTGGGGCTTGCATATACTTAAAGGGAGAAGTCACCTTGCAGTGCAAGTTGATAGGAGATAGGTCCATAGACCATAGGCTGTTGTTTATTCTGTAATAATTGTCATACTTTTTAAAAATATTTTTATTTAAAAATATATTAAAATAATATTTTTTTAATTTTGAATATTATTATATTAAAATTATAAAAAAATATGTTAATTTGATATTTTTTCATATACAAAATAATTTAAAAAATAGTTTGAATTAATTTAAATAAAATTCAATAAAGCATAAATAATAATAGCTATAGTTGTAAAAAAGAACTTAGATCCATAGATTCAAGATTCAGATTAAAAATTAAGTGATTTAATATGTAAATTAATTTATAAATTATAATTTAAAAAACCAAAATTTAAAATGATGTTAATTTAAAAAAAACAATTTAAGTAAAACCTGATGTAAATCACGTTTTGGATCAACGAATCACTAGATTGACAAGTCAACAAAGTTAATTTTTATAACTACGATAGTAAAGGCTAAGTTGCTTAGTGAAAAGTGGCACTAAAATATAATGTGTGTTTAGGAGTGTGGTAACTTTTATTTTTATGTGTGTTTTAAAAGTGCATTTCATTTGAAAAGAAAAAAATAGTAAATTGATATTGTTTTAGTGTTTTTTTTATAATTTTGATGTGTTGGTGTCAAAAATAAATAAAAAATCTAAAAAAAAAATATTTGATATATTTTCAAGCAAAAACTATTTAAAAAAAATATTTTACATCATAATATCAAACATACATGATTCAGATTGAGGATTAAGTGGTTTAAACCATAGATTAATTTATAAATTATGATTTAAAAAATAAAAACATGAAATGATGTTATTTTAAATATTTTTCTAAACAATGTTATTTTCATTATATAAAAAAACAATTCTAGTGAAACTTAATGTAATTCATATTTTGGGTCAATAAATTACTAGATTGACAAGTCCGGCAAAGTCAAGTTTTATAACTACGGTAGTAAATGCTAAGTTGTTTGGTGAAAAGTGGCACTAAAATATTATGAGTGTTCGAGAGTATGGTATATTTTACTTTTGTATGTGTTTTAAAAGTGCATTTCATTTGAAAAATATATTAAATTGATGTGTTTTTTGTTTTTTTTTTATAATTTTAATGTCTTGATGTCAGAAATAAATAAAAAATCTAAAAAAAATATTTGATATATTTTCAAGTAAAAAATATTTTTTTAAAATACTTTACATCATAGTACTAAACATATTTGTAGTGAATACTACACACAACTTCCTCTCTCTACCTTTGGTTTGAGGTTGAAATATTTAAATGACATGTTATACTATAACTTAAAATGCATGAATTTTTTACTGTAGAGGCAAGTATTGTTTATGCACACACGAATCATTATGGATAGTATTGTTCTGCACTGTGTATTTGTCAAAATTTTATTTTGGTACTTAAAGTTTTTTTCTCGATGATTTAGTCCTAATTAAAGGCCAATTGATTGTAATTTTTTAGGAAAAGATGGGGTTGAAAGAAGAGGGACTATAATGAAAAAGGTGTCAAACATGGATGGCATTCCATAAATTTCAACAACAAATACACTTTGATCCCCAAACTTTAAAAATAATGCAAATTATATAATTTAAGTAGCTCAATATTTTTCAAGTTTAATTTTTGTACAAAACTTATTTTTATTATTT
>Ga0307518_10000785_pt1 | contig 23816 bp, 26 predicted proteins | sample 25_EM_MG_FD_203889 | JGI IMG/M metagenome (GOLD analysis project Ga0307518, IMG submission 203889) | Populus trichocarpa ectomycorrhiza microbial communities from riparian zone in the Pacific Northwest, United States - 25_EM | ecosystem: Host-associated > Plants > Roots > Unclassified | place...
AAGGGTCTGGCCCAAACAAGAGATCAATCAATCACCGAATTTGAATGCGAGCGATGTCGTGCTTCAGGTCAGGAATCATTCGCACAAATGAGCACCTTTCAGGGACGTAGACCAAAACTACATATTTAGATATGATCTCGACCACCAGACACTATCGTCCAGTGAGGGGGGGGCTGGAGCACACCAGTCTGTTAAAACGAGATTCCCTTGCTTGACAAGGGCGGCCCGGAGTATTCATTCGTGGGAACGTGATTGACGAGTGAACTTGTTGCCTTTTAAGGGCATGTAGAAAGAGATTGGTAATGGCACTGTGTTCTAGAGGTACACCTTGCCAGCCTTAAGCAGAGACGGCGACGCTCACCCGAGTCTGTCGTGAGAAATTTTTTAGGTTAGACGAAGACCCCATTAAACGTAGATACGTTGTGCAGTCGAGAGTCCCACATTGAGGACGAGAAGTCTTACTATCACTTGACAAACACCATGTCTCAGAACTACACAACCACATATGTAAGTAGTGAAAAAATTACATAGGCAGGTAGAGGACCATGTATGAAGGAACTTGAGATAGAAATTAAATCAATGTGTGAGGTGTAGAAGTTGCCAGTACGATGCCGGTTTATCGCACAAAATGATGCAAGTGTACCTATGTCCCATCCGCCAAATGGAGAGCTGTCACACAGTGTCACACCTTACGTTGCAACTCCGACGCTTTGATAACACCAACGGCCGCTGTTATGTAAGCCTGTTTTACGCACTGCGGTGGCTGTTGCTGTCACTCCGTCACTACTCCGCTTGATATTGTCACGCTCTTGCCAATCACTTCATTGCAACAACAATCTCAATTGAAATGTCCTTTTGACTCTGTCTAAAAAGTGGGGAAGTATCTGAAGAACCTCATTACAGCTTTGCATGTTTATCTGTTGTGATTTGATTTCAGCCCTGACAACTTATTCTGAAAATAGCCCCTTTAGAGCAGTAAATTGCTTCCTGCTCATGTACAGACATCTTTTATTTTAAAAAAAAACAGGATATAGCCCTCTTGGTATATAGTATAACGTGCTCTGTATACGACTAGTACTTGGCTTGGATCAAAGTGTTGCGTGTTGTAGTTAGTGTTTTGCATCTCCATGTCATTTTGCAATACCGGTCAAGTGATAGTAACATAATGATTGAGGAGACTGTACGCCACGTATATTTACATTTCTTTCAGGGTGCAAGTAGACTGCAAATCAAGCATGTAGACCACATCGTCAAGCAATGGCTCTGCTGGCGCAAACAGCTTTCGAGTATACACAGGTGTACACAACTCCATATACTTGACTGATTCCGAAATTGACTAGATAAGTACACGTTCATATATTGTCGAACATGATGCATCAAACATTGACGCCAGTATGTAACAATCTATATTGACAGAGCATCTTCAAGTCTATCAAACCTTTGGCACGCGAATAACAGTGATCAACAAGTTGATGCCCTAATTTTACGACAAGGAATGAGCGAATAGTTCTCCCTAGTGAAATCAAATTGAACATACCAAAGCAATGATTCCGGAGATCCAGAATGCTTTACCGACAGGGACTGGATGGAATCGGAAGACAAGTGCGAAAATGATTCCTCCAACATTACCCATAGCTCCCACAATGCCACTCTGCGGTCCGGAATGTAAGTGTCATATATAGCGTGGGTGTGCGAATGAGGATCTCACCATGAAGCCATTAGAACCTTCATTAAAAGGCTGTGAATAGAAGATCCACTTTTATGGCAACTTGTACTCACAAGGATTGCAGTGAGGCACCAGCGAGAAGTTAACGCCGTTCGCAGCCTCGTTCGCCATCGCGAGAATGATGATCAGAACGATTACCACCGTCACTATGTTCCTAGTCAGCATCTTGCAGAGGAGCCACAAAGAAAGGAAAATATGCTTACAAGAGGAAGGGTGATTGTTATCAATATACACGCCAATACCCAGAGACAATAATCCTTGCGCGATACCCAGGAAAATCATGAGGTACTTCTTTCCAGGCACTCCCCATCTCCTGTACACTAAATCACCGAAGTATCCACCTGCACACGAAGTTAAGTGATAGTTAAACCAGTGGGGCGGGAAGATCCTTGCCTAAGGGACGGGTGAAAAAGTTGAGGAAGCCAAAGATGGATGCGAGCTGTAGGAAAAGGTCAGGATGGGAACTGAGGCGGTGTCGTGTCACTGACATATCCAGCCTTGGTGTGGTCGAAGGTCTTCGACTTGTACAGCGCAAGGAATACGTTTGCCAAGTTGGCATCAATAGCGAGCTCGTAGCCGAATGTCGTGAGGTATGCTAGAGCAGGAAGCCAGGTCAGAGGTGTAGAGGCAATCTTTAACGCAAGCTTGAGTGTAAGTGGCTCGCTGACGGCGTAATCCAGCTCAGAAACCATATCTGTCGAACCCGGGTCAATTATAGGATGTTCGGTGTGTAAGAGAAAATGACAAACTCTTGTCTTGGGCTGGGGCAACAGTAACTTGAATGTCTGCCAAGCCACCTTTTTTCTCAGAATCGACTTTGCCGTCGTCAGGCGTGATGTACGGCTTTTCGTCCTCTGATTCTGCAAGCTCACGTGAGTGCGCGATTGCCTTGTGTCTGTCGCTCCATTTGCCAGCAGGATGATCCGTTCCAAACATCATCATGGCAGCGGCAACGAGGAGCAGGAATGGGACTGGGACGACGACGAACGATGCACGCCATGCGAGACCCGGTCTGAGTCCAGCTGAAAGCAAGCCATTGTACAAAGCAATCATGACGACGAATGTGACACCCCCGCCTGCATTTCCCCAACCGCCAGCCAGAGCGTTTGCTGTAGAGTGTTTCTAAATTAGCAAGCAAATCAGTCAAGTTGGTTGGAGCCCAATCACCTGTTCCAACCACATTCTTGTCGAAAAATGCAGTGGTCCATGCCTGGCATGTCACGAAAGTTCCACCTAAGATACCAATGAAGAAGCGGATGAAGTAGAGGCCGTTGGCGGTGTGCGCAGTTCCAGCCAACCCTGAAGGGATTGCACCAAGAACAAGCAACACAGCCATAACTTTGCGGGGACCATATCCTGGAAATGGATGTAAGAAAGACGCGGAAGAAAGCCTGAGTTATACGGACGGTCGACCATTGGGCCTGCAATCATGCGAACGAAAAGGGTGGCGGATAGCGAGACCACATTAGAGTTTCCTACAAAAATAAGTACATATTGTGTACATTAGTAGCAGTTGATAGCGAATACCCACCGACTTGGGCAGAAGTCAAGTGGAGATCCTGCTTGATGACATCTGGAATCAGAGGGGCAAATGCAAACCATGACAGGCTGCAAGCGAAGACTAAGTTTCGGCCGTCGTATCATTAACATTCCTGGAACTTACAAGGCCACGAAAAATCCCAGCCAAGAGCTGTGGAGCAACGTCAAGGATTCGCAGCGGTGTAAATGAGGAAAGACGGGTCGTACAGATGGAAGTTAATCGAGTATTGGTTTCGAAGAGAAAACAAAGGCAGGGACGAGCATTTCAGGTTGGTAGGGTTAATCACAACTTCCCTGAAGCTGATGGAAGAACTGCGTGCGGCCATGAGGGGTAAGAGCTATCCTGAGGGGGGGGAGGCAGGGCGTCCTTCTGTATAAATCTCTGCTCCTCTTATGTTTTTTATGACTGGTGAATCTCTTGTGCCCAGGACCGCTTACGAGGATGCAGGGATGCAGTTCGAATCCTCGGGACGTGTCAAAGATAAGGATGTCCCCCCTGGAATATCGGTGGACGAGTAGATGCGGCTGAATGATAAGCCACGCCAGAAAGATAAGCCCCGCAAGAGATAATGTCCAGGAGCACAGGTCTGATATCTCAGCTGTCCACCGCAAATGGTCAGCGACATACCTCTGAGCAGCACCGAGTTCGAAATGGTTAGCTTCGCAGACGGAAGCAACGTAGTTCTAGGCCAAGGGTGCCAGTGATCGGATTGATTGGCACTGCACGTCACGAATGCCCATCCGATCGCGTCTTATCCGCTGACGTCGGTTGTCAAGGAAAGTGGGGGTGTCCGGGGTCCTTTTCTCGGGTCGCGCAACGATAACAGAAGACACTCTTTATCCTGTCGGTGCCTGCAAAAAAAATGATAAGGCGCTCAACTAACCTCGGAATGGACCAGGTACTATCGGGACAGCTGCTCCACAGACCAAGCAGGCCCGTGCCCTGCTCGCCATCTTTGCGTCTTCCCTGCGTCGACCAAGCAAAGGTCTATCTTAACGAGAGCCAAAGGAATCCACGCTACCTGTTTCTGCCCCCTCAACGCGCTGTAAATGCAAGACACCATGTCCGTTGCAATCGAGAGTACTGCAGCAAATGGAACACTCGGCCATCCAGAGGGCGTTCCACAGACATCTAGCCCAGTGCCAAAGACGATTCTCGTCGTTGGACTGGGGATGGTGGGGATCGGTGAGCATGGACGCCACACAACACACACGCTGTTATTTATCTTGTTCCCATCAAGCGTTTATCGAGAAAATTCTCAACTTAGATGAGGCCAAACGCTATCGACTGATTACTTGTGGGGAAGGTAAGCTGTTCGCATGCACTCCTTATCTCCTAGATACGCGGTATTTACTGAAAATGTCTTACACAGAGGCACACCTGGCTTACAATCGAGTGGCCCTTACTGAATATTTTCAGCATCGTTCTGTGGAGAAACTGTACCTCAATCAGGGTGGGTCATACATCAGACGCGCTGTCTCTTCGTCATCCAAGTATCTCAACAGTGGAGTGGTATGCTCAGCAGGACCCTGAGCGGTTTATCTTCTATACTGGTGAACAAGTGACTTCGCTGGACACTGCCGCCCATTTGGTTACCACCAGCCAAGGTCGTGTGATCAACTACGACTCCTGTGTACTCGCCACCGGCTCTGAGAGCACTCTTCCCCCATACATTTCCCCAGAACGCGTAGCAGAATCTAGGGGCGTGTTCGTCTACAGAAACATCGCGGATCTCGACAGTATATTGAGTTATTCCCAAGAAGATCATGTCAAGGGCGGCCGTGTTGGTGGTTCTTCAATGACTCCTTGACCCGTGTTAACGTATATGACAGGCGGTGGTGGTCGGCGGAGGATTACTTGGCCTAGAGGCCGCAAAAGCCGTCTTCGATCTGTACGTTCGTCGATACCGCAGCTGTCTTGTCCGCTAAAATGACAAAATCTTCTCCAGGGAGACCATAGGAAAAGTTGCCATTGTTAATCGCCAAGCATTTCCCCTATCTCGTCAACTTGACGATGACGGTGGCGAAATCGTCTTGCGTCGTATCGAGGCGATGGGCGTGGATGTTCTCACCAAGGCATCTGTAAAGGACATTGTGACCACCCCCGAGGGTGTCTTGACTGGACTTGTCTTATCGGACGACACACAACTGGCTGCTCAAATGGTCATCTATGCAATTGGAATCACTCCTCGTGATGATTTAGCGCGGAAAGCTGGATTGAAATGCAGGGAGAGAGGAGGGATCACCGTCGATGACTCTCTCAGGACCAGTGCTCCTGACGTCTATGCCATTGGCGAATGTGCTAGCTGGCGAGAAAACACTTTTGGTCTTATTGGTCCAGGAGGTATACATTTCAATCCCTACCGCGCCGCTGCACGCTCACATCTTATAGTCGAAATGGCTGATATCCTAACCTTCAACCTTACCCAAATCGAGACCGAACTTGGTGGCTTTAAGCCCAGACAAATGGTATGCCCTTCATTCTAGGAGAGGAAAGCCATCTAACCTAATACTCTGTTAGAACATGCCCGATTTGTCTACAAAGTTAAAACTCATGGGTGTTGACGTCGGTGCCAAATCCCCATTTGATTGAATGAGTGATCTGACTTTTAAGCTACAGGTTGCTTCATTCGGCGACTACTTTGCTGACAAGCGGATCTCGAGAGGAGCAACTACGCCACGTGTGAAGAAAGTCGAAGTTGCACGAAGAGAACCATCACGTGCCCCTCAGGAACCTCCTGCGAACCCAGCTTGGGAAATCAAAATCAACAACGCCAGTCCAGCAACCCAGAAGGAATCGCAACCTACAGAAGCGGGCACCGCACATTCCAAGCCCCAGGGCTCGACTTCTGAAATAGAATGCCTGACCTACAAAGATCCTTTTTCCTTCGTATATAAGAAGTACGGTCTTCTAACAAACTGTGACCGATAGACTCACGTCCTTGGCAACTCATTTAGGTACATCTTTACCGCAGACGGCAAATATCTCCTTGGCGGGATGATGGTCGGGGATACTTCCGATTACGTCAAACTCGTCAGCCTCGTCAAGAAGAAGGTGAGAATGATTAGATGCGGTTGATCTTCTTTTCTCAGTGATATTAGAAAGCTATCGAGGCGCCACCATCTCAGTTCATCGTTGGGTCTGGAAATAAAGGTGAAGAAGATGGTGCGGACCTTGACGATGATGCACAGGTCTGCAGTTGCCATGTGGGTTATACTTCCTATCCATATTCGCATATGAGAGTTCATCCCCCTGCAGAACGTGACCAAGGGCGATATCGCAGCGTGTGTTAAATCCGGCGTATCTGACATTAGTGATTTGAAGTGCAAGACAAAGGCTGGGACTGGTTGCGGTGGTTGCATGCCACTTGTTACTAATATCTTCAAGGTTCGGGGCTGGTACTTTGTATAGGATCCACGACCTGACTGCCATCTCTAGGCTGAGATGAAGAAGTCTGGACAGGCAATTTCCAACAACCTTTGCTCTCACTTTGCCATGACTCGTCAGGAGCTCTTTACCGTTATCAAGTAGGGCTAACAATCGATCTCTAACTTCCTGCTTACATAAATGCCCTTGCTATGCAGACTACGGAAGCTCAAAACATTCCCCGATGTCGTGAAGTCTGCAGGGATCAAACCAGACTCATTAGGTTGTGAGTTGTGTAGGCCTGCAGTTGGTATGTACTTTGGCACGTTTTTTATATTCCTGTCACTTATGGTCCATTATAGCCTCCATCCTTTCGTCACTTTACAACGAGCTCGTTGTGGCACCGTCGCACCACGCAAATCAGGACACTAATGACAGGTGGGTCCATTGCTCTGCCTTTCGTGGAGCATACTGTTGAATCAGCATGTAGGTACCTAGCAAACATGCAACGGGATGGTAAGCGATCTTGAGCGTTGTTTCATGTTTTCTTGATACTTAATATCATTAGGAACCTTTTCCGTTGTTCCACGAGTCGCTGGAGGCGAGGTAATCTTCCACACCGTTATCACCTTTCCAGGGTTCACCCAATGGCACAGATCACACCAGATAAGTTGATCGTGCTCGGACAAGTTGCAAAGAAGTGTAAGTAGTTCTAATACACCCGTCGCTCCTAATTGCTCAAACTATATATAGACAACTTGTACACAAAAATCACCGGAGGGTAAGACTCCGCCAACCACGTCATTATTGTAACCCACTCTAAGTGTCCGTTAGGCAACGCATTGACTTGTTTGGCGCTCGGAAGCAAGACCTTCCAGACATCTGGGAAGATTTAGTTGGAGTTGGATTTGAGAGTGGCCATGCATATGGTAACCATTCAGGGCGGACTTCAATTCCCCAAAGCTAAGGTGTTTTCCAGGCAAAGCCCTGCGTACTGTCAAGTCTTGTGTCGGATCCACCTGGTGTAGGTACGGCATTGGTGATTCGGTCGGATGTAGGTGGTTTTCGTGAATTGTTCTGCACTGCATGCTGAACCACTCTTCAGTGGCGATCCGTCTCGAGGAACGTTACAAAGGCATCCGTTCCCCTCACAAGCTCAAAGGTGGTGTTAGTGGTTGCATTAGAGAATGCGCAGAAGCGCAGTCCAAGGACTTCGGTCTGATTGCTACAGACAAGGGGTGGAACAGTGAGTCAACTCTTTGTAATCTTTCCACGGCTAATTTTGCAATCAGTCTTCTTGGCTGGAAATGGCGGTAGCAATCCTCGCCACGCCACTCTATTTGCGAAGGACGTCCCACCATCCAAGGTTGTGCGGATCCTTGACCGCTTCCTTATGTATTACATCCGCACAGCCGACAGGCTCATGCGTACCGCTCGCTGGGTCGAGCAGTTCGAGGGAGGAGTCGATGTGGGTTACGTGATTTTCCCTTCTTATATCCTACTGACTTTATTTCTTTCTCTTCAGAGACTGAAAAAAATCCTACTGGACGATGAACTTGGTATCTGCGAAGAGCTCGAAAAGGAGATGGAAGCCTTGGTTGGGACGTACCATGACGAATGGAGCGTAGTCGTAAAAGATCCTGCCAGAAGGCGACAATTCCGTCAGTTCGTCAATACAGTAAGTCCCCCCATTTATTTGCACTGTTCCTACTGAATTGTGGTCTAGAACGAGGGCCAAGACCAGATAGAGCCCATCAAAGAGCGTGGTCAAAAGCGCCCAGCAGACTGGCCGAAACAATTCCCCCCGAACAAATTCCATGCATCCTCCGTCGCAACACCAAAGTCCGAATGGAAATGGCGCAAGTTAGCTACGATTCAAGACTTGGAGATCTCTGATGCCAACACGTAAGTGCTTCGATACTTTCGCCATCCCACGCTGAACCGTTATCCAGGTCTGCCGCTGTCAAATATGGAGACTCCCAACTAGCCCTTTTCCATGTGCCCGGCAAGGGCTTTTTTGCTGTTCAGCAGGTAAAAGGAAATAATTCAACTGCCCGTATTGTGTTTCTGACACCCTCCCCAGATGTGTCCCCACAAGCGGGCCTTCGTTCTTGACCATGGTATCGTCGGTGATGATATGAATGGCAACCTTTACGTTTCTTGTATGTCTCTTCATTGCATGTTAGAAAGTGCATTCAAAGAGCGCTGACCTTTGAAACAGGTCCACTCCACAAACGCAACTTCCGACTCACCGATGGCGCCTGTCTGAACGACATGGACTACTCGATTATCTCGTTTGACATGAAACAGGAAGATGACAATTTGCTGGTTCTACTGCCGGAGCCCGAGCAGCTGGACGCTGTCATCGGCACGAGTAAGTGGATGGTCAAGCAGGCAACCGCTGAGGTTATGTCTCGTGGCGGGGGTCAAAGCGTTGAAATTGCAACCGTGGATGGTCCCCCAACCGCAGATACCACCTCGTGCAGTGGAGCGGGCAGTTCTTGTGGCGGCAACTCTACTCTTGAATGGTGATCTATGTTGGTTACTGGGTGATGATAGATGTCGGTTTCCCCTCTTTTTGTTTGTCTTATGTATTACCAGTCGATCTTATTCGCTGTACAAGTAATAAGAGTTACTATGGAACTCAGAAACTGCTGGCTGGAGCCGGCTGATGCACTTGTTACCTGCCATCTTGTGTGTACATGGCACTTGATAATGGCGATATATGCGCCTCTTTCCACAATGTCAAGGCTTGTATGATTCATGTGATTCATGCCATGTCTTCTCAACTTAACACCCCAGTGCCCACTCCCATCTATTGGTCCAAAGTGGAGGACCATAAAAATTAAATGGTTCATTCTCAACAGTCACAGATTGGCAAGTGAATGATAATGTGTTTGCATTTTTGATGTGCTTTCAACCAAAGGTATCACTTTGACATATGCAGTTGGAAACTATATCCACTTCAAGGGTTCATATATCATACATATGTACCTACAACATATTGGGTGGGAACATCTGAGGTACTACTAACTGCAAGCAAGTATATAATCACAAGCGGCTTGGAGTCACAACTTAGCATAAAGGTTTCCTTCTTCCCGACCAAGATACCATATCGTCGCAACCCGAACCTCGTGTAGCCACTCCGCAACTATATCGTCACTGAAGACATTTCGGTCATAGAAGATATGATACTGTAGCATCTTGCGGCTTGTCATGGCACCAATATACAGCTCTGCCGACCTTGAATGCAGGAACGTTCTCCAATACGCAATGCGGAGCGCAGGCGTGCTGTGCTGCGAAGGCACAGGTGGCGTACCTACAGAGTATCCAGCCCGACTCGGGTGTTGGGCTCCAGAAAGGGGTGATAAAAGGTGGCTGGACGGCAACGGGTATTCAAGAGGGATAAAGGGATCTATCTGCAATTTTCTAAGGACCGTTGGGCTTGTTCAACGAGAGGTTTAGTGGACTTACGTTACCGACACTCGCTCCGATCTGAGTCGAGATCGACCGGCGATCGTCCACCCATTTGATTGGAGGACTCCCCGCTGGTTGGGTCTCCCCCTTATTTATCCATTCCATCGCAATGTCCCTGGACTTTTTCACTGAGTGACTATGGGACCCGAGGATGATTTCCAGAAAATTCGGGTGTGCGATGAACCTTTCTGTCTGGATCTTTAACAGTTTTGTACGATGTAAGAATCGTTTGAACGAGAGAAGAGAAGAAAAGGGGGGTGCACCATCAGCCCAATCAAAATTCCGAATCTCTCCGCTGGAGCCAAGAGGCATGAATGGAAGGACGCAATGAAAGTAGCCGACGTTCAGCCCGACTTCGCCTGCACCTCCGTTCTGAAACCATTGTTGGTCCATATAGGGGCGCAGATTGAGTGGACCCCAGATATGCATGGGTTGTCGCTTTCTGTACTCCCATTCTTGGTCCCCTATCTCGCCTCGAAGATAACGTCGGCACAGGACACGCGTCATGGCCACCTGAGTGAGGACAAAATAGGCGTAGTTAAACGTGATCCCGTGACGTCGACAATTGTCCACGACGAGTTTTGAAATTTCGGGAGAGAAATACGCAGAGCGTACTCCAGAGACAGCAGGTGTGACAGACGTGTTGGTCTTCAATTCTGCCGGTAAGGTATGGCCTCCCTATTCGTATGTCAAATCGTGCATCCAACGCCACATAAATAATTATTCTTGATGCATACCTGAAACATGCGATACTTGACGGTATATAACACGAATCCAATGGCACGTTTCCACCTCCACTGGGCATCGTTAAGTCGACTGTACGGACCGTACCGGACATGACTTTCCAATGGGAGACACATGGCTAATCTGTCTTCCAAGGGGGCGACAAGGTGTTCGATGGAGGACGACAACGTGTCGCAGAATGTTCGCATGATGGTGCTCGTCGAACAACTGTCAGTGATGCAGTGAGCGATGAGAATAACAACATGGAAGCGGCGGCCGTCGTCCGTTCTTCGGAGAACATACATCCGAGCCAACAAGGCTGTGGACAGGGCCGGCGGACCGGCAAGAACGTCTGACACGAAGGCATTCGCATCTTCGCGGGAGGCTACGTCCTGGTAGGTCACCTCGTCAGGGACCAAATTGTCTATGCGCTCCTCGCATACGACAAACCGGACACCGTCTCCGGTGTTCTGGGTCACTGCGACTAGTAATGGGAAGCGTCGTTTTATAGATGTCCACGTGCCAACTACCCTTGGAAACGTGGGGGCGGTGCTCTGTAGGTCGTATAGCTCAATATTCATGGCAATATCGGCAGTACCATTGTAGAGGATGTCCCAGTAGTAACTGGTTTCCACGTCACCAAGTGCCCGATGAAAGGCGCGTTTTCCAGGAGACGAATCTGCTAAAGTCCATGCAGTGACAGTGGCCATTTGAGGCGCGCTCGCAAGTGAAGTGAGTCGGAGACGGTGGGGAGAGCCATCTGGATTTTATATGGGAAATCAGGATCAGGACAGTCAGGGAAGTACCATGAGGTAGTTGCCAGCGTAGGGGCATGTAAGTTCGTCGTGAATGGTATAGATCCTATGTGGAGTAATGGTTCTGGAATGATGGAGCCTATCTCACCGGACACCCACGCTGCCACCCCGATGGGTTCTGGGCACTCGACCCACACAGCAGGGTAATATAAAATTGGAGGTGCTCCCGTGATCAATTATGTATTACCTTGCTGCTGGAGGTGGAAGGGGTGGTTTGCTAGGGCTGATCATACGACAACACATACCTTTCTGAGTCGTGACATTGCAGGTATAGCCTCGTTCCCACATCATAACTAGCGTCAGGGAACCTCGGGGCCTGACGTCGACGCAAGAGCCCTGTGGCAGCAATAGTACTACATAACGACTGGTGCCCAGTTGCCTTGAGCCGCAGTTTGCCAGGAGCTGGTCTTGTGGGGGTACAGGTGTCGCAGACAAAGAGGAGTAAACCGCGGTGAGTGTGCGGGGGACCCAGAATAGCTGGATGAGTATAGGAGGATGTAGGTAGACCACTAACTAGCTGGTCAGGCTCAAGTTGGCGCGTGAGGGTCTCTGTGATCGGATGTGTGGGCCGATGTCATTAGTCTTCAGGGGGAGTGTATAAATATAAATAACATTACGAACTTGTAGGGCCACTGGAAACGGGGTGTAATAATCGTCCACCTAGATTGCACCTACTTAGTTCATAGGTATCTATCATGGGTACAGTGTACTTGAGCATCGATGTGCCCCGGTCAGTCGTGTTGACAAGAAACAGATGAGTAGCTAGGATATAAAAGTACGTGAATATGCAACCGGGTGCACAAAGCATTGACAGCAGACCTACAAAAAGTATCAAGCGAAAGACCACCGATCTACATGTAACCATGGTATATACGGGATATCTCTCGCGGGACCAACAACCAAAATGGAATTTAAAAAAAAGGCGGGACGAAAGCCTGCATACCAGGCCCTGTCATCAAACGAGAACGCCTCACATGATGATACATTCCTTTTCCTCTAATTTCGCACCCTGGATACCCATTTCTGCAAACGTCGCAGGTCCCTTCCCAGCTGGCCGTTGCGGCACTTTGGATGGGGGCGGGGTATCCTCCGGAGGTCCACCCGCATTCGGCACAGGAGACGTCACGCCGCCTGGTGCAGGGCCGCTCGCGCTGCGCTGGCCAGGAGGACGTCCTGGTTGGCGAGCAGACGGCGGAGATTGCGTCCTAGACGGAGGCAAAGAGTTTCCCGACGGGCCGGAACCAGGATCCACGAGGGTATATCGGTGCTGATTGGGGAATTGCCTAGGGTTCTGACCCGCCGGGCGGATGCGGGGACTCACGTTTGCGGCAGCATTGTTCTCTGGTATAGCGGACATCGGTTGGTTTGGAGCTGGTATAGGGGGAGCCTGAGTAATAGGCCGGGTTTCCGAGCTCTTCCTGATCAAATCAACGACGCGCTGGCTATCCTCGATTGATGGGCGTGCGTTGCTAATACCACTGTCCGCACTGGCACGCTCGGAGCGCTGCTTAGCTTGGGTGCGTTTCCGGACAAGTTTGTCCTCGGTGATGTGGTCGTGTTCCTGTCGAGAGAGCACCTGCGGTGCAGGCTGCTGTAACGCTTCGAGACGTTCAACAGCATCAGCGTTGCCATGGTCTGAAGCCTTTCGATCCCAAGTCGCCATCAAAATTTGCAGAAATAACGCAAACTAGGGCCTACCAGTTTGTACCATCTCATGGCTGCGTCAACGTCCTTGGCACCACCCACCCCAACTTCCTTGTAGTACCCCATTGCAAATTCTGCACTGGGCAAGCCCTTCCGGGCAGCCTTCTCTGCAAAGGTGTATGCAAGGTTCTCGTCTTTGTCAAACGCACCCTCCGCGCCACACAGGAACCACTTGCTAAGTGCTATGTCTGCCTCGACTTCGCCCTGCTGGCTGGCGAGCGAGTAGTACTGCACGCTGAGAAGGGGATCGAATGGAAAGGGTGGGATTGCAAACTCATACGCGTGTCCGAGCTTGTACTGTGCGGCTGCAAAGTGGAGGTATGCCGCACGTTCCAGATGGAGTCGAGCTTCTTGCTGGGTTGTCGAGTGTGGTGGGACGACAGGTGTAAACAATTGTTGATGAACGGTGACATGGGTGAACTCCCCCAGGAGGAGGAGGCCAAACACATAGGCTGGCTGTGGAACCTGGACGGTCGCAAGCGTAGCCGCACGGTGCAGGAGTGGGATTGCGACTTCGTGCTGAGCGGGGAGACCCAGCTGGCCCATGAGGTTGGCCATTCCCAATCGCTGGGAAAGAATAGGGGTGGGAAAAAGACTCGGTCACGTGCTGAGTAGCGGAAACAATCGGCCCACATACATAAATGCAACTCTCGATATTACGCTTTGCGCCACGTTCGAAGCATTCGCGGGCGTGTGTGGCATCATTGAAATTTTCGTAGTCGCGGCCAAGTCTGAACCACGCCTGGGAGTATCCGAACCTCGCAGCTGCTTCGAAGTCACGGAAGGCAATGCGAGGATTGTGTTGGATGTGTTCTGGGTAAGCACCAGACGCCGCAAATGTTCCCCGAAGGTAGAGGGCCTCTGCCACGTACATTGGTGGGGGAGTGTGGGTCTGGATAGATGCCATCTGCAAGACCATCGGCACCGCTACTTGGACGAGGCGATGCAGTTGTGGGTCATGGATCGTGACGGGTCCGACCACAGGGGTATCGCTTGACGCGTTCTGCTGCGCGCGGTCGACAAGCAAGAGGACATCGCGTGCCCAGTTGATCTTTTTGGCAGGGTCGTGGTTTGGTTGTTGGACTGTGGGGAGAGCATTGGTCAACAATGGAATGGTCGGCAGAGGAGCAGTGAGAGAAGGTACGCCATTTGCTTGCTGGGGTGGTGACGGGAGTGTGGGAGAAGCATAAGAAGGCGCAGGGGCAGCCCTTGGATGAACGTGAGACGGTTGTGGAGATTGATGATATGACATGGTTGCCATGGGCGGTGAAAGAGCAGATTGTGGGAGCTGGGGTGGTGAATAGCTTTGTGGCTGTTGAGGCGACGACTGTGGGAGTTGTTGAGGCCCCGGCGCAGTACCGGACGGCGAGTTCCAGGGATTAGCGAATGGCTGTGGCAGTGAGGCTCGATGGGCCGGGATCTGTGATGGATGGACGAATCCACCTGGGCTGGCACGACACTGCTGGGAGGGTGCTTGCAAGCCCGCGGGAGAAGAGAATCGGTTTGCGGGCTGGTAGACTGCGTCGTCGAGGGTTCGGGCCATCTGTTTATATAATATAGAACGGCATTACGCCAATGAGCTTCCCGAACGCTAAGTCGCGAAGTGACACGAGGCGTACATTAGCTGGAAGACTTGGGTCCACACGATGAGGCCTTGGTGCCGCCAACGGAGGATCGAAGTGGGGGAGAGATGGCGGGGGATACGGCGATGGCACCGATCGCGGTTGAGCGAGGAGTTCCGGAGGAAGAGGGGGTACGGGAGGGGGCTGGTTCGCGGGCTGGCTGTTTCTGGCAGCAGCGTCCTGCGATGGTCGAGGTGGAAGGGGTGGGATGCTCATCGTGATCTAATGATCAGGAATCAGCTTGGGTGTCCCAGCGCCTCTTTGCCAGTCGAACGTGCCTCGAATCGGCCTTACGTCTCTCGCCACTTCGGGGATGACTTGGTCAACGAACAAGCTTGTCCGTGGATATATTCCAAGGATCGCACCCCAGCTGGTGAGTCGGGCGCCGGAAGCTGTACCGTACCTGACTCCTCAGATCTGTCAATGGGAACCGCGCAGCCACCGTTTCACCCGCAGCAGCTGACGACCTCAGGCTTGTGCGTCTCAAACCCAAGGTGGGTACTTCCCTTGAATTTCACTCTTCTCAAGCTCGAACTGTGGGTCGTGTCTATTTTTGGTTTCCCGTCGTTAATTTTATCCATGGGCGTCAATCTAATCGTCGATAAATCAAACTGGCTGTTTCCCCTTGCGAACCATCAATCATGGCTTAATGTCCCTTTTAATGCTGCGCTCATCCCGGATCTCTGTTTCAGGCGCTGCTCGGAGGTCTACTTTTTTGTCCCCCAGTTACCCATGCAGTGATTCGATGCACATTAAAATTTCCCCCACAATAGGAAGCACTACCTATGTATGCATTCGACAGTGCAATCCATGAGGAAGTAATTTCCGACAGTAGCAGTGGCTCCTTGTCAAGGTTCTCACCAACGGCGATAACAATCCCCATCAACAGGATAGCCACAGCCTGCTATACGTATGATACAGCGCGCGGGTTGTTACTTACACTGATTCTCGCATGCCAGGCGGAACCTCCAAGGCCGCTTTTGGCCTTAGGGCTGTACATGGGGCATTCTATGACGCCGAGCGTACGTGTCAAGCACTGCCCAGACACATTGATCCGTGCATTTCTCGGAGGATGAACTGCGGTTCCAACAAGGCTGATGCACAGGTTCTTCAGCTTGTATGTGGCCATATACTTCCCTTGTTGGCTGATACATTGACATGTTTATTAAACTAACCGAGCGACCTCCAGAGAGCATAAGAATTTCTACTATAGAGTATATCACCCGGGGAAGTGCCGGCGACAGCCGGCATGAGTCCTGCGCAGGGCCCATTAAACCGCCATCATGGAATACAAAAGACAACACAGCGTTGTACAGAGTTGAGGTGTTGTATGTTGGAGTCAACCAATCACGCGGGGGCAGTCCATCACAGCAGAGATGATACTTGCCCAAACAAAGCGGTCATTCATCATGCGTAGGGGTGTTACCGTCGAGGTGCCATCGTCATCAGTGGCATTATTGTAGTTGTGCCCAAGGTGATAGTCATCGATCAACGTGTACATAGTGTCTTGTCATACTACTACATGACAAGTGCTAGGTTCGGCTTTCTGCGGCCGACGACAGGGCGTGCACTTTCTCACGAACATTGGGTAGCCCAATTGCCTAATCATTTATATTTGGCCTTCGAAAGAACGACTACATTCTTCCTTCTGGTCAGTGGGTCTACCTATGTAGGCGCGCCTACGTCCTGGAATATGTCCGCAAACTACACTCCAGACGTCTATTAAGTAATACCAAAAGCCTGAGCGCAACATTTTTCGGCCCAAGGCACATTGATCTCACCCCCGTATCCACCGTACACATTTGCTCTCATTCATAGTTTTTCTCTACAGTTGCCACGATTTCAGTCCATGGGGTTTCTATTCGAACTTCGAAGCAATCTGTACAACAAGATTCCTCATCATCCAGACTAGCAAAGAAAGAGGCCTTACTTTTTATTATGTGGTGTTTTGGAGCTTCGCATTATCACAGCGTGATGATCTAACTAAGGAGGTCCGCTTTCCCCAAGTGGACTGCCACCGTGATCCGCGACATTCCGGAAGCTCTTGCGGAGAGATGCGGGCAAGCGCTGGGCCCGGAGTCCGATCTCTTCCAGAACGTCCGCGGACTATTATCGGAAATGAGCTTATCCGTGCCATTCGGCGTTGCCAAAAAAAAATGCCACCGTACACTTCCTCCGCCAGTCCTCGGATGACCAGTGGCTTTTCCGCAGTGGACCGCATGATCATTTAGCTAGGACCTGGAAATGACGTCAACACCATGAACAGGCAGGGTTCAAACAGGTCTTCTTCGCTGCTGCTACATGGCAGCAACACAACAGTGAGTACTTCGCGTTACCCTCTCTAACAACAGCACATCCCTCCAATCAGTGACTGACTTCAAACTCTCCCGTGTTATATATGTTTCATGTTGGCAGATTGGAACGACATATATGTTCAATGAGTATACATGTGAGTGACATCCCCATGTTCACGACACCTGAGTTAGTTATCTACTTCATCTTTAGTCAACGCTCTGTTTTTGTGCCTCATGGTAACTGGAGGCCGACTATTCCCTTGGAACGAAGGTTTTACCACCAGTCGCCTGGTAGGCAACTTAAGGGGACCATACCACCCACTGCGTCACTGCATTTCGATCGAACATCCAAGGCTATCTAGAATACGTCGCACTGGCCTTAGTACAGCCCTCAAATGTCCAGGTCCGTGCTATCCAATGGCAGTCTGAATAAAGCATCCATTTCCTACCTACGGGCTTGACAGGATGTCAATGATTCACTTCCTTCGGACACTGGAAATGCGAACCAATCACCAAGATACTCCATCCAAATGCCAAGCGAGTTCACCAATAAGTATACCATGTGCACATTGTACCTATACAACAATTGCTACAAGTCTCTCATCACGTGAAATCGGGATTACTTGGACAAACTGCTTCTCTCTTTGTATTCATCTTCTCCCACTATGCCTGTCTCTCCATCGCCAAGTCCTAATCAGAGCTGGGGACCTTGCCACCACCATGTGTAGCTGCGAGCCATCAAACCCTCTCATGGGTTGTCATCCACATCCATTGAGGTATCCTGTCGTGAAGTGATGATCTCCTTGTATATGAGGACTGTCGGCCAAGAGGTGCGCGGATAGCGGTCAGTAACATGTCCAGTCCAGATGCAGCAGCCCAGGTCGAAATGTCATTTCACCCAGAATCACATAATGCGCGCGTGTAGTGCACACCTCATCCACACCAATCAAGACCATGGCCACGATAGAAAAACATAACCAACACCAGAAAAGGCGGCAGAGGGATCAGCTAGACTTACCCTTGAGTTCCTCCTTCTCCAGCGGCTCGTCTCCATTTTCGAAGTCGAAAAACGACGGATCGATTGGGTCCGCGACGGGCTCGTCATCAGGATCATGATATGGCTATTGACCAGTGTTCGTGGCGGTCAATGGACAGGTGAGGGAGCGAGTAACAAGCAGGGGATCAATATGAAAGAAGTGAGTGGATATTTAGGTAGAACATGACAACACTGACCTCAAAATATGGATGTTGTAGCGCCTCAACAACGGTAATGCGTCGTTTTGGGCTAAATGTTAAGCACTTCTCCAAGAAGTCGATCGCCTAGTACAAATGTTGACACCGTATGCAGTCGTGCCAGACGAAACATGGGGCGTGAACACCAATACTAACTAGAATCGTAACAATGGACACCCACCAATGGGTTTGTACCAGCAAACATCGTGCTAAAGTCCTTTCCTTTCCGAAAGGGCAATGCACGAATATATTCACGAGACCTCGGTGACGAAATTGCATAGAAGTCATCAATGGAAGGCGTGCCAAGGATGTCAAGGATAAGTGAAAGTTGGTCGTGGTCTGAAACATGTGTTAGTCGCGGTAGAAGTCGATGGAAATGGTGTCGAAACATGCGCAGAGATTTTGAGAATCCCGCCTGATGGGCGATATAACTCACAGTCACGACCAGGAAACAATGGTTTCCCGCTCAGCATCTCTGCTAGTACGCACCCTACACTCCACATGTCGATAGCGCGTGTGTACTCTTTGAATGTCAGCATCACTTCAGGGGCTCGATACCATCTGCGAGGGAAAATTATGGCTACATGGATCGAGAGATAAGAAAGTATCTAGTACCTCGTAGCAACATACTCCGTCATGAATGTACTGCTATCGTTTGCTATATTTGGTGGTGGGCGAGCAGATCGTGCAAGGCCAAAGTCGCAGACCTGGAGACGTGAGACGCCCGAATAGGATGAACAAAGGGTGGGTGACGACCACGAGTGGCTCACCTTGAGATCACAGTTTGCGTTGAGGAGAAGGTTGGAGGGTTTCAAGTCGCGATGAAGTACGTCGGCTGAGTGGAGTGCCTTTAAAGCGCGGAGTGTCTTGCGTATATGTGATGCTGAATCGCATATCGTCAAATGAATGGCATGGCATCACTTACCTGGTATATGAAATACTGGCAATGATCGTCGCTAAGTTTCTGCGTTCTAATGACCCGATGGAGATCTGTCTCCATCAGCTCCTGGACGAGATACACCTCTTTAAACAATTCGAATGAAGGTGGCTGGAGTATGTCGAGGATGGATATGATGTTTTCGTGGCAAAAGTGGCGGAGGAGCTTGATTTCGCGAAGCGTACGGAGACAGAACATGGTATGGTCAAACGGGGTGATGCGCTTGATGGCTACTTTTCGTTGCGAGGATATGTGGATGGCTGAACTGCATGTGAGTGGGAGTGAGCAAGCTGGGATGAGGGGATATGATGGCATGCTGACCAGACGATACCATACGCGCCCTCGCCGATAACTTCCAGCACGCGATATGTGCCACCGACGGAGAAAGTATCCAGCCTGGAATCAGAGGACATGGGTGATTCAGATGAACTGCAAAGACGAAGCGAGGAGGCGAAAACGAGGTATCGTAGATAACTTTGGGTATGGAGATAAATACAAAAGCAACCGAGTTGATGGCAGTTTAGACTTGGAAGTTAAGTAGGGGGCCAAACCATGATCTGCTACGGTGCTCAGATCCTCTCAACGCCGCGCCCCTCTTTTGTATCTGAAACATACAATGACTCCAGGGAAAGCAATTTGTTCCATCTCGACCATGGAATCTTCTGTTGCCATAGACCGTCGCTTTGCGGTTAGGCGCTGTCGCAAAATGAAGGTACGTTCATGCCTGAGGGACGGCCGAGCAGAGCGTGATGAAAAACTCAGTCCCTTGGATACATTGATGTCCCTTCAGCTTACGAAGCTGTAGTACGTCTCCCTTAGACAAACCCACAACAAAGGTCTGGCACCCCAGGACGCGTGACTGATCTATTCGTGGAGGCAAAGAAAACAGGAACAGAAATTCTCTAGAGTACGATGCAAGAGAACGGGAACGGATAAAGGAGACCACCTCGAGGGCTCACGTCCCAGGGGTAAGCTACGCGAATCAGCAAGCTCACGCGCACCGAGATCTTCATTGAGTTCCTGGTATCCAGGAGGTCAACGAAATACAGCAGCAAGAGATCATGCCACCTACCAGCATTCCATGACCATGAACGTGGGGCAGAACACATGTGATTTGAACAGTGTATACCGCATACTTTTGGAGGCGTTGCCACAGATTTTGATAGACTCGGGTAGTAGCATACGAGGTAACGGGAGCTACATGCCATTGCGATCATCACTACCACAGACAATGCATTTGCAGGGGGTGCCCGTGGTTATGAACAAATCTGCAATTGACGATAGCCTGCTGCCAACAGTTAGACAGCACGGGCGACAACACAGGTCGTGGAGTCATGGAGTACCCCGAATGGGTTAAAAACACTCGTTACCGTGTCGATGGAATCGGATGACAAGAAGGGTGCTGCGAGCGGGCTCCGCATGTTTGCATTGGAAGCGCAAGAGCGCGTAACAGACTACGGACGTTCTGATGGGTACGCGTCGAGTGCGCATATCGGTCCGTCGAGCATTGCGGGTAACCAAAATGAGCCAGCAGATAGTGTCAAATCGATCGAGTCGAAGGGGTGGAGGAACGAGGTCATGTCCAGGCGATATACGGGAGGGTCGAATGGCGATGCGGACCCATCAACGGCGCAAGCGGATACGCAGAACCACGATAATGGTGTACGCCCATCTATATGTGTACTGGAGATGCGAGACAACGTACAGACGAGTCCGACACGACCTATGTTATACTTTTGGGTGAACGTGTCTTTGTCGTGGATTGTCGGAACTGGAAGCTTTCATTAAGTAATCAGCCGCTGATGTAAGCTTACGCTGCCCTAAAAATTGTGACAAGCAACCGACTTTTTCTTCTCACTCTTCTTCGTCCTCCATGTACGCTGCAGCTCGTTCTGTCCGCACCGCCGTTGCTCGCTCTGGCAACTATGCCGTACGCTATTCAGTCTGCTATGTCTCTGGACATGATCTGACACTTGCACACTCAGGGTATTCCGCGATCCCTGATCGCGAGGAATATGAACAGCAAAATCACTGGTGTGTATTAAAACCACACTCGAGGTCGTCAGAAAATGGCTAATGACGTGTTTATTTAAGGCCCCGTTGTTGGCATTGACTTGGGTACGACGAACTCATGTGTTTCCGTCATGGAAGGGCAGCAGGCTCGGGTGATAGAGAACGCCGAGGGTGCCCGCACGACACCTTCCGTAGTAGCCTTCACGAAGCATGGCGAGCGCCTCGTTGGCTTGCCTGCTAAACGTCAGGCTGTCGTCAATCCATCTAACACGGTTTTCGCCTTCAAGCGCTTGATTGGTCGAAAGTTCAAAGATGCAGAAGTGCAGGGAGATATTAAGCATTGGTCAGTAATATTCTATGGATTTGTGGGCCAAAATGAGTTACATCATTTTCAGGCCATTCAAAGTTGTCGAAAAAACTGATGGTCGTCCGGCTGTCGAGGTCGACGTCAGTGGCAAAAGGCAACAATTCGTACGTAGTATTAGTGTATCGCAGAGTCAACAGCTACTCATGATCTACCAGTCGGCTGAAGAACTGTCGTCGATGGTGCTTACGAAGATGCGAGAGACTGCGGAGCAATACCTGAACAAAAAAATCAAGTATGTTTCGCTTTCCATGCCATTTGGTGATCAACATTATTCACAATGGATGGTCCTTAGCCATGCAGTCATAACTGTCCCTGCATACTTCAACGATGCTCAACGACAAGCCACCAAGGATGCTGGTCAAATTGCCGGCCTTGAGGTCCTTCGAGTTATCAATGAACCGACAGCTGCTGCGTTGGCGTATGGCCTTGACCGTGCCGACTCCTCGGTTATTGCAGTGTACGATCTTGGTGGTGGTACTTTTGATATCTCCATCCTGGAGATGCAAAAAGGAGTCTTTGAGGTGAAGTCGACCAATGGAGATACCCACCTCGGTGGTGAAGATTTCGACATTTCCCTTGTCAACCACATCCTTGGCGAGTTCAAGAAGGAGTCAGGTATTGACCTCAGCGAGGACAAGATGGCCATCCAGCGTATTCGCGAAGCTGCTGAAAAGGCCAAGATTGAGTTGTCATCGACCACTCAGACTGAGATCAACCTGCCTTTCATCACCGCTGACGCAAGTGGCCCCAAGCATATCAACATGAAGCTTGGCCGTGCTCAGTTCGAGTCCCTTACCCACAGCCTCGTTAACCGTACTGTCGATCCATGCAAGAAGGCCTTGAATGATGCTGGTATCAAGGCTAGCGAAATAAACGAAGTTATCTTGGTCGGTGGTATGACGCGTATGCCAAAGGTCGGTGAAACTGTCAAGTCCATCTTTGGCCGTGAACCGAGCAAGGGTGTCAACCCCGACGAGGCTGTCGCGATCGGTGCTTCGATCCAGGGAGGCGTGCTCTCAGGAAATGTCACTGACATCCTCCTCCTCGACGTTACCCCCCTCTCCCTTGGTATCGAAACCCTTGGTGGCATCATGACCAAACTCATCACTCGTAACACGACCATCCCCACGAAGAAGTCACAGGTCTTCTCGACGGCTGCTGACGGCCAGACTGCCATTGAAGTCAAAATCTTCCAGGGTGAACGTGAACTCGTCAGGGACAACAAGATCCTTGGCAACTTTAACCTTGTCGGCATTCCACCTGCTCCCAAGGGTGTGCCCCAGATCGAAATCACGTTTGACATCGATGCCGGTAAGTTCGCGACCATCGGTGGTGGGCATCCAGTTCCTAATGGCCTGCAGATGGCATTGTTCACGTTACCGCCAAGGACAAGGCAACTGGCAAGGACCAATCTATGACCATTGCATCTTCGTCAGGTCTCAATGACAAAGACATTGAACGCATGATCTCCGATGCGGAGAAGTATGCTGAGGCCGACAAAGCTCGTCGTAACCTTATCGAGGAGGCGAACAAGGGTGAATCAATATGTGCTGACACGGAGAAGGGTAAGTTGACATTGCACCGTGTTATTTAACTGCCACTAAAACCGCTTCCACAGCGATGAACGAGTTCAAGGATCAGCTCGATGCCGCCGAGAAAGACAAGGTCTCCAAATTTGTTGAGGAACTTCGTGAATTGTCTGCGAAGGGTCTCGCCGGCGATGCTTCTGTGACTGCCGATCAAATCCGGGAGAAGATCAGTGAGACCCAGCAAGCCTCACTTGGTCTTTTCCAGAAGGTATACGAGAAGCGTAGCGCCGAGAACGCATCCTCTTCGGAGTCAACGACGCAAGGCTCTGAAGAGAAGAAAGAGTAAAAGCTTTCTGTCCCTCACGTCGCCTTTCGCTGTTTGGTTGCTCATTTGCCTTCACGTCACCTGCATGAACTCGCATACATCGCATTATATTAGACCCACGACGAAAAGTATTTGCTGCTCTACA
>Ga0307518_10000786_pt1 | contig 23779 bp, 17 predicted proteins | sample 25_EM_MG_FD_203889 | JGI IMG/M metagenome (GOLD analysis project Ga0307518, IMG submission 203889) | Populus trichocarpa ectomycorrhiza microbial communities from riparian zone in the Pacific Northwest, United States - 25_EM | ecosystem: Host-associated > Plants > Roots > Unclassified | place...
TTTATTTCTTCTCGTCTTGGCTTTTTATTTTCTAATTCTATTTTCATTAATAAAATTTGACAGAGATCGTTTAAAAACAAAATAATACTTCAATTCTTTAGAAAACTAAAGTCAGAAATGAAAAAAAATAGAAAGCTCTGTTTAAATATAATATTTCTATATCCAAAAAAAAAACTAGTTTTTCAAATTTATAATGAGTTTGAAAAACATATTTTAGAGGTTTTATATAGTTTTCGTTACAAGTTTCTATTGTTTTCTAAATAAAAAAAACATGGATAATAAATTCTTTTGTTTTGTATAAGAGCACCTTTTAACAATACAAAATATTAGTTTTCTTACATTTTCATATTAATTAGTGCATAATTTTATTTTTATTATGGATCTATTTTTGGAGTTAACAATATGATTTCTTATAATAATCCTTAACTTGAATAAAATAAAAATTGTACTCAATTTCTTATTGTAAAAGAAAAAACTAAAAGTAAAAAAGGAATAAAAAATGCTATTAATGAACAAACCCTTGATTTCTAGACCACCCCATCTAAGGTTTGAGTCACAGTTTAGATGGATTAACTCGAATTAATTAAAATAATATTTTTTTAAAAAAAAAACAAGCAATTTTTTTCTTGGAAAATCAAATTGGATATTGATTTAGTTATGAGTTAACTTTCCGAGTTAACGGTACTAATCAGAGTGAACTCCACGTTAGTTATTTTCTTTACATCAGACCAGGATGAAGTGGTGGGTCAGCTGGCTCTCAAGCTGGGCCACAGAATGAATTTTAATTATATATTTAACCAAATAATATTGGCAGGTATAATAGTTTCCATCATTGAATTGCCATCTCTTTACCATACCAGATTTTGACGACGAAATTGTGGCATACAAGACAAGACTAGACTTGTGAACAGCAGAGCTCCATTCCATGGGCACCTTCTTCTTTTCTTTTTCTTTTTTTTACTTTCGGATTTCTGGAGTATTTATTAATTAGGTAGTTGTTGTATTTTAAAGTATTTTTTATTTAAAAAAATATCAAAAAAATATTTTTTTTATTTTTAAATTTTATTTTTGATACCAGCACACATTGAAACAATTCAAAAATACTTAAATAATTAATTTAAAATAAGTTAAAACCCAATGCTTTAACACTTTTTTTTTTGGATTCGAGGAAACCCCATCCCTCGAAAAACGCACTTTGTGGGCCTAGGTGAGCGAGTAAAACTCCAGCTGTCCCAGGCTCTTATAAAAGATGCACGCCCTGATTCGAACTTGAGACCTGCTATGCAGATCTCAAATTCTTTACTATTACGCTACGCACCCTGGGACCAATGCTTTAACACCCATCACTATAGTTAGCTGCAATTGATGCTAGCATGGGATACAAACATTAAGGTGGGTTCCATCTCCAACATTATAAGGTTTTAAAAAAAGCGCGAAGGTGAACTCTTGATTCACATGCCAAGCCTAGATTTCTTCATTGGAATCCTGCTGGGGAGTGCGGTTCAAATAAAAATTAGGTAAAATTCATGTTTTTTTTGTTTAAAAATAATTATTTTTAATGTTTTTAGATTATTTTGATTTATTGATATTAAAAATAAAATTTTAAAAATAAAAAATATTATTTTAATATATTTATAAATAAAAAATATTTTAAAAATCAATCACTACCCTACTGTCATCAACTTATTATAAAAAAATGGAATAATTGAATTAAAATCCTCGTGTCCTACTTTCAATTATGGTTTCTCCAGGGGGTGAAAAAAGAAAGAAAGAGAAAGGCACCAACTTTGAAAAGGAGGAGTACCCTTTTGTACTTTACTCTTTTCGTGAAGCTGAAGCTTCCTACTAGACGATCGAATTTGCTTGAATGGGATCATGATCTTCTTCTGTCTTTACATGAACAATTCATTCATAATCAATACTTAAAAGATCCAAAACTAAACACCCTTTTCCTTTCCTTTTTTTTATTTATTTGTTGCGTTCTTGAAAATTATATAGTACATTTTAAAAATATTTTTTTAAAAATTTGATTTTTTATAAATATTTTCACTTTAAATTAATTGTTTTTAGCATCGTTTTGATGTGTTATTATAAAAAATAATTTTTTAAGAATAAAAAATATTATTTTGATATGTTTCTTAGTGAAAAATATTTTAAAAAACAACCGCTATCACATTTTCAAACACAGACTTAAGTAGTGTCAAAAAACCATCTCAACCTAAAATCTTAAGCTGTTAGATTAGGTTCCAAGATATGATCTATATTATTTTCTAACAAGGCCCTCCCTCAAATGAAAGTTTTTTGAGCTTGAAACTTGCGCAAGACTGCATTATTTTATGCTTAATTTTTATTAAATAAATGAGGATATCGAGATTTGAATTCCTGATCGCTTAGTTATCAAGATTATGATATCATGTCAAAGAATTGTCCCAACTTTATAGCTTAAAATATTAAATAAAATTATAAAATATAATTTATAAAACAAGAAATTATGGATCCAAACGTTCAACTGCGTAGCATGGTCGATCCTGTTCTCACTTTGATGCCTTCACCATGCCTTCAGCAACGATTAAAAAAGAAGAGAAACTCTGGTCTGGACATGTGATGTGAATGGACTTGGTCAACACAACACCTTTTTTTTTTTTTTTTTTAAGTGGTTGTTTGGGCATTAGGCAAGGGCTACGTATATATAATATATAATATAATGTATTCCTCTCCTCCAGCTAGACCACACTGGGTCCTTTTCTCCCTCCCTCCTCATGCACTGGTAAAGCAAAGTGATAAATATATTATTAATTAATGTAGCAGTGGCAAAAGTTTTGGTGCAGAACATGTGATTAGGCGAATGCCGGAAGTCCAATCCCTAGCTAGATGGTTTTTGATTCAAGCAACATCTACTTTCCAATGAAGGTCTCAATTGTGTTTGGCAGTGTGGTTACAAGTGCTTTTTAAATAACTTTTCGTACTAAAATACTTATCAATGATATTTTTTTATTTTTTAAAAATTATTTTTGATATCAGCACATCAAAACGATCCAAAACATACAAATCATATTAAATTTTAGTAAAAACAAAAAAATTTTTAAATTTTTTAGGAATGTAGCCGCAGCCATGTTCCCAAACATTGATGGAGGTGAAGTTGCCTACCTGCGTCCATCTGTTTTTCAATGAAGGTGCCACTATCCACGGATCTGGCACGGCTGACTCTACATGGTAGAGAACTACTAGTTCTGATGATCCAAGCCATGCGGATAACCATCTATAATTATTTGTCTGTGGAGTATTTAAGAGTGTGATAGTTATTATTTTTTAAAATATTTTTTATTTTAAAATATTTTAAAATAATAATTTTATATTTTTTAATAATTGATATTAACAAATCAAAATAATTTAAAAATATATATACAAAAATTTTGATCAATTTCTATTTAGACCGTAATACCAGGCATATCCTAAATCAAATTAATCCTTCTTTTTTCACAACCAGCAAATCAATAATGCCTTCTAATTACACTATATAGATTAGTGAGCTGATCATGTCACTTTTTTTTTTAATTTTTTTTACCATATGTTTATTTGATGCCATATTTCCTGACGAGCTAAATTTGGAGATCCAAAGACTTTGGATGTGCTGCTGAAATTTGAACCGAAATGTGTATACAGGAGACTTGGAAGTCAATAGTATTTGACTAGCAAGCCATGAGGGGGATGAGTGGTTGGTTGCTGAACAAAATTAGTTGGATTTTACTCATATTTTATTGGCCCTAATTAATATCCTAACACCTACATATTTTAAGACTCACTGGTCAGAAAACAAAACGCACATTTTAATTTTCCCTCCCTCCCTTAAAAAGAAAAAGAAAAAGAAAAAGAAAAAAGAAAAAAGAAAAAGAAAAAAACCCCTCAAGATTTCCCCGTCTACTCTTTAAATAAAAAACCATCCCTGCCTTCCCTTCCGCCCTCCTATCTCTCCAAGATCAAATCCAAACAACACACGTCTCTCTTCTGTTGCTTTATCATCAACCTAACCCAAACCGCCACTCCTCTTCTCTTGTATAACTGACCATTCTCACCACTCTCTCTTTTCCTTTTCGTTAATTGATTTGGTATAATTTCCCATCTATTATATCTTAATGGTCGCTGGTGGGGCCCACCTGGAAGATGGAGACAGGCACCCTTCGTCGGCCTCTAGAAGAGGAGGAGGAGGAGGAGGAGGAGGAGGAGGAGCCACCACGGGCTCCTGGGTGTCTGGCCAATCGGTGTCAACTAGCGGCAGCGTGGGGTCTCCATCCAGCAGGAGCGAGCATGCCATGGCCACTCCCGCTAGTGACAGCACTTTCTTAAGGTTGAACCATCTCGACATTCACGCCGATGATGCCGCCACTCAAGATGCCGCCGCGTCAGTCTCCTCCTCCTCCTCCTTATTACTATTAATTCTGTTTGATTAATCATGCTGATGTTTCATTCATTCATGGAGATATAAATTCACGAGAGGGGTTTTTCGCTTGAGGGTTCATGTATCCTGTTGGAATTCTTATTATGTGAGATGTTGTGAATTTGGTATTTGTTGTTGCTATTGTATGCCATTGCATAATTAATTTTGTGCCTCAATTTAGGATAGTCTCGAATCGTGATGTGAATTTGAGCTGGTAGCTAGCTAGCTAACATGCTTGGATGTTTTTTAATCGTCCATCATTGAGTTTATTGAAGCTCGTGTGTACATGAACAGTAATAAGAAGAAAAAGAGAGGTCAACGGGCTGTTGGAGCTGATAAGAGTGGTAGAGGACTTCGTCAATTTAGCATCAAAGGTATTTCATTCATCTCTTTTCCCCTCTTGAGAAATCATTTGCAAAGTAGTACTTGTCTACTCTTGTTTTGCTAGCGATACACGAGTTTTCTCTGCCTGACTGACTTCATGGTTCTACACTGTTTCACTTGTGTCCAGTTTGTGAAAAGGTGGAATCCAAAGGAACAACTACTTACAACGAGGTCTGTTTCTTTTCTTTTTGCTTATTCTTATATATAGATGACCTACTTGTAGCACTGTTAATTCCCTTACATCAAGCTGTGAAAATGTTTCACATGGTGTTGGCGATTGTTCTTCTTATAGTATTGCGAGAAATGATTAGCATGCATATGCTGCCCGGTTCCCAGTAGCACAGAAGTAGGTTGTTCTTAGCATATAAAATGGGATGAGAACTTCGTCATTCTTAACTATGGTTACTGAATGCCTGATTTATTTATATAAAAGCGACCGTCCAGAGGTTAATCTTACCATTTAATAGCATTAGCTAGATATCATTTGAAGTATTTTGGTGCTTCCGCATTATCCTAAATGCTGTTCTATTGAAGTTTTAGTATGTTGCTTTCTCTAGATACTCTGGTGCTTTCATGCATCCTTTTATGGTTATCAGGTAAAGGCATCTCTTTGTCGAGGTTAGTTGGGAGCGTAGGTTTTAAAATCAGAGGCAATACCACTAGATGGTGGTAGGGTCTCAGCTCATTGATTTCAGATCCCCAGAAACATATTTGTTTTGTATTGGAGCTGCCAGATCAGGCCTTACTTGATTCTTGACTGAGAATAAATATTTAAACTACTCAATTGATACTTAATGTTAGTGGCATTTAATAGTAATCAAGTGGTTATAAGGTTTGCTTGGTCTATTGAACAAGATGTAGCAGAGAGAAGTTGTTTTTTTTTTGTCAGATTTGTTGGCAATACACGGCAATCTATATCAAACACCATTTCAGGGGTTGATGATTGCATAGTTTTTGGGGGCGGCTAGGCACTCCACCACTTTTTCTTTGGTTGTTGATAGGAGGGATGGAAAGATAGATGGGTGTGCGTTTCAATTTAGCAGGCCATAAAGGACTATCTGGAGACACTGAAAGATTGTTTCTCGTTTTCACTTCCATGCTGAATTTCATACCTTTAAGCTGTTAAAATGTGTTGATAATCTTCCATGTAGACAAATTGGATGGTAATGAATTGACCTTCCAGATGATCAGTCAGGAACAGTTATATCTTGGCACTATTCTTGTAGATCTTTATGCAACAGTTGGATGCTTTCTAGGTGATCTGTCCCGTGAACAAGCAAACATTTTTTTGATTAGGAATTTGTTTTTATCTCCTTTGATTTCATTTGCTTGCCCTATTAAAGTTTCTGGGACATCTTTAAGTTCTAATGCTTTGTGTACCAGAATTAATGCTTTTTCTTGTCTTCGTATTTATATTTATATAATTATCATAATTTTCTGTACCTATTTCTTAGAGTTTGAAGTAATTCTCAGGTAGCAGATGAACTTGTCGCAGAGTTTGCTGACCCTAGCAATAGTGTTTCTACCCCAGATCAGGTTATCTATTTTGTCAACTGAAATTAGTCTTTTTTTTGTATTTATCTTTTATCTTAAAGGCAAACTTAAAACTTGACCCTGTGGATCCATTTTCTTTTATCTTATTAATTTCATTTTGCAGCAACAATATGACGAGAAAAACATACGGCGGAGGGTATATGATGCTCTGAATGTACTCATGGCATTAGATATTATATCTAAGGATAAAAAGGAAATACAGTGGAAAGGTCTTCCCCGAACTAGCCTAAGTGATATTGAAGAATTGAAGGTATGTGCTTGCCTTGTGTATCAAGAGAAATGACTTTTGACTTTTGTGATCTAACATAATCTTTTCCAACTTGAATATGACCAGGTTGAGCGTCTTGGATTGAGAAATAGGATCGAAAAGAAAGCTGCCTATTTGCAAGAACTGGAGGAACAAGTGAGAATGGCTATTTAAACACTCTTATGGTTTGAATTTGAAGCTAGATACATGCACTTAGGAAGTTTCATGTTTCCTATAGATGTAACTCATTGGCCCTTGTTACTCACTTGTTATCTTGTTCAATCAAGTTTGTAGGTCTTCAGAACCTGATACAGCGAAATGAACAACTGTACAGCTCAGGAAATGCTCCTAGTGGTGGTGTGTCGTTGCCTTTTATTCTGGTGCAGGTAAAACTTTTCCTCAATTTATTTTGCATGCAGGGCCATAAACTAGTTTAATTTTAAAAGTCTTGGACTTGCAACCAAAAGGATGTAGCTTCATGGTTTTAGAGCAGCTGCCCTGTGCAGAATTGCTGTATTCAAAATTCTCTAGTTTGGTGAGACCATAATTAAGAAATAATTTTTTGGATTTCTTAGTTAAAGGACTTATTAACATTTACTTTTGATGAGTTTGTCAAATCCGTAGAATGGTTTCTTTTTCAGCTGCTATTCTGTTAATCTGATTTGTTTGCACTGCAGTCACCAGTTGCTTTGTTTCACTTAAGAATTTTAGTTTATGCATTGCATATTGCAGTCAGCAGACACAGTACTCAGCAATTGTTTACCTTCATCATTTAGCCAAAATTTTGATTATTAGGTGTGTCTATTGGCATGAACCCCAACATGCTTTTATTTTCACCTGGAGAACAAAAATGTACTTCCCTAACTGATACTTTCTACGTCTCTGCCATGCAAAATGGTGTTATGAAAAGATCCTTGATCTTTAGTCTTGCAACCAAGTATTTAATGTCCTGATTCATTGGTGTGATAGTGAATTCATAGGATATTATGGACAACATAAATCATATTTCCAAAATTTCCAATGTTTTACAAATCCACTCATCAATCAAAAGTACATTATCTAGTTTACTTTGTGTATTCAGTTTCATTTGTGAGATCAATAGGTTCCTGTTTTTGCACTCTTGTTTGGGAGATCTATAGGTGAGAGACATTATTGAGTTGGAGAATGCATTTGTTGCTGCACTTGTGCTTACCTTCTATTTCTTGTGTATCCCTTCATTTTCTTGTGTTTCATATGCATACAGATCTGATAGATAGGATAGGTTGGGATAATGAGTGAACACAAGTTTTCTGTAGCTGGATATAAGCTATATAGGGTTAAATTGGCATTTACTTTTAGGTGGTTGCAAATAGATCAGACTAGGCTTGATGGAGGCAGGGTATTTATTTGCATGCTTGCATGTCAGAAGAGCACACACATATATAATTATTTGAGAAATCCACTCTGAATATCGTAGTAACTGACTGGATGTGGAGGAGGATGGTGGAAGGAAGAGACTTTAAATTTGTATGTTGAGAAGATTGCGAAATGCCACTCCCACATTGAATAGGAAGAGGGAGGTAACCTCTGCAATCTATGAATAACTGGCAATTAAAGGTTTTAGAGTATGGAAGGTTTTTACGGATTTATGGTTTGACAATTATGAAGATTTGTGCTGTAATTCTAGTCTCAGGTGGAGAGAAGGTGTAGAAAATGATCCATTTTTGCACGTTTTGCTTAAGAAATTTAAGAAAAGCAAAGCCTAACGACAGATAGCCATTGCTTTGATGGTTCAGAATTGTTATTGAGCACTTGAAAATTCATGTCCCATCACCTTCTAGGTCCTTTCCTTTATCCTGTTGCTTTGAAGATTCCCTTGTAGATTTTAGGGTTTGGTCTCAAGTCTTTTCTTGTTCTGCATTAATAGTTGGATGAATGTGGTGAACTAGAGTTTCAAGCAATAGAGAGATCTTATTATTACAATTAACCTGTAAAAACAATAATTATCTGCATATGTACAAGTTCACAATTAAGTTTACTAAAAAATATAATATCTGTAAGTAGGAGCTATATTTACCTATGTGGCTGAAAGTCATAATTTGAGTTTTTAAGGCAAGCTGACCAAGCAGGCTCTGAGATGAGCTTGAGCTGCAGTTGAACTCTTGGAAATTGTAGTCAGCATAGCATAAACAGATCTATAGCATTTTTCTTTGTTGGAAATATTATCTGGAAGTATGCTTATGGTAGGAAATATGTACTTGAATTGTAAATGAATAGGACATTTTGCTATATCTTGTTATTTTCACTTCTGAATATGAAGTCACGTTTGTTTTGTTTTTTTTTTTGTAATGCCTTACTTTTTCTTTTTTGACAATTGGGACCCGTAGACACGCCCTCATGCAACTGTTGAAGTGGAGATATCAGAAGATATGCAGCTGGTTCACTTTGATTTTAATAGGTAAGAATACCCATCAGCTCCTCTACTTTCTCATTCATAAAGCTAGTAACTCGCATACACTTAATATCTGCTGTGGCATGACATAATGAGAGTGTTGAGTTTGCTACACCATATGACTTTGGAATAATTTAGTCGAAGTAAAGCATTGTGGCAGACTGGATTTGAAATCTGCAAAGAAGGCATCAAATTATATATAAGAGATTGGAAGGGGCTCTGGATAAGTGTTTCATTATTCATGCTTAAAAATAAATGCCACTTTCAATTTGCAACTGAGCACTTTTGGACCATGGTTTTCACCTTTTCCCCATAAGTTTAGAGTTCTGCCATTGGTAACACATTTTTTTTTATTGTACTGTATTTGCAGCACTCCTTTCGAGCTCCATGATGATAATTATGTTCTCAAGGCAATGAAATTTTGTGAGAGACCCCAGAGCGATGATATGGCACCCAATCCACCTGCTGATGGAGGTGAAGGTTCTAGCATGTCCAGCATGTATCAACCACAAATCCTTGCTTCCCCAAGTACAAACACCCCAGTTAGGCATCCTACTTCGCCGCCTCTTCCTGGAATCATAAAAGCACGTGTTAAGAATGAGCATTGAGTCATGCAGGATCATCTGAACCATGGGCAATCATGTCAGCTGTGTCTGTATATTGTGTAAAGTAGTTTGCTGTAGATGGTGCCTCCCTATAATTATCCCCATTCACAGTTTGCCCTTGTTAGGAGGAACTGAGATAACAAGCAGATCGGCCCATTTTGCTTTGAGACTTCCATGGAAACACTTGGTTCTATCTGGTTCTCAGCTTTAGATCCATTATTCGTGTCTGTAACTGTTTAACCATTTTTTTTCCAGTTATTTTTTCCCATTGTAGCAAAAATTAAGTTTAGATTGTATTAGGCTACATAGGATTGTCCAGCCTTACTCAGAATGATAGAATGAATTAATTCAATCTTCAAGAATTTGATGTTTCCTTATGTGTTGCATTGCATTTATTTCTTACCTGTTACTATCATTCTGTCATCCAGTTCTTTTCATTTTATTTAATTCAATGGCAAATTTATACCAAAAAAAATAAAACAATGGTTCATATTCAATGGAACAAGAAAGTGATCTCTTTTCTTCTATTTTTATCCGTTGGTAGAAACGCAAACCCTAAAATCTCATGTTTGCAACGGTTCTAGAGACTCGCGCATTGTTTCTTTGTTCTCTCAGCTTCAAATATTTTTGAGTGGACAGCCACAGTTTAAGCTTGCCATGTTCTGTTTGTGTAAGTCGCTTATCTTACTCCCTGCTTTCTTCCCTTTCCTAACCTTCTCCCTGTTTAGGTAAATGTTAAATATTGTTTTCTAAAATATTTTTTATTTAAAAGATATTAAAATAATATATATATATATATATATTATTTAAAACACTAAAAAAAATCTAATTTAAAACAAAATGTTTTTCAAAATTTATCGAAAGAGTTGCATTGCTAATAAACATGGACAGTGCTGTCATTAAAGTTGGTTTTTTTTTTTTTTTTTGTTACAATGGACCTTTCAATTCAAGGGCGCTAATAAACACGCTATGGGAGGATTATTCCCGAATGAGCCACGTGTTTTTTAGAATCACGAAAATAGAAAATTACAGTAACCCTATAGTAAATTTAAAAAAACATTACCATTTTGAGTCAATTCATTTTTTAAATTTGGATAAAAGGAATAAATTTATCCTTATATATAATATATCATAAACAACCAGAATTTACTCTTTACAAAAAAAAAATCCCAAATCAATTTCAAAATCTAATTGATTTATTTTTTCTTCTCTAAGAACACAAAACCTCACAAAAATCAAAATCTAATCTTCAATGTATAATCAATTTGTCTCTAATTTTGGCATGATTCGCTTAGGTTGCTAGTTTTAAATAAATTGTTTTTTTTTTCAAATCCCTAAAAAAATACAAATTAATTTCAAAACTTTTTTTCAAATCTATTGAAGATGAAATTGAGAAAAATCTTTAATTTTATAAATTATTCTAAATAAAATAAAATTGAATAAGGATGAAATCTTAAAGATAACAAATTTTAGGGACTAATTTGATTTTTTTTAAAGCCAACATGAAAATCAAGTAAGAAAGAGGGCGCACCAAACCGATAACAATTATGTCATACATACCAATTGTTACATGGAGGAAATGCTAAGAATCTTTCAATGGAGTCATGGAAGCAAGGTTCTGGCTATCTGACGATGCCGCACACGCTATTTGAACTTGGCAAACAATGTTTATGCGCTTCTAGTCTTTTTTATTTTACTAATTTATAGAATTACTGTCCTGCTTTTAATGACATCCAATAACTATAAAAACAAAAACCAAACAGAAGTGAAAGACAAAAGAGCCCTTGAATCAAAGCTAAAACTTTTTAAATTCTAAGAATAATGAAGTAATTTAATTGTTTTAAAATTAAATTAAAGACTAAAATGTTCTTTGAGCAAAGCTTAATGTTTTTTTTTGCTTTCAATGGTAACAAAATAATTATACTATATAATAAAAATATAAAAAACCTATTTAATCCTGTTTATTTTTATAATGACTAATGAATTTAATGAAAAAAACCTTCATGCCCCTAAAACAATGAAAATCACTTAAATGTAAATATGTCCACAGTAAAATCCTGATTAGCTTTTAGCTTCTTCTTTTTTATAATAACCGACAAAAACGACGTCGGTTGCAGTGTTTGCTATAAAGGAAAAAAGGAAAAGCTAGAGCAATTCAATTCTGTTCCCTGAGAAATCAAAACCCTAAAAAAATGGGAGGCAAATGTCCAAGCAGGAAGGTGAAGAAGAGAAGATACTCTCACAAGACGGCTCGTCGCTCCAAATTCCTCCTCAAAGATATCCTCTTTCTGATTATTAATCACTGTTCTTAAGGTTTTTTGTATATTTAATTTTGTGTGTCTACTGTTTCCTTGACTTGATAATTTTGATTCACCCGACGATGCGGTATATGAGGAGCTGCAAAAACCTGATGGAGAGATGAAGTCAATTTTGCCTCTCGACGAGGATTTACCTGGCATGGGCCAATATTACTGTCTCCACTGCGAGTATGTAATTTTATTTATTTATATTGTAAATTCAGTTGGGTTTTTATTTTTTCCTTACCTTTTATCAATTAATTTGGGGCAGCCGCTACTTTGCTAATGTGACTGTGAGGGATGAGCACTTCAAGACCAAACGCCACAAGAAGCGGTCAGTTTTCCCCTGTTTCTCTAATTTTTTTGTTGTTGTTGTTGTTTGTCCTTTCTGCTATTAAAATTAGAAAGCTACTGTGTTATGCACTTCAAGTTTGTTAATGCTAACGCAGAGCAAATCCCTAAATGGTCTAATGTGAGGATCTAGTAATCTTCTGCGGTCATTGGGCGCATGAGTTAATAGAGCTTTCTTAATCAATACTAGCCACATAAAGGATTGGATTAATTTTTTCCATTGGGTGCTTGTTATGAATACTTTAATCTTCATATCCTGGTTAACTAGACCATGTTTTCCTCCCAGATATTAGCTGGTTGAAACCGAGACTGGTCTACTTAATTTATCTGCACAACTCAACTGGTCAAGTCCATTGTTTTACCACAATCCACATATCTGATTTTCATTCCCCACAATGTTGAATTGAGTCCAAGACCTTTTTCACCTGCTAATTTTAACTACTAAACCTAATGCTTGCCCATACATATCTTAAAAATAGAGGACAGGGTACTTAGTCTGATAATGATTTTGCTGAATGCAGTGTGAAGCAAATGATGGGACCTGCACCTCATACTCAACTCGATGCTGAGTTAGCTGCTGGAATGGGTGCCCCGGATAATGGTCTTAAGCTTATGTCCATGTGAGCATCCTGTTTTTGGTTTCTTTGCTGATACACTAGTTTAGATGACAAGTAAATTCAAACAGGCCTTCTTTAGCTGGAGGTTATTTTGTTTTGTAACAAAGGTCTCTGCAGTGGTACCTTATATCCGAAGGGAAGGCCTGATACCTTGGCCAATTGATGTTATGTGGATTTTACATCCGGGCATATTGATGGTCATGTGATCATAACTTTACAGGGAATTCTATATAAAAAAAAATGTGATGAGAAATTTTTTCACCATTGAATTTTCAAACAAACGGTATTAACTGCATCAGCGGAAATATTTTTTCCATTCATCTCCAGGTCTGAAAATACCTGTTGTGCGACATTTGTGGCTGTGCCGGGTACCAGTTCTTTGAATCCATTAGAGTGATTTATGTATTTATCAATGGGGATTATCCGATTATGAGACGTGTCCTTTAATTGCCTTGATGATCTATCATTAAAAAAGAGATCGCAAGAGATTCAAGTGAAATGGGAAATCGTGTTTCATTGAGTTTTTCCCCGGTAGAAAAGGCAGAAGAAGCAAGTGAAATTTTACAAAGTGCAGACCCGTCTCTGATTATCAAGCTGCACGTCTGCCCTATCCATATATCCAACTCTAGTTTTAGGATTTTCTTTTTTTAAAAAAAAATTGGTGGAACATGAGAAACAAGAAAGGAATCTAGAGCATTCTCAGGATCAGAGAATGTTATTGGAGAATTGCAGCTTTTATAATTTCACAGTACGTTTTGTAAGGTGAGCAAGAAAATTAAATGGCATCTATATGCTATATAGCAGATTAGGTATTAGCCCTTGAGTTTATAGTTTGACAGCAAACCTCTCGCAATTGCATGAAACTACATAAATATCTTATGTTGTTTGGGTTTGTTTCATTTTCTTTCAATCAATAATTAGCTTGCTTGAATTTTTTTGTCTGGGAAAGGTGGAAGGTCCCAGTATGGTTGATGATTGGTTCCTGTTGATGTTTGTGAAGTAGAAACAGTAGCTTAAGATATAAGATAGGGGTTTGTCCCTGAAGATATGACAGGCCCCTCATTTTTATTAGCAAAGCATGCTCCCAGAATGCCAGACTTGCCAGTATATAATCAAAAGTTTTGATTACAGTAGTTTTGTTTTTTTTTTCATCTTTCTGTCTTGGTTTTGGGATTTAAATTTTGGGCCCTTCTTATCGTATATCTACTTGTTCTGGCCCTTTCTCCTTATCATATATACTGGCATTCTGGTTGTGGCTTTTGGCGGGTTGCTTTTGTATTCAAATGCGAGGTGGGCTGAGTGTGTCAGCTGCATCCACAGTCACAATTAGAAGACCTTTGCAGTTAGTAATAATTGTAAGACCAATGGAGACTTCACAGTAAAAGAAAAAAAAAAACATCTTTTCAGAGACCAGCGCATGCTGTAACCATAGGTATCACCTGATTCCTGAATGCCAAAACATTTTGACCTCTTTATGAGCAGTACATTGTTGCAGAAACGTGAAGATTACTATCATTTCTTCCTGATACTCTTGTCTCTCCCATTGTTTTCAAGTATTTGCAACTTCCAATTCAGACAAGAAACAGCTGTTGAAGTCGTTACATATTAACAGAGAGTCATCATCCAGTGTCCCTCCAAAAGCTTAATGCTGTCGAGCACTTGAAAACAAGAGCGCCATTAAAGCCCATCTGTGCACGCTAGCATCCTTGTATTTCTTTAATGGAAAGAGATTGGGTATGGCCCACGCAAAGAACGCAAGGACAGAGCATCCCATGAGGCCCTGATCTAACTCTCTTATCATCTCCCTTGCTGTCATTTTCCAAATGCCATATCCTAAACTTTTGTCTCACGCTTGTCCACCACCACCAGCAGCAGCTTCTACTAATGGTCGAAGGAGCGTGGCCTATTGATTTCAACGAGGTCCCCTCTTTGGCGTAGTACTTGTCCTTGTTTCGCATGGAGCTATCTTGTCCTTGAAAACTCAAATGACACACATGTGCAACCAACCACCATGTGAACTTTGACACTCGATAATTTCCTTCCCCACAAACCAAATCATAAATGGATACGCATCCTATTAAGCTCAAGATTGGATGATTTCGAATCGCCAGGAATATGATCGCCTCAAAGTTTGGATTGTGATGCATAATTGTCCAGCACGTCATTAGTATTCAGGTCTACATCCATTGCCACTGGGTCCATTCTTTTTCCGTCAGGAAGTCGGAAAGTAATGGAATCCTGGCATGCATGATAGCCCTTGTAGCCTAATTGCACAAACCCTTGATCATTGTTGCAAATATGATCAGGATTCCTTGCATGATTTGATTGACATTTGAAAGCAGACACTTATTGTGATGGGAGCACAGTTCCTAATCGTACATAAAAAATGCAGGGAATGCCTTGACACCTTTCTCTCAATTATTTTCCAACATTGGGCATCTTTTTGTGAAAGCAGGTGCGACAAACCACATGCACAAGGGATGCTTCCATGAATCTCAATCTCGTGGAAGTATTCATCATTATCATTTACTCGGAAAGATTCATAAGATTATAAAATTTGTGGTAAGAAAAAAAGAAGATAATAAACATACTATACTACTATACCATAGCATTAACATCGAAACAAAAAAAACCCAGAAAATCACCAGGGGATGCATGGGATATACTCCTCTTACTGGTGTTTTCATTTAATCAATACTAGCCTTCCCTCTCATCATCATCTTTTGGTCTGGTTGAGGAACTTGAACCTGAGGTCATTCCAATGACTTCGCTATGTGTGAACCTTTGTAACTGTATCATGCGGGCATAGCTCCCATCAGGATAATTTTTCAATAGATGCGAGTGGGATCCTTGCTCTGCTACTTTACCATCATCAATTACAGCAATGACATGAGCATTTCTTATGGTTGATAGCCGGTGTGCAACAACAATTGTGGTCTTTCCTGAGCAGGCACGATCCAGGGCTTCCTGGACAGACCTCTCAGACTCAGCATCTAGTGCACTTGTTGCCTCATCGAGTAGCATAAGCCCGGCCTTCCTTATTAAAGCTCGAGCAATGGCAATTCTCTGCTTCTGTCCACCAGATAACTGAACTCCCCTCTCCCCTACAAATGTTTTGTACCCATCTGGTAATGCAGATACGAACTTATGGGCATTGGCCAAAGTAGCAGCTTCAATTATTTCAGCCTCTGTTGCTGACTCATTCCCGTATGCAATATTTTCATAAATGGTAGTACCAAAGAGGCATGGCTCCTGGGGGACTATTGCAATGTGCTTTCTCAGGGACTTGAGATTGTATTTCCTAATGTCCTTCCCATCAATCATCACCCGCCCAGATGATGGCTCATAGAATCTCTGTATGAGAGCAATGACAGAGCTCTTACCACATCCACTAGGACCCACAAGGGCAAGAATTTTGCCAGCTCGTGCACGAAGATTGAGGTCGCGGAAAACTGGAATGTCAGGGCGAGTGGGATAAGAAAAGTCTACATGCTTTAGCTCAACTTCTCCACGAAGACGATCAGGAACAGGGGTGGCATCAGGATCATCAGGTTCAATTTCAGTTTTGCGGTCAAGCAGGTCAAAGACTGAGCGCATGGCTCGACCACCCTTAATGAAGTCAGGAGCCAAGGTTAATGTTTCAGCTGCACCATTGGCAGAGACCATGAGGACCATAAAAACTCGGATTGTGTTTGAGAAATTGGAGATTCCATGCTTCACTAGCCAGGATGCATACCAAAGACCCAGAGCATAAGAAGCATAAAGAGAAAACTGTGCAATCCCAAATCCACTTCCTGCAATCTGTCCCTTCCAAAAGCATCTCCGTAAAGGAGTTTCGAGATTGGTAGAGAAAAGACCCACTATTTTTGCCTCAGAATTGAAGGCAGCAACAGTCCTCATATTGGCTATGGCCTCTCCTGCCAGTTGTGTGGCCTTGGAATGGGCAGCTTCTAGGTCTCCCGAGAAACCATTCATGAACATTTTCTGTTAACAATCAGAGGCAGACCAAAAAAAGTTCATTAAGTTGAATTATTTTTCATACCTAACAAAAGAGCTGAAAATTTCAGATCACATCTGGTTTTTACGGAAAATGGGAACTAATTTTATTGCATGAAACATCATAAAACCATTTGGATTTGTCTGTGAACGTATGGTACTCTTCAGATGGTTCATAAAATGATTAAATATGAGTACCATTTCCCTTGCTATAACTTATCACGTTCCTCCTACATAATTCTTTCAGTATTGTTGCAAAAGCCATGATTGACCAGTTTGCTGTTTACAGTAGCTTCCCTATAACCAGATTACAAGTGAATTACTCAGGAACTGGTTAGAGAAACAAACCTGTAGAACAGTGGCTGCAACAACCAAAGGGAAGACAGCAATGAGAACAAGGGCAAGGCGCCACTGCAAAACAAACCCTGCAGTGCAAGCAACTAGCATGAGTGCTGTATTCTGTACAATCACTGAAATTCTGTCCCCAATGGCTGATCTGACATTGTTTGCATCAAGAGCCAATCTTGCTGCAATCCTAGCACTCTCATTTTCCTCCTGATCAAACCATGCCATTTCATTTTTTAGCACTGCTGTCAGCATTTTCTCCCTCACTCGTTTTGTAAGGTTTTCTCCCACAATATCCCAGAAGGAATGCTGTAGTGTATTGAATATCAGTGCAGCTGATGAGAGCCCGATTAGCAAATAGCAGTATTTTGCAATTTCTCTGCTCATATAATCATGGTTTGGATTATAGTAGACGCTAAGTACAGCACTGAGAACATATGCAAAAAAGGCGCTAAGGGAACCACAAATAACAGACCCAATAGAACCAACCAAGGCATAGACCCATTCAGGAGAATTCATCTTTGCAAGGCGCCAAAAGGAACTAGCTTGCTCCTTGAAAGCAAGTTTTTCGAGTCGGTAATTGGGGAATGGGGCATCAAGGGAGAGACTAAAATCGGAGGTAGAAAAGTCAGATAGCCTGCGTGAGTATGGTGATCGGCCATATGATGAATTACGGGCAATTATTGGTGAGCTTACTGAGTTCCTTGCACTAGAAGGCCTGTAATAAAGAACTATGTTAAACGGAAAACTCATGGCTTAGTCCATAACAACATTCTCACATTTTAGGAGCCAAAGAAATACCAAAATAAAAGGAGCTAGAATTCAAAAGAGGAATCGGGGACAAAAGTTAATGGAACCTACCTTGCACTACTCTTTCTGGCATTGTTTAGAGCTGTTTCATGTGCTGCCTCCTGCATTCTAATGAGCTTGGCATACACACCATTTTCTCCTTTTGCAATGAGCTCATCATGTGTTCCTACTTCACTAACACTACCCTGCTGGAGTACAGCTACAAGGTCAGCCTTGCGTATGGTGGAGAGCCGATGGGCAATGACAAGAGTAGTCCTGCCAATCATAAACCTGTCAAGGGCTTCTTGCACTAGCTTTTCTGACTCGGAATCTAAAGCACTCGTTGCCTCATCTAAGAGCAAAATTGCTGGGTTTTTCAGCATAGCCCTTGCTATAGCTACTCTCTGCTTCTGTCCTCCAGAAAGCTGCAGTCCTCTCTCACCCACCTGCAATTTCAAATCATTTTATACATGTGCCATATGCTCTTTTGAATTTCTACATCAGTTTTATCGATTTCCAATATAAGTATAAAAAAGAAACAAAAACTGAGAAATAGTATTCCAAAATTGGTACGGATTGAAGAAATATATTTTGATCATCATTCCTTTTCAATTACTCAGCAACTGGTCAAAGCGTAACATGATTACTTTTTCAGGCTAATTGTATTATCACAGAGACATAAGCAGAATTTTCTTCAAGTTTATTTCTTCAAATTTTCCTCTAGGTCCATGGTAAATTTAGACTTTCTTCCCGGTTATATGTTATTGTTAATTCATTTTGTTTTTCCTTGAAAGATATTATTTAGCTTATAATCTAGCTGATTAACTAATATCCAAATGAGGAATTTCTTCATGAACATTAATGCATTCTTCTTTAAGCTTATTGCTCCCACTTGTTGTCTTCAAGTAATCATCGACCCCCAATGTCAACATCATAGAGATTCCTTATTGGCCTTCTAATGATTTTGAGTTTTATATAAACTTGAGAATTATTTATTTTCCATGGGATTAGATTGGCATATTTAAAAATGACATCATGCCCTCCATTCTTTAAATATTGTCTTCTTCTTGACATATCCTCTTTCTAGGTTTATTTCGTCCTTATTTCTGCATAAACATATAAAACCTTACACATGCACATGCAGTGTTGACTATAACATGTTACCTTCTTTCAAATGCATGCCTGACCACAACGCATTCTCACATTGACTTCTAATAAGAAAATGGACAAGGTTAGGTTAAGTTTTTGACCAAATAAACCATTCAATCTCTGAATACTTTACTGTATTGTGGTGGCAAGTTATATGGCATAAAAAAAAACATAATCTAACTGTGACTCGCACTGGCTACTGGTCAAGATCTATCATTTCATTTCACATTATGGAATGACCACGTCTACCCCACCTCCCCCAACAGCCACAAAGTCAAATATTTTACCTTGCATAGGAGAGCTCTTCACTTGTGTACTTATTATTATTTTTTTTGTAAGGAATTAACTACCTGCTCTATTCAAATTACTTAAGGGATTTAAATTCAGATCTTCCAAATTTTTTAAAGGGAACAGATAATTATGAGAGCTAGTTCAATAGGTTCCTAACGAGGTTTGACACGTAGTTGGTTAGCTGCCATTGTCAATTTCTTACCCAGTATTCACAGGTTACTGCATCTTTAAAACTAACTTGCCTGAGTGTCAAAGCCATCGGGTAGCTTGATAATGAACGAATGGGCATTTGCAACCCTGGCAGCTTCTTCTATTTCAACTTGATCTGCATCAGGCCTTCCCAATAGTATATTTTCCTTGATGGTTGTTGCAAACAAGGCAGGCTCTTGGCTAACTAGCCCTATTTGTTGTCTCAGCCATCTCAGCTTTAATGTCTTAATGTCATGCCCATCTAGCAGTACTTGTCCTGCAAAAAATTAATTTTATTAACAGAACACTTGTGCTAAAACTTTCAGATCCACATGGACTAGTTGAACTCAAGAAACAAATTTACTTCAGTTGGCAGTTATACATCAATTCTGCCAATCAAAACATTGACATTTTTCACAAGTTGTTGTCCACTCTTGTTTTGTTTACTAAGAATGAAACTGTGGCACAATTTACCTGAGTTGGGATCATAGAATCTCTCAATGAGCGAGACTACAGTGCTTTTACCAGAGCCACTGCTGCCAACCAAAGCTATGGTCTTTCCAGCTGGGACATTAAGCGAAAAATTGTTCAGAATTCGAGCATCTGGCCTTGAAGGGTACGCAAAATCTATATTTTTGAGCGCTACAAGCCCAGTAACTGATTCTAATTCCAGCCCAGATTCACTGTTTCGGTCAATAGCCGGCTTATGATCGATTATTCGGAAAATTTTTGCAGCTGCAACTTTTGCTTTGGCAAATGCACCCATGCTAGGGATAGCTTGTCCTATACCTCTGCCAATAAAACAAAACTTTAGCCAAATCAAGATTTGATTTGATAAACGTATCAAATTATAATTCCTGATCACATGAGGTAAAATCAAGCACTTACAATCCTCCAATCATAACAGCAAACATGGTAGCTATGGCTAGACCTCCATTGGTATAATGGTGTCTAACAAGATAACCTCCATACCAGAGAAGAAGAGCATAGCAACAGAAAACAACAAAGTAAGTTGCACCTAATCCCATTCCCTTTGAAAATCCACTCTTGTAACCAATCCTTTGAGAAATCTTCAAAGCTGACGAGTAGGCTTGTAATGCTCTTGATTCCCCAACAAATGCCAAAACAACCCGGATTTGGACAATCGTCTGCAATTTTGCTTCAAATTAGCAAATGCCCAAATACAAAAGAGAGAGAGAGTCTCACTAAGTGAATTTAGCTTCCATCTTCTACAAATTGAAAGTACGTGAATCACAAAGTAAACTCGCCATTTTTTGTTACCTGCTCTACAATGTTTCCAGCCTGTGATAAAGCTTCTTGGCTTTTGCCAGAGAGCTTGGCTAATGTGGTGGTGTGGATGGCTCCAATTACAGCTATGAGTGGAACCACTGCCAGAGTGACCAGTGCTAATTGCCACACAGCAGTAAAACCCACCACAAATCCAGAAACAAATGTTGCCATGTAGTGAATAAAATTACCCAACTGCACAAAAACCAAAAAGAAGAAGGCATTTTTAGTCAAAAAGAGGCCTAATTAGGAATGATGAAACAGGGTTTTTCTTGTTCTGTTTTTACCTTCTCACTGATAGCATCTTGGACCATCACTGCATCAGTGTTGATGGCAAAAACAACGTCTGATGTCCGAACTTCGGTGTCGAAGTATTGAATGTCCTGGTTTAATGCCGCTTCTAGGTACTTGATCCTCATCCTTGTTGATTGCCTCTCTCCAGTCCACATCCAACATGATATTTCTGTGTCCAAAATTTAAGCTTTCTTTCAATTCCATTATTATCATTAGCATGCATATCGAAACAAACCAAGAAACCGCAGCAGAACCTACCTGCCCATGATGATGCCCAAATTGCAGCACCAACAATAAGAAAGTAAAATGCGTACTGCAAAATTCAAAACCACAAAGTTACATTATTATTCTTGTTTGTCAATATGTTAACATAAAAAAAAGGATACTGCTTTCTTTTTCTTTTTATGATTTTTTTTTTGTTTAAATTAAGTACCTTCAAAACTTCTTGCATCATCTTATCCATGTTATTGGCATTAGAACCAAAAGAGTTAACAAGATCGGCAAAGAACCGGAGAAAGAGAGGTAACGAACATCCATGTACAAATGCACCCATTGACCCAATTCCCATCAACACATAATCTAACCCATCAGCAAATCTAAACAGCTCTCCAAACCCAGCTACAGCCACTTCACCCGGCTTCTCTCCGTTACCTCCACCACCACTGTTACTAGAAGTCCCATCTTTCTTTGGCTCTGTACTTTCCATTTCTCTTCTCTCAACTACACTTTCTTGCTGTTGGTATGTGGAGTTTGTGTTTAATGTTCGAGTTGGTGTGGTTTTAAAGGGATGGGAGTGAGAGGAGGGATCAGGAGGAGGCTCGGACACGAGTTCAAGGCCTTGCATTTCTGACCATTTCCATTGTTCAATCGTCTTTATCTCTAGAGACTCTTGTGACATTTGCAAAAATTCTCTCTTGCTAGCTACCTAGCTTTATTGAACAAACAAACCCACCTCCTCCTCTCTCCTTTCTTATCGCACTTTATCTGGCTTTTGTGCTTATGTTCTTTTATTTTCCCCCTTTTTTTAATTAATATTTATCCTTTTACCCTCTCTTTTAGTCAAGTCTCATGTTTCTTACTTCATCCTCACTGTTCTTTTCTCTCTCTTCTCGTTCTCCAGTCTTATGGCCAAAGACATTCTTCTACTCTTTGCTTTTTGCTTTTTGCTTTTTTTTTCATGCTACAGTTTGAAATCTAATTCCAAAACTGTTCAGGAGTTAAAAACAAGGAGCTATAAAATGAAGATACTTTGATTTTCTTCTTTTTTTAATATATGATAATATGAAATATCTTAACAGCATATAATATAATTAAACATTTTTAATAGCAAAAGCTGCAATTATTAACATGTACGAGCATATTCTAAATCTATCCTCCAAATCCAATTAGAGCGAGACAATCTGATACTGAAAATAAAGGAAGTACATCCGTGTAACCAAAGAGGAAGTAGAGGGAAACAGCATGAGGTTTCCTTAAGCTTTGCTTCTGGTGTAAAAAACACACAGAAAGGGACAGATGCTGAGATTAGAGAGAGGGCTTTCCACCCGACAATCAACACTGTGTGTGAAAGCTGGAGATGGGGTTTTTTACTACGCTCGTGGTGGAAAACCAGCAAGAGACCGTCCACTCTAAATTTATTATACTCCTCCAATCTTTATGTAGTTTCGTTATTAGTGTTATCCTTGTTTGTTAGTATAACATGCAGAAGAACCGATTGTTCAATTCTTTAATTTTGGCTTCTTCTGCAAGTTAGGTTAGGACTGTAAAGTGTGAAAGATAAAAAATTTCTTCTCTCTGGCCGTCCCTTTACCTCTCTGTCTTGTCTCTTGCCTTTAAATCCGGCGTCCTTCCCTGCAATCTGCAGAGGTTTATAAGACGTTCCCTGCAATAGATTTTGCTAGGGAGGTATAACCGTTTGTTTGTTCGATTGAGCGATTTTTTGCAACAGTTTCGTGGGATTAAAGTAGTGTTCTGCCGCGAATGCTTTTCAAAGTGCGGCGATTTAATTTTTTTGTTAATGCTAAACAAACAAAATTTAGCAGTAAATCACTTCCCAAGTTCCCGTAAACATTGTTTGTTAGGAGGGTAATTGGAATTGTTTTTTTAAATTTATTTTTATTGGGAAATGTATTAAAATAATATTTTTTTATTTTTAAAAAATTATTTTTAAAATAGCATATTAAAATAATTTAAAAATATTAAAAAAATATTAATTTAAAATCAAAAATAATTTTAAATTTTTTAAAAAATACTTTTAAAACATAAAAATAAAAATTCTTTAATCACAAACTGTAATTAACGTTAATTACACAGAAGCAGGTATTTATGCCATCTGTGAAATTTGGTAAAAATGGACCGTGTAAACTCTAGTCAAACTCTAGCTATCTAGGTTTTTTATTTTCCTCCAGCATTAAAAATAAAATAAAATAAAATCCCAACGTTAGAATTTCATGATTGTGTCAGTCAGACCAACCATTCTAGTCCTGGAAACTTTCAAACTTTAGCACAGGTGTTAAAT
>Ga0307518_10000787_pt1 | contig 23776 bp, 27 predicted proteins | sample 25_EM_MG_FD_203889 | JGI IMG/M metagenome (GOLD analysis project Ga0307518, IMG submission 203889) | Populus trichocarpa ectomycorrhiza microbial communities from riparian zone in the Pacific Northwest, United States - 25_EM | ecosystem: Host-associated > Plants > Roots > Unclassified | place...
GGCTGCGTTGATTAGAGAGATGTGCGGAGGGGTGCAAACCGGAGTGTCGACAGATGGCGCGAGGCCGGGGTCAGATTGGCCGGAGAGGCCGGAGACAGGGTTACCGGACTGAACCGGAGAGGGAGTCAACGGGGGCGCTAGCAAACTTGGTGCAGGGGTCCGGAATGTTAAACTGCTCAGTACCCAGTCAATCAACAGATTGTAGCGGGTGAGCCAGTTATGTCCAAGGACAATCGAGCATTCAGAGTCTAACGGAGCGAGATAAAAGGTCATAGGGGTGACATCACCGGATGCGGGGAATTTCACTGATATATCGACAGCTTGAGTGATTACAAAGTTTGATGTACCGTCAAAGAGCCGGAGAGTAATCAGAGGAACGGAGTAGGTGGTAATATTGTTTTTGTGCGCGAATTGTATATCTACAAAGCAATGTGTGGACCCGGAGTCCACAAGTGCACGGGTTTTAGGTAAGTCAAAAGATAAGAGGATAACATGTGGCATAAGGGAGTTAGGATCGTAAAGAGCGGACGCGTTGAGGCGAGCCTCCTTGGGTGCACTTCCGGAGTCAACGCAGCTCGCCGGTTGTGTGGAGGGCCGGGAGCTGCTTACTCTTTTTTTGACTCGGAGTTGGCACCCGAGTTGGAGTCCGTCTTACCGGACTCAGCAGCGATGGCCGCAGCGCGAGCTTTGGCCTTTTTGGTCTTCTTTGGACAGTTGTCCGCGAAATGACCGGTACCTCCGCAGAACATGCAGAGGTTGTTGTCCAGACGCCTTTTGCGCTCGTCAGCGGTTAGCTTCCCGACCTTACCAAGCTTGTTGGTTAGGTCCGGTCTGGAACCGGACGAGGACTGGTTGCTGGTCGCCTTTGACGAGCCAGAGGAGTTGGCAGAGCTGGAGGGGTTTCCGGTCTTGGATTTCTCCTGACCGGAGTTGGATGAGTTGCCTCCGGAGTTGGAGGACTTGGTCGGGGTCGAGGTGGACTGGGTCTTCGTCATACGAGAGATCTCGTCTTTGCGCTCCCAATAGCGCGCGTCGATCTCTTGACAAAGGGCCCTAAGCCCATGTAGAGTCAGGGGTTTCCCAACTCGAGCAATTTCGTCCTTGAGACGATCCGGGAGACCGGAGTAAAACAGGCGGCGGAGCGCGCCATCTCCGTAGTCCTGGACCTGGGAGGCGAGTCGGTTGAAGTCTACTATGTACCGCGTAACGCGGTGAGCGTCCTTCATCCGGAGATGCTCGAGTTGATGCTCTGCATCAGCGATGGGGTCGTGAGGTCCAAAGGTACTCTGGAGCTCGGCAACGAAGTGGACCCAACTTTCCATCCAGCGTGGACGGTCAGCCGGATCACCGGAGTTCAGCAGGTCCGGTTCGAACCATTCTAGAGTCATCCCTTTTAGGTATGATTGGGCAAAAGTTACCTTAGCCCTATCAAGGCGGAATGCCTTGGCTCGATCCTGGAAACATAGCTCACACTGGACTAGGAAGGTCCTGAGCTTTTTTGGGTCCGTACCATCGAAGGTGTCCAGTTCCCGGACTTTGGCACGGGAGGAGGAGGAGTCGTTGGTCCGGCGGGAGGAACGGGAGAGGCGATTGACGGCGACGGCGAGATTGTGGAAGACAGCCAGACTAGGGTCTAGCTCTTCCGTGGCGTCGAGGAATTCGTCGTCGTCGTCGTCGTCATCATCTCCGGGGTCGTCCGGATCATCTCCGGGACCGTCCTCAGGGCTGAACCATTGGAAGCGACCGGGTTCGCGACGCTCCGGGGTGGAGTCGCGATGGTAGGGAAACCGGTCACCAGAAACGGATTCATGGTGACCTAAGTCTGCAGAACCGCGAAGGCTCTGAGACGCAGCATCTCGACGCGGAGTCACAGACGCTGTGGGGTTTCGAGCTGTGAAGCTCCGGAATTGGCTAACGGAAGCCGGAGGTTGCCTGCAGTTAGACAGGGCTTGTTGGGCGGCAGAGAGGTGGAGGTCGTCTACTGCACCTGCTTCCTCAGCAAGTGCTGCAGCGGTACGAGCGCGAGAGCGCGTAGTCATGGTCATAAGAGATAGAAAACTAGTTTTGCGTACGAGATTGGGATAGTGAACCCACACAAGTGTGAGTCTGAAATACTGTCAAGTCCGGGTCTACTCCGGTAAGGGGTCCGGTCAAGTCCGGACAGAAACGGATGAAGGAAGAGAGCAGAGGGCTGGACAAGAGGTTAGTCCGGCCGGAGTTGGTGACCGCGTGGATTCAACGACTAAGGATAATGAGCGTTGATCCCTTGCGTAGGTTCCGGTCAAGAGGGGTAGACGGAGACAGAGACAGAGACGGACAAGAACAGGAGTAGATGACTATGGTTGATTTCAGACTGAAGAATACAGGATAATCTACAGAGTACTTATACTAAGTAAGAGCTAGGGACGAGTACTTACGGTGACAAGTAAACAGCCTAAAAGGCGGACAAGGGACGACCGGAGTTGGGACTAGGTCAGGTCCAATGAAAATAAGTAAGGTCCGGAGAAAATACTACAAGGTAGAAGATACAAACGGAGCACGGAGAACTCACGGTACAACAGGGTGGACGGGGAAGTGTGGTAACGACTGGATTGAGTCTAATGCAAAGGGTCGCACTTAGCGGAAGGGTATGTGCGCGTCCGGGACCGGAGTAATGCGCAGAGGTCCGGAGTTGAGCTACAGTGCTGCGATGCGACCGGAGTAACCGGATAAGACCTGGAGTTGGGCATGGTCGTAACACTTGTAGGCTTCAGTGAAGGTCTAAAGGCTCTGATATTCAAGTTTTATCCAATCTATTCAAGTCCAAGTCTTTCTCTAGGCTCAAGTGGAGTCTAGCCTGTCTATCCTTCATCTCCCATTGCTTCTGGACGTGAGGAGCCCCCTTGCCCCTTTGCTGCACCAATCTCTAGGTGTAGTATTGCTACTTCAGTCCCAGTCAACCCAATCCCTGCTTTGACACTTCCTAGGCTATAGGAAGAGTCCAGACCCCTGTCCCCTTCGTCTTCCATCACTCCTGTACTCCAGGAGTATCCTGCATCTCTGTCTGCATCACCCTGTTGGTGTAGATCCCCTCTCCCCCTCCTCAGCATATCCTCTCTGGACACCGCGGAGGTAAACCACCACTCGCACATTTTCGTAGTCCTTCGTTGGTGTTGTGTTTGGGTTATTGTTCTGACCCAAATCCACACTTTGACTCACAGCGGCCTTCTGAGGTGAGCCACTTTCACGCTGTCACGTCCTGTCCTGATCCATTTTTAGCTCATGAAATTGGAGTATGCATGGGGTCTACCCATGTACCTCAACCTCGACTCCACCTGCAACCTGATTCATCGTGAGTAACAGTAGAAAGTAACCAACTTGTGTTCTATCCCCACGCTCATCCAACACTAGTGAGATCAGATTGGCACTTCCTTTTCGATCAAAAGATGTTCATGCTCATACTGGAGCTTTCGGACTTGAAAAGGCTCGAAGAAGCTACGATAACAAATGCCCTTGCGGGTCGTTCTCAAACTAACGTGAAGAAGGTATGTCCTTTGCACCAGGTTACGTGATGTCCACGTTCACCTATTGACATATTTCTCATAGTTATTCAGACGTGGCACCATCTTCAAGTACCATCTTCTGCCTATGCCCGAGTTAAAGGCACCCATCTGTCGCTTCAATGATTCAAACAACCTTGCAGACCACTCCACCCATCACCACCCTTTTGCCACGCTCGGCCCCCTCGAGAGCCACATCCAGCCACAATTTGTCGTCGTTAACACTGGGCAAAAGCTATTTGCCAGATCACTCAATGAATTTTTCAGGTTTCCATCGGTTCTCAAACAAATTGCATCTCACAAGAGTGATGACCAAGCTGATTCAAGGCTTGCCACAATCGCGAAACTGCACAGGCATTGGACTCAGTTAGTGATACCGGATGACTTCGTTGCTCGCTCCTGTCCTCGCTCTGGTCCCTCCGATGACACAGACAACGATGACCAAGACCAAGATCAAGACCATGCAGAGGAGGGGCAAGAGGAGCCAAAGGAGCCAAAGGAGCCGGAGGAGGAGAGTGAAGAGGAGGAGAGCAATGCGGACAGTGACAAACTCCAATCCACCCCTTCAAAGAAGTCCAATGTAGGACGACAGCTTCACAATGTCGCATCCACTTCTAGATCAGGCTCTCTCAACACTGCTGTTGACACCGATGGCTGGTGCCCTTCTGAGGATACAGCATGGGTAGAAGGGATCAATGACTGGACGATGAAGTGTTGCGATGCTGCAGCTTCGGAGGGAGGGTGGGAATCAAGTATACTGAATGAGGGCGATCAAGTACTCGTTGCCTATGCCAAAGAGAAACCATGATCGGCCCCGCCATCGGATAGCTGGCACAAGTGGCAACCTTGCTGGGCCAGACGCAATGGGCAGTATCCACGTCACAATACAGCAAAGTTTTTGAGTAATGATTGGGCCCTTTTTGAAGAAGATATGGTGTTGCCCATAGAGTTGGAATAAGTCTCTACATTTCATCTTCTGTTGTTAGCTCTGAATAATTAATTCAAGGACAATTTCACTCAAGCGACTCGGTGTGTCCAGCATTCAAGTGTGACATAGTGCTCACACATAGTTCGTCAGAAGAAATTGCTAATATCACCATGTCGTGCCCAAGCTATTCTCTGATTACTCCCATGATCATCCACATGCTTATGTGCCTCGGTGCAATTGATGATGAAACCTATGTTCTTTGTCGCTTATCAGTCATGGGTGTGCCTGTACACTTTCAGGACCTAGGGAAATTACAATCAGGGCAGATCCCCTCAAGTAACCATGATTGTGATCATTTTTGATTTTTGGACATTTATCAAGACAGGTGGGCATGACAGGTTGGATATGACCTGCTCAAGTGCTTAGGTTGGACTGGTTGTTAATCTACATGAGCTGCTTGATGTCTCCTTTTGTGATCATTTCCGACAAAGAACGAGACACGGAGATGCGAGACAAAAGGACTGTGATTGTGCAGGGCAATGCAGCGAATGTGAAGACTAGCTTGAGCGCGATAGGAGTTCGGACGGCGATTGAATGGCTGGAGGGCGCTGGGCGTTAGTATACTGTGATTGATGAATTTATTAGTAGGGCCATGACCTCATGTTTTGTCGCCATAGTCACGCTCTCGGTTTCCTCTGTACCTTTGCTTTTCCCTCATGTATCCTGTACCATGAGAGTTTCGCAGTCCTGCCATCGTGTTTCCTGCCGAATCCCAGAACACCATTCCCACTGGGCCTGACACCACTACCTCAGATAAGTTCAATGACGAGTGAAATCCCCCACAATGCATTGAAGCAGCCCGATTGGCCAGTGATGATTCTATGCACAATGATTCCCCTTCACAAATATTCTCTCTGACAACCCAGTCATGAGCGCATGAACATAGACAAACTCTCAGCTTCATTGGGTGCCCTTGGTGCCCATTGCAAACCCGGCAGGATCCCTCTGATTCTTGAATATGTGAAGGGGATGTTCGTGATTACCGGCCTGCAGCGTTCACTAGGTATTCTTTGCCTTCTCAGGCTTACAGGTCAGAGGTGAAGTCACATGAGTAATGCAATCGTCACCAACATGGGGCTCGTCTGCATGTCTTATGCAAGGAATAGAGGTGTCGTAATTCTACGAGTGCGGAAACTAGTGTGTTCTGTCCCTTGTATTTTGGCATCCATTTACTATATGAACTATCTTTGAAATAAAAAGGTCTGGGGAGTATTGATACATGGCAGAAGAGAAGCCCTGGAAGACGAGCTCAACTTCAGCAACTTTGTTGTTGTTTCTATCAAGGCTCACTGTATCGTTCCGGTGGTTGCATGGGATTGATCAAATTTCAATTGGGTGTCGACACTTGAGTATATCATGGGCATAAACATTGGTGGTTGAAGCGGGTGAAATTTCCTGTGCCATTTATTTAATTTCACCAGAGTTCTCACGTGAAACCATTCATCAAGAGGGGGCAGGCAGTATGGGGAGGCGAATGGATCGTCGAACTAAGGTCCTCAAGTTCGTCAGATGAAGCATCATTGTAAACCTCAGAGAAGCAGAGTTGGGCGTCTACGAGGGCGATACAAACATGTGAGACAGCTTCATGAATGTTGATGGGTCGACTTGGTGAATAGATAAAATGGAGATATCCATTAGAATGTTTTGTTGCTCTCAGCAACTATGGAGCAAAGAAAGCAGGGCTATACTGCACAGAATTGATATCCCGAACAAGCTGTTGGAAAAGGGACAGCAACAGCAGTCCTCACGAGAGCGTGTGGACATCAAGAGCATGACCTGAAAGTCCTATTGGATGGTGAGACAGATTCATAAAGGGCACATGAATACATTGAGTATATCAAGTGCTGACGAAATGGCTGTAATGGACTGAGGTGATAACATAGTAGGCACAAAACGTACATGCTAGAGGTGGGAGATATACGAGTCGACTGGCATCTGAAGCCAAACAAATAAGCTGTGACGTTAAGCCTGGCTTCCAGTATATGCATAGGTCCTCTGGATCAACTTGCGGTGTCAATAAAGCTTGTACACTGATAAAGTTAAGTGAATCAGCAGGAATGGCCTCATGTGGCACAGGTACAACATTGAAATCATTCCTACTGATCCTTACCGTCCTGTCACTCTACCCTGATGACAGAATCGGGATGGCAAGCAGAATGTTATTGAACAATCATCAGTCTCGTCGTGATGCACAGGGCTCAAAGGGAGTACAAGGAATGTTTGAAGAAGGTTATCCCATGATGGACCTGTTGCTAGGTGGTAGATGATTTTCAGTGCATCATTTGGTGAGCCAATGATGTGTTTCCTGTTACCTCTTCATGAAGTGATAGTATGCCTCAAACCTGCAGTATACAGCACTTATAAACTGACCTGCATCATTCTGACACTTCAGAACAAGCAGGCGATCCAACTTGATCAGCCAGTACACGATGGAAACAGATGCGAACAGTGAAGATATTTGTTCGTGGAAATTCAACTCAACAATGTTCATTGCCCTCATTCATCGAGTACATATAGATCATTGGTTGAGGGAACCAACTGATAGTTATAAGGAAATGAATGCAATATCACACTTCCAAAAATAAACTCACCCATTCGAGAACGAGCAGTATGATCTCGCAGATGGCTTTGTTCGAGATTGTTAGAGCTTCTTTGCTAAGCTGGCATGTGGCCGATTCATAGTAGATCCATTGGTCGCCTTCCAGTTTTAGAATGCAGAATATCCAGGTCTGTCCGTTGGAAAGGCAAAAGCAAACTTCTTTTCACCTGGGAATGTTCCAATGAAAATACACCTATTGATACGGACTTGGTCGTATTTGCCAGCATGAGAGCTGCACCAACAGCTTTGGGTATGTGTGACGCAAAGGCGCTAACACCATTTATCGGCATGAATTTTGCTTTGACAAGAAAAAGGCAGCCTTCCGAGACCGTGAAGACGTCCCACTCGCGCCTTACACCGTCTACAATGCGTAAGCGTTCTGGAGGAAATGTGAACTCCAAGATTGGGCTAGGACCACTGGACGCCGACCTCTCCTGTCCCGTTTGTCCTTGTACTGTAAGACGGCGTAATCCACAGTTCCAGATAACCACACCTCGTACCCAGAAGCCAGGTTTATCAGCTGGACACCGTCGCCAGGTGGGATCCTCATTTCTGGCAAGATTGTAACTTCCGATTTTGATTGTTCGCTGCAAAGTCAAAGGCACCGCATAGAGGATCATGCATGGCCCAGGTTTGTACTGTATAGGAAGATCATCAGTGCCTTGTGGACTCATGTGGACTCGGCGTGATGCTGACTGAGACAACCCTAAGGGCAAACAACCCAAAGAACTACCACACGTCAAGACTCTGAGGAGGAAGTAGGATACAAGCGTCTTAGAGCGAAAACCCAAAGAGAGCTCGAATGGAGAGCCTCTGGGTGCTGGATTGCAGCAGTATATATACTACACTACACGTGTCCTGTGCGAGGCTATCCATGAGGCTGTATGCTGTACGAGGCTATGCTAACGACGTCAAGGGATACAGCATGTACAGTGCGAGGCTGTGGTCTAGACAGTCCTACGGATAAGGCGCACTAGATAAGATACTACGCTACGATAAGATAAGATGTTATCTAATCACAGATTAGATAAGATAAAAAGTGAGACCGTTACACTGACTGAGTAAAATACTGTGCTGTCAATCCTGGGTGAATCCGACTCCAAAATGAGTGTGAGGATGGGAAAAAAATGTAGATACCTCGTCAACCCGCAGAGAAATGAAGATTCTAAGCTAGTTCCCTTGCTTGCAGAGCAAATTGAAAGGGTTCTGGGAGAATACTATATTGTGGGAACGACTGACGACAGAACTTTTTGCCTTCTTTGGATCCGTGTGATTCGGTTGCCTTACCTTGCTACCTATGAGCCTTCCAAGTTCCAAGTACGCAATCCAATGTGCATGCAGAGAGCAAGGGTTCTGCCGACATAGGCGGCATTTCGAGTCAAGAAAGGGATATGACACCTAATGCACAGGTTTTCGGTACCAATAGCGGTCTTTCAGATGGGGTTATTATGCTACGAGAAACCTATCTGAAAGACCAACCATCCGCACCGGAACTACCTGGCTGGCGCCAAATTTTAATTTTGTTGGCCCTGCATCGGCAAATCCTTCGCATCACTTCCAGCATGGCTACGCTGCGCCTCTGCCAACCCTCTGCAGACCCTCAGGAGAGGGTCGTCCAGTCTCTACAAGCCTCATTGGCTGTTCTCTTCATATGCGATATTCAGTTTCCCACGAGTCCTTCTTTCTTTCTCTTTCTCTCCCTTTACCCGCTGTTACTCAATGATGTTGGTGTGTCATGTTACTCAATCGTCTCAACCTGTCACAACCAAAGGGATGGGACGGCACTTCACTAGTCCTAGAAAAGCGCGGGACAAGAAGAAAACTCGGATCACTGCTTCTGGTCCAGGACACGCATCCAAACGGCAGAAGCTCCTTGACGAACTCGGCGACTTACTTACAGCCCAACCTTCTGAACTCAAGCCATCGCTGGACAGCGGTATCGATGCTGCTTCCCCCACCCTCCAGACAGAAGAGACAGAAGAATTACTGGAAGTGTTCCCAATGGAGTCAGAAGAACTGCCATTTGCATTTGACGATGAAGAGATGTTGTGTGGCGCCACGGAGGAACGTGTTTGCACTTCCTGCCCTACTAACAGGTCTATCTCCGAGTGTGCTGCCTGGAAGGCTCTTATCCCAGCCATCATCGACCCCTTCCTCAAGTACACCGCAGTGACACTTGGCCAACCATTAGTAACGCTCGGCTCCCGGATTTCTTCGTGTACATCCAATTGTCAAGAGCAAAAGCTAACCGCCGTTCTATGTTTGTTTTTGGATTGTAAGTCACTGCAACTCCTAGCCATTTTCACACTCAACAATAAGTCATCAGGTTTTGCGTCTATAGATGTTCACAGCTGTTGCTGTTCGACGCTTCCTCAAACCCTCGTCCTTCATGGATTATTTCCTACTGCGCCGGCTCAACCACGGATGGCCATTTCGGTTGAGCTTCTGGCGTTCTATCGTGCCTTTTTCGAGCGTTCGTGCGATGCAGTTAATGCACTTGCAGCCGCTCTTAGCACCTATTACAGTAGGCAAGGTTTTCATGTGACGAATCGTAAAGTAAGTGACACCATTCCTTTCTTTGCTCTCATGGCTAACTGTTAACTATGTGAGGGCAAGACCATTGGAGATCCATTTCAACGTGGTCTCAGTCAGGCTGCGCAATGGTTCAATATCCTGGAGGTTGAACTGGAGAAGCGGGTTGACAGTGCCATCCAGCAATCTCGACTTCTCGTCAAACCTACAATCTATTCCCTCCCGGATCCTTTATCGCCAATGCAAGCCACAGCTGTGCAGCTGGAGTCCCGAAGCTCGTGTGCCCAGATTCTCATCCAACGCTGTCCAGCGTGCTTTGGCGGTACCTCATTTGGAAGATCGTTGGAAAATGGCAGTGATATTCATGTTGTGACGGACGGTAATTTCCATCACTGGCATCGGCGTTCTGCGGGTGACTGCCCGACATTCTACAAACCATCTTACTTCATTTCAAAGAGACAGGTAGATGCTGTTGGGCGTCATATCGACCATGCCCACCACCATCCATCAAAGACGTTGCAATCCGGAGTACCCAACGAGGCTATTGATCAATGCGAGGCCTCATATGAGGCTGCAGATGGCCAGAAACAAAAGACGGCTATGGAAAATTTTGATGACACTGGACTAATGGCACTTATTTGCAGGCACGACATACCATTGTTTTTTGCAAACATAGACACACCGGGCGAGCAGCAGAAGTACAGCGTGGCTCTTATCCGCCACCTTTTCACGCTTCTTCCTTTTCAAGCCACTGTTGTTGTGTTGTACGATGTAGGCTGCGTTCTAGCTCGCTCACTCTCCCGTGTAAGCTTTTCAAATCATCATTCCTTGCTCTAAAATGCTAACTTTCACAGTTTAACATTCTTGATGAGGATATTGCATCTTGCCTTCGCTTTGCAACCACAGCCATGCACGCTTATGGTCACGAATGGGCGTGTCAACTTGTTTACAATCCATGCATTTCTTCGGGGTTAGGTTTATCTGACAGAGAAGGTACAGAATGCTTGTGGTCCTGATTCATTAAGCTGATTGGCATTGAACGGGTGTCATCTGTAAGTCATTTCATACTATGTAATTGTAATACTGGTTGATCATTGCCTAGCGCCAACACCGCATCTGGCTTCTCGACTGTCATGCTGCCGCGATTGGGTATGAAATGTGGAGAGAGCTCGGTGATTGGTTGAGGCGCCGCCTTCGAAAAGGAGTAGGCAACCAGGGAACCGCTGCACGAGAAGTCCTTCACGACTGTGGTGCAAGTGTTATGGAACTTCAAGAGCAATGGGCCGATCAACGAGCGACACAACTATCCATCAGAGCACGTAAGTATTGCTTCTTCCTATCACATTCTTCCACTACCAATTCCATTTCAATAGATGTGCCTTCAAGACTTAAGAAAGAGCTCGACAATGTGCTCGCGCTGCAAGCTGACTTCGACAGTAGCACCAGAGTGCTCCAACTGGCCCGGACCACCATTGAGAAAGGGAACACGTCTTCTAGTGTTCTAGATGCACTTGCAAGTTTAGAGCGCAGTCACGCGAGGCTCGTGACCAAGACAGAAGCTTTGTATTCGTCTCTCAATGTACACGACCGAATCCCAGAACTCAAGGACGTTAGCCTTGAATTTGTCCAGATTTTACTGATGGAGCGGGACTTGAAGATTAACATTCGCAAGAGAGCGGTCGGTAGTTTCTTTGAATGGGACAAGCTTGACCATGCAGTTGGCGGCAAAGATAAGCCTTTAGGTGCGTCCTCTTCTACTGACTTGTTAGCACTGTCTAAGGTATTATTTAGGTACCAAGCTTCATCAACAAACCCGGAAGGCCATCGCCAAGCGTCAACCTGCACTCATGGCCGCCATCCGCAAATACAACAATTACTGTGAGCAACTCTCTCAGCTCTATAATCCCACCTGGGTGGTTTCTCTACCTATGCCACTACCCACAACACTCGTTGACTTACGAAATGATCCGACCCTCATGCAAGATGTCTGGATCACCCCTTCTACTGGCGAGGTCCCTCGATGGCTAGAAGATATCGACGTGCGTGATGGTATTCGCGCCCTCCTCAAGCACGAACAATGTTTAGAAGAGCAACGCCGTCTCGGTATAGAAGTGGACAACATGTGCCAATGGTTTGGCCACGAACTTACCACCATTCAAGTCGCATTACAACAGCCTGAAAGTAAGTTCAGCCAATATCAGAAATTTCTGTTAATCAACCATTGGCAGATGGCAACTATCATTTCATTTTACGACAGCATCTTGAAGTGATTTTGGAGTTACAGGAGCGATGGCCGACTGCGCTAAGTTCACGCTCTCGTTACATGAACCAAGCAGAAGTTGCTATCCGAGCTGCAGATGCCATAGCTGGAGCCTCGCAGCTCTCCCTGCATTGGCTTCCTTCTGTCGTTATTGATGATCACCTTAACAGTCCTGACGACATCAGGAAAATGAAGAAGAAAAGATAATCCATTATAACCATAGCATGCAATAGATAATGCTAGATATGATCATATATGACCATGTAATTGATTATCACCCTACAAAAAACTTCTGCCAGAGATTATAATGGATTATCCCTTCTTCCCCATTTTCCTGATGGAGGATATGTGGGGACTAACTGACTTCCTAGGTACTGATTCTGCCGAACCTCCGATCAACTCTGGACAGGTCACCCTCTCGGATATCCTTGGGCTTGAAAATCAAGACGACCTCGACCCCGACCCCGAAGCTGAAACATCATTGAGCGTTACCTTGAACTGGGAGCTCCCAGATGTATGATGAACATTCATTACTTTTTAACACCTGCTGACCAGCCTTCACAGCTGATAAGCGTCGATTGTGGAATTGACATGGCGAAGGACACGCATGTCCCTGCCACCATGCCAACGATCATTCGGGCATCTGTCGATGGCGTCCCTCGGCAAACCTTTCTCCCCAGTGATACCAATTTATTGGCGTCTGCACAGGCTCGACTGAATGACACATGTATCAACAGTTGTGCCACTCTCCTATACTCTGTGTTTATGCCCGCTGCCAATCGCTGTGCAATTCTGTCCACCCACGATCTCCCCCACGTCCGTTTTCATGCCGATGACGACTCGCTCTGGCGGAACGTCTCATGGACACACTTCTGGGAGAAGCCTGTCTGGATCCTTCCAATTCATCGTTCATCACCTGTGGGACATTGGGTGCTTTGCGCTGTTGATTTTCCCTCCAGAAAACTTTTACTTTTCGATAGCCTCGCTGAACAGAAGCCTTGGAAAAATGAAATTAAGGTCAGTCATTGTTGCAAGTTAATAATATACTAATTTGTGGCCAGGATATTATGCGGCTAATTTGCCGCCTCTCCAGCATTGCAACCCAGAGGCTGGGGACTAACTGGCGAGATCGTGGCGATTGGATGGCCTGTCCCGTATTAGTAGGCTTCCAGAAGTTACATAGTGATTTACTAAATGTTATTGCAGCTAGAACCACGGCAAACTAATGGTCACGACTGTGGCGTCTGGGTCTTGGTGCAAATTGCTGCCATTCTGAGAGGTTATGACCTCACTAACATTAAAGAGGATGATATCCATCACTTTAGGCACTTTCTTCTTGTTCTCGTCCATCGCATCGTGGCACCAGCTTGATTGCATTCATCTATATAAGGCCAGATTTCCAGGAGCGATAACCAACCATGCGAACAAAGCATAGCGGTGACCCACCACTACACGCACAATAGAGACTGACGAAACTTGCAGACACCATTGACCACAGCCCACTCCAAGAGCATGTCAATCCGCAGTATAATCCAGTGCCAAAGAAAAAGTAAGTTAACCACACACGCAACCATCTTGCAGTGAGTATCACTATCGTACTCAGGCACACCATCAAGACTCACGTGAATGCTCGCAGCCACCACCTAGTATTGCATCGTCTGGATTTCATCCCTCTCAAACCAGAGGGTTCATTTAAACAGTTGCATTATCTCCATACATGGCCCCTCCCCTACCACGTCTGAGCGGCGCATCTAAAACGCACGGCAGGAACGAAGTGGACCACTGGGGGACCTTAAGTCCTGGCTGGTGGGGCATTCGTGCGCTCGGGGGAGTGTGGCTTCCGGCCACAGGGGGCCCTATGTAAGGACCCAACTCTATCTGCTCGCATATCTAAGTATCATGAAAGACACTCACATTCATTTATCTTACTAGACTTTTATTATTCGTTTCCGAGGCATTTAGAGCCACTCGAGAGGCCGGGTTGTTGGTGAGGCGCTGAGAAGCCCTCGGGAGGAGTTATGGCCGATGTCGGGTAACTGGCATCTGTCTCCTGTGACCGGCAAGATCCTTGAAGGGCAGGCGGACGTACATCATCTATGGCGACCTGAAAGCGGCCAGGTTAGAACCCGCAACCCATGCCATATGGCAGGCCTCTCGATTTCGTGATTGGCATGATTTATTTTTGTGCATCATGCCTAATACTGATTAGACCATCTGTGTGCTACGCACTCGGTGTTGATCTCGTGATAGACAATACGAACACAGTACATAAAGGTCAAGTAGTTCGTACCTACAGAATAGATTTCCCTCCTTCGAGCTCTCATGAGCGTCAGAATCTGTTCGTGCATGTCCACGAGTACAATGACAAATGCCAATCCACCTAGTATGATGCACACGCAGCTAGTTCAACCATGATGTTGTTTGAACTTTCCATGTCGCAGTACATATCTACAATGAGTCGCAACTATACTTCCCCGTCGTACCAGCATGTATCTACATAGATATGTATTAGAAACACCCTTCTGTCTTCCAACACTCGCGATGACCAGTTGATGACACCATCGTGCGGTAACTTGGCAGTACCTTTCCACCCGACCAAAGTCCTTGTTGTGTACCATGGTGCATTTACATAACACTAACAAACCACACCATTATCCCGAAGCACATCGACGTCATCGACTTCAAGCAGGTACTGCCTCATTTCGATTCCAGACGGGAGCTCGCCCTTCATTTTGAGGTCAACCCACGTCACCCTGGACCCTCAACCCCTGCCCCCTACAATCACCCAGAAGCATGTTGACGCGGCCAACATCGATTCCCGACAGGTACCCCTAACTCCCTTCCTCATAGCCCCCCCCTCCCCCGCAGTTCTGGTAAGCGTACCTATACTATCACCCTGAAGCGCATCAACAAGGCTGCCATCAATTCCCACCTTCATTTCAAGAACCACCCAATGCCATCACAAAACCACCCACCACATAACACTCCCCTTCCCCTGTAAGTGTAATTATAACACCACCTTGAGCACGTTGACACGGCCGTCATCGATCCCCAGCAGGTGCTCGTCCTTCATTTCGAGATCAACCTACGCTGCCAACCCCCTACTACCTTACCCCCCCACCTCTGGTAAATATAGCTATACTATCACTCAGAAGTGTGTCAACGCGGACGTCATCACCAATTCCTGGCAGGCACTTCTCCTTTATAGGAGGTTGATATACTATACCATCAGAAGCATATTGATACAGCCATATTATGACTCCACCATCTTTCTGACCAGAATCCAGGGGTATCCGGCGTCCAACCCTCAATCAGCTTCTTAGCACAGCACGATCTTGACGAGGCAACACTTCCCGGCATTGCCAGTGTTGACGGCACTGTTGCATGGCTTCCAAGATTCCAACCAACTTAGATGTGACCAGCTGACTGTCCATGAATGATTGTTGCATATTGCACTCATCATACTTTGGCGCCAGCTGTTCTCGCCATTACGATCGGGTATCAACAAAAACAGTATAAAGCAATCTTTATTTTCCCCAGATATGTTGTCTGTGAATGTTCTGCTTTGCACTCCTGACCAACGGTATTAGTATTGGTCTACTATTAAGATAGCTAATGTGGACAGCAATATAGAAACCAGATGGTGTGGAGGGTACATGTGTGAAAAGAGTCCATAATGAAATATACGCTCTTATTTGCAACAATGGAATTCACAAGGCTCGAGTTTTCAACAGAAGCTCATGGTGCAATCTAGAATCTCACAGGGCTGTTGCAGCCTCAAAGGACAAACCAACTGCTTGCCCCAGATCATTCTGATAGCGGCTTGCATGTGGACAGCTGCCCTCGGTGGTTCCAATCATGCTACTCTACACCAATTATGACTTTCTAATTGACAGAGTTGTTAAGCTCTCATGCAAAGGTTACAACAGGTTTGAACTACATCGACGAGTGGATGATAGAGAACATCACGACATGGCACATTCCAATGCAAGGTTCCTCTCGTAGCCTGTAAATGTACACCTGCCATTCAAGATTAGGATCACCGCTAATCGAGATCATCACTTGCTCACCATACCAATTGAAGTCCTAGTTAATTAATGTTACTTTGACTAGGTAAGGATGACGACCCTACTACCGCACTCACTCCCAGCCCTGTAAGGTTCCTCTTGCAGCCTGCAAATACACACCTGCCATTCAAGGTTAGGATCACTGCTAATCGAGATCATCACACCGCTATGTTCATCCTACAACCGCACTCACCCCCAACCCTGCGGTTCTCTCATTTCATTTCGCCTCCCATTTTTCCCCATATAATCCCCCATGAGTAGCCTTGTATTGGATGGTAACGGTGTCCATGCATCCCAATCAGGTTACCTCGACTGCACGTTATTAATACTGCTCTGCTCACCCTATCATTCCATATCTGTTGTCTAATAGCCATTGAGATTGATCCACATCGGGGAAATGGATGGCTGGTGTCGTGGAACACAGTTGAGGCCCCGTTGAGCGTTAGTCGAAGCTGGAACAGTCAAGAATGTGGGAAATAGGTACCAGGCGAATGACATGTGTCCGGGACAATCGAAAAGATAATGAGGGTGGTGGTACAGCAGAAAATGGACAGGGAGTTTCAATGAAACTAAGTTAGCTGCAGTGGGTCAGTATATGCATCAAGATCAGCAATTACGAGGTAAAAACTTACCTATGCTGCCATCAAGGGCATCCATCAAACTCATTATCCAGGCAGGAACTGTGAACGTAGGCATCAGTACAGTGAATCCACTTCAAAGTTGTGAAGGTTCAAGATGGTTGAAGGCAAGACCCAAGCTGGCTGCAGAGAGTCAGCACATGCGTCAAGATTGGCAAAGTGCCAACTTACCAGTTCCAAAGGCAACCACTCACCGGATATCCATGGTTCAGAGGCTTGACTGAGTGGTATGAATGACGGTGAACTAGCTCTGCCAAACAGTCAATAACTTTGGACTCAGCCGACTACAAACATGACCACTACGATCACGTGACGACAGCCTTGTGCCCGTGGCTGGCCAGGTCGCCTGTTAGCAAGCAAGCGTTGTTGACCCTCCCTATTGGATGTTGTCCAGCTCACTCACATTTGTTGACAGGGGTATGTTTCTTGTTTCAGCACTGAGCAGCTCGCATTGACCTTCTGATAATCTGATTGATTCATTGACATTTGTATATGGTAGAGGACGGCATGGTGATGTGGATCGGCATCCCACAACGGAGGATGCTTTTATCTGGACGATATCCTCCTTAGATAGAGTTGTATCAGGTCACCTTGATTGTCTCCCTGTCTCCTCGCTGGAAGGCAGGACGAGAATATACGTACGTCCGAGGCTCAATGTCCCTGGATCAAATCAGTGAGACTGCAAATGCACAAAGATCTTAAGCGATTGCAAGACGGGATCTTCACCCACAAACCGTCGCTCACCACACTAACTACCGCTCTGCGCACTCAATATTCAATGCAGGCCATGGTTGTTTCTCGTGAACGAGAACTCAAAGGCAAGATCATAGTTGAATTTGGCATCAATAGATGCCATGACCGCTACTATGGTGGGACGCAGGGGCCAGTGTCCCGTCCTGGATCAGGGCAAGGGAGTCCTTTGCATCATTCTGACGTATTAGTGTCTGGTGCGTTTGGCTGTACCCAAAGCACGGAAATGAAGTATGACATCACGGAAGGGGCAGATAAGTCAGGTTATCCCGGACAATTTACATGCTGTGCAGGGCTTTCCAAAAAAGGGTATATAAGGGGGATCGCAGCCTTAGGACTCGGCTGACTCCTACGATAGGGCTGACCGTAGCTAAGGTCTTACCACTGCGATCACCGAGGACAACATGCTACATACAAGGGCAGTAGGCTTCTACTTGTAGGGCAGTTGAGACCTAATGGAGTTTTAAAAAACATAGCGGACTACCCGGCCCACCAACAAGTTGAGACGACTTCGAAAAGTCTACCGGACCGCCTCCCTCATCTACCTCCCTCCATCTGCGCACTGGGCACAGGCTCTGATTAGTATGGTGATGTCGGCCTAAACCCGCACAGCGCGGTTGCCCCCACACTTGTATGTTTTCTTTTTTGCGTTTGGTTTATTGTCTATTGTTACAAGCCCTCTGCATGCACACCATGCAACCCAGCAGCATGTACGCATGCACTTACCCCATGCACCCACTTGCTGCCACCATCCTTCTTCTTGGCAACCACGAATTTTTAGTCGACTGTTCTTAGCGACGACGTGTGAAACCTTGCCCTGGTATGTTTTCTTTTCTTGTTTTCCTTACCAACTATCCATCCCAAGCTCTGCATGCACACCTGCCCCTCATACAGCGCAGCCACACGCATGCACTTGCACAGTGTGGCTCCACCCCCCTTGCATATAAGTTTTTTCTCTTTTTGTCACATAACCAGTCATCTACACACTCACCCACACTGCCTGCAACCATACCCAAATGGGAAGTCACCTTACAACGAGCAGGTGGCATTGTCCCTCAGTACTCAGTACCCAGTCTACTCACCCCTGTCCTGAATCTACATACCACAGTAGACTTATTGTTCGTGTCGACCAGTGGCCAGGGTGTGCATTTAGCAGTTAGTGGTAGAAGTATAGGTCTACCAACTCACCTACCTGATGAAACGATGGGAGCAGGTCGGAGAGTATATCGCCCCCCTGTACCACACCAGATAAACACGGCGACATACCTGACGCCATTGTTGTTACACATGTGAGGAGGGCACACGTCCATCCCTAATCAGACATATGGCAGAGGCAGAATCCCAACTATTATGCCGCCGATCCATCGGTAGCTCGACTGATCCATTAGCCTAGTAATAAACACAGTCTAGGCTATACTCAAGTAATTAAGGGTCATATCACTACTATGTTCACCTGTAAGTCCTTCGACCTCACTTTTTATTTCCCTGTACATCATGGTACACATATGGAACTTCATTTGGCAGTTGCGGCAGCGGACGGGTGCAAGGCTTCAGTGCAGCGTTTCGTAAATGGATGACAATGTCGGACTAATAACGCGCAGTTTGTAAATAGCTCTCAAAAACCCCGACATATCATGAGAGCATCTTCGCTGTCTTCGCACATTTTCGGATCCACGCCACTGCAATAGGCTGTACACTCCCCTCATCCTGGCCATCCACAGTCAAGAATTGGCGACAACATGAACCAGGCTGGCTCTCAGCGTCATAGTGGCCCACAGGTCAGCTCTCTTCATGAGGGGACACCAACAACTAGCGACCCAGCCAGGGCGAGTACTCCCTTCAAACCGAGGAACCCCATTGAGAGGCTCTTCTCCACATACACCCGTTTTCGTCACCCCCTATTGACTTCCATTGGAGACGACCTAGTAGATTCTATCATTGGGCCAATGCCTACACAGCAATTCCTTGACGATTTCCTCCCCATCTCCTGTATTCCCGGTTACTCGCGACCTCGGACCTTCCGGAAGGGATGTTTCCAAACGACCCTTGATGCCCCAGACGAGTTGAAGATGTATGATCCCTTTGTGAGTGACTGTATCAACTGCCGCCCCAGCACTTATCTTTTCCACATAAGATCGAGTCCATCAGTCCATTTGCCCCACAGCTCCATTTTGTGGACAGTCACTGTCTTGGAGACAAGGTCAATGGATATCCGTTCAAAACCAAGCCCGACATATCCGTTTACCATCAGTCGCTTGGTGACAAGGTTCCTGCAAGCTGCGATTCCTCATTGATCGACGTGCACATCAAGTTCAAACGATATACTTGGGATGACCCCTTCGGGATCCCCACCACCACTACCTCTCGCCATGACTCAGCCTTCATTGTCGCAACCCCCAACAAGACCAACACCTTAGGTCAAATCGGGGCTTACACAACATCACAGCTCGCCTCACAATTTTGTACCCATTGTTACTCCGTATACGTTAATCGCGACCATGCTTGCATCATCCGGTGGGAAAGAGATGGAGCTATCGTTACGGAACCTATCTTCTACAACATTGACTCGGCTCTCGTCAGATTCTTTTCTCAATATTCGCAGGCTCCCCCTGGACTATGTGGCATCGACACTACAATCTCTCCCGCTTCTACAGCTGAAGCCAAACTTGCCAGGTCGAAACTGGACTTGCCTGAGGACACGGTCATGTTCAAAACAACTGTCCCAGGAACCACAGATGGCCTTCCATTTACGGTCATTTTTTCCCGCCCCGACGTTTATTCTACTACTCCCTTTGGCCGTGCAACACGTGCCTGCCCTGCATATGACCCAAAAAGGAACTGTGTTGTCTTCCTCAAAGACTCATGGCATCTCGACGGGGATGATATCGTCCCGGAAGGTCACATCTATGCTGAACTCGCTGCAAGCCATGTTCCCAATGTTCCGCATTGTCTCGCGAGCGGTGACGTGGAGTGCTCACCTCATCAAAAGACGCAGACGCAAAAATACTCTTGGTGTCGTGGGGCTTGTCAAAAGGGACTGGAGATTACCCCTCACATCCACCATCGCCTTGTCCTAGACCTTGTTGGAGCACCATTAACAACATTTGCTTCCTCTAAGGAACTGGTCCAAGCAATTCATGATGCTCTTATCGGTGAGTTGTATCCATTCATATGATGGTGTGTTATTTGACCTGTTTCCCTAGCACATCAAGCAGCAATCACGGCGGGTATCCTTCACCAGGACCTTAGCCCCGGTAACATCGTCATTGTTGGTGGCCATGGATTCTTAATCGACTGGGATTTTGCGAAACATACCCGCACAACAAGCCGTCGTCGAATTACACGCACGGTATGTGACTCCTTTTCTTTGTGTTTACTTTCTGATCAACAGACAGGGGACCTGGCAATTCATGTCTGCCAACCTCGTTGAAGATGCAGATGCAGTGCACACATACCAGGATGACCTGGAGTCATTGTTCTGGGTGTTACTCTGGACTGCTATTATGTTCTCACGGTCGTCCCTTTCTAAGGATGGTCGCAGCAAGTTTATCTGGGAAGCTTTTGAGTTAGGAGGAGAGATGAAACGGAGTGTGATTGTATCACAGACTGTACTCAAATTCCCTGGGTCCCACAATGACTTTTCCAACAATCTGCATGTGCAGCCCCCCCTCTTCCCCGATTGTCGCCCATTATACTTGTTGCTAAAGGATCTGGCAGATCTCTTCTGCACTCACTACTGGCAGCCCAACCCAGTGGACTGGCAATCTCTAATGACTGTTGAGGCGCTCGTGGTTACCCAGGGTGACATCATTAAAGACGTTATCAACACTTTACCAGCATACTGTTATCAACAGGACCAGGCAAAGCTACAGGATCACCGCTACGCCATCGAGTGTTTCACCCGCCACCTGAAGGGGAATGATTGGCCCCAAAATGATAAGCCTGTGGCTCAAGATTTGTCTGAAGTGGTCTTATGTGAGATGCAAGGGAAGAATACGGTGACCGTCTTACAATCGAAGCATATCTTAGCGTGTGTGGAGGAGGAGGAGGAGGAGGAGCATCGGGCTAAGATCCCCCAACAATCTCAGGGAAAGAAGGTCGCACGAACTTGATCAACTCGGTGAAAGAAGGCCTCACGAGCTTCATCTCACCAATAATTGCTGTTGTGTGGTGGCTTCTGAGAGTTATTACAGCTTGTTTTCGACCCCATCATGTTTTTGTTTACAAGTTGTCTGGACTTAATTTGTACTATAAATGCCGTCTATGCTAATCATCCATAAACTGTCGCTCACCGCACCAACCTAGTTACCCATGGTATATTAATGTTATTTCGACTCCTGCATGTCGAGGGACAACATGCCACAAGCATCAATGTCAGATGCATGCTGAGGCCCGTGTGGTCACTTTTGTGAGTGCGGATTGACTCGAGAGGCGAATCCTGTCATCCGCAAGTGGGCCCCAGACGAGAACCACGGGCTCTGCACTACACCACCACCGCAATCCATGCAAGCCATACCTAGGTGCTCAAGCTGTCCCCCAACACATTTGACTGGAAAACGACGAGGGGAGGTGAGCTTGCTGAGCGGAAGTAAGAAAAGGGTGTATCAGCGCATGACTAATGGGTAAATCCTGATGCACCTCATTCAAGACGTCGATCTCCTTCTGCAGGGGATGAAGTACCCAAAGAGAGTGACGGAGACAAGAATGAGAATGATTCTGCAAAGCCAATTGAAATGAGCCGAATGGGAGAGGTGGAAGAGGATGAAATGAAGGTGGATAGATGTAGAGGACATACCTGCACAGCTCGTGTTCGACTCAAGAGGGCGATCTGTCGCACGATTCGCCAGTGCCGCCTCAAGCTGGTCGTCGTCTGGTGGTGAGGTCGTTATCATCGACGCTGTAAGTGGTACAGTCGTTGCAGTTGTCGCGCTTGTTGTCAAATGACATTGGTGGTGCTGGCATCATCGTCGTCACTGCATTGGCAGTGGTAGATGGAAAGTCGATCAGCTGGGAAGACGATAACATCGCAGCAGCAATGCCAGGCGAAGAAGGTCGATCAGCTGGGAAACGATAACGTTGCAGCGGCAACGCCAGGCAAAGAAGACTTATCTTGCATGCCAAATACGCCATAGTACAAGACATCAGAAACATCGCAGGAACTGTGAGAGGTGCGGAGGGAGCTGCCTGATGAAGGTGGACCACTTGAATGCGAGTAGGAGGCAGTGGAGGTTGTCATGATAGCAGTCACTGGGTGTGTTATGGGAGATTGTCAAATGGCACCGGCACTTCCCCAAGTCCAAACAACATGTAAATTAAAAAATCACCACGTGATCAGATCTTTGTCCTTCACCCTAGTTCATTTCATTTTAGGCGTCTACTGTCGTCGTCTTCATCCGTCTCTCTGATGTCGTATCTGCTGTGTTCCATTGTATCTTTGCCAACATCTTCTGCACTGACCAACGTTGGTATCTATGCCTTAAAACCCTGAGCCCCACCTGCTGAAGGCGGCTGTGGTCCATTATCGGTTATCGGAGGAGCTTTGGACCACCAGCGTCGTCCTTCAAGATGTTGTACTATGGTAGGTGTATTCTGTGATGGAACTGCTTTCGCTCATTTTGTTCCAGATCCTGAAGCAGCCCCCCCTCAGGTCCCAACAGCCTCATCCGTTTCCTTGCAAACCCTTCAGAATGAATGGGATGCGCTCGTCCACCTTAGTCGCACTCATTGCATGGGTGTATCTTGCGTGCGTTGTCATGCACCAAACAGGTTTGGTACAGTGAACATGGAAGATAACGTCAATATCAAACGATCCTGATGCGAAGGATGAGCACAACAGAGCCTCATCGTAGCCATCTATCGCACAAGAAGACTACCCTGATGCAAGAGACAACTGCCGATGCTGACAGTCATCTATTGCACAAGAACCGCCTAGAAGCAGAAGAAACTGAAGGAATAACGTCCATTATGGTATGAGAAAGAAATGCAATCTACTGCAGTCCAACTCCCATACCAGAACGAGCAAAGAAGCTGAAGAATTGATGGAGAAACAAAGGAAAGAAGAGAAGAAACGACGTTAGCGCTCAAATGTCATTTTTAGGCGCCCAGTGCCGGCATTCCGATATTTTGAATAGCTCCACCGTTTCCAAAGCTATCAGGCATGTGACTATACCGTCAGAGAGCCTAGAGCGTGGTCTATCTGCCTGTCAAGTTCCGACGTGGATTCGTTCATTTCCCACGGAGATATTCCCCCCGCAATCCAGACCTTCGTCTCATCAGTCACTATGGAGTCCGTATTTTCTCTGGATCATTTCTCCGCTATTGCTGCAGATCTCCACTATGTCCTGCTCTTAGGACAGCCTCTCCCTGAGTTCCCATGCACTGCCTGGCACATATCTTCCCAGCC
>Ga0307518_10000788_pt1 | contig 23754 bp, 22 predicted proteins | sample 25_EM_MG_FD_203889 | JGI IMG/M metagenome (GOLD analysis project Ga0307518, IMG submission 203889) | Populus trichocarpa ectomycorrhiza microbial communities from riparian zone in the Pacific Northwest, United States - 25_EM | ecosystem: Host-associated > Plants > Roots > Unclassified | place...
TCCTCGGTCCGCACCGGCCTTTCGGAATGCAACCCCAGCATCTCCAGCAGCATCCGGCAGTCCGTCGCGTCGCGGGCGTTCGCGACCACCGCTTCGGTCGCCTTGCGCAACACCGCCGCCCGCACGGCCGTCGCCCCGCCGTCGACCAGTTCCTCCACCGGACGCAATTCCTCGATCGGGTTCCCCATGACCCACCTCCGTCGTCCCTTTCGTTGATACCGGATTCCGGCCGGGAAAGCCCCCGCGTTCGTGCGGTCCGGCGGCGCCTCCGCCGGTTTCTCCCTAGACTGGCGCCATTCGGACGAGCGGACGGAGCGGGAACTGACCACCGAGTTGCGCGGGGAGATCGTGACCCTGACCCCGGTCACCGAGGCCCACGTCCCGGACCTGCGGCGCATCCGCGGCACGGCCGAGGTCGGGGCGCGCTGGGGTTCGGTCGACGACTCCCCCACCTGGCCGTTCGACGACCCCACGACTGCCTGTTTCACGGTCCTGGAAGGGAGCGTCGTCCGGGGTTTCGTCCAGTACGGCGAGGAGGAGGATCCGATGTACCGGCACGCGTCGGTCGACCTCTTCCTCGACCCGGCGGCGCACGGCCGGGGGCTCGGCACGGACACCGTCCGCACGATGGCGCGGTATCTCCTGCACGATCGCGGGCACCATCGGCTGGTGATCGATCCCGCCGTGGACAACGACGCCGCCATCCGCTGCTACAAGGCCGTCGGCTTCCGCGAGGTCGGCGTGATGCGCGGCTACGAACGCGACACCGACGGCGCGGGCTGGCACGACGGGTTGCTGATGGACTTGCTCGCCGAAGACCTCACGTAGCGCGTCAGCGCGACTCCGAGCAGCACCACGGCCATCCCGGCGAGCACCCGCGGGCCGAGGTCCTCGCCGAGCACGATCGCGCCCAGCGCGACGGAGACGACCGGCAGCAGGTAGCCGACGGTCGCCGCGGAGGTCGCGCCTTCGTCGGCGATGAGCCGGTAGTTGAGGTAGAAGGTTACGCCGGTGCCGAAGATCCCGAGTACGACGACGGCGAGCACCGCGGTCACGTTCAGCGGCCCGGCCGGCGCGGCGTCGAAGGGCAGCGCGAGCGCGCCGAGCCCGGTGGCGGTCAGCAGCTGCGCGGCGGAGATCGCGATCGGACCGCCTTCGCCGACGAGTTTCCTACCCATGTAAGCGAAAGCGACCGCGTAGCTGACTCCGGCGCCGAGCAGGGCCAGCGTCCCCCAGCCCAGCAGGCCGCTCTTCTGCCAGGGCGCGAAGATCAGCAGGATGCCGGCGAAACCGAGGACGAGCCCGCACACGCGGACCACCGTGAGCCGCCGTTCGGTGCCGATCCCGATGCCGATCAGCAACGACCACAGCGGGGTCGTCGCGTTCATCACCCCCGCGACGCCGGAATCGACGGTCAGTTCACCGATGCTGAACAACGCGAAAGGCAAGGCGTTGCAGAAGAACGCGGCGACGAGCAGCCTGCCCCAGATCCGGCGGCCACGCGGGAGGCGTTGCCCGGCCCAGCGGCTCAGCACGAGAAGGACGGCCGCGCCGAGGGCGCAGCGGATGACGGTCACCTGAACGGGTGCCAGCCCGGTCAGCGCGAGCTTGATCCACACGAACCCCGATCCCCACAAGAGGGCGAGAACGCCCATCCGGACCAGGGTTCCCGGTGCGCCGATGCTCACTTCGTTCCTTTCGCCGGGCCGCTCGATACCTCTCCCAAGCTGCCTCGGGCGACTCGTCAGGACAAGTGAAAAGATCTACACCGACGTTAAGCGGTCCTACATGTTCCGAAAGGTCCCCGGCCGTGGCCGCCGGAAGCGACGGCCACGGCCGGTTTCCGAGGAGATCAGCACTCGCCCGGTGTTCGCGAGGCGGAACAGGGCCTGCTCACATTTCGCGGTCGCGCATGATCCACCTCCCTTTCGCCCGGCGCACCGGTGGGGAACGGGCGCGTTCTCGCACAGTTTGGGGGCAGACTTCGCACCCGCGCACACCCGGTGGCCGTGTTGTGACCCAGGTAATGGGAAGGTTGTGGCACGATCTGCCGCGAAGCGGGGAGAAAGGTGCTTCTGGTGACCGAGAATTCCGGTTCGGCCAGATCCGGGGAGACCGGGAAAGCACGCGCGGAACCGAGGCCGGTTTCGAGGGCCGCGTCGACGTTCGGGCGCGCGTTGCGGCAACGTCGGCAGGCCCGCGGGCTGGCGTTGCGCGAGCTTCAGAAACTCGCCTATGTCGACAAAAGCCTCATCAGCCGGGTCGAACGCGGGCTCACCCCGCCGAGCGCGGAATTCGCCGAAGCCTGCGATCGCGCACTGGGCGCGGGCGGGACGCTTATCGTGCTCGCCGAGGCCGCCCGCGCGGAACCGTATGTGCATCTTCCCCCGCCGCCTGATCATTTCGTCGGCCGCGAAGAACATTTGGCGCTGCTGGACGAAAAAGTGTTCACGGAAACGGCGAAAGTGGTCTTCGTCGCCGGGCCGCCGGGGGTCGGGAAGACCGCGCTCGTGCTGAATTGGGCGAACCGGCGCCAAGAAGAGTTCGATTGCGTCCTCTGGTCGGATCTGCGCGGCTACGCGGCGGGCTCGCCCGCGCAACCCGCCGACATCCTCGACGACCTCTTGCGTTGCGTCGGCGTCCGTCCCGACCGGGTCCCCGCCGAGGAACACATGCGGCTCGCGCTCCTGCGCGGCCTGTTGCGCGGCCAGCGCACCCTCGTCGTACTGGACAACGCCCTCGACTCGCCCCAGGTGCGGCCGGTGCTGCCCGGCACCCCGGACACCACCGTGCTGATCACCAGCAGGCGACGGCTGTCCGGGCTGGTCGTCGGCAGCGGCGCGGTCCAGGTTTCGTTGGAACCACTACAAGATCTCGAAGCGACGCGGCTCATGGCCGACCTCATCGGCGACGAACGCGCGGCGGGCGACCCCGAAGGCGTCGGCAGGCTCGTGCGGTTGTGCGCGGCACTGCCGCTCGCGGTGAACATCGCCGCCGAACGGGTCGCCACGCATCCGCATCAGAGCGTCGGCGACCTCGCCCGCGAACTCGTCGCCGAGGGGCGGCGGCTGGAACTGCTCGCCGTCGACGACGACACCGTCGGGGTCAGGGCCGCCTTCAGCTGGTCGTACCGCGCGCTGGAGGCCGATACCGCCCGGATGTTCCGGCTCCTCGGTCTCCATCCCGGACCGCGGTTCACCGCGGGTGCGGCGGCCGCGCTCGCGGGACTGCCCGAACACGACGCGCGAAGGCTGCTGGACCGGCTCGTGCAGGCGCATCTCGTCCAGCAGGTCGGCGCGCGGTACTACCGGTTCCACGACCTGCTCCGCGTCTACGCCGCCGAAGAGGCCAACGCCGAACGATGGCGCGACGAGCGGCAGGCGGCGGTCTCCCGGCTGACCCATTGGTATCTGTACGCGGCCAACGCCGCGAGCTGGACGCTGACCCCGGCCCGCGACCACCACATCGATCTGGGGCCCGCGCCCGACGGCGTCGAGCCGCTCCGGTTCGCCACGTTCGACGAGGCCTACATCTGGTGCGCGTCGGAGATGCCGAGCATCACCGGCGTCGCCCGGCTGGCGCTGGACCACGGGCTGTACGAGGTCGGCTGGCGGCTGCCGGTGGAGCTGTTCGACTACCACCTGCTCGGCAGGCCGTGGCAGACGTGGATCTCCAGTCACGAAGTGGCGATCGAGTCCGCGAAGGCGGGCGGTGACCTTTCCGGGCTGGCGTGGTCGGCGATCAACCTCGCCGAGGCGCACCGGCGGCGCGGCGACCTCGATCGCGCGCGTGACCTGTTCGGCCAGGCCGTCGAGATCTCCGAGGAGATCGGTGAGAACCCGAGCCTCGGCTGGGCGCTGGTCGGGCTCGGCAACATCGCGCACGAACGCGAGGACTACGCCGAAGCCGTCCGGCTCGCCGAGCAGAGCGTGGAGGTGAACGCGCGGATCGGCTACCAGCTCGGCGAAGCGACCGCGCGGGTCCATCTCGGGCGCGCCTACCGGGACCTCGGCGAACGGGATCTGGCCCTCGATCACGGTCTGCGCGCCTTCGACGCCTACGCGAAGGACGCCGACCAGCACGGGATGGGCTTCGCGTTGGTGCCGCTGGCCAGGACCTGCCGCCGGTTCGGCGATCCGGGCCAGGCGCTCGGGTACTGCGAGCAGGCGTTGACCGCCTACCGCAACTGCGGCGACGTCTGGGGGCAGGCCGACGCGCTCGACGAACGCGGCTGCGCGCTGGCGGCCCAGGGACACACCGACGAGGCGATGGCCGCCTGGCGCGACGCGCTCCAACTCGTCATGGACCTCGACGACCGGAAGGCGAACGTGCTGCGGGGCCGCCTCGAAGGCGCGGTCTAGCTAGAGAGAGCTGAAGGGGACTTTCCCCGCATACGACGCGGCGAAGGACGCTTTCAGCCCGCGCTAGAGCTTCACCGGCAGGTGGTGCAGGCCGCGCGTGATCGCGCTCGGCCACCACACGAGCCGGTCCTCCGGCACGGTCAGCGTCATCGACGGCGCGCGGTCGAACAGCGTCTCCAGCGCCGCGGACGCCTGCATCCGCGCGAGCGCGGCGCCGATGCAGATATGCGGTCCGACGCCGAAGGCCACATGCCGCACCGGCCGCTCGCCCGGGCGGAAGGCGAGGGGTTCGGGATGGACGGCCGGATCGCGATTGGCCGCCAGCAACGACAACAGGATCGGATCGCCCGCTTCCATCCGCTGCCCGGCGAGTTCCATCGGTTCGGTGACGAACCGCCAGCTGGTGTTCTGCAGCGGGGTGTCGCGGCGCAGGACCTCCTCGATGACGAGCGTCAGATGCGAACCGTCGGCGCGGGCGCGGGCCGCCTCCTCCGGATGCGTGATGAGGGTCAGCGCGGTGGACGCGATGAGGCTGATCGTCGTCTCGTGCCCGGCGATCAGCGACAGGAACGCCGTCGCGGCGACCTCGTCGTCGGTCAGCTTCCCGGCGGCCTCCTGGGTGAGCAGATCGCTGATCAGGTCCGCGCCCGGTTCGGCGCGTTTGCGGGCGACGACGTCGGCGAGCAGCGCGTCGAGATCGTCGGTCGCCTTGAGCATCGACGCCATGTCCGTGACGTCGCCCGCGGCGACCACCAGCGCGGGCGGACGGACCTCGTCGAGCAGGCTGTCCGGGATGCCGATCAGCTCGCAGATCGAGCGGATTCCCAGTGGGTAAGCGAAATCCTCGACGAGATCGCCTTCGCCCCGGTCCAGGATCGGGTCGAGCAGCTCGTTCGCGAGCTGATGCGTGCGGTCGCGCAGATGCTGCAGCCGCCGCGGGCCGAACGCGCCGGCACAGGCCTTGCGCAGCCGCGCGTGTTCCTCGCCTTCGACGTTGTTCATATGCCCGATGAGCGTCGGCCGATGGTCGGCGGGCAGCCCGAGGTTGGCCTCGCGCCAGTGTTCCGCGGCGACGGACGGGCATTTGGACAGCCGGGGGTCGGCCATCGCGGAAACGACATCCGCGTGCCGCGTCAGCAACCAGGTCCAGGTGTCGCCGGGGAGCGGGAGCCGGAACGCCGGCGCGTTGCTCCGAAGCCATTCGTAGGCGGGCGAGGGATCCCTGTCGAAGTCCGGGCCGAACATCACGGGGACCGCTGCGGCGTCGTATGCGGCGTCAGGCATACGAGCCACCATGCCAGCTTGCGGCGGAATCGCGTCCGGCGAACGCGGGCATCGGCCTGTCTCACGCGATCGTCAACGCGGTCCCCCTGTCACCCTCTTGTGGTGACCAGCAAGATCGAAGCGGGTGCGGTGCGTAACGGGTTGGAGGTGACCCTCGTCAGCGAGTTCGGCAAGCACGACCGTGACGCGGTCTCGGCGCGGCCGCGCGGTTCGCTCCGGGGTTTCGCGGACACCGTCGGCCTCGCCTCCGCCCGCGTCTGGCGGCTGCGTGGCCGCGCCTGGAACACCCTTCGCCATCCGGCGGGGTGGGAGCTGTGGCGCCTGCCGCCCGCGGCGGTCTTCTGGATGCTCGGCACCGAGATCGCGGTCGCGTTCTGGGCCTTGAAATCGCAAGCCGGTGCTTCCCTCACGACAACGGATCTCGTCCGCTTCGGCGTGATCGCGGGCTGCACGATCTGGTACCTCGTCCAGACACAGCATCCGGAGGAGCAACGCCGGGCCGACGACCGCCGCGGCGAGCACATCGACCAGACCGCCGTCTGGCTGGGCGGCGCGGCCGTCCTGCTGCCGCCCACGTTGTCGCTCGCGCTGCTGCTGATGGTGCGCGTGCAGCGCTACTCCATCGCGCACAAGGCGATGACGACGTTCCTCTTCACCACCGCCGCGCACGCCGCCTCCATCCTCGGCGTGCACACACTCACCGAACTGACGTCACTGCACACCTGGCTCGAATCGGGCACGCTCCCCCAGCGGCCCGGCGACATCGCGGTCGCCGCAATCGCGCTGGTGGGCGCCGCGCTCTGGTACTTCGCGTCGCAGACACTGCTGATCAGCATCGCGCGCGGCCTGGCGTGGGGCGGCTGGCGGCGGCAGAAGCTGATCGGCAGCTGGGCCGACAACGCGGATTTCGTCTACGCGCTGCAGCTCGCCGCGTGCACGACGATCCTCGGCGCGGTCAACATCGCGCTGGTACCGCTGGTGATGATCGGGATCGCGCTCCGTTCGACCCGGCTCTCGCAGGCGCTGGCGGACACGATCGCGCGCAGCCAGCGCGACCGGAAAACCGGGCTGCTGACCGAAGACTCCTTCCACGCCCCGGCCGCGCTCCGGCTGCTCGAAGACCAGACCGGGCGGCGGCCGACGGCGTTCCTGATGCTGGACCTCGACCATTTCAAGCAGTGGAACGACAAGTACGGGCATTCCGGCGGCGACATCGTGCTCGGCTGTGTCAGTGCCGTGCTGCGGCAGAACACCCGCTCCACGGACGTTGTCGGGCGGTGGGGCGGCGAGGAGTTCTCGGTGCTGCTGCCGGACACCACCCGCGAGGAGGCGATGCGGATCGCCGAGCGGATCCGGGCGGCCGTCGCGAAGACCGCGATCACCGGCCTGACCGAGCTCGCCAGCGGGCACGCCACCAACGAACCCCGTGCGGTGGGGCCGATCCTCGGCTGCACCGTGTCGATCGGCGTCGGGCTGTCGCCGGAGCACTCGACGGATTACGGCGAGCTCTTCCGCGCCGCGGATGCGGCCATGTACCAAGCGAAACGGAGCGGGCGGAACCGCGTGGTCGTGGCGCCCTCCGCGGTTCCGCCTTCGCCCCGGACCCCGACGTCACCCTTGAGCCGGGCCCGGGACTGACGCATTTAGTCCTCTGAATGCGATCGCCGGCGGGGGCCGGCCCTTTGCTCAAGGCGCGCGTATGTCGCGAAAGCCACTTTCGGGACACCAGACGTCGCGAAAGTGGCTTTCGCGACATGTACGCCACTCCCCAGGCCAGCCGACCAGTCCTGGCCGCGACCCGACGTTGCGAAAGCCACTTTCGGGACACCAGACGTCGCGAAAGTGGCTTTCGCGACACGCCACGCGTGGCGAAGCACCGATGTCACGTACGGGACCCGAGCGGTCCCATACGTGACATTCCGGAGCGCCTCCGAAGACCCGCGTCAGCGGCGGGTCACGAGGCGGGTCTCGAGCAGATCGTCGACCACCCGGGTCTCCACACCGGTCCGCCGTTCGAACGCGGACCCGCGCAGCGGCCACAGCGCGACCAGCACGACCCCCACCGCGGACAACGCGGCCAGCACCAGCGCGGCGACGAACTGGGCGGCGCCGTCGGTCGCCGTGCTCAGCACCGCGAAGCCGATCAGGACGATCGCGGTCGGCAGCACCGTCGCCAGCGCCACCAGATACGCGGGCGTGCGGCGCAGGTCGCGGCGCCGGGTGGTCAGCCAGGCGGCGAGCAGGCAGGCGAACGACGCCGCGAGCAGGCAGGCGCCCGCCGTGTCGCTGAGCCGGTGCCAGCCCAGCGCGATGGTCGACGACGCGACCCACGCGACGGCGACGCCGCCGATCCCGATGATCGCCGGGCGGAACCGTTGGGGCAGAACGAAAGCGAGGGCCATCAGGATGGCCATGGCGGCACTGACGTGACCGCTGGGGAAGCTGTTGTGTCCCGGCCCCCGGCCGCCGTCAGGCAGTTCGGGACGGACGAGGACGTAGAGCTTGAGCAGCTGCGCGGCGACGAGCGGGAGCACCAGCACGCTCAGCGCGGGGATCAGGAGGCCGGGTTTGCGCCGGAGCAGCGCCAGTACGACGAGCCCGATCCCGGCGGCGCCGATCACCAGCACCATGTCCTGGTCGCGCAGCGGTCCCGCCCAGTCCATTGTGGACCATCGACCGGACTGCGCGCTCCGCACGACGCCGTTCTCCGCGAGCTGCCCGGCCGACGTGTGCACGAACAGCACGTAGGTCACGACGAACGCGACGGCCAGTCCCAGTCCGGTGGCGAGCTGGAACACGGCCCTGGACAGGGTGCGCCTGGTCTCGGCGTGCCGTCCCGGCAGCGGACGGCGGGCGGGGGTCGGCTTCGCTTCGTGGATGAGTAGGGCCATGGGTCTCACTGTCCCCACGCCGTTTCGCCAAGAGGTCCGGACAATGTCATGGTTCTGCTACAAGATCGAGCCGAGTCGCACACGCGCGGAGACATCCGAATAATGGCGGCGTGGCAAGTGTCCTTGTGATCGAAGACGACGCGTCCGTGCGGGAGGGGCTGGAACTCGCGCTGCGACGGCAGGCGCACACCGTGTACACCGCCGAGAGCGGCGAGCTGGGGCTGGAGAAACTGCGGGTGTTCCAGCCCGACATCGTCGTGCTGGACCTGATGCTCCCCGGGATCGACGGTTTCGAGACCTGCCGCCGCATCCGCTCGGCGGGCGAGGTGCCGATCATCATGCTCACCGCCCGCAGCGACGACTTCGACATCGTGGCCGGGCTGGAGGCGGGCGCCGACGACTACGTCACCAAGCCGATCGAGCCGCGCGTGCTCGACGCCCGGATCAGGGCGGTGCTGCGGCGCGCGGTGAGCGAGAAGCCCGCGAGCGACGACGCCGCCGGGGAACGGCACGGCGGCCTGGTCATCGACCGGGCCGGGCTGGTGGTCACGAAGAACGGCGAGCCGGTCTCGCTCACCCCGACCGAGCTGAAACTGCTGCTGGAGCTCTCGCGCACGCCCGGCCAGGTCTACAGCCGTCAGCAGATCCTCTCCGCCGTCTGGGATCACGACTACCTCGGCGACTCCCGGCTGGTCGACGCCTGTGTCCAGCGGCTGCGCGCGAAGATCGAAGACGTGCCCGCGAAACCCGAACACGTCCAGACCGTCCGCGGCTTCGGGTACCGGTTCGGCCGTTCATGAGGCTGCTCTCCGGGCTGCGGCCCCGGCTCATCCTGGCCTTCGCGGCGATGACGATCATCGGGGCGGCGGCCGCGGCGGGGGCCAGTTACGTCTCGGCCCGGAACGCGATCCTCGAGGCGGTACAGGACGCGGCGATGAACCAGCTGAAGGACCGGGTCGCCGCCTACGGCCGCCCGCTGTCCACGCCGCCGACCCAGGACCAGCTCAACGATTTCGCCGGCAGCCTGCGGCTGAACGCGGTCGCGGTGTACCGCGACCTGCGGTCGGTCAACGGGCCGGACTTGACCACCTTCACCCCCGAGCTACGGCAGACCGTCGCGAACGACGTCCGCATCCAGTTCCAGCGTGTGGACCGCGGAAGCAGCCCGGAACTGCTGGTCGGGCTGCCGGTGCTGGCCAGGCAACCCGACGGGTCGATGAGGAACAGCGGCGTCGAGGTGTACTCGCTCACGTCGCTCGTGCAGCAGCAACAGGCCATCGACGAACTCGCGAAATCCGCCTGGCAGACGGCCGCGCTCGCCCTCCCGCTGGCGGCGGCGCTCGCCCTGCTCGCGGCGAGGCAGGTGCTCAGGCCGGTCCGGGCGCTCAACACCGCCGCCGCCCAGCTCGGTGAAGGCAGGCTCGACGTCCGGCTGCCCGCCAAGGGTTCCGACGAACTGGCCGAACTGGTCACGACCTTCAACAACACCGCCGCCGAACTGGAGCGCACGGTCGGCGAGCTGAGAGCCATGGAGGCCGACGCCCGCCGGTTCGTGGCCGACGTCTCGCACGAACTCCGCACGCCGCTGGCGGCGATGAACGCGGTCACCGACGTCCTCGACGAGGACGCGGAGACACTGCCGCCGGACACCGCCGTCGCGGCGCGGCTGGTCTCCGGCGAGACCCGGCGGCTGACTCGGCTGGTGCAGGATCTGGTCGAGATCTCCCGGTTCGACGCCGGCCGTGCCGAACTCGTGCTCGACGAATGGGATCTCGCGACGGCGATCCGGGACAGTCTCGACGCCCGCGGCTGGCGCGACGGCGAAGACCTGGTCACCGACCTGCCGGAAGGCGTCCTCGCCCGGGTGGACCGGCGGCGGCTCGACCTGATCGTGGCCAACCTCGTCGGCAACGCGCTGCGGCACGGCGCGGCCCCGGTCGAGGTCCGGCTGCGCGACGACGACGGCGAAGTTACCCTGGCGGTCGAAGATCACGGGCCCGGCATCGATCCCGAGGTCCTGCCGCACGTGTTCGACCGGTTCACCAAGGCCGACACCGCCCGTGCCCGTTCGGAAGGCAGCGGGCTGGGCCTGGCGATCGCGCTGGAGAACGCCCGTCTGCACGGCGGCGACATCACCGCCGCCGACACCGGGCACGGCGCCCGGTTCGTGCTGCGCCTGCCGCACCGGCCCGAAGGAGGGACGCGATGAGGAAGACCCGCGTACTGCTCGCCCTCGCGGCCGTGGCACTGGCGACGGCCTGCGGTGTCCAGCCGACCGGCGTCGTCCCGGCCGGGCCGGGGCCGTCGATCCGCGCCACCACGGGACAGAACCTCCCCGGCGGCTTGACCCTGTACTTCGTCTCCGACGGCCGGGTCATCCCGGTGACCCGGCCCAGCGAAGGTTTCATCTCCCCCGAAGGCGCGATCACGCTGCTGCTGAAGGGGCCGACGGAACGGGAAGCCGCGCAAGGGCTCACCACGTTCGTCCCGCCGGACGTGGGGCGGGTCGCGGTGTACCAGGGCGACCCGTCGAGCCTCGCGCTGCCGTACTCGGTGCGCAAACTGTCCGATCAGGCCATCAATCAGCTGGTCTGTACCGTGCTCGCGGCCGCCGCGGCCACCAGGTGGACTCCGCACTCCCCGGGCGTGAACGTGATCTCGCCGAACGAGGAAGTGTACTTCCAATCCTGCAAAGCGGACTGAATTCATCACTCACCGTGCTCACATAAAAGCACTTCTCGTATCTGTACGGACGTGAGCCACTTTTGGTTCAACGATCAAGGTAACTGTGGGCGAACACACTCGGGCGTGACATTGCCGTGTCCTTTTCGTAATGTTGCCCGGAGCTCGCGGCCCCCGACGCGAGTTCCCGTCCCCGAAGTGGTGAGTGATCAGAGAAATGGCCGGCAGACATCGCAAGATCAAGGCTCCGCAGTGGAAGCTCCCCGCGGGTATCGCGGCGGCGGTCGCCACGGCGCTCCCGGCGTCGATGTGGCTGACCTCCGCGGGTTCCCCCGACGTCGAAGCGGCCAGCGCCGCGCTCGCGCTGAAGGCTCCCCCGGTCTCCAGCGTGACTCCGCCGCCGTCGACCAGCAGCACCCCGCCCTCCAGCACGAGTACCCCGCCCCCATCGACCTCCTCGGCTCCCCCGAAGCCGACGACGTCGACCAAGGCGCCCGCCCCGGTCAAGAAGACCGTGCCCGCCGCGACGGCGTGTTCGACCAGCCTCGCCGGCACCAAGCCGCACGTGGCCCAGGTCGGCAACCACATCAAGGCGAAGTTCGGCGTGAAGAACGTCGGCGGTGTCGCCGGCCGGGCGAACGCCAGCGACCACCCCTCCGGCCTCGCGCTGGACTTCATGGTGGACACGTCCACCGGTAACGCCATCGCCGAGTACATCCTGGCCAACCAGAAGGACTTCGACGTCACGTACGTCATCTGGCGCCAGCGCTACAACGACGGCAGCGGCTGGGACACCATGGAGGACCGCGGCGGCGCGACCGCCAACCACATGGACCACGTCCACGTCTCCTTCGCCAAGAGCGCGAAGGTGACCGTTAGCTGCTAACGACGCCGGGCGGGCCGCTCGCCGGGCTGGATCACGGGTCGCCCCACGACCTCTTCCACGCCTTTGACGGCGAGCCGGTCCGCTCGCTCGTTCTCGGGATGCCCGGCGTGGCCCTTGACCCAATGCCACTCGACGTCGTGCCGTGACGCGGCCTCGTCGAGACGGCGCCACAGGTCGGCGTTCTTGACCGGCGTCTTGGCCGAGGTCATCCAGCCGTTGTTCTTCCAGTTCCGCACCCAGCTGGTGATGCCGTTCCGGACATAGGTGCTGTCGGTGTAGATGTCGACGGTGACCCGGCGCTTCAGGCTTTCCAGTGCCTCGATCGGCGCGGTCAGCTCCATCCGGTTGTTCGTGGTCGGGCCGGGATCCCCGCCGTAGATCTCCTTCTCGACGGTGCCGTACCGCAGCACCGCGCCCCAGCCGCCGGGCCCGGGATTCCCGCTGCACGCGCCATCGGTGTAGATCTCGACTTCCGCCACCGGGACACCCTAGCGACGGGGTTCAGTCCGGCAGGAGCGGCACCCACGGCTCCTCGACCTGGCCGAGATGCACCGCGCGCGTGATGGACTTCGCACCGAAACGGTCCCGGACGGTGTCGAGCGTCGAGTCGAGCGCGTCCCTCGGCTTCGCCCCGAACGGCAGGGCGAGCTGGATCGAGTCGTCCTTCGACAGGTTCGTGAGCGCGAGCCCGATCAGCGTGAGGCCGCGTTCGTCGATCAGCGGCCTCGCCGTCGTGAGCAGATCACGCGCCGCCGTGACGATCGCGCCGGTCTGCTCGGTCGCCTCCAGGAGGGTGTGCGAACGCGTCGCCTTGGTGAAATCGGCGAACCGCATCCGCAGCACGACCGTGCGGCACACCCGGTGCGCCGCACGCAGACGGCGGGCGAGGCGATCGGCCAGCGTCAGCAGCGTCGCGTTCAGCTCGGCGGGCGAACGCGGCCTGCTCCCGAGCGCGCGCTGCGCCCCGATCGACCGGCGGCGACGACCGGTCTGCACGCGGCGAGGGTCGTCGTTGTGGGACAAGGCGTGCAGATGGGCGCCGACGGCGCGGCCGAGCATCCGGACGAGTTCCTTCTCCCCGAACCCCTCCATCTGCCCGACCGTCGTCACCCCGCGCTCGCGGAGCTTCTGCGCCGTCACCTTGCCCACGCCCCACAGCCGCTCGACCGGGAGCGGATGCAGGAACTCCAGTTCCTTGTCGTGCGGCACGACGAGCAGGCCGTCGGGTTTCGCGACCCCGCTGGCCACCTTCGCGAGGAACTTCGTCCTGGCGACGCCGACCGTGATCGGCAGGCCGACCTGCTCCAGGACGTCCTTCCGCAGTTTCGCGGCGATCCGGCTCGGCGTGCCCGCGATCTTCAGCAACCCGCCGACGTCGAGAAAGGCCTCGTCGATCGAAATGCCTTCCACGAGCGGCGTCGTGTTGTCGAAGACTTCGAAGACCGCTTTGCTCGCCGCCGAATACGCGCGCATCCGGGGCGGGACCACGATCGCGTCCGGGCACAGCCGCCGCGCCTGGCCGCCGCCCATCGCCGTGCGCACGCCGAACGCCTTCGCCTCGTAGCTGGCCGCCAGCACGACCCCGCCGCCGACGATGACCGGCCGACCGCGGAGCTTCGGGTCGTCACGCTGCTCGACCGACGCGTAGAACGAGTCCAGGTCGGCGTGCAGGATGGGACCCTCGGTCGTCATAGAACATATGTTCGCATCAAACGGCGCAGTGGCCAAGGAGTCTCACCCGAGCGCTCCCGCCAAGGCCGAAGCGAGGAGGGCGACGGTGCGGTCGTCGTCTTCGGCCAGGTCGCGCAGCACGTCCAGCGCGAGCGCGGGCGGCATCTCGACGAGGGCCTGGGTGAGCCGGATCCGCGCCGCGGGGTCCGCGGTGGCGAGCCCGTCGGTCAACGCGCTCATGATCCGGTCCGCGGTGCCGTCGTCGCGTGCCAACGTGCCGAGGACCTCGGCCGCCTCGACGTCGGTCGTTCCCTCGACCACCATGCGGACGAGTTCCGGCACGGCCGCGCTCTCCCCACGCGACCCCAGCGCCAGCGCGGCGCGGGCGCGGACCGCCGGATCCGGGTCGCCGAGCGCGTCCGCCAGCGCCGCGGTCGCCTCGTCACCGGGCATCCCGGCGATCGCGAGGATCGCGCGCCGCCGGACGTCGACGTCCCCCGAACGCGCGCCGGACGCCAGGCTCGCCACGCCGTCACCGCCCGCCCTCGCGAGTGCCCACCGCAGGGCTCCGGCGACGTTCGGATCGGCCTCGGCGAGGACCGCCCCGGCCAGCAGTTCGGCGGGCACCTCGGCCGGGGCCAGTGCGGTCTGCTGCCGCCGGGCCGCGTGAGGCGAGTTGAGCCCGTGCAGGAGCTCGACGATGCGCAGGACCCCTTCCCAGCCCGTGGGTGCCGAGCCGTCGACCGCGCGGAGCCGATCGAGCAGTTCCTGCTCCCGGTTCAGCCGCTCCTCGGTCCGCCGGATGAGGTCGCGGACGAGATCGGACGGCTCGAAGGCCGGATCCTCCAAGGCGCGTCCGATCTCGCGCAGCGACAGGCCGAGGGACCGCAGGCTCTCCACGTGGAAGATCCGGCGGATGTCCTCGTCGGAGTATTCGCGGTAGCCGCCGAAGGTGCGGCCGGTCGGCCGCACCAGCCCGAGGGAGTCGTAATGCCGGAGCATCCGGCTGCTCACCCCCGAGCGGCGCGCCACCTCACCGATCAGCATCAGGCTCCCTCCGGTCCCAGCGCGACGATCCGTTTCGACTCGTCGAACCCGGCGTCCGGGTCGCGCAGGAGCCGCTCCGTGGCGTGGGCGTGCGCCCGCACCTCCAGGTCGGTACTCGCCAAACCCGCCCGCAGGACGGGCTCGATCACGGTCCCGAGCGCGACGAGCGCCCTGCTGAGACTCAGCCGCACCGTCCGGTCGCCCCGGCCGAACTGGTCGGCCAGGTCACGGGCCAGCCGGGGCCGCTCCCCGTCGGGGACGAGGACGACGGCGGCACGCCACGCGCTCCGGGCGACCTCGTCGTCGGCGTCGTGCAGCAGCGACCGCGTGATCGCGGGCCACGCGGCGCGGTCCCCGATCTTGGACAGCGTGTGCAACGCCTGGCTCCGGGCCTGGGCGACCTCCGAACCGAGCTCGGCCAGCAGCACCGGCACCGTGCTCTCCGCGGGCAGCCGGGTCAGCGCCCAGGTCAGCATGTCCCGGACGTAGAAGTCCGGCTCGATCGCGCACCGGGCCACGAGCGGGTCGACGAACCGGACGTCCGGATGCGTCCCGGCCGCCAGCGCCGCCTGGAGCCGCGTCGACGAGCTCTCGGAGCCCAGCGCGTCGAGCACGCGCAGGTCCGGCGAAATCCTCTGTGTCGTGTTGATGGGGATCACCTCCTGCGCTCCAGTGAAGACCTTGTCACGATGTCAAGGTCAAGTCCGGCGCTCCACCGCGGTCAGTCGAACGGGGGTCCGGAGTACGAGACCCGGTGCTTGAAGACCTCCCCGTCCCGGATCTCGGCGGAGTACGTCGGCCTCGGCGAGACCGCGCGCCAGGCGTTCAGTACCTCCTCCGACTCCCAGTACTCGAAGATGTTCACCCGGCCCGGTTCGAGCGTGTCCGCCGAGATCACCACGTCGAGGCAGCCAGGATGGGCCCGCGCCTTCTCGACGATCACCTGGTGCCCGGCGACGTATCGGTCCCGTTCCTCCGGGTCGACGTACACCTTTCCCGCCACGATCACCGTCATTTCAGACTCCCTTCGTCCGGCCATTTCACCCCACCGACGAACGCGGACGACGGGAACCGACACGGGCGCGGAAGAAATCCGTCACCGATCGCCCGCCGGCGAAACACCAGATCGCGATCACCGGGTCGCAGATCGCGCAGCCGAACGAGGAATGCTCGGCGAACGGGATGATCGGGGCGCCTTTGAGGTGGTGCACGACGTCCCAGCCGGTGTGCAGCAGCCAGGCGATGCCGATGAACGTCCACGACTCGAGGCCGCGGTAAGCCACGTAGGTCACGAGGGCGGCGAACGCGAACTCCCAGATCCCGAGGCCGCCGCCGCTCAGGTAGGCGGCACCGGCACCCGCCACCATGACCGCGTTGAAGCGGCGGCGGTGCGGTTCGTGGATCAACGACATCAGCACGACGTAGACGAGGCCGACGAGAATCGGCGCGATGATCATCATGGCTCGACGCTAGAACCGGACGGACCTCGCTCCCAGTGGCGTGAACGACGCCTTCCAACGAGATCTCGCCATCGGGCGGGTACGTTGCGGTCCATGCACACCGTCGCCGTCCTCGCGCTGGACAAGGTGATCCCGTTCGACCTCTCGACGCCGATCGAGGTCTTCACGAGGACCCGGCTCGCCGACGGAAGCGCGGGCTATCACGTGGTCGTCTGCGCGGAACACCCGGAGGTCGACGCCGGCCATTTCACCCTGCGCGCGCCGCGCGGGCTGGACGCGCTGCGCGAGGCGGGCACGATCATCGTCCCCGGCACCGCCGAACCGGCCCGGCCGTTGCCGGAATCCATCCACGCCGCGCTAACGGCCGCCGCCGCGGGGGGCACGCGGATCGCCTCGATCTGTTCCGGCACCTTCATTCTCGCCGCCGCGGGCCTGCTCGACGGCCTTCGCGCCACCACGCACTGGATCGCCGCCGAGGCACTGGCCGCGGCGTACCCGGAGGTCGATGTCGACCCGGACGTGCTCTATGTCGACAACGGGCAGATCCTGACGTCCGCGGGTGCCGCCGCGGGCCTGGATCTGTGCCTGCACCTGATCCGGCGGGACCACGGTTCCGCGATCGCGGCCGACGCCGCCCGCCTTTCGGTCATGGCGCTCGAACGCGAGGGCGGCCAGGCGCAGTTCATCGCGTTGCGGCATCCACCCGCTCCCCGTGGCGCGACACTGGAGCCGACCCTGTTGTGGATGCAGGAAAACCTCGCGCGCGAACTCACACTCGCCGACATCGCCACGCGCGCCGGGATGAGCACGCGCACGCTGATCCGGCACTTCCGCGAGCAGACCGGGACGACGCCGTTGCAGTGGCTGCACCGGACCCGTGTCCGGCAGGCGCAGCATCTGCTGGAGACCACCGAGTACGCCGTCGAACGGATCGGCGCCGAAGTCGGTTTCGGTTCGCCCACCTCGTTCCGCGACCGGTTCAAGCGCACGACCGGCGTCAGCCCGGGCACCTATCGACGCGCTTTCCGTTAAGCGGCGAGGGCCAGAGCGGTGTCCGAAGCCCGCGCCCGGGCCTGGTCGGCGAACCGCCGCCGCGCGACGACGACTCTGAGCCATCGTTCCGAACGCTCGGCGTCCAGATCGGAGGTGGCGCGGGCGAGCACCTCGGCGGCGTGCGCGGCGGAATCGATCTCCGCGGCGGCACCGAGGTAGTCGCCCGCCTCGATCAGCTTGTAGGCGTGACGCATTTCGGTCTGCGCGGTCGAGTAGATGGCGTAGGCGGCGAGGTTGTTCGCCAGCGGGCCCAGTGAATGCGACATCGGATTCTCCGTTCCGTCTCTTACCGACACGTCGAACGGGCCCGCGCCGGTTCGACATGACGGGCGGATTTTTCTCGAGGGTTGCGCAAAGTGGCCGCTTCACGACAGCCTGAAGCGCATGCCAGCCCGAGCGGCGTCGTTCCGCAGTGTCTTCGCGGTCGCCGGATTCCGCCGGATCTGGCTCGCGCATCTGCTCTCGGTCGCCGGCGACCAGCTGGCCAGGGTCGCGCTCACGGTGCTGGTGTTCGACCGGACGTCCTCGGCGGGCTGGGCTTCGGCGGCGTACGCGCTGACCTTCGTGCCCGACCTCCTCGGCGGCGCGCTGGGCGGTGTCGCGGACCGGTTCTCGCGACGCACCGTGATGGTGGTGACCGACGTCGGCCGCGCGGTCCTGATCGCGCTGATGGCGGTGCCCGGCCTTCCGCTGCCGGTCGCGGCCGCGCTGTTGTTCCTCGTCCAGCTCATGGCCGGCCCGTTCCACGCGGCCCGCCAGGCGATGCTGCCGGATCTGCTCGATCCGGACCGGCTGGTGGTCGGCCAGGCCGTCATCTCGTCCACGTACCAGGCCGGGCTCGTGGTGGGTTTCGGCGCGGGAGCCGCCGTCGTCACCGGCCTCGGTGTGCCCGGAGCGCTGCTCATCGACGCGGGAACGTTCGCGCTTTCGGCGCTCATGCTCCGCTTCGGGCTCGAACGCTTCCCGCCCTCGGCACCCGCCCACCACGAACGCCCGTCGCTGATCGAGGGTTGCCGCCTGGTGGCGCGCGATCGCAAGCTCCGCTGGCTGCTGCTCATCGCCTGCTGCTGCGGCTTCTACGTCGTGCCCGAGGGCCTCGCCGTCCCGGTCGCCGCCGAACTGGGCGGCGCGGGCACGCTGCCGTGGCTGCTGGCCGCGAACCCGGTCGGCTCGGTGCTCGGCGGGCTCCTGCTGAGCCGGATCCCGCGCGAACGGCAGATCCGGGTGCTGGGCGCGCTGACGGTGGCGAGCAGCCTGGTGCTGATCCCGACCGGCTGGGCTCCGGGCCTGGTCACGATCGTCGTGCTGTGGACGATCTCGGGGGTGTTCTCCGCGCACGACATGATCACGCAGACGCAATACAGCCTCGCCGCTCCGCCCGCTCGTCGCGGCCAGGTGATCGGGGTCGCGATCGCGGCGTTGCGGGCGGCTCAGGCGGCGGGGATCGCGGTGGCCGGGCTGCTGGCCCAGGTCGTCGCGCCGACCACCGTGGTCACCGTCGCGGCGATCGCCGGTGTGGTGGTCGCCTTCGTCGCCGGAGTGGGCTGGTCACGGGCGGTGTCGTCCCGCCGCGGCCCTGAGGAACCCGAAGATCCCGTGGGTCCGGTCGGCGGGACGACACCCGTTGGCGAACACGGTTCCTGACACATCACGTCCAGTTGTTGTCACGACGGGTCGTCCAGTTGTTGTCACGCACTACGTTCACCTCCCTTCGCGAAGCCGCGCGCTCGTGGGCGAGATCACTCACGTCCAGTTGTTGTCACGCCGAGTGGTCCAGTTGTTGTCCCGCATGCCGTTCACCTCCCTCGAAATAGCGATCTATCCGGCAAAACACTCACCAGTTGTTGTCCTGCATCGGTGCACCTCCCTCGTTTCGGTTGGGCTGTCCGGGGGAATTCGGGGCCACGACTCTCATCGTCCGGACAACGACGGTCGTCGCAGTCCCGGTTCGATTACGGTGTAGATCACCGACGGAAGAGGGTGCGTGGACGGACGACTCGGCGGCGCGCGGCGGCGGCTCAGGGCCTGGCACCTGTGGAGCCTGCCGCGACCTGTGCGTTCCTACGTCCTGGTCGTGAATCTCATCGCAGTCCTCTCGACCGCCGCCACGGCCCGGCTGATCCCGGTGACCGGTACCGACCTGGTCCGGTTCGGCGTCTTGACGCTGTGCGCGGCCATCGCGATCGAGGGCACCCGGCAGATCGAACGCCAACGGGAGTACGACAGAGCACCGTCGGTCGCCTACGTCGACACCAAGGCGGTCTGGAGCGTCGCCGCCGTCATCGCGCTGCCTCCGGTGCTCGCCGCCGCGATGGTCGTGGTGACCTACACGATCGCATGGCTGCGGATCTGGCCACACCAACGGCCGGTTCTCCCCCATCGGTGGATCTTTTCCGCCGCGACGGTGCTCTGCGGCACGCAGGCCGCCGTCGTCGTCCTCAGTCTCGGCATGCGCCACTACCCCGGCGCGCCCGACTCCGGGCTGCTCGCCGGGCTGGGCGACCTCGCCGTCATCATCGTGGCCGCGGCCCTGCGCTGGGCGATCAACACCGTGCTGGTGATGGTCGCGATCGCGCTCTCGTCGCCGCCGAAGTCGATCGGCGAACTGTTCTCCGGGTTCGGTGACCAGATCCTCGAGGCGGGCGCGCTCGGCCTCGGCCTCGTGACGGCCGTCGTCCTCGTCCAGGCCAACCCGCTGGTGCTGGTCGGGGTCGTCATCGCGCTGGTCGCGTTGCATCGCGGGCTGCTGCTGACGCAGTACCGGCGTGACGCGCACACCGACGCCACCACCGGTCTCGTCACGAAACGCCGCTGGCGTCAGCTGGCCGAAGAACAGCTGGGCCGCACGCGTGCCGGCCGCAAACTCGGCGTGCTGTTCCTCGACCTCGACAACTTCAAGACGATCAACGACACCTATGGCCACCCCAACGGCGACCTCGTCCTGCGCGCGGTCGGCGACGCGCTGCGTGCCGAAGTCCGCGAGCAGGACGTCTGCGGGCGGTGGGGCGGCGAGGAGTTCGCGATCGTCATCCCGGACATCCACGGCGAGGAGACGCTGCGCCAGGTGGCCGAACGGATCCGGCACCAGGTGGCCGTGGTCTCGGTCGCGCTGCCCGATCGCGACACCGTGCTGACCGACCTGACGGTGTCGATCGGCGGGGCGCTGTACCCGGCGGCCAACATCACCAGCGTCGACGACCTCCTCGTCGCCACCGACACCGCGCTCTACCGGGCGAAGCAGGGTGGCCGCAACAGGGTCGAACTGGCACCGCCCGCGCAGTAGGATTCGCCGCGTCTGGGGAGGCGCGATGGAGCGATTCGCTCGGGGTCCGGTCGGTCTGGTCGTCGCGGTCCAGGTCCTGGTGCTGACCTTGGTTTCGGGGCGGTACGGCTTCCATCGCGACGAGCTGTACTTCCTCGCCGCGGGGAAACGGCTCGCCTGGGGATATGTCGACCAGCCGTCCCTGACCCCCTTGCTCGCGAGGATCTCCACCGACCTCTTCGGCGCCACGCCCGCCGGTCTGCGCGTGGCCGCGACCCTCTGCGCCGCCGCGACGGTGGTCCTGCTGGCCTTGGTCGCCCGCGAGTTCGGTGGCGGCCGTGGCGCGCAGGTCCTCACCGCCGCGGCGACGGCGCTGGCGGCGTTCGTCGTGGTCGACGGGCACATGCTGTCGACGGCCAGCGTCGATCTGGTGATCTGGAGTGCGCTGGGCTTGGTGGTCTTGCGCCTGTTCCGCACCGGCGACGGACGGTGGTGGCTCGCGATCGGCGCCGTCGTCGGCATCGGGCTGGAGGCCAAGTGGCTTGTCCTGCTGATGGTCGCCTCGATCGGCCTGGCAGCGCTCGCCGTCGGCCCGCGGACGGTGTTCCGCAGCGGCTGGCTCGCCGCCGGGATCCTGCTCGCGCTCGTGCTGGCCGCACCGGGCCTGATCTGGCAGGCGGCGCACGATTTCCCTTTGCTGACCGTGGCTTCCGGGATCAGCGAGGACGACGGCGCGGAGAACCGGATCCTGTTCGTGCCGATGCAGCTGGTCTACCTTTCGCCCGTGGTCGTGCCGATCTGGATCGCGGGCGGCCTCCGGCTCTGGCGTGACCCGGACCTGCGCTGGGCCCGTTCGCTGGCGCTGGCTTATCCGGTGTTGTGCGTTCTTTTGCTGATATCGGGCGGAAAGCCGTACTATTCGGCGCCTTTTCTGTTGCTGCTCACGGCGGCCGGCGCCGAGCCCTGCCTTCGCTGGCTCGACCGGACCTGGCGCCGCACCCTGGCCGTCTTCCTGGCTTTGGTGGGTGCGGCCGTGTCACTCGTCGTCGGACTGCCGCTGCTGCCGGTGTCCGCGCTGGCGCCGGTTTTGGTGGTGAACAAGGAGCAAGGCGAGCAGGCGGGCTGGCCGGAGCTGGCTTCTTCGGTCACGCGGGTCTGGGAGCAGATCCCGGCGGAGCGGCGCTCGACCGCGGTGATCTTCACGCGGAACTACGGACAGGCGGGGGCTCTGGAGCACTACGGGCTTCCCGGAGTGTACTCGGGGCATATGTCCTATGCGGACTGGGGGCCTCCTCCTGTTGCTGCTTCGGGACCCGTGGTCGTCGTGGGCCCGTATCTTCCGGCTTGGTTCACCGGATGTCGTGAGATGGCCGTTCACGACAACGGTCTCGGGGTCGAGAACGACGAGCAGGGGGTGCGGATTTCCTTGTGCGCGGGGACTTCCCGGCCTTGGGCTGCACTTTGGGGCGAGTTGCGGCACTACTACTGAGCCGGAACTGTCGGTGGTCGGTTGTACGTTCTGCGTGTGGACACACTCAACGCCACTGTGGCGCTTTTGAAGGAAATCACGTCGTCGGAAGCTCTTCGGGAGGTTAATGCTTCGCTGGATTCGTTGGGGGACAACGATGCTCTGGATGCCGCGGTGGCGGCGTCGGAGGGGATCGCGCGGTTGGAGGCTGTCCGGTTCCGCGCGTTAGGACGGTTGAGTCGTCATCGTGGTGGTGTGGGCAGTGTGGTGCAGGAGGTCGCGTTCGCACTGTCCGTTGTGGACGGACACGCCGCCGGGCTGGTCTCCACGGCCGAGGCGTTGACCACCCGCCTGCCCCGCACCCTGGGTCTGCTGGATGCCGGGAAGGTGGGTGGCCACGGGGCGATGAAAGTCGCCACCGCCACCGCCTGGCTGTCGGACGACGACGCTCGCGCCGTGGATGCGGTCCTGGAAGATCGGATACCGGATCGGAATTCCGATCAGATCCGGAAGGCGGCGAATCACGCGGCGATGATGGCCGACCGCGACGGTGCCTCCCGCCGTGCCGAGCGGAATCGTGGCGGACGCCGCCTATCGATCCGGCAGGGTGAGACCGGGGTGGCCTCCATCGAGGTCGAGGACGGGCCGGTGGAGAAGGTGGCTGCCGCGTATACCCGGATCGATCGTGAGGCGCGGGCGCTGCGGGCCGGTGGGGAGACCCGGACCCTGGATCAGCTGCGCGCGGATGTGGCCCTTGATCTTCTGCTGGGCGGTCAGGGCGGGAAGAGTGAACGGTCGGAGGTGTTCCTCTACATGGACCTCAACACCTACCTCGGGCTGAACGATGATCCGGCGGAGATGGCCGGGCATGGGCACATTCCGGCGTCGTTGGCCCGGCACATCGCGTCCGGGTCGAATACGGTGTTGCGGCGGATCATCACCGACCCGTTGTCCGGGCAAGTCCTCGACCTCGGCCGGAACCGCTACCGGCCCACCGCCGGGCTCGACGAGTTCGTGCGGGTGCGGGACCGGGAATGCCGAAGACCCGGCTGCCACCGCGTCGCCCAGGCCTGCGACCTCGATCATTCGCTGCCGTGGCAACACGGTGGCCATACCGCGGATACCGAACTCGTCGATCTGTGCCGCCGCGACCATCGGTTGAAGGACGAACCTGGCTGGAACTACCGACTCGCCTCCGACGGCACCCTCACCATCACCACACCCACCGGGCAGACCTACGACAGCTCCCCTCCGCCACTGCATGAACCCCGCGACGAGGAACCACCACCGTTCTGACCCGTCGCCGGAAAACGGCGACGATGCCGCACACCGCCGTGCCGCGGACCCGGACGCCACTTCGCCCCTCGGCCAAGCCCCTTCGGTCGTCGCCGAAAACCGGCTACATCCACGAGCCCGCCGAGCCGCCCCGGACGTGCCGGCGCGGCACAACGACGCCATACCCGCCGGACCACCGATCCCCACCGTGGCCGAAAAACGACCACGCCCCCGTTCCCCGAACCCGACCACCACTCCCCCCTGCCCGAGAACCCTTCAGCCCCCATCGCCAAAATCCGGCAACGCCCACCGGAGACTGCCGAGCCGTCCCGAGAAACCCAGCGCATCACAACGACGCCATATCGGCGGGACCACCAACCCCCACCCACGGCCGAAAACAACCACGCCCCGCGT
>Ga0307518_10000789_pt1 | contig 23751 bp, 16 predicted proteins | sample 25_EM_MG_FD_203889 | JGI IMG/M metagenome (GOLD analysis project Ga0307518, IMG submission 203889) | Populus trichocarpa ectomycorrhiza microbial communities from riparian zone in the Pacific Northwest, United States - 25_EM | ecosystem: Host-associated > Plants > Roots > Unclassified | place...
CTTCATCTTTTATTTTTTTTATTTTTTAGATTTGATCTCTATTATTTTGATTATTATTTATTTTATTTGAGATAATTTATGAAATTATATTTTTTTTTTCAATTTCATTCTCATTCAACTTTTTAATTTGTAAGATTTGTTCCTCATTATTTTAATAAACTTGAGAAAAATAAAACATTAATAAGTTATTTTCCAGCTTATTTTCCATGACATAACTAAACACTGGAAAGTGTTTTCCAACTTATTTTCCATTACACTACCAAACATCAGAAAATAATTCACTTTCTCGGAATTCACTTTTCTGGAATTCACTTTTCAAAAGAAAACTATTTTCCAACAAACAAACGGGACGTAGAGAAAAGAAGAAAAGCCATAAAATCAAACTTCCTAGTGATTGGAAATTTGAAATACAGAGAAAGGAAGAAAAGCCATAAAATTCACACGGTTTGTTTTTGTGTTTTAAAAGTATTTTTAAAAAAATTTAATTTTTTTAAATTAATTTTTTTATGGTGTTTTAGATTATTTTGATGTACTGATGTCAAAAATAATTTTTTAAAAATAAATAAAAATATTATTTTGATACATTTCTGAATAAAAAACACTTTAAAAAACAATCACAACCATACTTTCAAACACTATATACTTCCTAACACTAGAGGAGGAATGAAATTAATGACCTTACCTTTTTTTTTTTTAGATTTGAAGAAACCCCACCCCCCAGAAAGCGCACTTTGTAGGCTTAGGTGAGTGAGTAAAACCCCAATTGTCTCAGGCTCTTACAAGAGATTTATGCCCTGACTCGAACTCGAGACCTGCCCTTTGCCATCACGCTACTCCCTTGAAGACTTAATGACCTTACCATTTGCTTTCAAGACACATCCTTATCAAGAAAACATTATACTTTCAAGTCACGTTGTTATTAGTGCTATACATAGCAGCTTACATGTGAACATGCATATTTGACTAAAAATCTTCACTTGAATGATGTAGAAGCTCATTACGTAAAGCAATTGCTATCCATTAGAATTACTTGGTTAGATATATGATAGTTTGATGCAAAAGTTTAGCTAACTCAACTAGAATATCAGGTTATGCCATGCAATGTTACTTCACCTACCCGACTCATGATTCAGTATAAAATCCTGATTATAGATCGGATAGTTTAACTCGAATTAATCTAGATTAATTAATAAAAATTAAAATTAAAATAATATCGTTTTAAAATCTAATTTAATTTATTTTAATCGAGTCGTGAATTAATCAAATTAAATTGAACCAATTCTATGTTGATTTTTTCTATAACATAATTGAGATTCAACCTGCCCAGCCAAACTAGATATGCAGGATAATTCTTGGTTTTAATTGTCTTTGTTTCTTGAATTAGCTTTTGCGTGCTAAGATTTTTTTAAATCGTTTTTAAAATGTTAAATGGATAATTCATATTTGGACAAATACATTTACTGATGAGAATTTTATTTTTAAAGTTTTTTGTTATATTTAAATATGAAATAATAACATAGAGATCGACCTCATAAAGTAACATTTCAAGCAAAAAATCTTTTCTTTTGCTAGCCATTTTTTTTTAAAGAAAATGTAATTTATCACTATCTATATTCACAGGAGAAACATTAAGTCAAAATAGGATTATATATTATGTATTTATAATAAACAAACCTTTTAAGAAAAACTAATCACCAAATGAGTATTAATAATTTCTTCTAATACTTCTTTACCATACCGCATGAACAACACCCCGTAACTTCAACCTATTAATTATTTTTGTAGTTCTGTTTATTTTTGCGTTTCAAAAATATTTTTGAAAATATTTGAAATTTTTTTATTTTTTCTTTGCTTCAAATTAATATTTTTTTTTACTGTTTTTAGATTACTTTGATACGCTGATATCAAAAATAATTTTTTAAAAATTAAAAAAATATTATTTTAATACATTTTATTAGTAAAAATCACCTTAAAAAATAAAATTTCAGCACCTACCCATTAGGCAAAAACTCCAACAGTTGGAATGGTGTTTACAGGGTAGGGCTGCTTCCAAATTCTCCATCTTTACCTATTCAACTGGTCTGAAAGCTAGTAAATGATGTTACTCTTAAAGACATTGGTTTAACGATCGAGACCATGTTTATTTTTTTTATTTTTTAGTTTAATATTGGTGTCCGGACCAGCTTGTACGTACCTCGACTAATCCCACGGGCCCTGAAGTTAACGACCATGTAAGCCTCCAATGACCATCATATGAGCAATCACAGGGTTTGAACCTGAGACCATAAAAAAAAACAAATCTCTTACTCCTAACCTCTTACCATATTTATTTATTCTGGGACAGCTTGGTCCCATGTTTATTTACGATGCCAGGCTACGTTTCCTGAGTGAAATAATCTCATCACCATGGTTGCCAGCTTTTAGGCAGCGAGTAGTTGTGCTCTATAATTAATGAGCGAAGTTCATAATTATAAATCCTGTATAGTTTTTTTTATATATATATAAATTAAAATAATATCTTTTTTATTTTTTTAATCCTAACTTGAGCTGACCTATTAACATATAAGTTAATTTATTCAACATGCTACTAGAATAATTTTAAATAAAATCAACTCATAACTTAAGTCTTGTTTTGAAAACAGTAGCGGAACTACACAGAGTCAAGCCTTAAACTTTTTTTTTAAAAAATATTTTTTTTATATTAAAATATTAATATAATAGCTTTAAAGGGTTAATTTTCTTTCTTAGCTACTAATAAGTGATCCAAGCTTTTTTTCTTTTTTTATTATTGTCCCGTCTCTCTTATTTCTATAAAATTTCTCTTTCAAGCCCCAAGCTATTGATTAGTTAAGCAAGTAATTTCTTGTGCTTTATGTTTTAGAGAAATTTTTTTCATCTTTTCTATTTGTTTCATTATCTAATTTTAGTTTTATTTTTTTATAATTAGTTATTGAAAATGTTAGGGTTTATAATAATTTATGGGTTTGTTGAATTAATATGTGTATGGGTACTATTATATGCTAATGGATATGAATTGAAATGAGTTTTGATAAATTGATAAATATTTTGCTATGAATTTCATATAAAAAATGATGGTGATGAATTTACTAGTAATTAAAAATAAAGTACGTGACAACTTAAAAAATTAGAGATATAATGGATAAATTAAAAAGAAAATATTTAATATTTATGTTTAATTCACTTGTACAAAACAATAAATCAACAAGAACAACATCAATTTGTGACAATCCTTTTGAGCTATGATTTTAGATGCTATGTATCATATGTTAGCATAGATTGTTGCCAAGAACTTTCCTAGTCCTTGAAAGATTTAGAAATAGATAAATAAAAGTTTGTTGTATATATTGAGAAATATATTTTTAATGAGATTAAAAATAAAATCATTATAAAGCAATTTTAAAATATAAAATCTCGAAGAGAACAATTATAATATAATTTTTTTAAAAAAATATTTTTAAATTAATTTTGCTTGACTTGAATTGGTAAATATATTTCAAATTAATTTTTTTATATAACACATATTTATATAAAATATAATATAAAATATTTATTAATAATTTATCTTTTTATTTAAAAAATCATAACTCCACCACTGCTCGGAAGGTGGAGAGATTGGAGCTGTCAAATTTAATAGATTATTGATTGCCATTTTTTTTTTTAGGTTCTTTGCATTTATGATGCCAACTACTGCACAAAAGTCTCCATCTAAGAATTTACTAGACTGTTTTTCCTGACCATTTCGGACATGGATTCATCAACTGCATGCGGAATTGCTACAATGCCATTACCTTGAACATCAGCTTTAGATAATAAGATCTAATGATCATTGGATTTTAATTTGAATTTACTAGATTTTTTTACTAATCTATTCCAATGCCAGTGTAAATTGTGTGGCTGCCATGTACTGTGAGGGCCAACCTGCATATATAAGAGGTGATGAGGGGGAGGCAGCGACTGGTGAACATATCTTATTTGGGCTTAAATCCCAATTTCAGAATAATCTGTGAGGCCAACATCAGAGAAAACTGCATCAATGTGACTAACAAATCTCCCGGATTTTTTTTTAAAAAAAATCATGAAATGTTGGTTAATTTATACCTATAAGAAAATTCTTTGTTTCAAGCATAGTTACAAGACTAGTTACAGGACTTGGCCTGGAAGGTTAAATCTGCTAACCTAGAACATGGTCCAAGTCGAATCAGTAAAAAAAAATCTTGTTATTCTTTTAAAAAACAGTTTGGATTGACCCGAATCAACTCACCCAACTTATCAACTTAAGATCTGAGTCTTCAGCTGAGGAAACTCCAGGTGAGGTCTTATAACTACCATGCGAGATAAATGTCTAGACATCATGACAATCAATAGATCATGTGGAAGCATTTCAGGAGTACAATGAAATTGAATGAGTCAAAATATTCAAAATCAAAGTGAAAATAACTCACCCAGCATCCGCTTACAGCTAATGGATTGTCGAAAATGAAGTAAAAATTGTGTTCCACTCAAAATTTTATTATAACCACATGGTTAAGAACTTTCCTAATACGAACGCAAAGGAAAAAACATCCCTCAAATCAAATCTTCCTCTCTATAAGCCGTATGCTGTCGGTGAAAGTAAGCTGCTGATAGCTGACCTTTACAAATCAGAACAAATAATGGATTGCATGAAAGTGAATCTCTGTGCTCGTGGCTTGTTTAGAATGCCTCCTCAATCCACTATGCAACAGGTTCTACTGCATCAACACAGTGTAGCGATAAGAAGAATGCCAGGACAGCTGAAAGATAGGAAAAACATAAAAGAGTAGCTTATTTAGACTCTTAGTTTCAATTTGTATCAGGATTAAGATAATAAAACATGAGTTCTGAGCCCTGAAGATGCCAAGACATGACCATCACATAACTTGGAAGGATGAACTAACTAGTATGCGGTTTAGATCTTAGCATGACAGAGTATCAGCTGGAATTGTCATGTTACAGGAGTTTAGATTATAAACCCAAGAAAAAGAAGCCTGTAAGTCAGAGAAGCTGATATATCATTGATCTTAGGTCTCTCTACACGTCTATCGTGCAATACTTTCAAGAATGTTGTTCATAATAAGCCATCTGACTTGTTTTCCAAAGCACTCGATTTATGAACCTGGAAAATCAGACGCCGAGCAGATTCCTACAGAACTGTCAGTGAAATAACAGCAGACCGAAGCTTTACACCATCTTCGTCCCATTTCGACTGTGGGGCAGTTGCTCCTGCGATAATTGCCTGCATTAAAATTACAATAATAACAGCTAGTGAATTGTAAAATCTAACAAATCACGATGACGGAGAATGTTCAGCGAGGCCAAAGATTAATACAAGATCAGTTATGGTTTCCATGTTGGGGCACATGAGCAAGCTATATATATTGGCTTTATCCAAAGAATTCTGACAGAGTAATGAGTTAATTCCACTAAAGACATGGGCACTGCAATCAATATTCTAATTGTAAGGTCAATGTATTAACCTTTCCACTGTTAACCACAGCTACTAGTGCCGCATGCTGGTCATCTCTGCCAAATTCATAGAAGTAATAAGTCCTGAAATTAACAAACAGTGGAACACATATGTCAGAAAAGTATTGTAATTATAACATCCAGGATCTGGTTCAAATAAAATATCATTTCCCTGCTGACATCCTGGTTGCTTTAGATTTAGTGTAGGGGTGATGGTATTTGTGTTTATTATCCAAGTCAATGGAGAAGGAAAAATATATGCTTCTATAGCTGATAAATGCAAGGAATGAGGGTATTCGATAGGTACCATTACAACCATTACTTCCTATTTTCTAAACAGCTAATTTTTATAAACAATACAGCAGTTTATTCAGTGTTATATATATATATATATATATATATATATATATAGAACACTGAATAAACTAATATATCCCTGAAGGTGCCTGTTCTACTTCAATAGCATTACTTACGAATTGAAGAGCCCCAGAATCAAGCAAAGATAGATAAATTTACCGGTAACCTTCCTCTTCTTTTATTTTTAGTGTACGGGCAGAGAATAAAGTTGTCCCACCTGCCATTGCAGATAAATTGAGCTACCAGAACAAGATAGTTGAGAAGAATGCTAATCTACTTGTTTTTTCAAATGACAAATGATCAGCAAGAAAAGTGGAAACCATTTAATTTATTTTTTTTAAACCACAAGAGTTGAATATATACAAAGTATTCTTGGTTCTAAGAATCAAAACTTCAAGAATAACACAACTGAATGCAAAGACAGACCTGGAACAAAGAGTTTTGCAGCCTCCTTCAATGATCCCAAATCAGTAATATCTTTAGCCTGTCCATGTTAGCAAAGTACATGTTTGTCGGAGAATTACTCTTTGAGATCTTAAAATTGGAACAATCTAAAATGAGGGAGCAGGGGGGGTGGCATTATTCATCCATTTTACTTTTCTTTCGTAATTGGAAATAAGTACAAGACTTGAAGGTTGTGAATTATAACAGCAAAAGGTTAATGGAATTCACAATGAAGGAGTGATATCTGCCATCCCACCATAATGGCAACAGGAAAACTCATACAGAGGTTAAGTTACAAGATAATAACCCTAGATAACCTGAAAATCATTGTAGTCTTGGATGAGATATCCTACCATGCTTTAAATCAGGGAAAATGCTGGCATTGTGCCCTGACAATAAGATGCTTAGTTGGGGGTATTAAATTATAGCAGACTTTTAATCTCGCAGATGTTTGCTATGAAATTAACTAATTTGACGAAGTAAACATGTCAAGAGTTACAATCAACTGCCTTAGTTCCAAATTTAACCATGAAAATGAACAAGGACGTTTAATGAGTCTTGCAGAGTAATACAGAAACAAACCAATACTAGAATAAAGGTGAAAGTTTGACAATTTTCATCACACAAACCTCTAAGAAGGTGATCTTCAGTTGATTGGAAGGGCGAACGACAACATTTAGAACTTCAGATCTATGTTGACAAAAAGAAAATGCAACAAAAAACTTGCGTGAACACTATGACCATTACTATAAAGTTTTATGCATTACTCCAATGGAAAGCTGAAAAAATATAAACATCAAAGAGAATGAACTTGCTGTAAAATAATATACCCATCAGAAGATGCAAAACGGGCTGCAAAGGTCTTTGGCTTTGCCTTATCTCCATATAAAGACAGCCCAGCACTGTAATCCTAATAACAAGATACAATAACCAAGTTGATGAAAAAATAATTCTGACATTGTGAACACATTTGACATTCAATACTCTACATTCCCTCAATCAAGATATCTAACTCTAAGAAAAACTGAATTGATTTTGAAAGTTTTAGTTTCAAAGCTTACTGTATCTATCACCAATGGCCAATTTGGAGCATCCCTTATCCTTTAAAACCCACTAAACTAGAATTATATATGCCAATTCATTGCATATTGATAAGAATAAATTGTGCAAAATGTTAGCAATAGTAGCCAAAACACCATACCCATGACTACCAACATTGATAAAAAGAACTCAAGAGATTTAAACTTCAACTCAAAACAGTTAAAAACATAAGAATGTATGGGTGAATAGTGAAGCCATAACAAAAATTAAGATAAATATACCTCTGGTTCCATGATGTCCTCAAATTGAGGAGGGACCCTGATGGCAAAACCATCACCATAGAACTGAAACCAGGATTTTGTATTGGCAAGGATAGAAAGAACAGATTTTAAAGGTGGAGAAGGTTCAGCTAAGGCTTGTGCAAGAGGGTGTTGAGTGGCTAAGGAAATGAGACAAAGTGAAGTAGTTTTGAAGATGAACTGTCTCTTAGAGATGGTGCTGGGGAGGCTAGTGGCATGAGGGGTTGGTTTTGGGCTATAGGGGTTTGGATTTTGTCGAGGGTTTAGAGGAGGGTGGTGGTGGTGAGGAGAGAGGGAGAGGAGAATGGCCATGAGATGGTGAGTTTGGATTTCATGGAGGTTAAAAAAAATGGAGGGAAGATAATGTGGGGTAGTGGTGGGGCTTTTATCTCTTGGATTCTCTTAACAATGGAAGGGTGTTTTGGATATTTGGAGTAAATTTTACCAAATTATGTTATTATTCATCGTAATTGTAAGTAGTTTGATTCTCTTTCTCATTGGATTATCTCTATGATTATCTGATAATGCCACATAAATTATATTTATCAATCCTGGATGGACCAAAGTGACCCCATAGTCTTTGCATGGCTGAGTGAGAGGGGGTTATCCATTTCAAATAACAGCCAGCCAATCCAAAACAAAAGAAATCCAAACCACTCAAATTCCTTAACCAAAGAGAGACCAGAAAATGATGTAGAAAACATAATATCTCCCTCTCAGTGTCCGCCATTTCTGTTCTGTTGATCTCTCACTCTCTTTCCCATGGAAACCTTACTTTCTTTGCACTCTCTTTCTCCTCTCCTCAACTCAAAACCATCCTCTTCAAAATCCCATTTGCTACCTTCTCTTCAAACAAGATCAAACTCACTCTCTTTCACCCACAAGAGCATCACTTCTAGCCTCAAAAGGCACACTTCTCAATCTTTGTCGGTGCCCAATAGCTGGTTCAGTTATGCTCAACAAGGCCTAGCTGCATTAGCTCTCTCTTTGGCACTCAACTTTAGTCCACTGTTGTACATTGGAAATGCTCAAGCATCTGAATTTGACGTGCTCAATGAAGGGCCACCAAAAGAGTCTTATATATTTGATGATGCTGGTGTGCTTAGTAGAGTGACTAAATCTGATCTGAAGCAGCTGTTATCTGATTTGGAATCAAGGAAGAACTTCAAGATCAATTTCATTACTGTTAGAAAGCTTACTGTAAGTCTTTTGGTATCATTTCTTTGTTGATTTGAATGTGTACTTAGTCTAGCAAACTATGATTATTTCCACTTTTGAAGCAAGCTTTTGATTGTTCGGAGAAATGGAACAGCAAGTAAACTGACTTGCAGACATTTGTCTTTTAGTGTTACAATCTGGGTTACATTATTGCCAAATTAATAGATGACAAGTTTAAAGGCATGTGTGTTTTCCTTTAACTCTTTCAAGGATGCATATAACTGAATAAATATTATGTTTGTTGCAGAGCAAAGCAGATGCTTTTGAATATGCCGACCAAGTTCTGGAGAAATGGTATCCCACTGTTGAAGAGGGCAGCAACAAGGGAATTGTTGTGCTTGTAACCAGCCAAAAGGAAGGGGCAATTACGGGGGGCCCTGCATTTATCCAAGCAGTTGGAGAAACTGTTCTTGATTCCACTGTCTCGGAGAACCTTCCTGGTAACTATGCACTTACTGTACAATTTTCAAGTTGGTGATTAGTTTCCCCAGATTTCCTTAGTTCATTGTGTTTCATGGTAGTTAGGGTGGTCTTTTTGTTCAATCTAAACAGCTTTAACAGGTCTGGTTGAAACGATATTTCATTTGAAATGGTGAGGGACGGTGGAGGGATCCTAATGAAGCTCTAACCAAAAGTTTAAGGGATCCCAAAATACAGACTGAGCTTAAGCATGATGGAGATTCTATCCTTTGTTTAGATCTCATGCACAACATTGAAATTCTTTAAGCACTTAAATTTCATTACAAAGTGATGCTTCACAATTGACTGATTTTTGAAATGAAAAATGGGAAATTCAAATCACCATTTGTCCTAAAAAGGGTTCAAGACTGCTTTAATTTTCAATACCATGGTACTCTAGAGAAGTGTAAACATCCATTCTATGCTGGTTTACACTGCTGGTGAGAAGTTATCTCTTTGAAATATCCAAGAAAGTGAAACTACCTACAATCTTATGAAACTTATGTTGGTTTTCTGTTGATTCAGAAGGAGATGGGCCTAATTCTATTATCAAACACTAGCTGCGCACAAGCTATGAGGTTTAGGAATCTTGAGGTCCAACTAAGTTCTGAAATGCTAACATAGTATACCATTGGATCTCAGCACAGGTGTTAAAGAGTACTGAGTTCATCCTTTGTTCCCTATTCACACATCAATTCAGACTCAACTGTTATTATAGTAGTTCTGTTTTGTTGAAATGAGATTATTTTATACAGAACATAAATTCATTGTATTTGCACATGATGCAATTGTCACACAAGCTCAGATGTCATTAGTCTTAGAGATGAGGATGCTCAAGTTACGTGTGCTTGCTCATGTTGCAACTCTCTAACAAGCTCAAACGTCATCAATTTTAGAGCTAAGATTATAACCAGAAGATTTCTTGTCCATTTTTCATTTAACATCATGATCATAAGAACTGCATTAGTTGAGATAGAACAGTGATGCTGATGACCATGTGGTTTTCAATTGCAGTCTTGGCGACGGAAGAAAAGTACAATGAAGCGATTTATAGCAGTGCCAAGAGGTTAGTGGCTGCTATCGATGGGCTTCCAGATCCAGGCGGTCCGACGACTAAAGAAAACAAACGAGAATCCAACTTCAAAAGCAAGGAAGAGACAGAAGAGAAGAGGGGACAATTCACTCTAGTGGTTGGAGGTCTATTGGTGATTGCTTTTGTTGTTCCCATGGCGCAATACTATGCTTATGTTTCAAAGAAATAGGTCATAACCCTGTGTTAGGCTTGTTTCTCAAATTCTTTCCTCTAGGTTTCGACAAAACCTGGTGGCACATAGTTGTACAAATGTCTGTAATGTTCTTGACGAGAAACTTGCAACCAGAGGATAAGTACAGATTTTTGGTTTATGCTCATGAAATGTGTATAGAACCATGGTTTCATCTTATGCTCACAGTATCATATCATTTTCCTGGTGCTAATTCTACGATGAACTCTGAGAAAATAGGGTTTTGGTGTTGCAATCTGCAACATCAAGCTTTTATAGCTAAGAATCAGATCATGGAGCACCAGTCAGAACTTATTAATAATATTAGTGCTTGCATTTAATCTTCAGCTGTAAACAAATGAAATACGAATGAATAGAATAATTACAGCACAGTCAGCAAATTAGCTCCTCAGAACTTGAGATTGAGAAGGAAAGGCATTCTATCAGAGAATGGCGGATCCGAAAATTTTCCGGTGAGTATTTGTGATGAAATATACTGATTTGCTGCCTCTGAATAGTGAATTCCATCCCAATTCACATACTCAGTACTATCACTGCATGCTTTGGCTGTGACACTGGTCCCATTCAAAACTTTTGTTTGCCCACAAGAAATCCTGCTGTCATAGTTTAGTGGTGGTCCTCCATATCCACAGCATGCCATTATGGGTTGCTCAAACCCTGAAAAATCATATTCACTCAGAATCTAATGTCTTTTCTTTCCTTAGACTTTTCCATCTCTTTTGATAAGAAAAAGATGAAAACTAAAAAACTTAAAAATTCTCAAAATAAAGGAACTGAGGATTACTAACCGTATCGGGAATAATTAGCAATGAGGTTGGATTTTATTGTGTAGATATCAACATATGTGATATTTGAATCAGCATATTGGCCTTGCAGCTTTTTAGTGAGAGCATGAAGCTGAAGATTTAAAAGCTTAGCTGCTTGATTATGCCCACTTACACATCCTAGCTCATCAAGCTTTGATGGATCAGTTCCGAACTTTGCAACGTTCTGAGTCAAGCAACCAAGAGGACCCGTGTTGTGGATCCAAAAATTCCTACCTCCTTGGTCATATAGTTTCTAGAGCATGAAAATAATCAATCAGTGTTGCAGATTTCATGTTCCTTTCAATACAAGTTAGTGTCAAAAAAATTTAAAGAGAAGGAAATGACAGAACTAGGATCTAACCTTGATCCCGGTTTCGAATTCGACCAAAATGTTTGGGATTGAAGCAACAATTTGATCAAGTGTTTTTGAGTAAAATGCACCGGCAAGATCATTCTGGCCTATATCAAACATGTATAGACCCTTCTGAAAATAGTCTTCTGCTGGTACGTATCTATCAAATCTCTTACCTGTGACAAGGTTTGAAACATGAAAAAACTATCAATGATTCTTACACTTCTTGCCATACTTCAGGCATTAACATTTGCGTAAGAACTTTATCAAACTGAATCCACATCACCGTCAATCAAGTTTTTCTCAGAAATGGTGGCTTACAGTATGAGAGTGAGCCATGTACATACCTTTGGCCAGCAATTCGAGAACTCGAGCTTTGAATCGTAGAAACTGATTCACTTGAACTCCGAAGGAAAATGGGCTCACAGATGTTGCAGTTGCTGGAAGTATAGTTGATCCTGCAGCTGCAAAGTTGCATCCTTTCCGAAAATTCGGTACCCCAACTGAGTCCAAATATGCATTTAGGAAGGGCAGCTCCATTGCATCCACTGGAAAACACACACCCACATGAATGAAAGAAACAAATTGCAATACTTCCTACTTGAAAACAGAGGAAACAGAGTGTGAATATTGAAAAAAAAAAAATTGAAAAACAAAATATTTCAGATTCTTGTACTTCTAACTGCATTGCTATTATCAATCAATTCTTGTACTTAACATTACTTACCTCCTAAATATTCCTAAAAAATAAAGGCATTTAACACAAAAGGAACAATTATACAATATATCAACAAGAAAATGGGATTTATTCCATCCTAAGTAACAGAAGAAACAGGGGAACACAGAGCAAGAAAACAGAGAAAACAGAGGGAAAGGCTTGTCTTCCTGAAAACGGAGAAAACAGGGGAATAACATAGTATAGAAACAGAGCTGACATGATACAAACTAGAAGGCATGAAAAATTTCAATGATAGTGGGAGATTTACTGAGGAAATCAATAATGAGACGGCCATCACAGTATCTCCCAGATGGTATTTGAAAGTGAATTTCCCCATAAGGTGGTCGAATGCTTTCAATGCCAGCCCCAACAAGGTTTCCAGTGTCAGAATTTGAATCCCCAAAGTTGAAAACAGCAGGAAACTTGAAGTGCACAGATTGTGCCAGTGGCAAGAAGATGGAGATTAACGCGAGAACATAGAGGAAAAGGTTTTTGGTTTCCATTGACAGGCTAGGGCTATAGAGGATGAGGATTTGTCTTCACTGATGAAAGAAAAAGACCAGGAGCTTTCACTTTTAAATAATAGTTACCAACCATGAAGAAATAAAAATGGTGGTGGGGCATTGTGTGCAATTCAAGAATCCTTGAACTTATTTGAAATGGACACGAGGAAAGAAAAAATTAATCATTTTGTTTGGTTATGTGATTGTTTGATACTATTTGAGATCTGAAATTAATTTTTGGATATATTTTTTTTAATTTTTTAGAGTTAACTTGGTAAGATCTTATTTAATTTAACCAGTCAATTAGATCACAAGTTGATTTGTAAAAGCAAATTCAACCTGATTCAGACTTCCAATTAATAGATTACTAAGTTAACATGGTGGGTGAGCGAGTTTGATAACTATGATAATGCTTGAATATATATAGCAGTATAGAGACATAGCATGACTAGATTAGCTATTGAATGTATAAACAAAATCATATTGCATGCATAAAAATGGCAATCTTTGGCATGGTTAGAGAATAGAAAGTTTACTTAGAAAATCAACAATGAGACGGCCATCACAGAACCTTCCTGTGGGAGTTTTGAAGTAAATTTGTCCATTAGGAGGATCAAGGAGGAAGCCTAGACCAGCAGCAAGGTCACCTGTGTCAGAGTTTGAATCACCAAAATTGAACACAGATGGGTAATTGAAATCAATTGAATTTGCAACAGATGATAGGATGGATAAAAGGGTGAAAACTTGGAGAGCAATTGTTGTGCTAGCCATGATCAGTAGTTAACTTCCCAATCCTAGAAGCTAAGAAGCTGTGTAATAATTAGAGAGGTTTGGTGCTTTTATGGGCATAGGGAATGCTTGCTTTGAGTTATGGAAAGGCAAGACAAGTGCCTCGTTGCCCCGAAAGCAAAGTTTTTTTTTTCCTTTGGTTGTGTAGCATACTTTGAAGTGTTGTTTCCTTTCCTCACTGTTTTACTCCAAAATGTTCTTGGGTGCACGCATAAGGCCACGACTAGTACCGTTAGAGACATAACTCAAGAAAAAAAGATTGGAGAGAGAGATTAGTGTCGGGTGGTATGGGAGAAGGAGGAGTGTGCTAGGGTTTTTTTGGTTTAATTTGGGAGAAAAAAGAGTTGATTAAGGTAGTATTTATACTTCATCAAAACTCATAAAAACAAAATTATGAGTTTGCATGATTTTATTGAATTTACCAGAGTCGAGTTTAATTTTACTATTTTTCGAGTTTTTTGTTTGATTTTACATGCTAAATACAAATTAACTTGTAAAATTATACGATTATACAAGTCAACTTATGATTTTGACAACCTAAACATAAATTTATTTGATATTTTTCTGACTTTGTCTCCAATCATATCTTTCCATCTTCCCCTTTTCTTTTAGGAATTGATAACCACTTATCTAATAAGAACTCTGAATAAAACCATAGTTGTTAGAAGAGTCATGCTAGGTTCCATGGATATAAATAGCATGATTGATGTTATATTTGATTAAAGGATTGATTCGGAAAAGGGCCTAGGTTATCGGGTTAATCTTTAAGTCACCGAGTCAATCATATTTTATTAAAATAGCAGCATCTTGTTCTTTTTTTTTTTTTGGTGCTGATCTGTCAAGTTATACCAAGTATAGCCAAGTCAATTAAGTTGTTAAAAACTTGATTAAGTTATATAAATTTAATCGAGTAAACTCAGTAGGTTTTGAATTTATTAAGTCGATATCTTATTCGATTCAACTAAAAATTTAATTTAAATTAGGTATTAAATTTCAGGGTTTCGTGTAAAATCAGGAGGCTAGTTCAAACTTCAAATACAACAACTATGAATAGTATCATTTCATCCTGAGTGAAGTGGGCCCACCATATTGGCAATGGGCAATTATTCTTGTCACGCTAGTGGCACAAAATTAGTACCACAAATCATTTCTCACGCGAAATAGTGAACAGGAAAATATGAGACTAGAGTCTGGGAACTCATGCCTCACCATATGCAGCTAAATAAGAAAACCCAAGTTCGAATTTAGGTTTGAGATTTGAAAAAGATTGCTGTTTTTGTCTTTTTAACTAAAGTAATAACAGTAATGAAGAGCTAAATTATGAATTTTCATCAACAAACCATTACCACTCAGTGCAAAATACTTGCAGCAGTGACCAAAAAACTACAGAACAGACTCAAAGAGGGTGGCAAATCCATCATACAATTTGGATGGATCAGAACCTGTACCTATTTTATATCTTTACAGTGCGCGGTTTCTTTGATACCTTCCTTTTCTATGTCCAAAAGCATGCAAAATCAGAGCCAAAATTCATATGTTCATTACAGTATTTAGCAGAATCAGAAACTATCCTGTAAAAAATTCCCGTGCTAGTGTGGCATTCCCTAAATATTGCATTAGCCAGCGCCTTGAGTTAGCCACACGGTTTCAACTCACCATCTTGAAGGGGTAGAATGACCCAACCCATGAAAATAACAACCTGATCATTCCTGAAATCTTAAGCAGAACACCAGCATTATCGTCAGTCTCCTTGTGCATTGCATCAAACCTTTCTGCATCTGCTAGTCTTGCCTTAAGAGCCTGGTTCTCACTCTTAAGCTGCAAAGTAATATTACTGCACTTAGAGGGTGTATGATGACTACTTGGACTTGAACCAAATTCCTTCAACATAATAATGGTCAATTCTGAGTACTCCAAAGTGCAGTCATGAACTGCTTTCAGGGACAAAAATGGTAAAGTTGCTTGATGTCGAAGTGAGAAATAAATCACATGATACACGAATTAAACAACTTTTCTTTCTTCATTTTCACCTTGATTTAGAAAATGTTGTTTAGGCAGCCAGAAAGCAGAGGAAAAAGTGCTGACCAGCCATTGTCTTCTACTGCCTGCTGTAATGAGGAAATTGTTTGCAAAGTAACATCTTGATAGCCTGATTCCAGCTCTTCTACTGAAGTAAGGTCAAAGATTAATCCCTCCAGTATGAATACCTCCTCAAGTAACTTCACATCTTCATCATCCAGCCTCTCCCTTAACAACAAATGGAAACTATCGTAGTACCAAAATTTAAAATCGTTCATGTTAAAGTGTCACGGCCTAATTCTCAGATTATTTAGAATTTTGTCATGTCGCAATTTACTTCTCACCTTATTTAGAATTCGGTCACATGACTCATCTTTAGTTGGGGTGATTTCTCCATGTTTTTCGGCATGTTTATCTTCTCTGCAGCCGACTATAGATGATGCCTTTATATGCTTTGCCCTGCCAACAATGTAAAATCCAAAATGAAATCAAGAGATGGAAGCACCTCAAAAGGATGCAGGGACCTAGCACTGCCATAAACAGATCATTCAGTAATTATTGCATATATAGTTTCCAATGTGGTTATCATTTAAACTAATTAAAGGCATCGTTGTTCTTTCAGACAACAAGAATTTTCTAATCTAGGTGCTCATAACTTTTTTTCTTCTATACACCTCTTCTGATTTCATCATTTTCCATATGGTGGACTTTGGACTTTCATACCTTGTACCAAATCGAAGTGTAGACATTGTTTCCGATGTATTTGAAGGGCTTGGTGAGAAACAACACAGAAATGCAGTCCTGGAGTTCCCAGCCTATACGATGAGACTCAGAAGTCAATACAAATATGAGATACTTTATTGTAAGATGGATTCAGCGTCGAGAAACTAACAAGAGCATCTTGTAGAATCCGGGTAATTAAGTTTTGAATCACCAAAAGGAATATGGCTTGATTTGGTAGCTGGACCACTTGTCAGAGAATTTATTACATTTCCTAGAGCTGATATGGATTTGTTGATAGTCTTGGCTTCTTCAAGAACTTTTCCTTCGGCTCCAGTTTTCTCTACCTTTTCTGACCCCGCCAAGTCCACAGGAATTACTTTCCCAGTTTTCACCCTGCCAACAGTAATGAAATCTTAAAAGACTTTCACTTTAAGCATTGATCATACATATGAAAAATGGTAATACCTCTTATCTGTAGTCGACTCTAGCTGAATAGTCAATATAAAAATACAATGACTTCAACTTCTGGCCATGTTCATTTCTGTCTACGTTAAGTGTCCCAAAAGAATCAGAAGAATTGTTGCCACTATATTCACCAAGAAAAGAGAGGCAAATGGAGTGCAGTTATTGGATTCTTTTATAAGTGAAGCATAAGCAAGAAATGGATAAATTCAAATATAGGCAAAAGAAAAGGAAAAGGATGAGTCTCTCCAACTGCTCTATTAACTATCCCACCCTGAGATTTCAAGCTGTTGATCAGAAGCTGTACTATTTACTGGAGTATGAAGATAGAGTAATCAAGCAACTGTGTCTTACAGATAGGCTTAGCAAAGCTTCTTCCGGGTCTGATATCCAGGAAAGGAAACTTAAAATGAAGTTGCAAGTAAGTATACACACAAATTTCTTGCCACGCAAGTAAAGAAAAGGCAAAAGTGAAATTTACTTAAAAACATAAACAACAGAGCGAGGACAAGGAAATTAATCTTACCTCTGTAACTCCTGATAGCAATATTTCTTGCACTTTGCTCTCCTTGATCTGTATGTTGCCCTTTGTTAAACCAAGAAGGACAGTAAATTTCAGCAGTCAAGATGCATACATTAATCTTGGAAACCTGTGCAGAAATTAAATTTTCTATTGTATGATAGGGAATGAGCAACCCAAGATATGTAAAAGCGAATCATAATTCTGAGCAAGACTTTCTCCATGTAGATCTATACCTAGGGGAGTCATAAAAACACGCAGAATCTATTCAGTGTGAGTGTTTATCATACCGATGCAAACAACTGTCTCATGTAACAGGGTATTGTGAGTGTTTATCATCCCTAATTTGAAATGTTAAACGTTCCTATTCATGAGGTTTCTGATCCATGTAGGCATGACTTCCAGATTAAATTTACCAGAGCTTCACAGTACCTCCATGCTATGTCTTCGCAGCTCCAGTCTGTTAATAAAATGCACGAAAAACTCCATAAGTTCACGGCAGAATAATAAATACATCAGAAATCTAGCACAATGATTATGACAAACAATGTAATCTTATCGGAAACCCTGCCCTACCAATACGTATAGAATTACATCTGCCTCTTTTTCATCAATCATAAAAATCTTATATGTTTCAAGTAACTTCGAATGGACATTAGCAATCAACTAGCCACTTAAATTGATTTTAAAAAATGGAGATGGTCAAAGTCTTCTACACCAATATTTTCCAGCACATTGAAATGATGTTTGAAGCACCAAGCCTAGATCATTGCCATCAGCATGCTCATGAGCATAATCACCTCTCATTACAGCTCAACTCAAATCAATTGAATACACAAAAACCACGTTAATGCATAGAAAATCCTATACACAAAACCAAATTTCTGGCAATCTGTTTGGTTTCCGGGAAAACAACGGGAAATTGAAGAAAATCTGAAATGATTCGATCTTTTTGAGAAATGAAACTCGCGTTTCCGTCTCTACCTAAAATCTCGATTTATGTTTTCGTGTGAATAATGACTTGAAAGTTTTTAAGATTAAAAAAAGGAAATTTTCCTGCGGTTTCTAGGGAACCCAAGGGAGAGGAGATTAAATAAGAAAAATACAGAGATTGGAATGATAGGCTTGCGTGAAATCATCCAACTTTCAAAGTTCATGGATAGCAGCAAGTCCTTGTAGAGCTTATCTTGATGTGATCCTATAGGGGCACAGAGCACTCTCTCCTCTTTGCATATATATGTCTATGTGCGTGTGTCAGTCTATAGGCATACAGATGTTACCTTTTTCCCAGAGAAACTCTAGTAATTGCATTTATGAAGATTATAAACAGAACTCCCCACCCCCTCCTTCTGCATGTGTGTAAACCATGTCTAAGAAACACAGGTGTTGCCTATATTTGTCAGAGTCTGTACTTTCTTTTCCAGACATATATATTCTCCAGCAAGTCATTTTGAGGTAACTTGTTTAATACAAGTTTCTCATACCTGAATCATGGAATGTGGTTAACGTTAGTGTATTCATACATATCTGATCTTGTTGTGGTGGTTGCTGTTGCATCCCCTTGCCATATGAGCTGACAGCTTGATTAATGGTTTGGCACAGACATTACATTTATCGGGTATTTTTCTTACTCTGGCCTCCCTTCAATGTTTGGTATCACAAAGTGCCACTATTTTTGCCTCAGATGTTTTCTTTCCTCCTTTGTAATGGGCGACAAAAGTAATTTTCTTTTGTCTTATTGAATTTCGGGCTTTGCCCAGAACTGAGTGCAGGTTGGTTCTGGTGTAGGCCTGGTTGGAATTTGTCTTTCTCAGGTAAAAGCTTCCCAGGTAAGTAGTTTCAATCTCATCTCACGTCAACTATTTTAGAGAAGTGCGCTTCTATTATTGGTGTCATTCAATAAATTACATTCTATCCTAACGATTCCACCATAGATGTAGATTTGGAAGAACATGTTTGGAAGATTATGATTACTAATCGCTTCCATAAAGAAACGTTAAAAATATGAAATGCACTTATTGTAGTTAGTTTATGCTCATCGTCACGTCTCATGGTCCTAACAACGCAATCAATGCGGCACATCCTTAGGTGTATAATACTCAACTCATTCTGAACACTGAGAAAATTGGTTTCTTGTAGATAGATTCTTGTCGTCCCTTCTTCTGGTTAATTATGATTGTAGTGGACTTAAATATTATGCATCAATGGTGGCAGGTGCCTGAAGTCCTGGTGTTGCTGATTCTTGTCTGTTCTGGGCAATTCAATCGCAATATGTGCATTTGATCCAGGTTATATTAAGTGATGGTGGCCTGCCAACTTTAGCTAACATGAAACTTAATCTGGAGTTAAACCAGTTGAGTGCTGAAACTGATGTGCCAGAACGATTTGGTGAAGATCCGAATAAGGTACGTTCCAGGTGAAGTTGTATTTCCGTCACCATCTTTCTTTCTAGTCATTGCTATTTTAATTGTTTTATTTGTAGTTTTTCCTGTCAACGTAAAAAGTATTGAATTCTGTAGTCATAAAACAATGAAATAGCTGCTGGAATTCAACACCAGTGTCTAAAACAGAAGTGGCCAGATTCCAAAGAATCTCATTCTTTCTTTTCTTTTTTTAATTAATCTAGGTACGTATTTTAATTAATTTTATAAATTTTAAAATTAATAATTATATAAATCTTTAATCACCCTGAAAAAACTTATACCCGTGATGATTAGAAAAGCAAACTAAGTAATCTCTGTTCTTACTTCTACTTTGTTGATAGTTTCTTACATGAGCAACCAGCAGGTAGCCACTGTCTCTATGACAGCTCTGTATTTCTAACCTTGATTAGGATACACTTTTCAATTTATAATTAAATTTTTTTTTATCAAAAACCACGCTGGAAAAACTGATATATTCATTCTTTTCTAAAATAGTTTATTTGATTTGTAGCTAAGCATGAGTAAAATAGCTAGTTCTGACCTATGGTTGTACATCCCATCAATTTTATTTTTTTTTATTTATGATTAAGAGTCCAAAGTCAGAATTAGATAATGAAAGAAAACTATGAGAAGTCATGTACCTGGGACAACATAATTGTAATCTATTTTTTTTTAAGAGAACCATTTATTTGCTGGAAACATTTTTTTAAAAAATTAATTATTTTTTTAATGTTTAATAATGTCATGAAAAATAAATTAAAAAACACTTTTCAGTGTTTGATTATGTTATGGGAAATGAACCGAAAAATAAATTGTTAATATTTTTTTCAAGTTTATTACAATAATAAAGAACAAATCTTACAAATTAAAAGGTTGAATGAGAATAAAATTGAAAAAAATATCTAATTTCATAAATTATCTCAAATAAAATAAATAAAAATCAAAATAATTGAGATAAAATCTAATAGATAAAAATGTTGAAAGATGATGAAATTTAAAAAAAAATTATAATTTCATAAATTATTTCAAATAAAATAAATAACGATCAAAAGAATGGGGACAAAATCTAATAGATAAAAAATTTCAATTAATGATAAGAGAAAAATAAATAACAATCATAAAAATAAGGATCAAAGTTAATATACAAATCAAATTAAATCTAATCCTAAGGGCTGAAATTAAAAAAAAAATCAAACCAAAATATATAACAATCAAAAGTTTGAGAATCAAATTTGATATAATCAGCAAATAACATGATATTTCTAAATTTTTCATAACTTCTAAAAAGTGTTTTTCACAAAAAAAAACTTTCCTGAAAATCAACTTAAATTTTTCTTTGACTTAAAAATATTTTTCATTAACCAACTTCTCTAATAACAAATAAATACAAAAAAAAATTTAATTTTGTTTTTAAATACTACTTCCGATAAACAAACAAGATTTTAGAGTTAAAACGGTGAGCTAATGCCATAGTTTCGAGAACCACGAGGCAAATAATACTTGTTTCGAGCAAAATCTTACGAGGTGTGTTGATCTCCTTTTCTTGTAATTAGGGTTTGCCTCTTTTTTTGAAATACTGTCAGGGATAACCATTAGAAATCAGCCTTTTATATATATATATATATATATATATATGAGCATTGTGACTCTTGTCCTAATGAAAGTGGTTTAACTTTTTCGGTTTACATTTTTTGGCATTTCCCTTTTCAATGTAGATGTTGCATAATTTTTAATTTTTATTTTAATGATTGTAAACACCTCAATTCGAGTGGCGTTTAGAGGAGTGGGTTTAGTAATTTAACTAGTTATATGACCCACGCAATGCCGCGGGTCAATGATTTTTGCATAAAAAATATCAAAAAAAATTAAGATCTAAAAGTATTAGGTCTTTTTGCAAAGCTATATCCAAGAGTCCTGGGTGTGGCTGCAACGCCTGACCCAAGACTAATATTTATAATATTAAACTTGCATGACCCAAGTTTAAGTGGGTCTGACTGCAATACCAGACCGAATAGTCTTGGATGTAGGTCTGGTTGTAAGGTCATATCATAAAAGTGTAATAATTAAATAGATTAATTAAAAAGAAAAAAAACCAAAAGGAAGAAAAAAATTAATGAAGAAAAAGAAAAAAATCTGAATTAACTGGATTAACCTTTCAAACCAGGTTACCCGTCAAACTTTGGATTCATGTCGTGACAGTTTGATGACTAAATAAAAAAAAAATTGACGGGTTAACACAAAATTAACTGGGCTAACCCGTCAAACCCAGGATACGTGTCATGAAAATTTGATAACTAAATAGAAAAAAAAAATTAAACATTAACAAACTAAATTAAACGAAAAACATTAATTAAAAAAAAACAAACAAAAAGACATCAACCTTTTCATTGTGGACTCCAATGTGCAGTCCACAGTTAAAGACAACAAAAAGAAAAACTAAAAGCTTCAGTCGATAACTAAATAGAAAAAATTTAATATTGATGAACTAAATTAAATAAAAAAATATTAAATAAACAATAAACAATAAAAGAAAAAAAACTTATAAGAAGAAAAAAACTAATGAAGAAAATGAAAAAAAAAATCTAAATTAACTGGGTTAACCCGTCAAACCTGAGATCCGTGTCATGAACAGTGAAAGGCATAATAAAGCAAAAAAAAAAAACTAAAGGCTTTAGCCTTTTCACTGTGGACTACATACAATATTAAAAGATGAAACCGGAAGAACAAAACTAATGAGGAAAAAGAAAAAAAATATGAATCAACCTGGTTAACCCGCCAAATCAGGTTAACCCATCAAATCTGGAATTCGTGTCATGAAAGTGTGATAACTAAATAGAAAAATGATTTATTATTAATGAAATAAATTAAAAAAAAGATTGATTAAAAAGGAAAAAGCAAAGAGAAAAAAAACCTACAGGAAGAAAAAAACTAATGAAGAAAAAGAAAAAAATCTGAATAAACTGGGTTAACCCATCAAACCTGGGATCCATGTCATGAAAGTCTGATAATTAAATAGAAAAAATTTAATATTAAGAAACTAAATTAAAAAAATAATTAAAAAAAAGACAAAAAAAAATTAAAGGCATCAGCTTTTTCACTGTGAACTGTATTGTGTAATCCACAGTAAAAGGTTTAAAAAGGAAAAGAGGAAAAAAAAAAGGGGGCACACGCCACAGGTTAAACTTTTTTTCTTGCATAAAAAATATCAAAAAAGGCTAAGATCTAAGAGTATTGGATCTTTCTGCAAAGATATGCCCAAGAGCTTTTGGTTTAGCTGCAACGCTTGACCCAAGAGTAATATTTATAATATTAATAATAATATTAAACTTACATGACTCAAGTTTATGTGAGTTTGACTACAACACCGGACCCAAGAGTCTTGAATGTGGGTCTGGCTGCAAGATCATGTCATAAAAGTATGATAATTAAATAGATTAATTAAAAAAACAAAGAAAAAAAAACCAACAGGAAGAAAAAAACTAATGAAGAAAAAGAAAAAAAATATGAATTAACTGGGTTAACCCTTCAAACCAGGTTAACCCGTCAAACCTGGGATTCACGTCATGAAAGTTTGATAACTAAATAGAAAAAAAAATTGATGGGTTAACCCGTCAAGCCCGGGATACGTGTCATGAAAGTCTGATAATTAAATAGAAAGAAATTTAACATTAAAAAACTAAACTAAACAAAAAAAAATTAATTGAAATGAAAAAAAAAAAAACAAATTCCGGGTTAACTCGTCAAACTTTAAAAAAAGCAAAGAAAAATTCCAGTATAACTCGTCAAATCAGGTTAACCCGTCAAACCCGGGATCCGTGTCATGAAAGTCT
>Ga0307518_10000790_pt1 | contig 23721 bp, 30 predicted proteins | sample 25_EM_MG_FD_203889 | JGI IMG/M metagenome (GOLD analysis project Ga0307518, IMG submission 203889) | Populus trichocarpa ectomycorrhiza microbial communities from riparian zone in the Pacific Northwest, United States - 25_EM | ecosystem: Host-associated > Plants > Roots > Unclassified | place...
TTACCCTACTACCATTTTGAGTGCGAGTTTCAACGTCCGATTTATTATAATTTTGGATTAGAAGCTCACGGAAAGTCACCCAGTAAATATATTTCTAAATCACACAAATAAGTCTTATGTGGGCCAGTGTAGTCGCACAAGTCAGGTCATCATCATTGTATCAGTATTCAATGATTGATATACTGGCCCGGATCAGCAAAGTTAAAAGGCTGTTCGCGCGCATGGATACACGGAGACTGGGGAGGGCTGGTCGTCGACATAGGCACGGAACTGGGGGGTGGTAATCGTCGACGTCATTGATGATGGGGCTGGTGGTGGTTGTCCGTCAACGCTAAGAGGGATAGGTGGTGCTGGTGTTGGCATCTTCAACACTGGGGCTAGTGGACTTCGCAATCAATGAACGAAACCCATGATAAGTTGACAAAGGAAGCTTTTCCATGGTGGTTGAACAAGAATCAATTGTTTGACTAGCTAGGTCTACGAGGTCTCCAAAGTCCATATCAGTTACCGGGTAAAGTCCCTGCCTGCAGGTCCATTTGCAGGCACAGGACGTTTCTGCCCGACACAACCCTCCCCCACTACCGTGGGAGTCGGGGATATCAGACGCGGGGATGGGATGCCGAGAAATATTGGGTGGATGTGGATGCGAGTTGTGTTTAAATTTACCCCAGATTCTCCCTGCTACATAGAAGGTATCATAGAGTGATCGTGCCTCGCAATTCGACGAGGTAGGAACAAGCCGGCGAGGTAAAACACTGACGAGGCGACTAACGGGATCATGCCTAAATAGAAGCGGGAAAGGGTTTGACCGTTTGAGGCCAACCCGAATTTTTATTACATTGTTGTGCCGCCTGTCCAAGATGTCTGCGGCCATTGTCGTCGTCGTCGTCGCCCGTGGGTCCCACCACGTCATGGCGCTGACCACGCACGTCAAATAGTCGTTGTCGTCTGATCGAGGGAACAGACATCGACGCGGACGTATCAAATTCGAAGCTGTAAAAGGTCAGCGAAGGCGAGAAGGTGACATGACTTACCTTGGATACGCGTAGCCACCCAGAAACCAGTCGAAACGTACTACGTAGCGTTGCGTGCATCGGCTCATGAGATAACCCATTTCCTTCCACTTCTGTCATCCACCATCCGAATCTGTAATTGTTGCCATGCAATTCTCCCTCCGCCGATTTCGATCTAGCTAGGTGGAAAACCCAAACTAAATCTAGAATAAAACATTCCTGTAGCTTGAATAGATCACAACTACACCCTAGTAAGAGGTTCTGGTAGCAGTTCACGGTTGTCTCCACAATAAGCTGTAGTGCTCGCGTGTCAGCTACCCCATATTACGGCCATCGCGGCGAGAGGTTTATGCGGCACCCATGGCATGTCGCGAATTGCCACCGCAGTTCTCCAAACCTCGAGGACGGCTGTTGTGATGGTTGGTTGCAAATATTTTTTGAAGAGATGGTGCCACACCGTGACATCATTTTGAATGTGCACGCAAACTAGGCGAGAAATTGTGGTGGGTCAACGTTTCAACACCCTCCGAAACTCCTGGAAAGCACAGCGCGGCACGGCGGACCTTGTGGAGCACGAATTAAAGTTTTGACTCGTGCGAGGGGCAAGAAGTTAACGACTTGCCTTTCGACGAGGGTCGGCTAAGGTTCTACAGCAAATGTACTACAGCATTCCCATTTGAAGCGCAGTTGGAACAGGTTGAAACAGTCCACTGATCGAAGCAGGCGAAGTCCATTCACCAGTCCTCCTGTGTTAGCCTCTGTGGTGGCATTCTCAGGGCCCTGGCATCGTGTTTGCCCACGTAGAACTGACATCATTTTGGGACGACCACAGACTTGGCTGCCAATGGCTGTGGCCAGTATCTTGATGACAATGGAGCATGTCATCTTCCGAAAGGTATGTAGCACTGTTCAGACATGCAGCAAGCTTGGATTGCAGCGTGTATGTGGTTCTCCTCAGGCGTGGTGCAAATGAACGTTTTTGATGATCGCAACGAGGATTCCGGACTTGTCATTCCTCTACGTTTGGTGGCAGTCAACGGGTGGGGAGTGTACTCTCAGAAGCATCCGCTTCCGTTGCAACACGGATGATATCATAAAACCTAATATCTGCGCACTATCTCATCAACGGACGTTGAGGGCGTTGTTACGCTTGCCTTGAACCACATTGTCGTTCGTCATATTCTTCCCTGACCCTTACACTTGCCAGTGCGACATTAAATGCCACAGAGTTCGTTTACACGATCCAAAAGCCCTCTTTCTGTTCCATCATCATGGCTACTGCTGGTCAGGAGCATTCAAGCTGCAGATGTACGGTGCTCGGAAACACCCCCTCAAGGAATCTCATCGTATGTCTCGATGGCACCTGCCAGCGTCCCAGCACCAGGGTATTGCTTTTGGTCATGGAAAGTAGCATGCCTTGTGACCTGGATCCACAGAACACAAACATTCTAGAACTCTGCAGCCAACTCGTGAAATCCGACGATCAGCTCATTTTCTATAATACTGGCATCGGTGTTTCTCCGGACATTCCTGGGCATCATGGTCCCTTGCACCAAGCGTCTGATGGGATTGATGTTCTTATCGGTCGGTAGGTTGGCATTGCTTCCAACAATCACCTTTCAATTAATCCCGCACTATAGTCACGTAGAGAAGGGTATCATGCTAGCTTATGCCTGGCTCTGCAAACACTACAAGGATGGGGACAAGATCTTTCTGTTCGGTTAGTAAAGGTGTCTCTCTGATACCACGCTGAAGCTGACTTGGTGCCACAGGTTTCTCTCGTGGAGCGTATCAAGTGCGAGCCTTAGCAGGCATGATCGAGAGAGTAAGTTTCATTCAGCACATATCGCCTACTGCCAGCTAAGTCAAACCTAAGGTTGGTCTCCTCCCTCCAGACGTCGATCATCTCATTGGCTTGTAAGCGTCCCGAGCATAATCATCCGAGACCGTTCAAACGTGTCACCAGTGCTTTTGAGGCCTACTCCAAATCAGATGGCGCTGGCAGTCATCAGCTCCAGGCAGCTGAGGCTTTTAAGGGCGAATTTTCCCGCAGCGTCCGAGTACATTTTGTTGGAGTCTGGTGTGTCCAAGCGTATGTTGTGTAATTTTCGCAATTGATCGTCTTTCAGGGACACAGTTTCATCGGTCGGTGTCCGCAGACGCAAGGTGTTACCCTTGGTTACTTCCTGCGACCACATTTGTTACTTCCGACAGGCCCTTGCGCTGGATGAAAGGCGTGTGAGGTTTCTCCCAGAGTATGTGTATGGTGGGCGAACGGATTTAGCCAACAGCGATCATGTCAAGGAGGTGTGGTTCCCAGGTAGTCACTCAGATGTGTCAGTTTGTAGCCCTTTCCACTACTATCCGATCTCTCGCTGATGTCAACCTTTCACAGCGGTGGCGGAAACAGGCTCAACCCAAAACTACAGTCGGGGGAAATTCCATTGCTGTGGATGCAGACAGAAGCTAGTCTTAAAGGATTGCAACTTAAACCGTCCGTCGTTATGTGGAAGATTGAGGCTCTAGATAAACCTATAACGCCTCCACTGAACATATGGTGGTGGTTATTGGAGATCCTTCCATTCCAGCGTTTATGTTATAATAACACGAGCAGAACTACCTCACGGTGGGACACCAGCTAGTCTAATGTAACGAGGCATCTGACGTCTGATTTTGTAGTCCACATATGGGAGGTCCCCGTCAGATCTTGCGAGGCCAGAAGGTCCATGTTTCGGCTTTATTCAAAAGTGGTTACAAGCCTGGCGCCAGGTTTCATCATGAGTTTGAAACGTGGCCCGCTGCCCTCCTCTGGAATGATCCAAGAATGCACGACCGTCTTCAGCAATTGTCTTCCACGTGGGAGATGGATATATTCGACAGCTGTTCAGTGCAGAGCCTTCTCGCCGCCCTACAAGTACGGAGAACCAACGTGGATGCTCTTGACCGGTTGGCATTCATGGCTAGCTTTGGTAAGTTAACCGTGTCGTACACTAGACATCTAGCTGACAGGCCAATGAAGACAGCGGCAGAAGCGTTATCGCGGGTGCTGAGAACGCTAAACAGACGCTGGCGTCATTATTAGAGGATGGGAATAACTCGGTGCGAGTAAGTGCTGCTGTGACCTACTGCGAGGTCGGTTGGAAATGGCCACTTCAATCTGAACCCGATGAAAATCCAAGAGAGGCGGAGCACATCATCCAGGATGTCAACACGTTGCTGGAGAGCAAGGACCCTCGGCGTGCATGCATGTCGTTGCCTTCATTGTGCAAGAATACATACCTTAGAGGAAGACTCCTTAGCGAATCCAACCTACGACGACTCCTTAGACTTATCGCGACCGACCGGACTGGTATATGCTACAATGAAAACGAAGATGAAGGCGATGCTTCCTCATCCATAGCATTCCACAGCGCGCAGGCATTGACTTCGCTGCTTGAATGTAGGTTTTTGCGTAGGTATCTCACGTGTCTCTGACACTGCATTGTCGTGTTCCAGCGGACGAGAACCTGTGCATTCAACTCACCGAGATTGGCGGGGTTTCTGACCTAATCCCTACGCTCTACAGCCATCGTAAGCGGGCTGGCAATTAGTTATCTTGTGCGTGGTATTGACGATTCGACACAGATAACACTGTCTTAGTGTCGGTGATCCAGACGCTGACTGGCCTAGCACGGTGTGGTATGTACCGATTTCAAATTCGTATCTGGGAGATCTCTAAAGAAAATGGTAGGGGAAGCACGTAAAATTATGTGTGCAGCGGCGATTGTCCCGACGTTGATTAATCTTGCGAGGCGCTTTGATGACTTCATCACGCCGGCAGCTATCGACCTGCTCTGTCTGCTTCTCGATGAAGGTGACAGCGCCGCATAAGTAATCATTAGGCCTTTTTACTGATTTCTAACGCTCAGCTTCGATGCAAACGGTGAATGGGGCATTACCTCTGTTCATCGAGATGACTAGAAAAGCGTCTGATGCAGTGAAACAAACTGGGGTGAAGGCATTGGTTGAATTTGCAAAGCACAGTATGTCAAATTTTCGTCGTCGGAATGACATCAATAACTGACATTGAAATCTTCTTTAGCAGACGACCAAAGGTTGATCAAAGGTGGTTGTGTGGGGAAGTTGGCAAAGCAAGCGCAGAGTTTGCGAGCGGACCATCAAGATGGTGCAATTCAGTCCCTGGCAGAACTCAATGCGCAAGGTAACAGGATTTCATACATTCCACAACGAGCCCTGATGTTCCCCCTTTATTTTAGTCCCAACAATAGTGCGTGATGCACTTGCAGAGGTGAACACCGTCGAGACCCTCATTTCCCGAATGCGAGACAAATCACATTGTCTAACTGCGACTTCTGCGTTAGTCTCATTGATGGCCATCGGCAAGTCGAGAGCGTACGGATCGAATTTTGCTCTAACGTCATTGTAGATCATGTTGTGGACACTGTAATCAACTCTGGGGCTCCTGTCTACATCCGCAACATGTTCAAACGTCGTTGGTTTGACGGGCATGACGGCGAAGATGGCGTGGGTGTCCTGCGACGGGTGCTCAGCATTGGTAAGTTAGAATCTCCCAAAGGATATCACTATGCTTATTAGCCACAGATGCATTGAGAGCCGCTCTTTTGAAGATCGGCACTGTGGATTCGCTGCTAGCAATGATACAAGAGAGAGATAGCAATGTCGTGTATGCTGGCGTGCAGTACTTGCGAGAGGTCATCAGACACGGTTAGTTGATGCGGCCAATACGTCAGTCTTTTTATAGAGCTTACTATGGCCCGCAGATGACGGTAAACGTGCTGCCAGCATTAAGGAGATGATACCTACACTGTTGAATACCCTGGGACATCCACGCCCGCCGCTCCAACGGAGTGCGGTCGCAGTTCTACGTGTACTCTTCGATGAAGGTTAGCCAAATACTACTAGGTCATTCGTTATTCAAATATTCCTCACATCTGATCGCAGAGAATCTTTGTCCTGTTATATTTGATGGTCTTCTATCGATGCTGGAAAGTCGGGAAGCGGGTCCACTTTATGGTGCCGCTACTGCTCTGCGTGTTTTATGTTTTGATGGTGCGTGGACCATTATCCAAGAGTGACCTGAATTCAACCTATGTACTTGTAGAGAAAGTACGAAACGCGCTAGTCACGGACACGAACAATAATTTCTGGAAGCTGAGCCATGACTACTACAACCGCCTCGAAGTTCGGTCTGACAAAAAAGGGCCCAGTTTTAGTGCGTCATGCCCTTTATACCATATCCAGCCGCCCATGGAACCTGATACTTTACAGGAGAAGTGTATCAATCTGTGGGCAGCTTGATTACGACCGTCCAGGAGGGCGTAATTCACCATCATATCAGCGACAGCCAGTGGCTAGAATCGGCACCGTACGAGCTCCAGAAGGAACATAATCCTGTTGCATATTGCACGGAGGCCTTGGAAACATTCATTCATTCTCCGCTCTCTTTATTCAAATCTTTGTGCCAGCGGACAACTGGCCAGCGGAAGTAATATTGATTAGTAGGCATCAAGCTTCTGAACATCTGCGTCCCCTGACTTCTATGTATTGGCACAACACATACATCATAGTTCATAGCGTAGTATAAAGGTATGTAATATCTATGTATCTAGGCATGTAATTATGTCGAGAAAGTGTGATTGTGAGACACCGTGAAGAATGGCTGTGGACCTCACATGCAAGTCGGATGCTACGTGTCTGCGCAACGCACTACACGCATTCACGGTGCGGATATTTTGATGTGGGTCAAAGTTGCCAAAGCCATCCACATCAGGGGCCAGACGCCTCATGGAGCGGGTGCATGGGAGCAATGAGGACAAAATCCAGTCAGCTCGGAGTCGTTATTGAATCTGTACACTTCTCCATTTTCTTCGGCGGAGTGACTGACTAGCTGGCAAAGGAGCCTGGCTTCTTCTACGTCGGAGGAGGCCCTTTGTTGAATGGGTGAGCACGCCCAGAAATGTGTAGATGATAGGGCGACCAAGTATTCCAACTGTGAGGGGCGCGGCTATGACAAGTGTGTCCAGCAACCTGATGTTTTGCTGATAGGCTGATGGAGACGTATACGACTCATCAAGAACATGACCGTCAAACCTTCTTGATGATTCGGACGACCTACGGACAGTCAGTGTAATAGACCTTGACCTATAGTAATGGGGTGCGAAATCCATAGCCATTTGGCAATGTACATTAGCAGCCCACCCCTTGGGCAATCAAACCCACTTTCGACCCTGAAGGGCACGAATGACACGCTTGAATATGGCTGCAACGTTAGTGAAGTTGGCAAAACCGCCACCGATGATGGGAAGTTTGCCTCCGAACAACTTGAGGGGATTCCAAAACTTACGTATGGGACCTCTTGACATACTCGTATTCTCATTTGGTGCGCCACTGTACTCGCAATGGTTTGCAAGTTCGTGAGCGAAACCGCAGCCGCGATGGCATCGGCATAGACCACCACCTGAAACCATGGTCGAAACGCGTCCGTCGGGATTGGAAACAGTATGCTCAAGGGAAGGGCCTGCGGGCGCGTCAAATTTTTGTATGTATGCTATGACTCGAGCAGCACCCCCGTGTCCGTGGTGTTGTATATTAAACCAAGAGTCCCCGATTCTTAGAGCGCCGTGTAGGATTGAATGAGTCGTCAGATGTCTTGGTGATGGCTTCGTTGTCTGACCTTCATTCTATCAGTTGATCATTTCTAGGGCGGTCTTGTCCATTCTAGAGGGACTCGAGGTAGGCGTAGAAAGAGGTCTGTGTGATTGCGCTCAGCCGCAGTCCCCGAAGTGGTCTGGGATCGATAGGTCTATTTCATCTGGAGTAAATTTGTTTTACCCTTCCGTCGCTATTCCATCAGCTTCTTCGTTACCTCTGGTGGCTGTGTTCCATTACCCATTAAACAAGTCGGTGCACATCTGCGTCATAGGTGGTAAACAGCCGCTTTAATTCATTTCGCGTTTTGAACCTCGGTCCATCCAGTGTCTTCCCATTGTAGCAGGTTGTGGGTCAGGGAGCCTGTGACATGCTGAATGCGTAACGATTGTTAGGTCGGGGGGCCGTTTGGCCACTGCCACAGCTATTTCTCTGGTTTGGGTCGCGCCTGGGACTCGTAGTGCCCTGTCAAATGGGTAGCCATTCTCGGCCCTGATCCCTGATCCGCGTAGTTCACCATGTCCGTTATTCATGCAAGATCCGTCTGGGAAAATGATGGAGGCGAACGAGTTCATCTGAAGCTCCCTCCGCCAATTTCGGTCATGCTTGGAGTGAATTGCTAGGCAGAAAGCGCAAACTCACTCCGGCATAGAACATTTTGTGACCATGATTGAAATACAACGGATTGAGGGCAGCTTCCTTAGATCACAAACCGCGCACGGCGCCATAGGATGTTCCTGTAGCAGTCGTCTCCGAAATAAAACACAATGTTCGCGCGTCAGCTACCCCACGGGCATTCCCATACTCCTTCCTCGCTCCTTTGCGTCTGTATGATTTTCTGGTCGTCCGCGACAAACTGCTTCATGAGGTTTAGATGTACTTATCTGTCCATCTAATATGGCGGCCATAGATCCGTGAATGTCGTGGCATCATTGTTGGCTTCGAATCATAGTCTACAAGGCGCTTGGCAGTGAAGGAATCTTTCCTGTCATACCAGACACAGAGCACCGTGGATGGTCCTGTGACAAATCAACCAACTGTTCGTAGAAACTTTTGACCTTACTTTGATGCCTTCACCGAAGCCCTCCTGCACGCATGTGATGCCATGGTTTGGTGATGACGATTACTCTTAACCTCGCATTAGGCTCATGTGCCCATCGCATGTGATGTAGGATGCCAAGTCACATAACATAGCCCATAGCCCGCAGCCTTTGACTTTGCCACGGCATTGGCAAGACGGCTGTTTTGATGGTGGCTCCTTGGATGCGGCATGACATTTTTTTGAAGGAATGATTATCACCCTTCTGGAGAATGAGGCTAGTGCGCCACGTAGGATATGGTGCGCACGCATCATTTCAGGTGCGTTGACTCGCTGGTTGAGGAGGCGTAATCAGCACAAACCGATGTCCACCAGGCGAGATTTTGCCTGGTGGATGGTGGATGGTGGATGTCTGCTCAGCCAACATCCCCCGAGACCCGTGGAAAACACAGCAATAGTCGCACCACGGCAGACCCACTGGAGCACGAATTAAAAATTTCGACGAGTGCGGGGGCAAATTATACGTCCGAAAGGTACACTCCAGCCTCATTTTGAAATGCTAGTTAGATAAACAGTCCACAACAAAGCGGTACTGTCATCTTGGGACAACGATGGGCTGGCCGCAGACTTACCTGTGGTTGTATCTAGCCCAATGGGGATGGAACGTAGCATATACTCAAAGGTATGTAGCACTACTCGTTCAGCAAGACTTGGGTTGCAAGCACAGCCGTAGCGCAGCTCTGAGGAACGTTCTTGGCAAGTTGGTATGCCCTGATCGCAACGAAGCCTTCGGACTTGTCATTCTTCCACGCCTATTCCACGTCTAGTCGCAGTCAATGGGTGGGGAGTACTACGCTCTCCGGTTCCGTCGCGATGCGAACGTTATAATAAATTCTATATCTCCGCATGATCTCATAAACAGGCCTTGACGGCGTTGTTGGCACTTGTCGTGAATGACGGTGCTGCTCGTCATAATCATCCCTGACCTGCCTTAGGATTGCAGCGACCTGCGTATTATATATCGCAGAGTTTTGGTCTGCACGATTCATCTCCCCATTCCCGTTCTACCGCCATGGCTGCGGCCGGCCAGGAGCCTTCTAGTTGTAAGTGCACTGTGCTCGCAGACACTCCTTCCAGGAATCTCGTCGTGTGTCTCGATGGCACTAGCCAGCGTCCTTGCATCAGGGTATTGATTTTTGGTCATGAGAAGTAGCATGCCTTGTGACCTGACCTCAACAGAACACAAACATTCTAGAACTCTGCAGCCAACTTGTGAAATCCGACGATCAGCTCCTTTTTTATAATACTGGCATCGGTGTTTCTCCGGACATACCTGGGCGTGGTCCTTTGCATAAGGTATCTGACAGATTCGATACCGCTTTCGGTTGGTAGGTTGTCATTATTTCCAACAACTGGTCACCATTTGATCCTTCACTACCAGGCACCTGGAGAAGGGTATTATGCTAGCTTATGGCTGGCTCTGCAAACACTACAAGGATGGGGACAAGATCTTTCTGTTCGGTTAGTAAAGGTATCTCTCTGATACCACGCTGAAGCTGACTTGGTGCCACAGGTTTCTCTCGTGGGGCGTATCAAGTACGAGCCCTAGCAGGCATGATCGAGAGAGTGAGTTTCATTCAGCATATATCACCTGCTGCGATCTAAGTCGAGCCTAAGGTTGGTCTCCTCCCTCCAGACGTCGATCATCTCATTGGATTGTAAGCGTTTCGAACGTATCATCCGAGACCGTTCAAACATATTATCCAGTGCTTTCGAGGCCTACTCCAAATCAGATGGCATTGGTCGCCATCAACTACAGGCAGTAGACACTTTTAAGAGGGAGTTTTCTCGGAGCGTCCGGGTTCATTTTGTCGGAGTTTGGTATGTCTGGTCGCATCCTGTGTGATTTTCGTAGTTGACCGTCTTACAGGGATACTGTTTCATCAGTTGGTGTCCGCAGAGGCAAGATGCTGCCCTTGGTTGCTTCCTGCGACCACATTTGTTACTTCCGACAGGCCCTTGCGCTGGATGAAAGACGTGTCAAGTTTCTCCCAGAGTATGTGTACGGTGGGCGAACAGATATAGCCAACAGCGATCATGTCAAGGAGGTGTGGTTCCCAGGTAGTCACTCAGATGTGTCAGTTTGTAGCCCTTTTCACCGTCCAATCTCTCGCTGATGTCAACCTTTCACAGCGGCGGCGGAAATAGGCTCAACCCGAAATTACAATCAGGGGAAATTCCTTTGCTATGGATGCGCGCAGAAGCTAGTCTTAAAGGACTGCAACTTAAACCGTCCGTCGTTATGTGGAAGATCGAGGAACTAGATAAACCTATAACACCTTCACTGAACCTAGGGTGGTGGATACTGGAGATGCTCCCACTACGGCGGTTGTGTTATAATAACTCAAGCAGGACTACGTCTTGGTAAGACAACAGCTGTGCTAATGCAAGTAGGCATCTGACGCCTGATTTTGTAGTCCACATATGGGGGGTCCCCGACAGATCTTGCGAGGCCAAAAGGTCCATGTTTCGGCTTTATTCAGAACCAATTACACGGCCGATGCAAGGTTCCATCGTGGTTTCGACACGTGGCCTGCCCTCATGTCCTGGAATGATCCGAGGAACCACGACCGCCTTCAGAATTTGTCTTCTACGTGGGAAATGGACATATTCGATAGCCGTTCAGTGCAGAGCCTTCTTGCTACCCTACAACTACGGAGAACCAACTTGGATGCCCTTGACCGGTTGGCATTCATGGCTACCTTTGGTAAGTTTACCCTGTTGCACACCAGACATCGATCTGACAGGCCAATGAAGACAGCGGCAGAAGCGTTATCGCGGGTGCTGAGAACGCTAAACAGACGCTGGCGTCATTATTACAGGATGGAAATAACTTTGTGCGCATTAGTGCTGCCGTGACCTACTGTGAGGTTGGTTGGAATTGGCCACTCCAATCCGAATACGATGCAAAGCCAAGAGAGGTGGAGCACGTCATCCAGGACATCAACACGTTGCTGAGGAGCGAGGATCCTCGCCGTGCGTGCATGTCGTTGCCCTCGTTGTGCAAGAATACATACCTCAGAGGGAGGCTTCTTAGCGAATCCAACCTTCGGCGGCTGCTTACACTTATTATTGCAACCGACCGAATTGTGCCCTGCAATAAAAACGAAGATGAGGGCGTCTCTTCCTCATCCATGGCATTCCATGGCGCTCAGGCATTGGCATCATTGCTCGAATGTAGGTTTTTCCTGGACTTCTCGCATATCTCCCTGACATTGTCACTTGCCAATTATAGTGGACGAAGACCTGTGCGTTCGAGTCACCGAGATGGGTGGGGTATCTGATCTAATCCCTACGCTCTACAACAGCCGTGAGTGGGCTTGTCTGGCCTTTTTGTGTGTGGTAGTGACAACCATTTGACGTAGATGACAATGTCTTGGTGTCGGTGATCCGGACGCTAACTGGCCTAGCACGGTATGGTACGTACCGATTTCAAATTCGTACCCGCGAGGCCTCTGAAGAAATGGCAGGGGAGGCATGTAAAATCATGTGTGCGGCGGCGATTGTCCCAACGCTGCTGAATCTCGCGAGGCGCTTTAATGATTTCGTCACACCGACAGCAATCGACCTGCTCTGTCTGCTCCTCGATGAAGGTGACATTAATTTTTGAGTAATCGCTTGGCCTTTTGCTGATTTCTAACCAGCTTCTACGCAAACCTCTTTGATGAATGGAGCATTACCCTTGTTCGTCGAGATGACCGGAAAAGCGTCCGATATGGTCAAACAAACTGGGGTGAGGGCACTGGCTGAATTTGCGAAGCATGGTATGCTAATTTTTCGTCATCGTCGGATATTAACATCTCACTATGAAATGCTCTTTAACAGACGAGAAAAGGTTGGTTAAAGGGGGTTGCGTGGGGAAGTTGGCAAAGCAGGCGCAGAGTTATCGAGCGGACCACCAAAATGGTGCAATTCGGTCGCTCGTGGCACTCAATGTGCAAGGTAACAAGACTTCGTACATTCCACCACGGGTACTGATGTTTTCCCTTTATTCTAGTCCCAACAATAGTGCGTGATGCACTTGCAGAGGCGAACACTGTCGAGGCCCTCATTTCCCGACTGCGAGACAAAGCACATTGTCTAACTGCGACTTCTGCGTTAGTCTCATTGATGGCCATCGGTAGGTTGAGAGCTTACGGATCAATTTTTGTCCTAACGTCATTGTAGATCATGTTGTAGAAACTGTGATCAAGTCTGAGGCTCCTGTTTATATCCACAACATGCTCAAACGTCGCTGGTTCGACGGGCATGTTGGTGAAGATGGCTTGGACGTCCTGGAGCGCGTGCTCAGCATTGGTAAGTTATAATGTTGCACAGCATATCACCACGCTCATTAGCTACAGATGCATTAAGAGCCGCCGTTTTGAAGACCGGCGCTGTGAATTCACTTGTTGCAATGCTGAAGGAGAGAGATAGCAATGTCGTGTACGCTAGCGTGCAGTACTTGCGAGAGGTTATCAGATACGGTTAGTCGATGTGGCCTACATTTTAGTCTTCCTGTTGAGTTTACCATGGCCTGCAGCTGATGGAAAATGTGTTGCCGGTGTTAAAGAGGTGATATCTCCACTGTTGGATGCTTTGCGATATCCACGCCCGCCGCTGCAACGGAGTACGGTCGCCGTTCTACATGTACTCTTCGATGAAGGTGTGCCAAATACTGCAAGATCATTGGTTATTCTAATTTTGCTCATCTTTGGTGCAGAGAATCTCCAGCCAATTATCTTTCATGGACTTCTATCGATGCTGCAGAGTCGAAAAGCGGGTCCACTTTATGGTGCCACTACTGCCCTGCGTGTTTTGTGTTCTAACAGTGCGTAGCCTCAGTATCCAAGACTGACCTGAATTCAATTTATGTGTTTGTAGAGGAATTACGGAACGCGTTGGTCACGGACACGAACAATGATTTCTGGAAGCTGAGCCATGACTACTACAACCGCCTCGAAGTTCGGTATGATAAGAAAGGTCCGAGTTTCAGTGGGTCATGTTTCTTATATCATATACAAATATATCCATTCAACCTAATAATTCGCAGGAGAAGTGTATCAATCCGTGGGCAACTTGATTACGGCCGTTCAAGAAGGCGTAAGTGACCACCATACCGACGACAACCAGTGGTTAGAATCAGCACCATACGAACTCCGGACGGTGCATAACCCTACCCTCTATTGCACAGAGGCCTTAGGAACGTTCATTCGTTCTCCACTCTCCTTATTCAAATCTTTGCGCCAGCGGGCTGGCCAGCGGAAATAATGTGTTAAGCTTCTATGATTCTGAACTGTGTCCCTGATTTATTTGTGTTGGCACAACATACACATAATAATTCGTAGCGTATGTAGTATGAAGGACCTATGTATGTATTTATAATTTATGATGGAGGTGGTGCCGAAGAATGGCGGTGGACCGTGCATGCAAGGATGGTGCGTGTCTGCGCAACGCTGATCAGATACGTTACATGCATTCACGGTGCGGATGTTTGTGGCCTAAGTTACCAAAGCCATTCGCATATCCACATTAGAAGCTAGACGCTGCATCATGTGAAAAACAGATGGGGTTATGGAGCGGGTGCATGGGGGGAAGTCACGATGTCATCAAGATTCATCAACCAGCTCATTATTGAATCCGTACGGTTCTTCGCTTCCTTCGGCGGAGTGGCTGACTGGTCGGCAAGGAAGGCTGGCTTCTTCGTTGGAGGCCCTTTGAATGGGCGAGCAAGCCTAGAACTGTGAAGATGGTAAGGCGACCAAGTATTCCAACCGCAGCGCCAGTTAGGCAAGCGATCGCGAAAAACACGTAGAGAGGATATAGTGCGGAAACTGTTTGGTGTAGAAGGGAGAATGGAGTGAGTATAGCGGCGTCCATCACAATCAACAGGGTGACCGTGATCGGTGATAGTAAAGATGGTATCACGGGCCACAGCAGATGTAGGGGTGCTAGGGTGACCAAGAGTGCCCGAATGGTCAAAGAGATGACCCAAGAGCAGATGCTTGCGACCAGACGCACAAGGGGCAGCACCTGGGCTATGGGCGGAGAAGCAGGAGCCGTCGGAGAGACCGCAGCTACATTGGGCGTCGTTTCTGTTAGCATTGACATGGTGCGTATATGAAGCGCAACAAAAGACCGAGATGTGCGCGAGATGCTATATTCACTGGTCAATTAGCATCGTAATAGTAATGGAAACACAAACACACGCTTACCTGCGGAGCGAAGTTAGCGGGAAGACACTGCGAATCACGTGATCCCGGAATCAACGAAAAGGGAAAACCTCAAATATTATTCCGTCGAGTCTTTGGTCATAGGGAAGACTACATCCAATCATCACTGGAATTCAATCAGATATACTTACCTTCTTTCATACCCCACTCACAAAAAGCGTAGTTGGGACCGGGAGCCGTCACTAAACTCAATTACGAGTATTTGTCTGCAGGCGTATCCAATTATTATCGGCCCAAACGCTTTTATAGGGAACCATCACTGATCGACGAATTCACTGTCCTCGTTGGAAGATTACCCGCAGATTCGGACCTAACGACACCATAACGTATCAGCCTAAATATATTTACCGCGGCCCTTCTTTAAAAACTACATAACAGCGCCTTCAAGGGTAAGGATTACTTTCTTGCCCTCCTCCCGGCTTCATGGATTCGAGAGACGACAGAGTTTCAAAGGAGCAATACCATGGTGTTTCAGTATCGACAAGAGAGGTCGACTCTGCAGCACAGTTAGCTGTAAGTTTCTCGGGAGCGTTGGATCCTGAGGGGGCTTTGTATATACGGTTCGTGGAGACCCCTGGTTCAGTCATGCAGTTCTCTTAGTTTTCTCCCAGAAAGAAAATCGATAAGCATATTCTTCCTATGATGTGCAGTAAGTCTCTGGAGAACCTTGTTTAAAGTAGATAAGTTGTACTAAGCAAACCGCAGCACTTTACTGGTGAGCATCTTGTCACAAGATACGGCGATAAACCTTTCGTTACGTTTTCGAAAGGGTGCAATTCATGGACAAGACGACACTGGGCAACTCCACCGCCCTCGGGATTATGTGAGACTCCTTCGATACCGCGCATCTTGTGTTAGTTTGACACCGGGTTTAGGACAGCCACCAACCTTACTGTAGACCAGTGAGTCCTATCGTCTATCCGACTCAATTTTCCTGACGCCTCCTCAAAGATATAATTGGTGAAACGGATATCTGGCCCATTAGCGCAGACTCACTAGTTATTACAGGTTGGGGACCATCTTCTACCTCAGCTATCTGCTTTTCGAGTACCCTCAGAATCTTGCTCTTCAACGATTCCCAGTTGGAAAATGGATGAGGTTGGTTCACCTGTTTCCACCCTTTGCACCTACTCACATGGAATAGCATCAATATCTTCATCTGGGGTATCGCGCTGTCGTGCCACGCCGTTTGCAAGAACTTTACCGGGTTATTTGTTGTGCGCTTTCTGCTCGGCATGTGTGAGGGCTCGATCACAGCAGGCTTCCTAATCGTTAGTGCCATGTTCTACACTCGCAAGGAGCAAACCACGAGGGTCGGGTACTGGTGTGAGTATACTGTTAATTGTCTGGCGAGCATTTTGCTTGACGGTAGCTGATGCGTTCAGTCTTGATGAATGGCTTTGGTAAGCTTAGGTCAGTTTTCGCAGACGTACTTGCTCAAATGTTTCAGCACAAATATTTTCTGGCCTTCTCGCATTTGGTACGTTGCACATCAAGACCACAGGTTTCGAGCCATGGCAGTGGTTTGTTTCTGCACTTCACATATGCAACAACCCAATTACCTAAGAATCAATGGCAGGTTCATGATAATCACTGGTATTATAACGATGATCCTGGCCGTATTCTACTGGTGAGCTGATACCTCTTGATGTTCATGGTATCTGATTCAGGTGTCAGGTTCTTGTTCCCCGACTCGCCCACCAATGCGTGGTTCCTCACTCCGGACGAGCGGTCGAAGGCGGTCCAGCGAATCAAGGTAGGCTTGCGATCGAATGCAAGCCACATACTCACACACTCCAGGAAAATCAAACGGGTGTGGAGAACAAGCACTTTAAGATGGAACAGTGAGTAGTCAACGATTGAAATCTCCCGTGACTCAATATGCCGAGTACAGATTCGTTGAAGCCATTCGTGACCCCAAGACATGGCTGTTCGCCCTCTTCGCAGCACTTGACAACATCCCAAACTCTCTCACCAATCAGCAAAACCTCATAGTATCCTCTTTTGGGTTCACGTACCTTCAGACAACTTTGCTGGCGTGCATCCCTGGCGTTGTCGAAATCGTGACCATCTGGACTGGTGTCAAAATGGCGGCACGTTTCAAGAATGGGAGAGCATACGTCGGTGTGATTTATTTCGTGCCCGCCCTGATAGGTATCGCATTGGTCAACCTTCTTCCATGGAGTAATAAGGCTGGCTTACTCGTTGGACAATTCATGAGTGTGTGCAGCACTGTGATCGTGAGCCTGTTCAACTGACGCTTGTCTCATTTCCTTCAGCTGGGGTTTGCGTAACCGGCTTCGTACTCGGGTTGTCATGGCTCGGGACTGTGACCGCGGGTCACACCAAGAGGGTGGGTGTCCTTGATTTTTTCCGGGGATTCACGCTGAATGCTGTTCGTTCAGGTGGTTACCAATGCCATCGTATTGTCGGCGTACTGCATTGGGAATGCACTTGGTCCATTGATGTGGAAAGCGCAGTACAAACCACGGTGCGAATCTCTGCGAAACTACTGAGGTCTATGCTGATGTGTTCACAGTAACCATGTTCCCTGGGCTGTTATTGCAGCGTGCTACGTTGCATGCCCGATCATCTTACTTGTCATTCGTTCCCTTCTTGAACGGGAGAACCGAAGACGCGATGCAGAGCCCCCGACTGAGATCGAGGAATATTACATTGAGAAGGTAACGGAAGACGGAAAGGTAATCGACGTGAAGGTTGACAAGGCGAGTGGGCCCTGTAAACCGCCGGTTTTCTTTTCGCTGACACTGGGGCCGTCCAGGAATTCATGGATTTGACAGATCGCCAGAACCGCGATTTCAGATACGTGTTGTGAAGTGGGGTATCTGTTAAAGATCATGTCAATAGTTTATGCTATAATTTTTATGGGCTGAACGAAGCTATCAGATGTGGGGACATTGCACACAAAATGCGCTTTCACTGTGGGCCAGAATAAATACCGTTACACTCGCCAAGTGGCACAAGAGATGCACGGAATTACAACGGAGTATGGATCCTGTCAAGGTATGAATTATGTCTTTATAGACTGACAGGTGACTATCTAATCTGTGAGTGAACTCGGTATAAGTCGAAATGTGACGCTGAGATGCATCTTCAGCTTACCTAGAGTAAATGCACTCCGAGGTGTCTACTTCAACTTGGACAATAACTTCGGTGCAGCGCATCCCTTGAACCAGTTGTAAGTACTCCAGAAGACACTGTTCAAGAATAGCACCTACGTCAACACAGTGCATCATGCTATGCACCGAGTCAGTAAAGGATTGAATTGTGAGAGTAATATACAGGACGTACTGGACTGCCGACGTGTATTGCAAGAGTACGGATGGTATTCTGTAAGTTATGCGACAGTGTAAGGGCAACGATACGTACAGCTATCAAGGCTCTTGGTCAGCGGCGAGCGAGAAAATTAGAATGCGAGACCTACAGTTCCTCCACGCAATCTTCGCCCTTGAATCCTTGGCCGGAAGACACCTTTTCTTGACAATGTTCAAAGTGTCGTGTCAGGGATGTGCATTTTGAGGTGTTTTTGCATTCTTCGCGGATCGCTGGATGTAGCTAGACGAGAGAAAGAGATGCTAAGGACGGCACGAGACGAGTATTTGGAAAATGACAAACGTCTTCAGGTTCCTCGGCCTCCGTTTGTTCTTCTTGCGGCTCAGCTTCTGGCTCCTCAACAGCGGCCGGTGCTTCTTGCTGGACGGAGTCAACCTTTTCTGTCTCTTCTGACGCGTCGGCGTGGACGACGGTCAGGAAAGAAGAGAAAAACGACGAGATGCTCATGGACGCTGCCGTGTAATACTTGTAGTGATTTACTCAGTTGGACAAGCAACTTGCCGCGAAAACTCGGATTACACTTTTCAGTCGGCGATCGAAGCCACAAACAGGGGTTTGAGTCGTGTGCCAGCCTCGTAAATTACAGGAACAGCTATTAGTGTGATATTCAACGTCGACGTTGTGTGCTGAGCACCAGTCCAGGATCTTGAAGGAAGAGGTGTTCCGGACTTGAAATTTTACCAAGTAATATACGTAGTACATACCTGTGGCCCTGCATTATTAGAGACCGAACTTTTTTTTTCCTTGTCCTTTTTCGTAGTGAGGTCGACACGCTCCAGACGGCGACGACATCAGCATGATACCTCGGACATCTGCACGCAGGTTGGAGACGACCCTAAGGACATGTTCTCGCCAACGTCTTCCACGATCGGCGCGTCTCGCCGGAGCTGTCGCTTTCAACGACATGCAGGGATTTTTGCAACGTCAACTACCCTGGACCATTTTACCACCTCCCCTCCCGGACGACAGGAAGTCTGCGCTGAACACCTTCTTGTTCACCGATTCACCGACGCAGGACCAGTTTGCTGTCATGGACGCGTGTTTACACAATCTATACGACGTCCCCCGCGCGAAGCAAGTCTTTGAACGTCTTCGGAAATCCCCTTCTATGGAACATTTACTAGAAGCTCGGATATACAATTCCTTCCTCGAGGCATACGTCGAAATGGCGACCACAAAACAACCTAGTGATAGAAGATTATGGGTAGAAGATGCGTTACAACTGTACCTCATCATGGAGAGTGGACAAGAAAAAGTTCAACCCACATCTCAGACGTATGCAATAATGCTTCTGGCATGGCTTCGGTATGACTGGCCCCGTCATGATCTTTTTTCATGCGTGCTCACCCTTAGTGCAAGATTTAATCCGGAGTCGGAGACTCCTGTACCCTACCTTTCCACCGCCAACCCTTCCAAACTGCTTAGCAGTCTCATTGCTCGTGGCATAAGTCCCACGACAGTCATCACTGACCGTGTGGTGTCTTCGTCCGACGAAGCATCGCAAATAATTCGACTCCTTTCGAAAACGGCCGTAGACATGAACCTATCTCGGATCGTTACAGAGCTTGGCCAAGCAGAAGCAATAGGTTGTCAACTAATAGACCCCCTGGAGGACGTTCCGGAGGTTAATCCTGTCATGAAGCTGAAAGTGAGTCTTGCAACCATGCAATTTATATTAACTTTTCTCAATTAATCCCCAGAAACCCACTGAGGAAATAGTCTTGGAGGATGGAACCGTGGTGCCCCAGGAAGAAATGAGCGAGGTGCCGTTCAACTTGGATAATGTGCGAAAGCATCTGGCCAAGGTGTCCCTCGCTCGACGCATTCTCCCCGAAGACGTCGCAGCCCGCCAGAAACTTCTTGAGGAGTCTGTGTACGACGTTGCCGTCGAGAGATTAAAACATGAATCGGAGCTATTCGACGAGCTTGGTTTGGGTAATCCTTCATTGCGTCGGGCGGATTTGCAAAAGTGGATGTGGGACTGGAACCAAAAACTTACTGCTCAATTGGAGGTTGAAATTGCGAAGATCATCTCTACTGAAGGAAAGCTGCCCAAGTCTTGTAAGGCATTCTGGTTTGACTCGACATATAATCCAAGGTGTTGACAATGTTTACAGCCTCTGAAAAGCAGTTAGCACCCTTCCTCGCACTTGTCAAGCCCCCAAAGCTGTCGCTTATCACTATTCTCGAGGTCATGCGTCTGCATGGTAGCGGTGGCGTTAACAGTGGCATGAAAACTGCTCGTGCTCTGGTTGCTGTCGGACGTGCAGTTGAGAATGAGTACAAGGCTGAGATGTGCAGGCGCAACAACATCGCGATACCCTCGCAAGGGCGCAGCGGAGACCACGGTTATTTCTCTGGGCTGGGTTACAAGTACTTGCATGCGCGACGTGTAACAGCAGCCAAATATATGGAAGACAGTGAAGAGTGGACATCAGAGTGGACACAAGTACTGCGCGTGCGGATGGGAAGTGTTTTGATTGATTCCTTGATGAAAGTCGCTACCGTCCAGCGTGTTGCAGTCGACAAGAACACAGGACAAGAAGTGTAAGTCTGCTACGTGTTGATTACTTACACTAACCTGTTATCCAGGAGGGAGGAACAAAATGCGTTCTGTCATTCATATGAGTTCGTCCGTGGTCAAAAGCTCGGCGTTATTCGACTGAACCCTGTCGTCGCGGATCGTATTGCCAAGGACGGGCTACGAGAGACTCTCCATCCTCGACATTTACCCATGCTTATCAAGCCAAAACCGTGGCTTGGTCCGGAGGAGGGTGGCTACCTGTACAACAAGTGTATGCCTTCTTTCTCATCGATGAAGCTTTTGCTCATGCGGCCACCAGCTTCTGTCATGCGATTCAAGGACTCCGCTGAACAGCAGACGTACCTGGAGCATGCCACAGGTCTGGGCAACGTCGAGCTAGTGTATGCTGGGCTTGATGTCCTTGGAAGCACCCCTTGGAAGATCAACAGGGATGTTTTTGACGTTGTCCTTAAAGTCTGGAACTCGGGTGAACGGCTCTGCAAGATACCACCGGCTGTGTACGACAAACCTGAACCTGAAAAGCCAGAAAATCTTGACACAGATGTAAAGACACGAAGTGTATATGGTCAGAGACTTAGGTCATATCAGCAGGACAAGGCAAGCAACCACTCCGAACGTTGTAATGTGAATTACAAAATCGAGATCGCCCGTGCAGTAGGTCGTACATCCGTACCAGTGGCATGTACTGATTCATTACAGTTCTTGGGAGATATGTTTTACCTACCGCACAACCTTGATTTCCGTGGTCGCGCTTACCCCATTCCACCTCACCTTAATCACATCGGTGATGATCTCAGTCGTGGACTTCTCATGTTCGCTGAAGCTAAACCTCTTGGAGAACGTGGCCTGCGTTGGCTTAAGATCCACCTTGCCAACTTGTACGGGTTCGATAAGGGGAGCTTTGACGAACGTGTGGGCTTTGTCATGAACCACCTCGACGATATTTACGACAGTGCAGAAAGACCATTGGAGGTTTGTGTCATCGTGCACAGAATGCGTGCAAGACGGACTCATTTGTTCCATAGGGTCGCCGTTGGTGGACGGCTGCCGGTGATCCATGGCAGTGTCTCGCTAATTGCATGGAACTTCGTGCCGCTCTGGAATCTGGCAATCCGGAGGAATATATGTCCACCCTTCCTGTACACCAGGACGGGACATGCAATGGCTTACAGCACTATTCTGCCTTGGGAGGCGATCGCGAAGGCGCTGCGCAAGTAAACTTGGCTGCCACTGACCGTCCCTCTGACGTGTACACCTATGTTGCCAACATGGTGAACCAGGTCGTTGAAAGGGACGCCGCTGCTGGAGATAGCGTTGCTCAGTTGCTTGTCGGGAAGGTCTCTAGGAAGGTTGTCAAGCAAACGGTTGGTTGTCTGCCTGGTTTTCCCTGCATTCACATGTGACTTCGATTTGTCGTCATAGGTTATGACCACCGTTTATGGTGTGACCTACGTCGGAGCCCGCGACCAGATAGAGAAACAGCTGAAGGGTGATATCCCCGAAGAAGAATGCTGGGAGGCCTCGTCTTACCTTGCGAAGCAGGTATGATTACTCACCTAGATGCCTGAATTAATAAACTATTCTTCCGTCTGGACACGTAGGTTCTTGCTTGCATTGGAGACCTCTTTTCTGGAGCGAAAGCTATCCAGACGTGGCTCAACCTCTGTGCCAAACTGATCTCAAAATCGATCCCAGGGGATAGGATAGCTGAAGCAGTCTTACCTCAATCGCCACGAAAAAATTCTCCGAAGACCATCGCCAATCGCATTCGTAAGGAGCAAATGGCGTCGGTAGTGTGGACGACTCCGCTCGGACTGCCCATCGTCCAGCCATACCGCAAGACGAAGCGAAAGCAGATCACGACGGCTCTGCAGACCGTTTTCATTTCAGATCCCAACTCTCCTGCTGAAGTGAATGGCATAAAGCAGGCGTCTGCGTTTCCTCCCAACTTCATTCACTCCCTCGACGCCACTCACATGATGCTGACGGCACTGGAGTGCAGGGTAAGGACATTCTTTGATGTGCCAAGCATACAACTTGACTGAACTTCCTATTTCGAGACCCGGGGGATTACCTTTGCGTCTGTCCATGACTCGTACTGGACCCACGCTTGCAACATCGATCAAATGTCGGCGATCATCCGAGACACTTTTATCGCTCTCCACTCATCGGACGTTCTCGGCAAACTCGAGACCGAGTTCAGGGCTCGTTATGCAGACTACATGGTTCCGCTGGCTTCGCTTCGCGTTGGGGCCCTGATCAAGAAACTCAAAGCAGCTGGTGTGCGAATTGTTGCATCGCCTGAGCAGGCTGCCGCCATAGAGAGCGCCGATACGACTTCGTTCAGTCCTCTTCTGGACGTTTCTGATACGGAGGCGAGTTCTATCACGTTTGCGGCCCCTCTCACTCCGGGTGATCAGAACACGCCGGATGTGAAGGTCACTGACGTGCCAAAAAAGCGGATGCGCAAGCGCCGCTCTTCGTCTGCGGAGACCGCTGTTGCGCAGGATGACGAATCCGTTGACGAAGCGGAAGCAGAAGTAGAGGCAGAGACAAGCGAAGAAGATTACGCGGACAGCCAGTTGGCAGACAAGTTCATTAGTTTGACGGCGTTGATACCGCCTTTGCCGAAGAAGGGCGATTTCAAGGTAGAGTCCATCAAGAAATCACAATACTTCTTTTCGTAGCTAAGCACCATATTCGCAATGGGTCCTCAACTCCGTCCACTTCTCGTCTTTCGCATCTACTCCGCACCACCGTATGGCTTGCACCTCCCAACTTAATGCTCGCATCTTCGCACCACACATCACTAAATCTATTCCAGTAACT